>Ga0209415_10002107_pt1 | contig 37650 bp, 34 predicted proteins | sample PeaSoiSIISIP2007_FD_187696 | JGI IMG/M metagenome (GOLD analysis project Ga0209415, IMG submission 187696) | Peat soil microbial communities from Weissenstadt, Germany - SII-SIP-2007 (SPAdes) (version 2) | ecosystem: Environmental > Terrestrial > Soil > Wetlands > Peat | place: Germany...
CCCTTGATGTGAACAGCTGTCTCCAGGCGACGTTCGACTTTGTAGGAAAAGGGCAGCAGGGCAAGCGCCATGACAAACCCCAACATCGCCAACCAGAATCTGCGACGAGCGGCATCATGGCCAGTCTTCAAGCTTGGCATTACCATGGAAGATCCAAGTCGTTTCCTGGTACGTCTGAGAGCAATGAAACGACTTCGGTAATCGGGCACATCCATAATATACGGTCAAACTGGATATTCATTGGGGTTCGGCCTTGAGCTAGTTAACGATAGATGTGGGGAACTGCCCGTCAAGCCCTTGTCAATCGAGCGACATGGCAGACGGAGACTTCGCTGTATGATTACCCGCCAATCACTCATCAAAGAACGAATTAGGAAGCTCAAAGAGGATTAGTAAAGATAAATGCCCTTGTCATCAGCAACCGAGACACTTGCCGGAGGGTTGGCAACTCTGAAATTGGGAGTCTTGGCTCGTAGTTGACGCTAAATCGCGATTACACTCATCGACCCCGGTTGAGAGTTCTGCATTGCGTCTGGACATACTCGGGCCGAGCTCGGCTCATTGCTGGATGTCGAGGGGTTACTGCTGCAGCCCCATCTCCAGCGGTGATCTGGGATGCACCGTGGGCCGCAGGAAATCCCACAAAGAATTCTGACACTACGGCGGAGGGATCTGAACGTTGATTGCAATGTTCGAATAGCCGCTCTCTTCGTTCCTCGCATTTACAGCCGTTGTGGCGTAGCAGTAGGAGGTGCCGTCGGTGACTTCCGAATCCCTATATAAGGTGTTGGTGTTCGGTATGTAATTGATCTTGGAGAAGGATCCGCAGGAGTCTGTGTACGTGGCGCGATAGACGTTATAGCCGGATACGTCCGACGACGTGCTCGCGGTCCAGGAGAGATCGACCGTGTGTGTCGACGGCGCTGAGGTACCAGGTCCCGTTGGCGTTTCGGTCGTTGATGAAGACCAGCCTCCGCAGCCGAGCAGCAATACCATTGCTGCAAAGCTGAGGATAGCCGCACTTCTTGTGACCAAAGTGGCTGAGATCATTTGCGAGGTCCGCCGTCCGGAGGAGGCAATCCATCATTGTAAGCCCACCGTCGTCCTCAACTGGCATCGGCATTCTGCAATCACTTAACGCAAATTACCACTGCTTTTCATGTACTTTCGTTGCCGTCTGTGCTCTGTAAGTGCTTGCGTTTAGGTTTTCAGGTGGCTTCGAGTCCTACCTGAGGAGCCATTTCGTTTTGTGGCTTACGGCGGGCGAGTCACTCGCGAACCGGTTGACGGCTTCGAAGCGAGGTCACTGTCTGGCGTTCTTCCGTGCTTGCCTGACTCCGGCGCGCAATCCCTGCGCGATGATCCTTGGATATCCCGAGTCGTTCAGTGATGCCATCACTTTGGCTGCTATGCCGCCGGGCGTGGCTGCTTCCTGAAGTAGTTTATTTAGGGGTAAATTGCCGGCGCGCCAGGCTGCGATCCCGTCCGCGAGGGCGTGGGCGGCGGCTAGGTGGGCGCTTTTGCGGCTTAGTCCAATGGATTGGGCGGCGGCGACAAGCGCGGCCAGCGCGTGATACCCGTGACTGCTTGAATATGTCACGGTGAAAGCGTCGAACTGAGTCTCAGGGATTTCCAGCACGGTGCCGGCCTGGGCAAACAAATCCCGGACTTCCGCGCGTGCGGCGACAGATAGGCCAGGGTCAAAAGTCAGGGCGGTAAGCCCTTTGCCGCTGCGGCTCACCGGGCTTGGCATGGCTCGCGCCCAGTGGACCGGCGGGCCCAGCGCGGCTCGCAGTTTGGAGAGAGGAACACCGGCTGCGAGACTCACCGCGGTCAAACGGCGGTTGATGGGTCCGATTTCTTTCAGCAACTCGCGCACGGAGTCTGGGCGCACCGCGATCATCAGCAGGTGAGCCGATGCCACGGCCTGATGTAGATCCGGTTCGACGGTTATGCCGTACTGCCGCTTGAGCTTTTGCAACTTTTTGGAATGACGATCGTGGACGACGATGGGGTGGCCGTACCTCGCGAGCCGAAGTCCCGCCAGCAGCGCGCTGGTGATGCGTCCGCCACCAATGAAGACGGTGGCTTTCATGAGAGTCCCGAGCAGGCCTGGTCGGCCGCTTCCACGAGCGTTTGCACATCGGCATCGGTGTGCGCGGTCGAGATGATCCAGTGCAGGCCGTTGGACGGAGTCATATAGATGCCACGCTCGAGGAGGCAGTGTACGAAGCGAGAATAGAGCTTTGTGTCTACGTGCGTGCAGTAGTCGCGGTAATCGTGAATGGCATCGCGCCCGGTGAAGTAAATCTGGAACATCGGGCCGAAGCCTTGCACGATTGCTTTCGCCTGGCGGCGGCGAAATACTTCGCGGAGTCCGGCAATGGCGGCGTTGCCCACCGCGTGAAGCTTGCTGTACGTGTTTTCGGCGGCGAGAAGATCAAGGTTGGCGGCAACCACTTTCATGGTCAGGCGATGTCCATTGAAAGTGCCGTAGTGCAGGACCATATGTTCGCTCCAGCGCATGCGCTCGAGGATGGGACGCGGTCCTGCTACGGCTCCCACGGGAAACCCCGCGCCCAGAGCCTTGCCGAAGGTGCTGAGATCGGGCCGGACGCCATAGTATTCCTGGCATCCGCCGGGGGCATAGCGAAAACCGGTGACTACTTCGTCGAAAATCAACAGGCAGCCACAGTCTCTTGTGAGTTCGCGGAGGCGCTGCAAATATCCATCTCGAGGAAGGATGCAGCCCATGTTGGCCATGATGGGTTCAGTGATCACAGCAGCCAGTTCGTGTCCGTGCTGCCTCAACACATGTGCGAGCGCGGCCACGTTGTTCCACGGGGCCAACAAGACGTCTTCGAAAGTTGAAGGAGGGATGCCTTCGGAGTCCGGGATGCGCGCCGGATTCTCAGGCGGGCCCAGTTGCTCGGGGGGATGGCTATGGGCATTCAGGAGATAGGGATCGTACCATCCGTGATAGTGGCCTTCGAACTTCAGGAATTTACAGCGGCCGGTATGGGCGCGGGCCAGGCGCATGGCGAGCATGGTCGCTTCGCTGCCGGTGTTGGTGAAGCGCACGACTTCGGCCGACGGCACAAAGCGGCGAAAACGTTCGGCGGCCTCCACTTCCGCTGAAGTCGCAGCGGCGAAGTGGGAGCCTTCCGCCATTGCTTCGGAAACTGTCTTAACCAAGGTGGGGTGACCGTGTCCCTGGATGAGGGCGCCGAACGACATCATGAAGTCGACATATTCATTGCCGTCAGCATCCCATACATGCGAGCCCTGGCCGCGTTCCAGCATGATCGGGCCGGGGGTATACACTGTCGCGCCGCGCGAGGGCGAGTTCACACCTTCTACCAGCGATTGCTGCGCGCGTTCAAACCACTGTTGGGAGCGGGTGCGGTTTCGCGTCTGGTTTGTTCCCGTCATGTGCATAGAATGCTTATCTGAAATTCGATTCGTGCCGCGGCTTCAATCTGCGAGACCGCCGCCGTCCACCACCAATGCGGCGCCCGTCATGAAGGAAGAATCATCCGAGGCCAGAAACAATGCGGCCTTCGCGATCTCGTCGGTCGTGCCGATCCGTCCCAAGGGACGGTTGGTGCATCCGGCCAGATAATCCTGCCACTTCAAACCGCGCAGGCGCGCATCTTCGGGGAGCATGGGGGTGTCGACATCGCCGGGACAGAGGGCGTTCACGCGGATGCCCTGCGGTCCGTGGTCGATGGCCATGGCTTTGGTCAATAGCACAACTCCCCCTTTGGAGGCGCAATAGGCGACCGCGGCGTCGCCGCCGGCAATGCCCCATCCGGAACTGTTGTTGATGATGACTCCACGACGCCGCTCGATCATGTGGGGCAACGCCGCTTTGGACATCAGAAAAGTTCCCTTTAGATTGATATCCATCTGCAGGTCCCACTCTTCCTCGGTGCAGTCGAGAATGGTGTGCGGGTGGAAAACGCCAGCGTTGTTGAACAGAATGTCGAGGCGGCTGAAGACGCGTAGCGTCTCATCCACAGCGCGGCGGCATTCCTCCGCTCGGCGTACATCGCTGCGAATGAAGATAGCCTTGCCGCCGTCGTTTGTGATCCTCTCGGCAACGGCGTGGCCGCGGTTTTCGTTGCGACCTGTGATGGTGACTTTCGCGCCTTCTTTGGCGAAGAGGACTGCGGTGGCTTCGCCGATACCGGAAGTGCCGCCGGTGATCAGAGCGACTTTATGTTCCAGGCGCATGATTTTAGCCTGACCCGGCCAGACCTCCGCCGTCGACTACGAGCGCAGCTCCGGTCACAAAGGATGCTGCATCACTGGCAAGATACAGCGCGGCGTGTGCGATTTCTTCCGGCTGGCCCACGCGACCGAGCGGACGTCTCGCTGAGTCGGCTAGAAATCGATCCTCTGCTTCGCCCAATTGGCGCGCTTCGCTGCGCAGCATCGCGGTATCAGTGTCACCCGGGCAGATGCAGTTTACGCGAATGTTCTGCCGGCCGTGGTCGATGGCCATAGCCTTGGTCATCAGGACGACTGCGCCTTTCGAGGCACAATAGGCGACGGCCCGCGGACCTGCTGCCAGGCCCCATCCGGAAGCGGTGTTGATGATCGAACCGCCTTCCGCCCTGACCATTATGGGGATCACTTCGCGGCACATGAGGAAGATGGATTTTACATTGACGGCCATCACGGCGTCCCAATCGAGCTCGCTGATCTCAACCACGGAGGCTCGGCGGATGATGCCCGCATTGTTGAAGAGTATGTGAATGTTGCCGAATTCGCGGACGGTGCGTTCGACCGCGCGGCGGCAGTCGGCAGGGCGGGTGACGTCGGCACGTTCAAAGATCGCACGGCCGCCGGCTCTTGAGATTTCGCGCGCTACTTGCTGGCCTGCTTTCAGGTTCAGGTCAACAATGGCCACGGCCGCACCTTCGCTGGCAAAGAGCAGCGCTGTGGCGCGGCCAACACCGCCAGCGCCTCCCGTGATGAGGGCTACCTTGCCATGGAGTTGTTTCCCGGGCATATTCCTGCTTCCCGACGACGCGGTAACGGGAGATGATCCGGCCGATCATTGAAGACGACGTCTGAAGAGCGTCTGGCTTTCGCGTCGCTTCATCTTACGAACGCGTTATTCTTTAGTCAAAAATGATGGCGCTGGCAGCGCGGGCTGGCGGTGTTGACTTGGGGGTCGGGCTCTCATAATCTTCAAGGCCTCAAGCAGGTTTTCCTGGGGGAGCTGGAGCAATGGGTTCAGATCCGCTGAGTGCTGGTGCGCTTAGGCCGGTGCCGACAGCGTTTTATGCTCCTACCAAGAACCTGCGCCGAATTGGCCTGGCGCCGTTTGTGGCGGTGCTGTTTGCTTACTGCGTGGGCGGACCTTTTGAATTGGAATCGATGATTTCGACCTCGGGGCCGGGCCTGGGGTTGACGTTTCTGCTGATTGTGCCGCTGCTGTTCTCGGTTCCCATCGCCCTGGCTACGGCTGAAATGACTACGCTGATGCCGGTGGAGGGCGGCTTCTACCGGTGGACCCGCGCCGCGCTGGGAGACTTTTGGGGATTTCAGTGCGGATGGTGGAACTGGACTGGCACCTTTCTGATGAGCGCTTCTTATGGCGTGGGCATGGCGGACTATCTGGAGTACTGGTTCCCCATGCACTCCCGGGTGGAACACTGGGGCGTGGCATTTGCGTTTCTGCTGCTGGTGGCTTACCTGAATATTCGTGGCATTCACCTGGTGGGGAAACTCACACTGATGTTGCTGCTGGTTATGTTTGTGCCGGTGGCGGTTTTTGTTGTGATGGGTTTCCAGCACGCGCACTTCAATCCATTCCATCCGTTTCTTCCGACAGGCCGACCCTGGCAGGGAGGATTCGGCGTGGGACTGGCGATCGCGATATGGTCGTATTCGGGTTACGAACAAGTTTCCACGGTGATCGAGGAAGTGGAGAATCCGACGCGGAATTTTCCCATCGGGCTGGCGATGGTGGTTCCGCTGGCGGTAGCGGTTTACGTGGTAACGATGGCAGCGGGGCTGGCGGCTTTAGGAAACTGGCAGGAGTGGCAGACGGGATATCTGGTGACGGCGGCGCGGCTGATTGGCGGGAATGCGCTGGGGACGGCGATCTTTGTGGCGGCCGTGATCTGCGCGTTTGTGCTGCTGGACAGCACGGTGCTTTCGGTGACACGTATTCCGCTGGCGATGGCGGAAGACGGGTACTTTCATCCTGCGCTAGCGAAGGTGAGCACACGGTTTGGGACGCCGGTGCGATCGATTCTGGTGTCGACGGCTTTTTGCGCGGCGCTGGCGGTGTTTACGGTGCCGCAACTGATTGGGGTGTATGTGTGGACGCGGATGGCGACGTCGATACAGACCGTGGTTTCGTTCTGGCAACTGCGGCGGAAGTATCCGGATGCGGCTCGGAGTTTCCGCGTGGCGGGCGGAGCGGCGGCGGCGATGGTGATTGTGCTGGCTCCGACGCTGCTTTTCGTGTTCGCCATGAAATACAGCGATGTGCCTACGCGGAAATGGGGATTGGTGAATCTGGCTTCGGGGCCGATTGCGTATCTGTGGATATTGTTTCGGCGTAGGAGTCGAGTGGCAACTCAATCCGAGGCGGTGGTTTCTATATAGAGAAGGGCTGGCAAGAGTGGAATGGCGAGGGTTACACAACTCAATGTGAATGGGAGTACGCTCGCGGTCGATGCGGATGCGAACGCCAGCCTGCTAGACGTGTTGCGCGATCAACTGGATCTTACGGGAAGCAAGTACGGGTGCGGCGAAGGGCAGTGCGGTGCTTGCACGGTGCTGATCAATGGAAGTCCGCGGCGGTCTTGCATTACTTCTGTGGGAGCAGTGCGCGAGCGAAAAATCACGACCATTGAAGGGCTGGCCAAAGGCGAGCGGCTGCATCCGGTGCAGCAGTCTTTTCTTGATCAGGCAGCGATGCAATGCGCTTATTGCACGTCGGGAATGATCATGACGGCGGTATCGCTGTTGAACGCGAATCCTAGTCCAACGGAGGCCGAGATTTGGCATTTCATGGAAGGCAACATCTGCCGGTGCGGAACTCATCCGCGCATTGTGGCTGCGGTGCGGAGTGCAGCAAGGGCTCTGAAGGAATCGCAGCCCTCGGGGAGTGCTGGTCATGAGTGATGATCGAGTTGTCGAACCGCTCGATTTAGAAATTCTGTTGGAGCCGGAACGCTACGAACTCAGCGCCGGACCTACGTACCACTTCGAAGTGGACCGGCGGGAGTTTTTCAAGTTTATGGGCGCGGGAATCCTGATCGTGTGTGCGCTGAAGGGCGCGCAAGGGCAGGAATCCGGGTCCGGCAAACGGCGATCCGGCGAAGAACTTCCTCGGGACATTGGGGGCTGGCTGCACATTGGAGAAAACTGCACCGTTACGGTCTATACGGGCAAGGTGGAAGTTGGGCAGAACATTCGGACATCTCTGAGCCAGGCGGTTGCCGAGGAGTTGTTTGTCTCCGTGGACAAGATCCAAATCGTCATGGGGGACACGCAACTTACGCCGTTCGATATGGGGACGTTTGGGAGCCGCACTACGCCGACCATGAGTCCTCAGCTCAGGAAGGCGGCGTCGGCTGCTCGCGAGATGCTGATCGGTCTGGCGGCTAGCCAATGGAAAGTCGATCGACGGCGGCTGGTCGCCGCTGACGGCAAGATCGCAGATCCCGAGAGCAAGCGGTCGGTGGAATACGGGGCACTGATCAAGGGGCAGCAACTTACGCAAACTATCGCTGCCGGAGACGCGCTGCTGCCAGCGACGCAGTGGAAGGTGCAAGGGCAATCGGCGGGCAAAGTTGATGGCCGAGACTTTGTGACCGGGAAACATCGATATCCAATCGACCATAAACTGCCGGGGATGCGGTACGGAAAGATTCTGCGGCCTGCGGCTTTTGAGGCGACGCTGGCGTCGATTGATACACACGAGGCGGAGCAGATTCCGGGCGTCACTGTGGTTCGCGACGGCAATTTTGTCGGAGTAGCTGCGCCGAGCGCGGAAATTGCCTCGCGCGCAGTAGCTGCCATTCGCGCAGAGTGGAAGGCTGAACCGCAACCTTCGAACAAAGAGCTGTTTGAATATTTGAAGAAGACCGCGACCGAAGGCGAGGACCCGACGGGGGATGAGTCACGCTATGAAGTTGGATCTGTGGAGAAGGCTCTGGCGGCGAGCGACCATCGACTACAGCAGGCTTATACCGTCGCCTACATCGCGCATGCACCGCTCGAACCACGGGCTGCGCTGGCGCAGTGGGCGGGCGACAATTTAACGGTCTGGACAGGCACGCAGCGGCCTTTCGGGGTGCGGAGTGAACTGGCTGAGGCGTTTCGGATTCCGGAGGAACGGGTACGCGTGCTGATGCCGGATACGGGGTCGGGCTACGGGGGCAAGCACACGGGCGAAGCCGCGATTGAAGCGGCGCGACTGGCGCGGGCAGCGAATCGGCCGGTCAAGCTGGTGTGGACGCGCGAAGAAGAATTTACCTGGGCTTATTTCCGTCCCGCGGGAGTTATCGAGGTCACGGGCGGGGTGGACGGAGACGGTGCGATCGCGGCCTGGGAATTTCATAACTACAATTCCGGCTCGGCAGGGATTCGCACTTATTACGACGTTCGGAACCAGCGGATCGAATTTCATGCCGCGCGCTCGCCGTTGCGGCAGGGATCGTACCGGGCGCTCGCGGCGACTGCGAATCATTTCGCGAGGGAAACATTTATGGACGAACTGGCGCATCTGGTCAATATGGATCCGCTGGAGTTCCGGATGAAGAATCTGAAGAACGAGCGGCTGCGCGCGGTGTTTGAGGCGGCGGCGAAGAAATTCAGCTGGGGAGGCACCAAGGCAGCGGGACACGGGTTCGGGATGGGTGGAGGATTTGAGAAGCTGGGAAATGTGGCGACCTGCGCTGAGGTTGCGGTGGATCAAACATCCGGGGACGTGAGGGTGGTTCGCGTGGTTACGGCTTTCGAGTGCGGCGCGATCGTCAATCCCGACAATTTGCGGAATCAGATTGAGGGGTCGAACATTATGGGACTCGGGGGCGCACTTTTTGAAGCGATCGAATTCGAAAGCGGGCGGGTGCTGAACGGACGGTTCTCGAGTTATCGGGTGCCACGGTTCAGTGATGTGCCGGTGCTCGAGACCGTGCTGCTTGATCGCAAAGATATTCCGTCGGCTGGCGCCGGGGAATGTCCCATGGTCGGTTTGGCCCCCGCGATCGGCAACGCGATTTTCAATGCGACAGGCGTGCGGTTGCGATCACTGCCCATGGTTCCGAATGGGCTGAAGGCAGGCTAGAGATCGAGGAAATTTCCATTCCTCCGCGGTTTCGCGCAGTGGTAGGATAGCGGCCTGCTTCAAATTCCAGACGCAGACATCGCAGAGATTGGGATTGCAGATGACGAGAGCTGCACGAGCTGTGGCGTCGCCGCGGGTTGTGTGCATCGAGGACTTCCGGCCGATCGCGCGCGCGCGGGTGCCACAATCCGTTTTTGACTATCTCGATGGCGGAGCCGAGGGCGAGGTCACGCTGCGGGAGAATTGTCGCATATTTAACGACGTGACTTTTCGGCCGCGGCATGCGGTCGCAGTTGCGAAGTGCGATTTGCGCACGCGTGTTCTGGGGTTCGATCTCGCGCTGCCGTTTCTGCTGGCACCCGTGGGGTATAGCCGGCTTATGCATCCAGGAGGGGAAGTGGCGGCAGCTCGTGCTGCCGGCCGGGCGGGAACTGGCTATATTCTTTCGACGATTTCGGGACATAAGCTTGAGGATGTGAAGGCGGGTTCGACGGGACCGGTTTTTTATCAGCTTTACCTGATGGGTGGGCGGGGGGCGGCTGAGGCTAGCATTGAAAGAGCGCGGGTGGCGGGGTTCTCGGCGTTAGTGGTGACCATTGATACTCCGGTGTCGGGGATTCGCGAGCGCGATCACCGCAACGGGGTGAAGGAACTGATCAGCGGCGGACCGCTGGAGAAAATTCCGTATCTTCCGCAAATTCTCTCGCGTCCGGGATGGCTGATTAGTTATCTGCTGGACGGGGGTTTGCCTCTACTGCCGAACGTGGTGGTGCCGGGCAAGGGGCCGATGCCGCTGGTGGACATCAATGCTGCGTTGGCAGAATCGACTGCGACTTGGGCTGATTTGCGCTGGATCCGGGAAATTTGGCGGGGGCCGATCGTTGTGAAAGGTGTGCTTACGGGTGACGACGCGCGGCACGCCATCGATGCAGGGGCGGCGGCGATTTCGGTTTCGAATCATGGCGGACGGCAACTGGATGGGGTTCCGGCGTCTTTGCGGGCGTTGCCGGAAGTAGTGGACGCGGTGAAGGGTAGCATTGAGGTATTGATGGATGGAGGCATTCGCCGCGGCGCCGACATAGTAAAAGCCATCTGCATGGGAGCGCGGGCGGTGCTTTGCGGGAGGGCCTACGCGTATGGTTTGGCCGCCGCGGGTGAAGCCGGAGTGGACCGGGCGATTGAGATTCTGCGGACGGATCTGGAACGGACTTTGCGGCTGCTCGGGTGCGCGTCGGTTGCGGAATTGGATAGGTCTTATGTGAATGTTCCGAAGAGTTGGGAAGTGGGTGGCTAGCTTTATTTGCTTCGTGCGGCGCGGCTGAAGCCGCGCCCTTTCAAAGCAAGATAATTTGTGATCTCTGTTGCGCAGCAGACTCCGTTCGCGAGGAGGTGGTTATGCAGTGGACTCAGATCTACGATCCGCTTGGCCATTGGTGGCTTTCTACGCTGGTTGCGGGGCTTCCGATCATTGTTCTTTTCGGGCTGCTGGCCGGGCTTAAGGTGAAGCCGCACTGGTGCGCCATGGCTGGGGCAGCGACGGCCGTGGCGGTTGCGATCATCTTCTTCAAAATGCCGGCGGCGCTGGCCGCGATGAGCTTTGCGTATGGCGTGGCGTTCGGAGTTTTGAAAATCGCGTGGATCGTTCTGGCTGCGGTTTACCTCTATGACATTTCAGTGGAGACCGGGCAATTTGAAATCATGAAGGAGTCGATTGCCGGGATTACTGCCGATCGCCGGCTGCAAGTCTTACTGGTGGCTTTTTGTTTTGGCGCGTTTATTGAGGGAGCGGCGGGTTTTGGGGCGCCGGTGGCGATTGCTGGGGCGTTCATGATTGGGCTCGGGTTCAGGCCATTTCATGCGGCTGCGTTGAATTTGATTGCCAACACGGCGCCGGTGGCCTGGGGCGCGATCGGCACGCCGATTCACAGCCTGGCAGCTGTAGCGGGTTTGCCGGAATCCGATCTCAACGCGATGATTGGGCGGATTCTTCCTTTTACAGCGGTAATTGTTCCTTTCTGGCTGGTGCGGACGATGGTCGGCTGGAGGGAAACGTTTGAAGTATTTCCCGCGATCCTGGTGATCGGGGGTTCGTTCGCACTTACGCAGTTCTTCTGGTCGAATTACGTGGACAGCAATCTGGTGGACATTATGGGAGGCGTGGTTTCGATTGTCGCGGCTTTGATTTTTCTGAGATTCTGGAAGCCGAAGAAGATCTGGCGGTTCGATTATGACGACAAGCCGGTCGCGGTTCCGCCGCCGACGGGGGAGATCGTCGACCAGTTTGGTGGAAAGTGGGACGCGGAGAAATTCGATGGATTTGTGAAAGCGCGCACCTATACCGCGGGACAGGTGTTGAAGGCTTGGATGCCATTCGCGATTCTCTCGCTATTTGTGCTGCTTTGGGGATTGCCGAAGATAAAACTGGCGATGAATCAGGCGACCACGCCGGCTTTCAAGGTGATGCTTCCGAACGGGAAAGTGCGGCCTGGCCCGGCGGGATGGGATGTGCCTATGCTGCACAACGCTATTTCGCGCGCGGCTCCGATTGTTACGAAGCCGACGTCGGAGGCGGCACGATACGATTTCAACTGGCTCTCGGCTACCGGGACAGGATGTTTCTTCGCGGCGATCGTCTCCGGATTGCTGCTGGGGCAGGGGCCGGTGCAGTTGATGAAGATCTTCTGGAAAACGCTGGTGCGAATGCGGCTGGCGATGATTGCGATCTCATTCATGCTGGGGCTGGGATACGTGACGCGCTATTCGGGCCTGGACGCCGTACTGGGCCTGGCGTTCACGCGCACGGGATGGCTGTATCCATTCTTCGGAACATTTCTTGGGTGGCTGGGAGTTGCGCTTACGGGGAGCGATACATCGTCGAATGTGCTTTTTGGAAGCTTGCAGCGAATTACTTCTCAACAACTGGGCATTGATCCGGTGCTGATGTGCGCAGCCAACAGCGCGGGAGGGGTGATGGGGAAGATGGTGGATGCGCAGTCGATCACGATTGCGACGGCGGCGACCGAACAAGTGGGGAATGAAGGGATTATTTTCCGCTTTGTAGCGTGGCACTCGGTGGCGTTGTGTTCCATCGTTGGAATCATTGTGATGCTCTACGCCTATGTTTTCAAGTATGCCGTACCGCATGGGCTGACGTTCGTGAAATAGCGCGACGACGGGACCGTCTCCTCATGAACATACTTGATCTCGTTGTTGGCAAGCCCATCAAGACCAGCGACGAGCGCGCGGAGCAGATCGGGCCGATGCAGGGCATCCCGATCTTTGGACTCGATGCGCTTAGCTCGGCTGCTTACGGACCAGAAGCGGCGCTCACGCTTCTAATCCCCCTTGGCCTACTCGGTGTTCGTTATATCGTTCCCGTCAGCGCGGCTATCATCACGCTGCTGGTGATCGTGTACTTCTCCTACCGCCAGACCATCGCCGCCTATCCGTCCGGGGGTGGTTCCTACACGGTAGCGCGCTTCAATCTTGGAGCTTCGGCCGGATTGCTTGCCGCAGCGGCGCTGCTCGCCGATTACATCCTGACGGCGGCAGTGGGCATCTCTGCGGGAGTTGGCGCGTTGGTCTCGGCCGTGCCGTCGTTGCTGCCGCATACCGTTTCTCTTTGTGCGGGAATTCTGATCGTCATCACCATCGTCAACCTCCGGGGCGTGCGCGACGCTGGCGCGGCCTTTGCGGTTCCTACCTATCTGTTTGTGGGGACACTTCTGATCACCGTCGTCGCAGGCATTTTCCGTGTGCTGCTCAGCGGAGGGCATCCCACGCCGGCAGTTGCGCTTCCGCCTGCGTCAGCCATGACTGTGGCCGTGAGTTTCTGGCTGCTGCTGAAGGTTTTCGCCAGCGGTTGTACGGCTTTGACTGGGGTGGAGGCGGTGAGTAACGGGGTGAAAGCTTTTCGGGAGCCAACGGTGAAAAACGCACAGCGGACGCTGACGGTGATTATTTTTCTTTTGGCGGTGCTGCTGGCGGGAATTTCGTATCTGGTAAGGATTTACGGAATTGCGGCAACCGATCCGGGCCAGCCGGGTTATCAGAGCGTTCTCTCGATGCTCACCGCCGCGGTTTTCGGGAAAGGACTTTTTTATTATCTGACGATCGGGTCGATCCTGGTGGTTCTTTCGCTCTCGGCCAACACCGCTTTTGCGGACTTTCCGCGGCTGTGCCGGGCCATCGCGCAGAACAACTATCTGCCGCACGTGTTCGGGTATCGCGGGCGGCGGCTGGTTTACACCTACGGCATTGTCGTTCTGGCGCTGCTGTGCGGCGGCGTGCTCATCGTGTTCGGCGGCGTTACGGACCGGCTGATCCCGCTCTACGCGGTGGGCGCGTTTATGGCCTTTACGCTTTCTCAAGCCGGCATGGTGATGCACTGGATGAAAAATCGTGGTCCGAATTGGGTGAAGAGCGCACTGGTGAATGGACTGGGCGCCTTCGTCACGGGCACGACCACGGCCGTAGTGCTGGTTGCGAAATTCGTGGAAGGGGCGTGGATCACGCTGCTTTTCATTCCCCTGACGATCGTTTTCTTCTCGATGGTCCGGCGACATTACCATTCGGTGAAGGTGCTCACCTCTTGCAAGGTTCCCGTGGATGCGGCGGGTCTGAGCCAGCATCCCATCGCGGTGATTGCGATTGACCGCTGGAGCAACATCACGCGCCAGGGAATTGAATTTGCCGCGCGGCTTTCTCCGGAAGTGATCGCGTTGCACGTGGAGCCCAGCGAGCATTCTGAATTGCTGCAGGATGATTGGGAACACTATGTGGAGCGACCCTTTCGCGCGGAAGGCAAGGAACCGCCGCAGCTTCATTTCCTGCCTTCCCCCTACCGCTTTGTGATTGTTCCTATCGTTCAATTTGTTCTCGATCTTTCGAAGAGAAACCCCACCCGCAGCATTGTGGTGGTCATACCGGAGCTGGTGGAGGACAAATGGTACGAATACTTCCTGCACAATCAGCGCGGTCGGCTACTGGAATGGGTGCTTCTGGCGCGGGGAAATGAACGCATCTTCACGGTGAGCGCGCCCTGGTATGTCGGGCGACAGGGCTGATTCCATCTGCATGGCTGGGACTGGCGTCATTCTTTCCTGGTGGAATTGTCTGCGGGAAGTGCGGAGCTCTCGGCGGGCTTCCGCTCCCCGTTTGGGGCGGCGGGTTTCGCGTCTTCCTGGTCGGGGTTTCTTGTGATGTATTGCACGATGAGGGAAATGCGGCGGTTGGAGGGGTCGAGTGGGTTGTCGAGTTTGCGGAGATGCTGATCGGAGAAGCCGCGGACCTGGGTGACCTGATTCGACCTGATGCCGTTGGACTGCATGAGGCGGCGGGCGGCGTTGGCGCGGTCGGTGGAGAGCTCCCAGTTACTGTAGTTGCCGGAGGCGGCATAGGGTTTGGAGTCGGTGTGGCCTTCGATGGAAAGATTGTTGGGCAACTTGCCGAGTTCCTGGGCGAGAGTGACGAGCAACTCGCGGCCGTCGGCATTTAGTTTGGGGCTGCCGCTGTCGAAGAAGGTTCCGGAGGCAGATTCGGTGAGTTCGATGCGCAGACCCTCGGAGGTGACGGTCATCTCGACGTGGCTTTTGAGTTTTTCGAAGTCGTTCATCTGACGGATTTTTTGCTCAAGCTGGTCCTTGAGCTTGGGCATGTCGTCTTTGGCGAGGATTAAATTCTCGCCGGTGCCGGCCTGAGTGGATCCCTTCTTCGCAGCGGTGCCCCTGGGATCTCTGAAATAGCCGCCTACGGCCTCCTGAATAGGCTTGCTGCTGTTGAGCAGCCACAGAACGATGAACAGAGACATCATGGCGGTAACGAAATCGGCATAGGCGACCTTCCAGGCGCCGCCGTGATGGCCGTGGCCGGCTTTCTTCTTGAGAATAACGATGTGACGAGTCTTGTCCATGGCGGTCGCGACGGAAATTTTTTCTAGCCGGATGCGGCGGCAGCTTGGGGCGCGGCGGCGGTCTCCTCAGCCGGGCTTCTGTTGCGGCAGGTGGCTTCGACTTCTTTGAACGATGGGCGCACATGGCCGGGAACGGCGCGGCGGGCGACCTCGACTGCCATGATTGGAGCCGTGCCTTTCAAAAAGGACACGATGAGAACGCGCAGCACGTAGAGATAAGCATGCTCGTCATCGGCAAGTTTGACCATGTTGGCTGCGATGGGACCGACTAAGCCATAGCAGAGGAGGATGCCGAGGAAGGTGCCGACCAGGGCGGCGGCAACTTTTTTGCCGATTTCCTCGGGAGGGCCGCCGAGCGCGCCCATGGTGATGACAATACCGAGGACGGCGGCGACGATTCCCAGGCCGGGGAGGGAGTCGGCCATGCTGTTGAGCGCGGCGGTGGGCACCGAGGCCTGATGATGATGAACCTCGAGGTCGAGGTCGAGCATTTGGTCGAGATCGAAGGCATCGACGCCCGTGATGGCCATGCGCAGTGAATCACAGATAAAGTCGCGGACGTGGTGGTTTTTGAAAACGGCTGGCCCCTTGGAAAATAGCGGACTCTTGTCGGGTTCCTCCACGTCGTTCTCAAGGGCCATGAGACCTTCTTTTCGGGCCTTGTTGAGTAGGTCGTACATCATCTTCAGAGAATCGAGGTAAGCCTGTTTGGTGAATTTTGAGCCGCCGAAGACGCCGCCGATTCCGCCGGCGATCTGCTTAAGGATGTGAAGCGGATTGGCGATGAGGACGGTGCCGATGGCGGCGCCGCCGATGGTGACCAGCTCGGCGGGCTGAAGGAGGACGCGGAGATTCCCGTGCTCCATGAGATAGCCGGCGACGACGCAGCCGAACACCACGACAATGCCGATGATGGCGAACATGATTTAGCTTGTCTCGCTCAGTTCCCCGGCCGCGAATTGGCGGCACCGACCGCGACCGCGCGGCCCGGCAGGGCGACTTGATTTCCGCCGAGCGCAGGTTGTGCGCGATGCAGAATCGATTCGGAGGTATCGCCGGCTATGGCTCCGCTGCAGCCGATCAAAACCGTTGCTGACAGTTCCTCTCCCCACCACTGAATGGTGGCACTGGCCATCATCTTGAGAATGCGGGCGGTGACGGTTTGCAGCGCATCTTCGCGGCAGCCACTCAAGATCACCAGAAATCGATTCTCACTCCAACTGCCGACGAAATCGGTTGGCCACACGGTGTTTCTCAAGGTTCGAGCCAGGACCTGGAGGATGGATCGGCAGGCCACCTGCCCGTTCCGGGTGCGGAACTGGGCGAGCTCGGGAAACTCGACACAGGCCACGCCAAAGGGAATTTGCAGCTCGGTGAACGTGCCGAGCATTTCCCGGAGGTGGGCCTGCATCATGGCGTGATTGGGCAATCCGGTAGTGTCGTCAAGGCAGCCTCGCTCGCGCATGTTGCGGTCGTTCGGGTCGGGACCAGCTATGGCAAACTCGCCTTCAAAGGTCTGGATGATGCCGATGACAGAACCGTGTTTGTCGCGCAGGGGGATGGCCCAGGTATGCACTTGAGTGCGATGTCCGGACTTGTGGTGAATGAAGGTGACGGCTTCAACAGGTTTGGCATCGTGCAGGGCGGCGGCGATGGGGCATCTCTCGTTGCACATTTCACAACTGTTTTGGTTGCAATGTGGAAGGATGTTGTCGGTGCAGGCGTGGCCGAGGACATCGATGCGGGCATAGCCGGTGATCTGTTCGGCGCCGTCGCTCCAGAAGACAATCTTTTTCTGCAGGTCGAGAACGCTCACGCCGATTTGGAGACCGTCGAGGATGTCACGGTAAGTATCGGGATCGCGAAAGGCTGGCATGGCGGCTGCGCAAGAATGCTGCTGGGATGTTCATCGGCAGGAAACGGGATTACTTCAGGGTGTGGGAGCAGGAGAAATGGGGCTCCCGGCCTGAAATGGGTGAAAAGCCGGGCTTGCAAGGGGTTAGGAGGATGGCACTTAAGGGACAGCCGAATGGCACGATGGTGCCATTTGCAAAATCCTGACTCACGGTTACCTTCGCAGGTGAGCAGTTCTGGGGGAGGGCTGCCCGGGCGCCTCGGTCTCGAAAGAGATTCGAGGCGCTCGTTATTTTGGGGGTAATTTCGCGCCGGGCGGAGTGCCGATGTTGAAATTCGGCGCCTGAAGGCGTGCCTAGATACGAATCCCAACCTAACGATGAATCCTTTACGGGAATCCTGAAGTGGACCGAGCGGCAGATCAATGTAAAGAGAATCAGTTGGTTGAGATGGTGAAGTTGACCGTGATCTTGGCCTGGGTCTCGACCGGTTCGGCGCCTTCCAGGTGAGGTTTGAAGTGCCATTGGCGGACGGCGTCCTGTGCTGCGGAAGCCAGGATATGCGGGCCGCTGACCACGCGCAGATTCTGGATGATGCCATCCTTCCCAATCATCGCTTGCAGAATCACTGACCCTTGCACTTTCATCTGCCGCGCCAGTAGAGGATAGCTGGGCCGGACCGGACGGGCCACGACGTCGGAGGCGTCGGCGGACATCTGCACGCGCTCGGCGGCATAGGTGGTTACATTGCCTGCGGTTTCGGCAGCGCCGGTGGAGTCAGGTTCGGTTACTGGTTGGGGCGGTGCGCCCGGTTGCAAGTCCAGATGGACCGAGCTGCTGCCGGGACGAACGGTGCGATGGGTATCGCCGGCAACGACTTCCACTTCCAGCGGGGGTAGTACGGTGCGTGCAGTGGTCGCGGCTACCGGAGGAGTCGGAGTGGACGGGGTGGGAGTGCGGACTGCGGCCACGAGTTGATGCTTCGGCCGATGCTTCGATCTCGCCGCGCTGACGGTTTTAGAGGCCGCGGCGGAATGCTGCGCCGGAGCGGCTTTGGCGACGGGAGAACTATCGACGGGCTGGCTCGACTCGGCCTCGGGCGTGTCGGGGAACCAGAAGTCGCGATCATGCCAGAGTAGGATGCCTAGAGCGAGCAGAAGCAGACAGAGAGAACTGAGCATCAATCTGCGCTGCTTGGGGTCCTCGGGCGCTCGCCTTCTGGTCTCTGCCAGCAGCGCTTGACCGGTTTTGGGGACGATGGTGTTCAGATTGGACATGGTGAGACCGGGGCTGCTCCCGGGGAGGGCTAGCGCTTCCGCTAGTATGCCTCGAAGACGCTTCAAAGGCCAGCAAAAGGTGGCGTTAACCCGGACTTTGACAGGGTATGATTTCTTCCGCGGGCCGAGGCGAAACTTTCAGGGAGTCTGGCGAATCCCATGGTTGCGGGCTGGGGAGTGGAAACCTTGGACCGAGGCAATCGGTGTAAGGTCAAACTGTACAAGGTCAATCATGAAGAAGGATGATCAAGAAATAGACGCTCGCAAGATGGATGAGAAGAAGTTCCGGCAAATCGGCCGGCGCGAGTTGCTGAAGCTGACGCCGGTGCTGGCGCTGGGGGCATTTGCCATTCCGAGCCTGCAGGAAGGGTTGCTGAAGAAGGGTTTGGGGTTCAGCGACTGGGCTTCGGCGCGTCTTTTCCGCTCCGGGCATCGGGCGCCAGAGTTCGACAATTCTGACCTGACTCCGTTTTCGAAGTTTCCCATTAACGGTTATGACGTCGACGATCCCGGGGTGATCTTCGAAAACTGGACGCTGACCGTCAGCGGAGCGGTTAAGAAACCTGGGGACTACACTTTGGCGCAGGTGCAGGCCTTGCAGCGCTATCGGCAGAACACTCGCCACATCTGCGTGGAGGGGTGGGATGTGATTGGACGGTTCGGGGGGGCGCGGCTCTCGGACTTTCTGCAGATGGTGGGAGCGGATCCGACGGCGCGATTCATCACGGTTAATTGCGCCGACGATTATTACGAATCGTTGGACATAGCTACGGCTCTGCATCCTCAGACTTTGCTTTGTTATGAGATGTACGAGCAGCCTCTGACGCGGGCGCATGGGGCACCATTGCGGCTGCAGATTCCGACCAAGGTTGGGTACAAGCAGGCAAAGTATTTGACGGATCTGAGAGTCTCGCACGTGCTCGACAGAGTTGGATATTGGGAAGACCAGGGTTATTCGTGGTTTTACGGGTTGTGAGCTTTAGGTGCGCGTCGGAGGTTGGGAATGAGCGGTGCAGTGATCGAAATCATTCAGGCTAAGGGTAAGAACGCCGACGGGGAAGAGGAAGCGCCGGTGGTGGTGGGGCGGGCGGTTTACGAGCATCCTTTTGTGGTGCGGCTGTGCCACTGGCTGAATATGGTTTCGCTATTTGTGATGGTGGGGAGTGGACTGCAGATTTTTCGCGCCTTTCCCAGCTTCGGGGCCAAGATTCCGCAGAAGGACTTGCTGCATTGGCCGCGGGCGTTCGCGATCGGCGGATGGCTGGGCGGGGCGCTGCAGTGGCATCTCACGTTCATGTGGATCTACATCGCGACTGGGTTGTTTTATCTTGCCTATCAGCTTTTCAGCGGGAATTACCGGCAGGTGTTGTTTACGCATCGGGACATTTCGGGGGTGTGGCCGATGGTGAAGCATTATTTTTTCTTTGGACCGAAGCCGCCGGTTCGCGAGGCTTACAACCCGCTGCAGAAGCAGGCTTACACGACCGCTATCGGACTGGGAGTTCTCTCGGTGATTACCGGGCTGGCGGTATGGAAGCCGGTTCAGTTTTCGTGGTTGGCCTGGATGATGGGAGGATTTCACTATGCGCGCATCTGGCATTTCGCGGTGATGTGGGCGATTTTGTTCTTTGTGCTGGGACATTTGGTGATGGTGATTCTGCATGGGTGGGGCAATTTCGTTTCCATGGTGACGGGGTGGAAAAAGGATCCGGAGTATTAAGTTAGGCGCGGCGCTGAAGCGCCGCTCTTCCACGGTTTTACGCATTTACGCGCAACCTAGACTCAACAATTGCGAGCAAGATGTCCGAACCCAGCGTGGTGTTGAACAATCCGGGGCAAGCAGGCACGCGCGAGCAGGATCTGATTTTGAGCGTGCAGCGCGGGCAGCATGAATTGTTCTACGAACTGGTGCGGCCTTATGAACGGCGGGTGTATGCGGCGGCTCTCGCGATTCTGCGGAATGAGCATGATGCTGAGGATGCGGCGCAGGAGGCGATGCTGAAGGCGTTTGCGAATATCCGGCAGTTCCGGGCAGAGGCTCGATTCAGTACCTGGCTGATCCAGATCACGGTGAATGAGGCCCTGATGCGCCGGCGAAGGGAGCGAACAGTCGTGATGGAAGGCATTGATGGGCATCGATCCGGCCGGGGCGATGAAGAGAGCGAATATGCGCCAAGGGATTTCGCCGACTGGCGCGAGATCCCGTCGGAAGCGCTGGAACGCAAAGAAGTGCGGCAGAGGCTGGCCGAGGCGCTGGGGACGCTCGACCGAAAGTACCGCGAGGTCTTTGTGTTGCGCGATATGGAGCACCTGAACATTCAGGAGACAGCCGAGACACTCGGGATCACGGTGGCTTCGGTGAAGACGCGGCTGTTGCGGGCGCGGCTGATGCTGCGGGATCTGCTGGCTGCCGGATGGGAGCAGGGCTGGTTCAGCCGTCTGCCATTCGAGAAGGGGAACAAGCCATGGTAGTGAACCAGAAAATGTTGAACTGCGAACAGGTTTGGCGCGAGATTTCGAATTATGTGGATGGGGAGGTGGACGCAGGGCTGCGCTCTACGATGGACGAGCATTTTCGCACCTGCAAGCGCTGTGCTTCGGTGCTGGCGGGGACGCGGAATGTGGTCCAGCTTTATGGGGATGAGCGGATGCTGGACGTGCCTGCGGGATTCGGGCAGAGGTTAGAGAAGCGGCTGGCGAAGAGTGCGGCTGGGAGTGGGCGGGGATGGTCGAGCTGGGCGGCTTGGCTGGTGCCGGTGGCGGCGATCGCTTTGATCGCCGGAGGTGTGCTGCTGACGAACTCGCTTTCTCACGGGCGTTTTTTCAAGTCGTACCATGCGGAACCGGGGAATCACATTCCACCTGAGCTGGTGGTGGTGGTTTCCGATGGATCGAAGGTCTTTCACGTGCCGGGATGTCCTTTCATTCATGACAAGGCTTCGGAACGGACGATTACGGCTAAGGAAGCGATGCGGGATGGGTATGTGCCTTGCACGCGGTGCTTGCGGCAGTATTTGAAGACGGGGCTGATGGGTCATCCTGGGGCAGATGTTGCGGATGAGGACGGGGCGGAGGCGGAAGACGAGGGCGAGGGAGTTCTTAGTACGGCTGGACATTAGGGCGAACGGCGCGGGCCGATGGCCCGCGCCTGCATTCCGGACGACAGATTAGTTCGGCTTCATCTGGTCGTTCTTCATGGTGTCGTCTTTCTTCATCGTGTCATCTTTCTTCATGCTGTCGCCCTTTTTCATGGTGTCGTCTTTCTTCGCTGTCTTTGCCGCTTTGGCTGTCTTGGGCTTGGCGGTGGTCTTGCTGTCGTCCTTCTTCATTGAGTCGTCTTTTTTCATGGTGTCTTGCTTGGTAGTGTCTTGCTGCATCGAATTGCCGCTGGACTGGGCGAAGGCTGCCATCGAGGCGGCCAAGATGCAGGCGAGTGTCAAGCTGCCGAGAGTCTTCTTCATGGTGTTCTCCTTGAGGTGACTATTGAGTAAGTCGTCCGGCAGGTCTTCACCTGCAGGCTGAGATGGGATGAGCCAGCGGAGGCAAAGTTACAACGCGAAAGCAAGAACAATCAACCAGGGGAGGCACTCTCAGCGGCTAAAAGCCGGACCATTGCCATCTCTGGTGGCACGGCTGAAGCCGTGCCCTTCCCGGTCCTAGCTCAGCAGGCTAGTTGATCGCGGGAAATCTTGAGGCCGCTGAGATTGCCTAACGCGGTTACTGCGACGGATTCTGTCTTGAAGAATTCCTGGGCCACGCTTTGCAGATCGTCGGCGGTTACGGCTTCGATCTTTTCGATCAGTTCGTCGAGGTCCTGGAAGTGGTCGAAGTACATTTCCTGGCGGGCCAGGTTTGACATGCGGGCCGTGCTCGATTCGAGCGAGAGCATCAGGCTGCCTTTGAGTTGATCTTTGGAACGGCGGAGTTCTTCTGCGGGGACTGGCTCGGTCTTCAGATTGTGAAATTCGCTGACCACCGCCTTCACTACCTTGGTCGCCGAGGCGAGTGACGTTCCGGCGTAGACGGCCATGCATCCGGTATCGCGGTAGGGATTGAGGTCGCTGTAGATGGAGTAGGCCAGGCCCTGGCGCTCGCGGATATTCTGGAAGAGGCGGGAACTCATGCCTCCGCCGAGCAGCGTGTTGAGAATGTAGCCGGCGTGGCGCTTCTCGTGGGCGATGGGATAGGCCGGAACGCCGATGCAGAGCTGGACCTGCTCGAGCGCTTTCTTGTTGCGCAGCACGATGCGGGGGACGATCTTGGGTTCGGGCGAGTGGAATCCGTTTTTCGCGGGTTTCAGGTGCTCGAAGTGCTTGACTACTAAGTCGACGAACTGGTCGTGGTCGAGATGTCCGGCGGCGGCCACGATGATGTTGCCGGGGGCGAAGCGGTGGGTGTAGGTGTCGAGCACAGTTTCGCGCTCGAACTTCTTTACCGTCTCTTTTGTGCCGAGGATGGGCTTTCCCAACGGATGATCTTTCCAGAAGTTCTGAGTGAAGATTTCGTGGACCAGGTAGTCGGGGTTGTCCTCGTCCATTTTGATCTCTTCGAGGATCACGCCGCGTTCACGGGCGATGTCCTCGGCAGTGAATGTGGGATGCAGGACTAGATCGGAGAGAATGTCGAGGGCTACCGGGACGTGCTCGTCGAGAACTTTGACGTTGAAGCAGATGCATTCTTTGGAGGTGAAGGCGTCCATGTTGCCGCCGATGGAATCGACTTGGCGGGCGATCTCTTCTGCGGTGCGATGCTTGGTGCCTTTGAAGACCATGTGCTCGATGAAGTGGGAGATGCCATTCGATTGCGGAGTCTCGTCGCGGGAACCGGTTTCGAGCCAAATGCCGATGGAAGCCGAGCGGATGTGCTCCATCTGCTCGGTGATCACGGTTAGGCCGTGGGGCAACACTTGGCGGCGAATGCTGCGGACTTCTTTTACCATGTTAATAATGCGAGGGCGGAACTTCCTCAGAGGTGCTCTACTATTCTTACACATCTTGGCGAGGGAACGCGGCTTGCAATGCTTGTGAAGTTAAGTTACTTATAATCATAGGTTTGTATGGATTTCTGATGTCTACTAGGGGTACCTTACCACGGAAGAGGGAGGCTGAGATGCGCCCAGCATCACGAGCGGCAGGCATCATGGCGATGTGCGCCCGTGTCGGGGCCTGTCACGCGCAGAACAAGCCTGCGGTTTCTTCTCTGTGCAGCCTGCAGGAGAAGGTCGCTGATGGCGAGCACATTAGCGTTCGGGTGTCAGAGGTATTCAGCGCAGGGCCTGAGCATTCGACGCTCGACGACCCCGGCTGCGCTTTCGTTCCGTACGAGAGCACCTGGGTGGAGTTCGACTTGTCGACGAAGCGCAACGATAAAAAGCTGAGAGAACTTCTCGAGCATTCGGAGCAGGTCTATCTGACAGTCGAAGGCGACTTTTACGGCAGGCCTTTACCCGATTCTGATCCTCGGCTGAAAGCATTCCAGGGGCGATGGGGTCATCTTAGCTGTTGTGGGACCAAGCTAGTCGTTCACATAATCCGGGACGTGAAGGCCGCGCCAGCAAGTCCGCGCGGGGATGGATCTCATAATTAATGGGTGAACCCTCTAAATCATCGCTGCTCGGCATGGATCGGGAAGAGATCTCCGTGCTGGTGAGCGAGGCGGGTGAGCGCAGCTATCGGGTTAAACAGATTATGGATGCTCTGTACCGGCAGCGCGTGGAGACGCTGGCGGAGATTTCCACGCTGCCGCAGGAGTTTCGCGAGCAACTGGAGCGGAGCGGGGTTACCGTGGGAGCGGCGCGGATTGAGAAGAAATTTGTGTCGGTGGATGGGACGGTCCGGTACCTCGTTGGATTCGCTGACGGGCAGAGTGTGGAAACGGTTTGGATGCCTGAGGGGGATGGCGGGGAAGCGGGGGATGGGTCGGAGGCTGGAGCAGAGGCCGAGAGTAGCGGTGAAACTACCTCAGGGGCTAAAGCCCGATTCCAACTGCCTGGGTCTAACGCAGGCCTGGAAGGCCTGCTCCACCCTCCTCAAAATCGCACCACCCAAAATCGGGGACAAGTTTTCTCGGGGCGATCGACGATTTGTGTTTCCAGCCAGGTGGGGTGTGCCGTCGACTGCCAATTTTGTTTGACGGCCCTACTTGGCGTGAAGCGCAACCTTACTGCGGGCGAGATTGTGGGGCAGGTTTGCGCGGTGCTTAAAGATCAAGACGTTTCGCCGCCTGAGGATCGGATCAATTTGGTTTTCATGGGCATGGGCGAGCCTTTTCTGAACTATGAGAATTTCGTGAAGGCGGCGCGGTTGCTGGTGGAGGGCGTGGGGATTGCGGAGCGGCGGATGACGGTTTCGACCGCGGGGATTGTGCCGCGCATTCGGGACTTTGGCGGGGAAATGATCCGGCCGAAGCTGGCGATTTCTTTGAATGCATCGAACGATGCGCTGCGCACGCGGCTGATGCCGGTGAATAAGAAGTGGACACTGGAAATGTTGATGGCGGCGGCGAGGGAATTCCCTTTGCGCGCGCGGGAGTGGATCACGTTTGAGTACGTGCTGCTCGGCGGGGTGAACGATGAGCCCGAGAATGCGAAGGAAGTGGCCGAGTTGCTCCGGGGGATGCGCTGCAAGGTGAACCTGATTGCGTTGAATCCGGGACCGGGAATTGGCTTCACGATTCCCAGTGCGGAGCGGGTGGCGGCGTTTCAACAAATTCTGCGCGACGCGGGGATTCCTGCGTTTGTGAGGCGTCCGCGGGGACGGGATATCTACGCGGCTTGCGGGCAGCTTAAGCGAACGGTTGAGGTTGCCACATTACCGGAACCCCAGCTTCAGGGGATTTCTCCAGCTCCGGAGGGATGATGGGGATCTCGACGCGGATGGTGGTTCCCACATTGCGGTCTTGCCGCCAGAGAATCCGGCCATTGTGTTGTTGCAGGATGCCTTGACATGCACTCAGTCCGAGGCCGGAGAGAGTTTCCGGGGAATCGAGATCGGGCGCGGCGTTTCCGAGAGTTTGGTCTTTGGCGGCGGCCGGGCTGGCGTCGGAAATGTGGATGATGGCGGTGCCGTTCTTGCTCTCGGCGGTTATGGTGAGAGTCCGGCTGCCGCGCTGACCGATGGCATGGAGCGCGTCGTTGATGATTTGCACGCAGACCTGTAGCAACTGGTTGGAATCTCCGCGGACGAGCAGCAACTCTTGCGGATACTCTGTGCGGACCTCGATTTTGAGAGCCTGCCACTGAGGCTGCGAAAGTTTGACGGCAGTCCGCAGCAAGGTGTTGAGATCGAGAGGAGCCATGGCCGCCGGGCCTTGTTTGGCGAAGCTGAGCAGGCTGGCCACCAGCGACCGGGTGCGCCGGGCATGCTGCCCGATTCTCACCGCCAGTACACTCTGTTCCGCAGTGAGAGGCGTACACAGCAGCAGATCGGAATAACCCAGCATGGCAGTGATGGGATTGTTAAGCTCGTGGGCGGCGCCGCCCAGCAGTTGGCCGATCGAAGCCAGTTTTTCGGACTCCGTGATCTGGGCCTGCAAGCGCTTCAGGTTGGTGAAGGACTCGCGCGAGTGAGTGAGCAGGCGGAGGAGTTCCCGATCGAGCAAGCGCTGCCGCACGAAAACCATGGCGCCCATCAGAACGGCTGCAGCCAGAGTCAGGACCACGCGGAACGAACGGATGCGCGGGGGCACTGCGTCATCGAGCAGAGCCCACGCGGCAAAGATGGGAAGCGAAAAGGCCGCGATCATGCCCAGCCGGGCGAGCCATACTCCGTGAGACGTGGAAGTGGAGCGGACGCCGGGTTGAGGCTCGCTTTCGTGGGTCCGCAGACCGATGATGGTGATCCAGGCCATGGAAAGCGCGAGAGGAATGTCGTAGAGGCTTCCGGTGTAATAGCTGTGGCGGGCGATGGCCCAATTAGCGATGTGAGAACTGGCGGCATAGGTAAAGCTGGCGCCGAACAGATTGGCGTAGAAAATCTTCCAGCCACCCTTGCTCCAAATCCAGGCCATCAACAAGGTGGCAAGAAACGCCACTTTCTCGATGAGATACAGCGAGTTCAGATCGTTGTTATAGGCCGGTATATTGGGGACGACGTACTGCCAGGGAATTACGATGAGGACGTAGAGATAGACCCACCAAACCATCATCAGGGCAAAATCGAGGCGGCGCAGACGGGCGGCGTACTCATCCTGCGGAGCATGAGGACGGAGCGCGAGAGCAGCCATCAGCGGTACGATGTGCAGGAAGAGGATTATGTCGCCGGCGCACAGGTCCGGAACATCGGTACGCCGCCAGAGTTCGTAGTAGATCCAGACGAACTGGTAGGCGAACCAGAAGCCAATACCGGTAGCGAGGAGCGACCAGAACAGACGCAGGCGTCCGCGTGAGCGCACGGCGTGAGGGATAAGGGCGACCGTCCCGGAAAACAGCAGCAGGCACTGCGCCACGTCACTAAGAGCGGTGAGGCGAAAGGATTGAGGCAGAATCAGGGCAGCCAGGACTAAAGTCGCAAGGCAGGCTGCGACTGCCGTGGTCCAGAGTTTGGCGTAGGTGCGCAAAAAGGGGATCCTCGCTGCCATTCTAGACCCGGGATCGGACGAGGTCTGGGTTACTGAAGTAATCCATCGGCAGAGGGCAAAAGAAGTGGGGACCGAAAGGAAGGGGGGCCACGGAAGCTGAGAGGAAAGTTTTGCTTGCTACCCGTCTTTCTTATCAATAATATGCGGGACATTCCTATAATCGGCAAATCCGTCCATCTGCGGGAAATGACTCAACTTGCACACTGAAGGCAATCGCCGTTTTAGTGAAAGGCCGCCGGCTCCAGCCGATCCCAGCGAGATCCGGCGAATCGAGCGCTGGCTGGCCACGGCACGCGTGTTCCTCGCGGCTTCCGCTCTGGTGGCGATTTACATGGACCCAACCCAGCTGGGCAACTCGCCGGCAGCCTATGGCCTGTTGGGCTTCTACATGGGGAACAGCATTCTGGTACTGATGCTGTTGCGGCGACGGGAGGCGTCGACCGCTTCTTTTCGCGTACTCGTGCACGCGGCGGACATTATATGGCCAGCCTTCATTTCGATATTTGCGGAAGGTCCGAGAAGCCCGTTCTTTCTGTTCTTTGTTTTTGTGCTGACGGCGGCGGCTTACCGTTGGGGCTTGTGGGAGACGTTGAGCACGGCGGCGGCGGAAGTGGTGTTGCTGTGGGCCGAAAGCTTCCTCTTATTCCATGTGTGGGCAACGCGCACGGGAGGCCTGCCATGGCACGCTTTGTCAGGCCTGCAGATCAATGTGAGCGAGTTCGAGCCCAAGCGGCTGTTCATGCTGTCGGTCTACTTGCTGGTGATGGGATTGCTGCTCGGCTATCTGGCCGAGCAACAGAAGCATCTGCGGGCGGAGAAAGCGGTGGTGACCCGCCTGTTGTCGAAAGTGCGGGTGGACGCGGGACTAACGGGAACGTTGCAGCAGATCAGCCGGGAAATCGTCACGATGTATGGAGCCGAGCGGCTGCTGGTGGCCTCGCAGGAAATACACAGCCACAGAACTTTTCTGGGAGAGTTGCGCAATGGAGATGAGACTTCCGATTTTGTTTGGCTGGACTCCAGGCCGCGGGACGCGAAGATTTATCTGGAGGATTTTCCGGGAGAAGCGTTTCACGCAACAAGCGAGGGAGACCGCTGGTTCGTGGTCGCAGTGGACCGCGAAGGCAACCAGCTGCCGTCGCCCTCAACCGACACGCTGGTCCGACTGAAGGAACGGCAATCCTTCAGGTCTCTCGTTGCGGTTTCTTTCGTCTTCGGCGGGGAATGGCGTGGACGCGTCCTTGTGTTTGACCCGTCGTGGCAAGGGGAGACGCTGGAGGAGCTTCGCTTTTTGCTGGATTTATTCCGGCAAGTTGGCCCGGCGGTTTACAACGTCTACCTGCTGCACCGGCTCAGACGGCGCGCGGGCGCGGCGGAACGCGCGCGCTTCGCCCGAGAACTGCACGATGGTGCAGTGCAGTCGCTGATCGCGGTGGAGATGCAGGTGGATGTTCTGCGGCGTCAGGCGGAAACGACGCCGGCCGTGGTCGGGGGCGAACTGGGCCGGATCCAGGGCTTGCTGCGGGAGGAGGTTCTGAAGCTGCGGGAACTGATGCAGCAGATGAAGTCGATCGACGTGGATTCGCGAAGATTCCTGCACCTGGTGACCGACACGGTGGAACGGTTTGAGCGGGAGACGGGGATTTCGGCGCGTTTCGTGACCGATGCCGGGAAACTGGAGATGCCGGACAAGGTCTGCCGTGAAATGCTGCGAATTGTGCAGGAGGGCCTGGTGAACGTGCGCAAGCACAGCAAGGCGCGCCATGCTCTGGTGCGACTGAGCTCGAGTCCCAGCCAGTGGAACCTGACGCTGGAAGACGACGGCAAAGGGTTCCCGTTTTCTGGGCGCCTGACTCAGGAGGAACTTGACCAAATGGGCAAGGGGCCGATGATCATCAAAGAACGTGTACGTTTGATTGCGGGCGCACTCACGGTAGAATCAAATCCCGGAGTAGGAACACGTCTGGAAATCAAAGTTCCGAGGGGTGGAGAAGCTTCCGATGAACTTTAAGAAGTCACAGCCTGTTCGTATCGTGATCGCTGACGACCATCCAATTTTCCGGGATGGGCTGCGGCGGCTGCTGGAAGCCGAACCGGATTTGAAGGTGCTGGGTGAGGCCTCCGACGGCGCAGAAGCCGTAAGACTGGTGCGGCAATTGAAGCCTGACATTCTTTTGCTGGACCTGGCGATGCCGAAACATCCGGGATTGGAAGCTTTGCGGGATCTGAGCACGGGGGCAGCGAATTCGACTCCGGTGCGCGTGATCCTGCTGACTGCGGCGGCGGAGAAGAGTCAGATTGTGGAGGCTCTGCAGCTGGGCGCGCGGGGCGTGGTATTGAAGGACTCGGCCACGCAACTGCTGCTGAAAGCGATCCACACGGTGATGTCAGGCGAGTACTGGGTGGGACGGGACAGTGTTTCAAACCTGGTGCAATACCTGCGCACGCTGGTGCAATCTTCGAGCGACGAAGCGCGACAGAAGAAATTTGGCTTGACCCCGCGCGAGTTGGAGATTGTTGCGGCGGTGGTGGCCGGATACTCCAATAAAGAGATTGCGGAATACTTCAAGATCAGCGAAGACACGGTCAAGCACCACCTGAGCAATATTTTCGACAAGCTGGGGGTGTCTACGCGGCTGGAGTTGGCGCTATTTGCCGTGAACCAGTCGCTGCCATTGAAAAGCATTGGCTGACAAGGACTTAGCAGCTTGTCCGGACGTAACCACGGATAGCACTTACGGGCTATTGGCGGGCGCGCCCCGTGAACTTATGATGTCCTGAACGATCAGCCTCGGGGCGGGAACTGTTCCTGTGACAACACGTGGGTGCTTTCCCCCTTGTTGCAACGAGGGGGTCTGGTTAAGACAAATTCTAAAGGAGACGGAGCCCGTGGCAAAACTTTGGCAAAATCTTTGGCACGATGAAAGTGGTCAGGATATCGCCGAGTACGCGGTGATGCTGGCTGTAATTCTGGTAATCGTGGTGGGAACGGTCCGGCTCATTGGCTCGAACGCCAACAACGTATTCTCCAACGTAAGCAGTGCGATCCAGTAGTCGCGAGTGGGCGACTGAGGTCAAAATCTTTCAAGGCGCGCCGCCCAGGAGCGCCTTTCGCGCTTTCAAGCAGCTTTTGAGTGCTTCTCTTCTGCGCGGAGGAAAACCGACACCATCACTTCGGGGCGGGTGTAGTAAGCGCGACTTTCTCGCTGCCCGGAGTTGAGAGTCTGGTGAGATAAGGGAAGAACGGCGTGATCTCGAACGGCATATTCTCGCGGGCGGAAGTTAATGCCACCGGCTTCGCCTTGGCCAGTTCCACCTGGTCGGTCCAGGGATCGAGCTTGATGCGTCCCCCGAGGGGGAGCGCGGCGATCTGATCGGTGCGCTTCGGATCCAGTTGCGGTGCGGAAGCCAGCAGCGCCGACATGCGGATATCCTTGCCGGCGGCGAAGCTATTGCCCAGATGCGGGCGAATCAAGTTGGGCAGCTCAGGCGCATGTTCCTGCAAGGACTTCAGGAATAGTCCGGCCGTTCCAAGTTTGTCCTTGTAGGGAGAGTTTTTCAGCAGTTCGATAGCCTTGGTGTCGGCTGCTTCTTCCTCGCCCGGCCGGTGTTTGAAATCCATGCGTTGAAACGAGTCCTGATCGGGGAAAAACATGCGGTCGTTGAAGGCCAGCTTAGTATCGAGTCGATGTCCCAGAACGATGTGAGCAAGCTCGTGGGCGAGGACCATGGCGAGAGAAGCTTCGTCGGGAAGCACATCGAGCAAGCCACGACTCATCACGATGGTGTGCCCGATGGTAAATGATTCCAGAGGCGACGTGAGCAGGATGCGGCAGCGGACATCCCCCTGCAGATCGATGTTATTGGTCACCAACAAGTTGTTGACCACGGTCAGAAGGACTTTATCCACCTCGCCGGGAGGCGCCAGGAGACCGATTTTCTGCAGGCGCTCGACCGCGTTATCTTCCGCCTGCCGTTCCCACATCCGCTGGGCGACCACGGGACTGGCATCGGCGGCGGCTTCGCTCTGATCTCTCACGGAAGAAGCGTCCTGAGGAGAATCCACCATAATCTGGGTAAACTCTGAATTCTTGGTCAGGGCTTTCAAGTCGTATGCCCAGAGACGGGTCTGAGCCCGGAAGTGCATACTCTTGGCGATGCCGGACTTAAGATCGGATTCTTCACTGTAGACATAGGCGGGCAGCCAGGTGCCGGGACGAAGATTCAAACGCCAACTGTCGAAGTGGAGATAGTAGCTGGTTCTGGGGTGGGGAGAATAGGTGCCATTGAAGCGAACCACGTTGTAATCCTGATCCTCGACCCAGACTCTGCCCAGGAAGCGGGCCATGCCGGAGTCTGCGCGGGGCTCGACATCAATCACCAGGCAGCGGACTTCTCCGAGAAACTCACGACGGACGAAAGTGAATTTGTAGTACTTCTTTTGGAAATCGGTATCGAGGATCACCATCTGGGCGAAGCCGAGCGGCAGGAAATGCAAGGAGTAGAGACCTGTCAGGTGTTTGACCATGCGCTGGCCGAACCCGGGCTGGCCCACGAATGAGGTGTCTTCGGGGCCATCGCTCATGTCGAGGCGTCCGAGGAAATACTGGTCTTTCACGGGGACGGGATTGCCGTCTTTGTCGGTCTTAAGATTCTGCAGATAAGTCTCGACCATGGGATGCATGTGGCGCATCTGGGCCAGGAAAAGATGCTCTCTCTGGATCATGCGGTCTATGACGTCATTGAATGAAGCCAGGGGCGCGGAAGGAAGGTCTCCGGCGGCCGGCGCTGAACCTGGGGCGGCGGCTGGCGGTGCGGAGGACGCTGGATCCTGCGACACCGCGGGCAATGAGCAGAGCAACAACAGAAAGAACGAAAGCAAACCCACCTGGAAAATACGCATACAGAACCCTTCTGGGAGCAACTTACGCCAATTGAAAAATAATGTGCAAGACCACAGTGGAATCGGCCGGCTGGCCATCTTTCATTGCCGGCTTGAAGTGAATTTGTTGGGCGGCTTTGACGGCATTATCGTCGAGGCCGTGACCCAATCCATGCACGACGCGCAAAACACGAAGGCTACCGGACGCCTCGAGAACGACTTCCAGGAGGACTTCGCCCTCAATGCGCAGACTCCGAGCCTCTTGAGTATAGACGGGAGTTGGCTTGAAAAGGATTTCCGCCGGCAGTACCTTGGCCGCGGTTTCTGCGGCGTGGGAGTGCACGGTGGGCGGCGCGGGCACATCGGCGCTGGCGAAGCCGCTGGGTTGAACCGTCCCGGTGGCCCGAGGGCGCGGGGGCGGAGTGGCTGTGCCGTTGCCAAAGCCCGTGCTTACGACCACGCCGGGCACGCCTTTAGCACCGCCGGTTCCGTTGCCGTACCCTGGTCCGGATGGGAGATCGAATGATCCGAGCGCTGCGATATTGACGGCCTTGGTCTGACCCGCCTTGGCAGGTATTCCATTGGGATCGCCGAAACCTCCGGTCTGCACCTGCGAGGGGGCGCGCGCCGTGGTGGGAGTAGCCGAGCTACCGGTGGAAAACACGTTGGTCTTCACCGCCGGTTTGGGAACCACAGGCGCGGGTGCGGGAGGTAGAGGCTCCAATTTACTGGCGGCGATGGCGACCGCGGGAGCTGGATCGACTTCCACCTTCACTGGAGTCTTCGGCTGGGGTGTGGGCAGCCGCAAGACGTTGGGCGGCGGGTCCAGCCTGGCGATGACTGTGGGTTGCTGCACCCGAAGAGGCGGTTGCGGCTGATGATTAACCGGAACCGGAGTGCTCACCAGTTCAACCGAGCGGAAGGTGTGCTCGGGAGGCGTGACAACGCTGGGATACAACAAGCGCACCCACACCAGAAGCGCGATCACGGCGGCTTGCATCCCGGTGCTGAAAACGAATTCGGTCCAAGGTTTCCTCGCCTCCGGCAGCAGGGAGAAGAGAGTCTCTTGGGAAGCAGAAGAACTCATGGGCTCTTGTACTCGTCCGTCCTTCAAACCCCGGTTCGGGTTTGAAAGTTTCTCGGCCCCGGGCAGCGTTGAGAGCCTGGGACTACAAGGGGTCGAGGAGTCCATAGTTTACTACCTCAGGGCTGGCTGCCTGGTATCAAAATCTGCACGGCAAAGGCCATTTCGACCTCGAATCGAGAAGTCTATCCTGCTGATCTTTCAGTTACTTATACCGACCGCGCCCACGGGCAGCCTGGGCCGGGCAAGAAAGAGCAAAAAATTACACCTGAAGCGAGTCTTTTACTTCCGAGTTGACCTGCTCCTCTGCCCACACTCCGGGCAGCGCGGTTGGCTTAGCACCGCACAACCTTGGGACTATCGATCCCCTTGGTGGCATTGCGGGTGTCGACGACCAACTGGGCTTCGCCGACGATCTTTTTGTAGTCATAGTCAGAGTGATCAGTGACGATGACGATGCAATCGTACTGGCCAAGCCGCTCCAACTCCGTGCGCTTCATCTGCAAGTCGTACTTGCGCCCCTTCCCGATCATGGGGAAGTAAGGATCGTGGTAGCTGACCTGGGCGCCTTCATGCTGCAGAAGCTCGATGATGGTGAGGGCGGGAGACTCGCGCAGATCATCGATATCTTTTTTGTAAGCCACGCCCAGGATGAGGACGCGCGCCCCGTTCACCGATTTCTTGTGCTGGTTCAGCGCTCCGCCGACGGACGCGAGCACGTGATAAGGCATGCTGGTGTTGATCTCTCCGGCCAGCTCGATGAAGCGAGTGCGAAAGTCGTATTCCTTGGCCTTCCAGGACAAGTAGAAAGGATCGACAGGAATGCAATGACCACCTAGACCGGGTCCGGGGTAGAAAGGATGAAAGCCGAAAGGTTTGGTGGAAGCGGCTGCGATGACTTCCCAAATATCGAGGTTCATGCGCAGGCAGAGCAGCTTCAGCTCGTTGACCAGGGCGATGTTGACGCAGCGGTAGATATTCTCGAGCAGTTTTGTCATCTCGGCTGCGGCGGGCGAGGAGACGGGAACAGTGCGATGGAAGATGGAACCGTACAGAGCGCCAGCCAACTCCGAGGCTTGCGGATTCAATCCGCCCACGACCTTGGGAATGTCGCGACGGGCGACCGTGGTGTTGCCAGGATCCTCGCGTTCGGGAGAGAAAGCCGCAAAGAATTCCTTCTCTGCGCCGGGTGTGCCGGAGGAAGCTCCGCGGGCTGCCTTCAGCCCGTTCTTGTTTTCTTTCTCCAGGATCGGCAGCATGACTTCTTCGGTAGTGCCCGGGTAAGTTGTACTCTCGAGAACAACGAGCTGGCCGGCCTGCAGATGAGGCGCGATGGCGTGGGTGGTGTCGGTGATGAAGCTGAGATCGGGTTCGTGATATTGATTGAGAGGAGTGGGGACGCAGATGATGACGGCGTCCATCTCGACGAGCCGGGCGTATTCGGACGTGGCCGAAAAACCCTGTGCCTTAGCTTTTTTGATTTCTTCCGCGCTGATTCGGTAGATGTAGGATCCGCCCTGAGCCAGGGTGTCGACCTTGCGCTGATCGATGTCGAAGCCGGTGACGGAGAACTTCTGTTCGCTGAACAGCAGGGCCAGCGGCAGTCCGACGTAGCCGAGGCCGATGATACCGACCCGAGCCTGGCGCTGTTGGATCTTGTTCTTGAGCTGATCGTAACCTTGTTTGCTGGCGGACCGATTTGTGGCGGAGTGCTTCGTCATCGTCAATGCTGGTGGTCTCTTCTGGGCGTGAATTTCATTTTCGATTCTACCACGTGGTTGCGGGGCGACATGGTCCTGGGCGTCGCGAAGTGTGGTTGTAGGGTGAGCGGGCCTGCAGTCGTTCTTGCGCAGCAAGAAACGTCTCGCCGGTGGGAGCAGTGACAATAGGAGCATGGTGGCTTCCGTTGCGCGGAACATAGTGATGGCAAAGTGATAGCAACGGAGAAACAAGAAAACGAAGCGTCGAAATGGGTATCCGGCAAGTCCGTAACACAATCCGCCTTATCACCAGCGGTGCGCCCGTGAAACCAACGACACTCGCAAGAGTCGTCAGCTTTGTGTTACGAATACCGAACAAACTTCTAGGCCTTATGAGCAGTTGTTTAGTCCTGTGCTAATGTTCGTTCGCTTGTTGCCGCGCTTCCCCCGAGAAAGAAGTGCAGCATGGGCGAAAGTAGAACGGGCAAGGTGTGCCCCTATTGCGGCGGGAAAGGGTATGCTTCGGTGGATGTCGACTTGCCTCGCGACGATGATCGCTGCGAAGAACTACGCAAGACGACTTGGGTCCGAAAACCCTGCCCATTGTGCGACGGAAAAGGTCGCATCTCCGGCGATGACTCAACCTCAGCGAGCCGCAGAATCAGGGCACTTTCAAAGGCAGTTTTCTGCGTGATGCGAGGGAAATTGCCCTTTCGATACTGAGACCGAAGAAGTGGTTTGCGTCTTATCCAACCATGTGGCCAGCCAGAGCGCCGCGACCATCACGACGAGCACCAGCGCCAGCATCAGCACCCAGGCTGCCAGCGTCTCAAGGAACCTTCTTTTTCTTGCCTCCGCTGCGATTAGTTTTCTGCTACGGGGAAAAATGTAGGCAATGTGCGCGTCACGGTACGTCAACGGCATGACGAACTACTCCTTTTACCCTACAGAATCCCTCGATTCTTTTCCTCCCCTGTTTACTACTTTGAATTTTGTTACGAAATCCGAATAATGAGCGATCCCCGCGAAATCTGTGGCATAACGTTGGCCTTCCCTCAGAAAGGTCGCAAATGACTCCTTCGTTCCTTTCTCACTCTGATCCTTTACTTTTTCCCGGTCACGGTGATCAGACATTACGATTTTCTCCTCTCTGTGCCAAATGCATAATTATCTAGTCCGTCCCCCTGGTTCCGAAGCAAGGTTTTAAGCTCATCTATCGCTTGCAGCAATGAGTGGCGACAGTTTTGGTAGTCGGAGGGAGTCATCTCAATCAGTTGGCGTTGGGACTCTAGAGCCTCTAAATCCAGGTGGCGTTCCCGCAACTGCCTCGTGGCGTAGCCGTTGCCTTCCCGACAATTTGGAGATTCAGGACGCATTTTCATTCGCTTTTCTTCGCAAGTCTTCTAAGCAGTCAACAGACCAGCAATCGAACCCGATGCAAGTGATTGATATTGAAGGAAGAGAATCTCTGGCGGGAGGATCGGTCTGCCGTTATTTCGGCAGATCGCCGACGTTTCGGCACTGCAGAGCCACGCGATTCCTGTTTGTGACGTTAGAGGGTGGGGGGTTCTCAAGACGCGGACGAAACTGCCCATTACGAATTCCTCCGCAAGTCTGCTGGGATTTCCACACCCGGCATGCGTTGGCGTTTTCCGGCCTTAAATCCCTGGACAAGAGTACTCGGTAGCGACTGCCGGGGCGGAGCACAATTTGGCATCAAGTCGCGGACTCATCGCCAATGGGCGAAGACCTTGGTGTATGAAGGTCTATGAATGGCTGCGCCTGACCTGGTGAAAGATGGTAGATCAGTGGCGGTTGGGCTCCCGTTGCGGCAGAGCGGCGATAAGGGTCTCCGTCGAGGAGCCGTTTCCGGCACAAAACCATTTGACTGGCAAGAACCTTGGAGGGTACGATGCCTTAGACGGTCACCAAATTAGTTAATAACGGAGTGTGGGATGGGCATCGCTGCTTTCCGCAAGTTGGTGAGTTGCGTGCTACTGCTGATTGTGCCGGTTTCGCTGTTTGCAGCGGAGCAACCTGCTGCCGTGCTGTACAGCCATGGAACCGCATTGCTCAATGGCGACAGCATCCCAAGGTCGTCTGCTATCTTTTCCGGCGACTTGGTACAGACTAATGCGGACTCCGTTGCTAACATCAATGCTACAGGTTCGACCGTCCTGGTTCTGAATGACTCGCTGGTTCAATATGAGGGCAGCTCTGTCAAGTTGGAGCACGGAGGCGTAACCATATCAACCTCGAAATTATTGGCGACTCGCGCTGGCGACGTTATCGTGCTACCGGCCGCTGGGGTTTGGACCGAATTTGAAGTCAGGGATGTGGATGGTAGGGTCCAGATCGCGGCGCGAAAGGGCGACCTGACCATCAGCGATGACACCGGTACCAGCACACTGCCACAAGGGCAGCAAACCACTCGACAGGAATCACAGACGCAGGACGATTCACAGACGCAAGACGATTCACAGTCGCAGAACCACAAGAAGAAGAAGAAGAAAGAAACAGCTGGAGCCGCTCCTGCCGCAGCGGGGGGCGCCCTCGATTCTCCTTGGGCAGTCGGAATTGGCGGGGGCGCTATTCTCGCTGCGACAGCTTGGATATTAATCCAGAGCGATAATCCGGCGAGTCCATCGAAATAGCCTCATGCAACAGGCGGCTCCCAGTAATTCCTAGAATGGGTTTCGTGCGCGTCTTAACCTGGCGGGGAATCCCACTATCCTGTCTTCCATTCACGAAAATCACTATTTATCGGCGAGACTGCTTTGCGGCATAGTGTGCGAAGCGGTCTGCCCGGCAACCTCGTGCTGCTGCAGAGGATCATTTCGGGCAGAACAAAATGCGGGCCCAGGGAATCGCGCATACGCTTCCGCTCAGAAGTGCCAGACAATGCCGCCGCCGGCGAAAATATTGTGTTGACGACTTTTGCCCGTGTTCACATTCAGTTGCGGCACACCGGACCAGAAGTCTCGGCCTTCACCGCGCAGGCTGAAGTGCTTGTAGATCTTCACATCGAGGCCCAAACCAGCTTGGAG
>Ga0209415_10002108_pt1 | contig 37621 bp, 26 predicted proteins | sample PeaSoiSIISIP2007_FD_187696 | JGI IMG/M metagenome (GOLD analysis project Ga0209415, IMG submission 187696) | Peat soil microbial communities from Weissenstadt, Germany - SII-SIP-2007 (SPAdes) (version 2) | ecosystem: Environmental > Terrestrial > Soil > Wetlands > Peat | place: Germany...
GTAGCCGAAATATGGAAGCCGATTTTTGCGGAAGTCGAATTTGAGAAATCAGCTCCGACTTTTTGCGAGACCATCAATCTTGACTTGGGGTACCCACCCCCAATTGCTCTGATGCAAGCTTGCCTCCCGACAGGTGCAGCGGGAAGAGGGTGTGTTCCAGGGCGAACTCGGCCGTGACGATGTTCAGGGCATCGGGCGAAAAGTTCGTCTTGGCGAAATCAAGCAGCGTCTTCATGCCGTACTGTGCACCCGGCGCCTCCGCCAGCTCCGTTTCGGAAACAAGGCCCAACTCTTCCAGCATCACGCCGAATCTTTTCCCCAGCTTGTTCGCCATGGTGACGACCCTTTCGACGGACTTTTTGCAGAGCAGTTCCCGTTCAACCAGTATCTCGCCGAGTTTTCGTGACGTTTCCATGCCTTCGCCTCAAGAAACGGGAGATTATACGTCCCTTATTTAGGGGGTATAAGATCGCAGGCAAGGATGTCAATGCCGGGGTTTATCTTGCCATCGGCCCTGCGAGCGGACATGGCCGGCGTTATTTTTTATCCTCCTCCCGTGGCCCGAAAGTCCACTGATACCCCGCGTACAGTGCAAACCTGGTGTCTCCTGAGATGTCGCTTCCCGCGGAGAACAGGATGTGGTGCTTATCCGTCCGGTAGTTCCCCGGGCAGCCGTCAGAGCGAAACGGCCCATCCGGCAGCGGCCTTTAATTGCTCCAGCGCCAGCAGGTAGGCCGCGAGGGCCTGGCGGTAGGCAAGGCCGGTGGCGCTGTAGCTCCGCTCGGCATCCAGGAGGTCGAGCAGACTGGCACCGCCACGCCGGTAGGCGTACTCGCTGATTTCGCGACTCTTCTCTGCGTTCTCCAGATAACCGTTCCGGTAGAGACTTACCACCTTTTCATTGACGCTGGCGGCTTCATAGGCGCTGTCAACGTCGGCCAGCACCGTCTCCCGGGCCGATTCCGTCACCTCGCGAGCTTGGGAGATGGCGTTTTCGGTGCGGGCAATCTCTCCCTGATTGCGGTCGAAGAAGGCAAGGGGAAAGCTGAACTGAACGCCGGCTGTGTAGCTGCCGGCGACGTGCGTCAGGTTCAGCGTGGTGGTTACGTCCTGATGGGAATTTGCCTTGGCCAGATCGTGCTGGCTCCTGGCTGCCGTCACCGCCTGCTGCGCCGCACGCAGGTCGGGGCGCTCGCGCAGGGCTGCCGCGCGAATGTCTTCTGCACGGGCTGCCAGAGGACGGTATTCCAGGGTCCCGCTGACTTCGTATTCCGCCGGCACCGACTCGTGCCCCAGAAGCTCCCGCAGGGCAACTAAGGCCTGAGCCTTCGCAAGCCGCGCAGCATGCACCGCGTTTTCAAATTGCAGCAGTTGCAGCTTGATCTTCAGGTAGTCGACTTCGCTCAGGTCGCCTGCCTTAAAGCGTGTTTCGCTGACTTCCACGGTCTTGCAGAAGTTCTCCTGGTCGCGCTCGGAAAATTCCAGGTTGGACTGCGCCAGGAGCACGTTGACGAACTGGGCCGCCACGCTGAATTTCAGGGTCCGCTCGTTGTCCGCTACCTGCGATCTGGTCACGGAGGTGGCGTCATGCGCCGCCAGCAAACGCCGGTTCCGCTTGCCGCCGCGCTCCCAGGTATAACCTAGTCCCAGGTCGAACTGCGCCGTCTGGTTCAGATAGCCGTCCGAGGCGTAGCGCCCAGGATCGGTGAAGGGGAGGTAGAGCGCGTCGCCGGAAAGAACGGGGTTCGGTCTGAGCCCGGCGGTCATTTCCTGCGCCTCGTTCTGCAAAATGCCGGTGCGGGCCGCACGCAGGCCGTGGTTGTGCTCCAGCGCCAACTGCTGGGCGCGCTCCAAGGTGATGGCCGGCTCTTCAGCCGCGGCCGGTGATACCGCCAAACACGCGGCCCCCCAGAGCAGGAAGCCCGAGAGGGCAACTACCAGGTTCATCATTTTCAACACGTTCCACTCCTCGCTGAAATCGCTTTACCGCACGAAGCCTGCCCTCACTCCCCGTCGTGTTTCCCCGGCACCCACTCGCTGTAGGCACCGTGTTCGCCCGGCTCGCCCTCCGGTTTCGGCAGGACGTCGTCGGGACCGGCGATCCAGACGTAAAGCGTCGGCAGCAGGAAGACGCTGATCACGAGGTTGGTGATCAGGCCGCCGACGATGACGATGGCAAAGGGACGCTGGGAATCGGAGCCTATGTCGTGGGAAAGCGCCGCCGGCAAAAGGCCCAGGGTCGCCACCAGCATGGTCATCATGATCGGCCGAAGCCTCAAGGTCGCCCCCCGCACGGCCGCTTCCCTGATGGAGAGCCCCTGGGCACGCAGCTGGTTTATGTACTGCACCATGATCACCCCGATCTGCACGGCGACCCCGAAGAGTGCCAAAAGCCCGATCCCCGAGGAGACGGAGAACTGGTTGCCGGTCACCAAAAGCGCCAGGAGCCCGCCGATGCTCGCCACGGCCACGTTGGCCAGCACCAGGAAGGACCACTTGAAGGACTTGAAGGCCATGTTTAGCAGGATCATGATCACCACCACGGTGATCGGCACGATCACGGCAAGACGGCCGTTGGCCCGCTTCTGGCTCTCGTACTCGCCGGCCCAGTCGAGGTAGTACCCTTGGGGGAGCTGCACCTTCTCCCGTACCCGGCGCATCGCCTCCTCCACGGTGGAGCCGAGGTCGCGGCCCCGCACCGAGTACTTGATGGCGATGTAGCGGGTGTTGGCCTCGCGGTAGATCATGGATGCGCCGTCGCCGACCTTGACCTCGCACAATTGCCCCAGCGAGACCCGTTCCCCGCTCGGGGCAAGGATGCGGATCCGGGAGACGTCCTCGATGCCGCGGCGGTACGGCTCCTGATAGCGGATAACCAGGTCGTATCGTTCTTCGCCCTTGAGGATTTGCGTCACCGGGTTTCCCCCGACCGCCGTCTGGATGGCGTCCTGCACGTCCGCCACGTTGATGCCGAAGCGGTCGGCCTTGGCGCGATCCACCGTCAGGTTCAGGTTGGGCTGTCCCAGCACCCGGAAAATCCCCAGGTCCTCGACCCCCGGCACCCCCTTCATCGCCGCCATGACCTCTTCGCTCTTCTGCTCCATCTCTTTCAGGTCGCTGCCGAAGATCTTGACGGCGGATTCCCCTTTCACTCCGCTTAACGCCTCCTCCATGTTGTCGGCGATCGGCTGGGAAAAGCCCCAGTCCACACCGGGGATCTTCTCCACCTCCGCCTGCAGGGCGGCGATCAGTTCCTCCTTGCTGCCGTGAAAGCGCTTGCGCCAGGCTTCGCGCGGCTTGAGATCTATGAAGTATTCGGTATTGAAGAAACCGGTGGCGTCGGTGCCGTCGTCGGGGCGTCCCAACTGGGAGACCACCTGTTTCACCTCGGGGAAGCCGGCAAAGGCGATACGTGCCTCTTCCATGACCCGGTTCCCTTCGCTCGGCCCGGTGCTCGCGTTGAAAGTGCCGCGCGCCCAGATCGCCCCTTCGTCCAGGTGCGGCAGGAATTCGGAGCCGATCACGCCGCCGAAGGTGAGCCAGGCGCTTGCCAGCATGGAGGCGACGCTCAGCGTTACCAGCAGCCTGCGCCTGACGATGGCCCATTCCACCGCCTTCGGGTACTGCACCATGAGCCAGGCAAGAAGCGGGTTGCGCCATTCCTTGGGGCGCTTTCTGAACAGGTAGGTCGCGAGCACCGGGGCCAGGAACATGGAAAAGACGAGCGAACCCAGGAGCGCAAAGGAAACGGTCCAGGCCATGGGACGGAACAGTCTGCCCTCGACCCGCTGCAGGGTGAAGATGGGGAGGTAGGAGATGATGATGATCGTCCGGGCGAAAAATACCGGTCGCTGCACCTCGTGGGCGGCGAGGTGGATGATTTTTCCCAGACCGCGCTCCCCCTCCTCGCTTTGCTCCAGGTGGCGCATGATGTTCTCCACCATAACCACCGCGCCGTCCACCAGCATGCCGAAATCGAGCGCTCCCAGCGAAAGGAGGTTCGCAGGTATATGATTCAGGTCGAGCAGGATGGAGGCGAAGAAGAGGGAAAAGGGCATGGAGAGTGCGACCACCAGGGCGGAGCGGACGTTGCCCAAAAACAGCACCAGCACCACCAGCACCAGGAATATACCTTCGCTCAGGTTGCGCAGGACGGTGCGGGTCGTGTAATGCACGAGGTCGTCGCGGTCAAGGTACGGGACGATCCTCACCCCCGGCGGCAGGATGCGCTCGTTGAGGTCGCTCACCCGCTGGTGGAGGGCGGCCAGGGTGGACTCCGCCTCGGCCCCCTTGCGCATCTGCACGATACCCTCGACCACGTCGCCGTCGTCGAACACCCGTCCGTCGTCGTGGCGGATCGCCTTGCCGATCCGCCCCAGGCGGACCTTCGGCCCCTGGGTGACCGTCGCCACGTCCCGCACCCGCACGGGCGTGCCGTTTTGGCTCTTGATCACGGTGGCGCCGATGTCGTCGCAGCTTCCCATGAGCCCGACCACCCGGACGTTCAGCGCCTGCTGTCCCTGTTCGACGAAGTTGCCGCCGGCGTTGACGTTGTTGGCGGCAAGCGCCTGCTCCAACTGGCTCAGGGAGAGTCCGTAGGCGACCAGCCGGTCCGGGTCGACCTGCACCTGGTATTCACGGGTGGCGCCGCCGAAGGAAGAAACCGAGGCGACGTTTTTCACGGCCATCAGATTCTTCATCACCACCCAGTCCTGCAGCTTTTTCAACTCCATCACGTCATACTGCGGGTTGTTGCTCTCCAGCGTGTAGAAGTAGACCTGGCCGGCGGGGCTGAAGTCGGGGCCGATCTGCGGCGTGATCCCGGGCGGCAGGTTTACCTGGGAGAGTTTTTCCAGTACCTGTTGCCGGTTTTGCTGGTTGTCCGACTCGTCGTCGAAGATGATGGTCACGACCGAAAGTCCGGCCAGCGAAACGGAGCGGATGTGGGTGAGATGCCCGACGCCGTTTAGCTGCGTCTCCAGGGGGATGGTGACCTGCTGTTCCACCTCCTCCGCTGCGCGGCCGGTCCACTGGGTGATGATCCAGACGTATTTGTCCGCCACGTCCGGGTATGCCTCCACCGGCAGCCGGTGAAAGGAGACCATCCCCCAGGCAAGGAGCAAAAGGCCGACGCTCAGGACGAGCAGCTTGTTCTTGAGGGCTGCTTCCACCAGGCGCGCGATCATTGTGCTTTCACCTCGGAAGCGGAGACGAAATGCAGCGCGTTCGCCACCACCTTGTCTCCGGGCCGCAGCCCTGCCAGTACCTGTTGCAGATCGCCTTCAGCCATGGAACCCGTCTGCACCTCGGTCTTGCAGAAGCGGTTTCCCCCCAGGGCCAGGAACACCCAGCAGCGGTCGTGCAGGCGGACCACGGCAGAGGCCGGCACGTAGAGCCTTAGCGCCTTTTTGGGGGAGCTAAGCGAGGCGTTGACGAACATCCCCGTGCGCATGATCCCGTTGGGGTTGGCCAGTTCGATGCGCACCTTGGCGCTGCGGGTCGCCGGGTCGAGAACTTGGCCTATATTGCTCACCTTCCCCCTCAGGCCGAGATCGGGATAGGCGTTCAGGCGCACCAAGGCCGTATCTCCCGTCCTGACCTGATGAATCACGTCCTCGTACAGGTCGCACAGCACCCAGACGCGGGAGAGGTCGGCGATGGTGAAGAGGTTGGCGGTCGCGTCCAGGGAGCGTACGCCGGTGCCGCCGGCGACGTTTTGTTCCACGATGGTCCCGGAAATAGGGGCGCGCAGCTCGATGTCGGTTGCATAACGCTCCGGATCGCCTCCCAGCACGCGAACGTGGTTCGCTGCCGTTTTTACGTCCACCTTTGCCTTGTCTTCGGCGTTCTGGGCAGCTTCCATATCCTTGGCGGCGATGGCGCCGTGGGCGAAAAGTTCCTGCGAGCGCTCCAGTTGCCTGCGGGCCAGCAGTTCGTCCGCCTTCGATTTCTGGTAATCGGCAAAGGCTGTGGAGAGTTCGGGGCTCCGGATGCGCAACAAAAGCTGTCCCTTGCGCACCTCGTCGCCCAGCTTCGCCCGGACGTCGAGCACCCGCCCGCCGGAAAGCGACAGCACGGGCACCGAGCGGCTCACGTCCGGCGCCACCACCCCGTTGACCCGGATCTCGTCCGCCACCTCCTTCTGCTTGGCCTCGGCCAGGGGAAAGCGTTCCGGATGCTCCATCTGCACGAGGTTCGGGTCCGACGGTTTCACCACCACCGTTTTCGCCGTCTCGGCGGCGGCGCTCGCGCCGTCCTCCCGCTGGCATCCCGCCGCCAGCAGCAGCAGACCAAGCCACCCCAGGGCGTACAGCGGCCGCCAAAGCATGCTGCTTCCCTCCCCGCGAGCGCTCCCTGTCGTCACCGGGGCGGAGGACTCCCCTCCCGCCCGGCCGCGCTTCATCTTGCCTGCACCCTTCATCGACTTTCTCCTTCAGCGTTTACTGGCGCCCGTCCGCCTCGGGCGGCTGGAGCGCTCATGATGGCTGGCCGCCTGCGGCCCGATGAGCCGGCGCTACAGGGACACCCCGTTCAACCACAGGCGTACACCGGCGATCCCCTTGTAAAACCTCGGGCCGGCGTTGAAATCGGCCGGACGTTTTTTCACGAATTCCGGAGTTCCTCCGGCGTAGACAGGCTCCACCAGCAGCCAATTTCTGCTTCCCGGTGCCAGTTCGATTCTTTTCTCCACCAGCACCCGCTCCCCTGGAATCGCGACCTTAAGCCGGTGCGTGCCGGCCTTAAGCTCCATCCTGTCCATGAACTCGACCCGGATTCCGTCGCCCCGCTCGCTTTCCCCGGTCCGCGCCGCCGTCTTTTCCGGCGTAGCGCTCCCGCTCAGGGTTGCCGCCTGGCCGTCTATCTCCAGCTGCAGCGACGGCAGCGTCCCGCCCACCGCAGCCGTGTCGCTCGGGGCGGGAAATTTCAGGGAGGACGAAACGGTGATGTCGGCATTACCTGCGGCGGTACGATCCTGCGAGGCGATCTCCCGAAAGACGTTGCCCGTGGCCGCCCCTAAGGCGGTGACGGCCCAGCCGGCCGCCACCGCCGTAATCGACAGCCACCACAAAACTCTCGCCAATTTGTTGTCCATGACAATCACCGTGTGCTCGGTCACTGCGCTGCCGGCCGGCAGATGGCCTTGCGGGCGCAGCGATGGGAATTTGACTCCACCATCCCTTTATCAAGGAACGTGCCGCTTTTAAGTATGTGAATTCAGGGAATATCGGTTGAGAGCGGCGAGGAGGGCCGGAAAAAAGGGTATACGAGTTTTGCAGGGGAGACGGTAACGGGGGGCTTGGCGAAGGAGCGCGGGGGCGCTCGCTACATGCCGAACTTGTCGAGTTTGTAGTGCAGGGCTCGCACCGAGATGCACAGGATCCTGGCGGCCTCGGTCTTGTTGTTGCCGGCGGCGGCCAGGGCATGGGCCAGGTAGGCGCGCTCCAGGCGGTCCATCGCCTCGTTGAAGGGGAGGGAGAAATCGTCGGCCTCGGGGAGCAGAGGTTTGCCGTTGGCAACCGCTGCCGTCGGCTCGGGATCGGCGATCGCCCCCTTGGCCAGCGCAACCGCGCGGTTTACGTACCACTTCAACTCGCGAATGTTGCCGGGCCAGTCGTAGCCGAGCAGGAACTTTACCGCCTTGGGAGACAACTCCCGGACCGCTTTGCCGTAGGCGGCGTTTGCCTCCTTGATGAAAGCCGCGGCGAGCAGCAGGACGTCGTCTCTGCGCTCCCTGAGCGGCGGCAGTTCCAGGGTGACTCCGTTGATCCGATAGTAGAGGTCGCTGCGGAACTCGGAGGCGGGATCGAGAAGGTCGCGGTTGGTGGCAGAGATCAGCCGGAACGTGGTCTGGCGCTCCCGGGTTTCGCCGAGCTTGTAGTAGACGCCTTCCTCCAGGACCCTGAGCAGCTTGGCCTGGATGGCGGGGGAGAGTTCACCGATCTCGTCCAGAAAGAGGGTGCCTCCGTTGGCCTTCTCCACGAGCCCTTCCTTTTGTCCGACCGCCCCGGAAAAGGCGCCCCGGGCATGGCCGAAGAGTTCGCTTTCGATGATGTCCTTGGGAAGGGCGGCGCAGTTGATCGCCACCATGTTCCCGGGGACGCCGGCAAGCGCGTGCAGCCACTGCGCGAGCTTCTCCTTGCCGGTCCCGGTCTCGCCGACGATCAATACCGGCAGGTTGAGCGGGCCGATCATCTCCGCACGTTCGACGATGACCTGCATCCCTCCGCTCCCCGAGGTGATGAAAGGGGGCTTGATTTGACTGAGCTCGCGGTCCAGCGCCGCAACCTTGCAATGCAGCGAGCGGTTTTCCAGGTGCACGGCCAATTCCCGCTTGAGCCGCTCCAGATCGAACGGCTTCACCAGGTATTCGGCGGCACCCTCCTTGAGCGCCTGTACCGCGTTGTCTACCGTGGCGTAGGCCGTCATGACGATCACCAGCGGCGCAGGCTTGGTAGCGCGCAGTTCCCGGAACAGCTCCACGCCGTTGCCGTCAGGGAGGTTCACGTCCAAAAGCAGGGCATCGAACTGCATCGTGCGCAGCCTTGCCGCCGCCTCTCGCAGCGAGCCCACCCCCTGCACCTCGAAGCGGTCCTCCAGGGCCAGTTCCAGCGATTCCCGGAAATTAGGCTCGTCGTCCACGATCAAAAGCCGGGCTTTAGTGTGCGCCATGCAGTTTCACCTCTTTTTGCGGCCAGCCGAGCCTTACTCCGGCGCCGGTCTCCGGCCGGTACAGGGTCAGGGCGGCCCGGTGGGCGGCGGCTATCTTGGTGGCCAGGTAGAGACCGAGCCCCGCGCCGTTGGAGCGGCAGGTGACGAAGGGGCTGGTCAGGGAGGCGAGATCCACCTCGGCGGGATACCCCCTGCCGTCGTCTTCGAACAAAAGGGCCGTCTCCTCCCGCCCCTCCTTCCGGCAGCCGACCTTCACCCGGCGAGCCCCCGCCTCCTTGCTGTTGCGAAACAGGTTGTCGAGTAACAGCTCCAGGTAAAAGCGGTCGGCGAAAATACCGCCGTCAAAGGCAATTTCCACCTGCAGCGCCTGCTTTGCGGCCCGCTCCCGGAGCAGGGAGGGGAAATCAAGCCATTGTCCCTGCCGGGCATCGAGATCCTTGCCGTAGGCCAGAAGGTTGTTGATCAGTTGCTCGGTGCGTTGCAGCTCCTGCCTGGTGAGTACCAGGAACCGGTCGGTAAAGGCCTGGTCGTGCAGCCGGCTCGGCAGCACCTGGATCAGGTTGGAGATGGTGGCGAAGGGGGTCTTGAGCTCGTGGGCGAGGGTCGCGGACATGCGGCCGAGCAGCGCCAGCGCCTCGTGCTCCGCCAGCACCTTTTTCATCTCGTCGTGCTGCACCTGGAATTGCTCACGCAGCACACGTACCTTTTCCCTCCGGTCGCTAAGCACGGTAAAGGCCGCGAACAGTACGAAGGTCGTGAGAAAGCCGAATAACAGCTCAGGCAGGTTCAGGTTGGCCAACTCGCGCTGCAAAAAGTCGCTGTCGACGTAAAAATCGAGGCGACGAGAGCCGCCACTGACGGAAAAAAGGAAATCGTTCGTTCGCGGATCCCCGGCAGCACCGATCACCTCCCGCACCACCACCTTGTTCGCCAGGGCCGTGCCGGCATAGCTTTTCAAGAAGGCAAGCCGCCGCGCATCGTCGTCCGCGCCGGCAAAACGACGGAAGGAGACGGCGACGGAAGTCACCTCCTGCTCCAGTTCCTTGCGCAGGCTCCTCTCCACCGCTATGTTTTCGAAGTAGTCGAAAGACAGGGTTGCGGTGATGCCCAACAGGGAGGAGACGAGCAGGTAAGCCATGATGCGCGCCTGCCTTTTCAAATGTTCAGCCTCTCGGATCTGTTCCTCCTTAAGGGGAGGGCGGCAGTCTCTCCGCCGCACCCCTTGCTTTGCACATCAAAGGCCAACCGGTCTGGCGGCCGCTATTTTACCGCATCGCTCAGCCGGAAGACAAGCTGAAGCTGCCTGTTGCCACCCATTAGCCTGTGCGGCGTCAGTGCGCCGTCCATATGCTTGGAGCCTGTGCAGGCTGCAGAGAGCGCAAAAAACGTATACCAAAAGCGGCGGCCGGCCCCAGCCGGCGGCCCCGCTTCACTACGCGCAGTTCCCCGCCGTTGCCCGCCTGCCGATCGAACGTCGAGAGGCCGCGGCGGCCGGTCGTTCACAAAAACGCGCAGTTGCGGAAACTCCGTCTTCACCGGCGGCGCCCAGCGGCGGTCGCCCCGAAGAGTTTCCGACTCGTTTCGCCAGCTGGGCCTGATACTTGAAAAGCGACCGTATTACCCCGCCTGCCAAGCAGGCCGTCAGGAGTTCCTATGAACCGCAGAGGGAAAATCAGCGCCTTGTTCTTTTTAGCCCTGGTAGTGCTCACCGCTTCGCTTGCCGACGCCGATACCCGGCCCGGCGGCGGGCCCGTCGATCCGTCCCCGCCGCCTGCGGCCTCCTTCCCCCCGGCGGCCGTCGAAATCCTGCCCGGCTGGTTTCCGAAGGTGCTGGGGATGCAGTTCAACGGCGTGTACCAGAACGTGCCGAACCTGCACAGCCCGTATCAGGGGCCGAACAGCTTCAGCGTCGACGGCGGCAAGGGGCACGACTTCACCCAGACCTACGGTCTGTACTTAGGCACGCAGATCTCGACCAACCTGCAAGGTTACATGGACATGGAGTATTTCCAGGGGAGCGGGATCAGCGACGGGGTGGGGCTCGCCGGTTACGTGAACGGCGACGTGATCCGCGCCGGCTCGTCCGATCTGCCCAAGACCCCGTACGTCGCGCGCATGTACCTTAAGTACCTGCTGCCGCTCTCCTCGCAGACGGAGAAGGTGGAGCGCTCCATGGACCAGGTGCCGGGCGAACAACCGGTCGCCCGCTGGGAGTTGAAGGCGGGTAAGTTTTCCGGCTCGGACGACTTCGACCAGAACCGCTACGCCAACAACAACCGCACCCAGTTCCTCAACTTCGATTTCCTCTTCAACACCGCCTGGGACTATGCCGCCGACACGCGCGGTTACAGCTACGGCCTGACGACCGCCCTGGTTCAGCCGCAATGGCGGCTTGCCCTGGGTGCGTCGATGGAGCCTAACCGGGCCAACGGTGCGGACTTCGACGTCGTCGACTTCAGGGAACTCGGCTACAACCTCGAACTCACCGTGAAGCCCAACGAAGCGGGAACGGTGCTCCGCCTGCTGGCGTATCTCAACGAGGCGCGCATGGGGAGCTACGACGAAGCCCTCGGCCTGGCCCGCGCCACCGCTTCCACACCCGATCTGCACCTGGTGGAACGGCAGGGGGGACTCAAGTACGGTTTCGGCCTGAACTTCGAACAGCCTCTGGCGGACAAGGGAGAGACCGGCATCTTCGGCCGTCTCGGCTGGGGCGACGGCAGGCACGAAAACTGGTCGTACGTGGAAGCCGACCGGCACGCAAGCGCAGGCCTGCAGGTAAACGGCACTCACTGGGGACGTGACGAAGACCAGGTCGCGGTGGCCTACGGCGTGAACGCCCTCTCCGACAGCCACAGGAACTACCTCGCCGCAGGCGGTATCGGCATGCTGCTCGGCGACGGCAGCCTCGACTACGGACCCGAGCAGGTGCTGGAGGCGTACTACCGCGTGCAGCTCGGTCCCTACCTGCAGGTCAGCCCCGATTTCCAGTTCATCCGCAACCCCGGTTACAACAAGGACCGGGGGCCGGCAGAGGTGTACGGGGTAAGGGCGCATCTGAGTTTTTAAGCGGGGGAGAGCAGGTGGGGCACAACGAAAGTGGCAGTGAAACACGCAACCGCAGAAAGCTCGTCCTTGCCTTCCCCCCTTACGCGACCGCCTTCTCGCCGCCGTTAGGCGTCTGCTCGCTCAAAGGCTTTCTTGAGCGCAGCGTTACGAACTGGTCGGTAAAGGTCATGGATCTGAACCTCGCCATGCACCAGGCTTTCTTCGACCACCTCGCCCGTCGGCCTGTGCAGCCCGGGGAGGGATTAGCGGAACGGCTGGCTGGCGAGACGCTGCTCGGGCAAGCTGCCCGTGTCTTCGGTGGGGAGAACGCCCACGAGTTTTACCTGCGTCCGGACCGCTACCTGCTGTACGGCAAGCTCTGGCAGAACCTTCCCGGTCAACTCGCTCCGGTCGAGCAGTTGCGCGCCGCCTACCTCGGCAGCGCAACGATGCCCGTGCTGGTGGCCCGTTGCGCCTCCGCGATCCTTGCCGAGGCGCCGGACGTCGTCGGGCTTTCCATTTGTTACAACCAGCAGTTGGACCTGGCACTCTGCCTGGCGAGGGAACTGAAACGGCGGACGACGGTACCGGTTATTGCCGGGGGAACCTTCTTCAACGAAGGAACCGGAGATTTTCTGCAACGGCATCCCGCCGTCTTCGACTACGTGATCTGCGGGGAAGGTGAACGACCGCTGGCACGCTACCTGTCGGGGGACACTCCCGAGTCGATCTCCGGCTTCGCGTATCTCAAAGATGGCAAGGGGAGGGTAAACCCGCCGGGGGGGGAGGAGGACCTGAACCTGTTGGGCGCTCCCGATTACTCCGACGTCGACCTGCGCGCCTACTACACGCCACGGCCCGTACTGCCGATCCTCACCTCGCGCGGCTGTTATTGGCAACGCTGCGCGTTCTGTACCCACTACAAGTCAGCCGGCCAAAGCTACCGCCAGAGATCGATTCCACAGGTAATCGAGGAGTTGCAAGCCCATGTCGCCCGGGGGGTACGGCATTTCGTCTTCGTCGACGAAATGATTGCCCCGGGGAGGTTCGCCGATCTGGCTCAAGCCATCCTGGCTGCCGGGCTGGACGTTCGCTATTACGCGATGGCTAAACCGGTGCCGCAGTTCGATCGGCGGTTGCTGACCGCTCTGCACGCATCCGGGTGCCGGTACCTGTTGTGGGGAGTGGAAAGCGGCAGCCAGCGGGTGCTGGATCTGATCGACAAAGGGACCAAGGCGGGTGAGACCGAAAAGGTGCTGGAAGCCGCGAAACAAGCGGGATTGAAAAGCCACGTCTTCGTGATCTTCGGCTTTCCGACCGAGACCGCAGCCGAACTGCAGTCGACTATCGATCTGCTTGCGCGGCACAAGGAGTCGATCGCCATGGTGCACCGTGGGCTCTTTACCCTGGAGGCGGGTTCCCCCGCCTACCTCGCGCCGGAAAAATTCGCCATTGCCGACAGTTGGCCCTCCGAGACCCCCGGCGTTTACGATTATCGATGCGATGCAGGGATGACGCGCGAGGAAGCCAGAGAGGCGTTCGCTCGCAGCCTCCCTTTCCTGCGCAGCTTCGCATCCCCCTTTCCCGAGTTGGGCGACGCAAAATTCCGGGAACATCTGCTGCTCATCTACTGCCTGGAGGATACGCACAAAGTGTGACTTCAGACACTTACGGGAGTCAGGCAGGCCTGCAAACCGCTTTCCGGGTGAGGAGCGCGTCGAATCTTTCCTTGATCCGCGCTATGAAGGGGGTCTTATAGGCGAAGGTCGGATCCCGTTCCTCGTGGACGAGCATGACGGCATTGATCTCGAAAATGAGGACGTTTCCCTGCCGGTCGAGGGAGCAGTCGATGCCGAAGTAATCCAGCTCCATTGCCGCAACCGCCGCCTGCAAAGCTGCCATCTGCGCAAGGGTGAACACCCGGTGCGGCGACTCAAGGAACGCCCGCTCCTCGGCGCGCATCCACTCACAGTTCGGCATGTCCGTGCGGAAATGGTGCACCTTCCAGTCGTCGTGGATGGCGAGATGGTAGGGGAGAATCTCACCCCCGACGCAGATGAAACGATACTTGCGAAAGAAGCCGTCCGCGGAGCGGTAATCGACGTACTCGATGACGTAGTATTGCTCTTCGGGTGCGGAGGCGACGAAACCGGCAACGGCATCCGGATCGTGGAAGCGCTCGAACTTGTCGCCCCCGTGATGACCGGAAACCCGAACGAGGATGGGGAGAGCGAACCCCGCGAGGTTCCCCTTTGCCGCGGCCCGGGCGAGTTCGGCACCTCCCAGGCGTACCGTGGCCGGCAGGTGACAGCCGGGAATTCCTTGCAGACGACGCGCCACGCTTTCCCTGTCCGTCCCGGCGATGCGGCGCGGGTGGTTTAACGTGGGAAGTCCCAAACGCTCGACGAGATCGCCGGCAAACGGGAGGACGTCGCGATCGCAATCCGCGTCGGCAATGGTGTTGACGACGACGTTGCCAACCTGCCTCAAGAGGTCCAGCGGGTGCTCGCCATCGGGCAGGACGCAGTAGAAATGACAGTCGTAGGGAGCCTTGCGCACCAGGTGCTCGACAGGGGTGAGGCCAAAGCCCGGGGCGTAAAGGAACAGGACCGAGAAACTCGCACCCTCGCTCCGGGCTCGCCAGGTAATCAGCGGACGGCTCTCCCGGGAGGTGCGAAACAGGTCGAGGGCTTTCTGCCGTCGCCCCATGCGGAGATGGAGGTTCCCCAGGAGGGTGCACGCGTTCGGGTCCCCGGGCTTCAAGCAGAGGTAGCGCTCCAGGCAGACGATCGCCGCCTCGTCCATGGTCCCCACCCGCCCCATGAGAGCCCCCAAGCCGAGCCAGGGGAAACTCCCTCCGGGATCTATTTCCAGAGAGTGCCGGAAATGCCCCGCCGCCTCGCTCACCTGGCCGAAATCGGCGAGGAGCGCCCCGAGGTTGTTGTGCGCGCCGGCCAAAAGCGGATCGCACTCCAGGGCGCGCCGGTAGCTCGCCTCTGCCTCTTCCTCCCGCCCCAGGCGGTAATAGACGTAGCCCAGGTCGTTATGGGCCGCCGCATCGCTCGGGGCGAGGAGCGCCAGACGACCGAGAGCATCCAGCGCCCCGCTCCAGGCTTCCGATCGGACCAGGCTTTTCCCTAAGGCCCGCCAACCGGCGGCGGCCCCGGGGAAGGCGAGCGCCGCGGCCCGGGAGGCTTCCTCGAGTTCCACCAGGTCTCCCGCATCGGCGAGCCTGGCCAGGGTATCGGCTACGGCAGGCGGGAGCTCGGTCTCGCCCGGGTGAGAATGGTTTGGGTCCTGCCCTGTCATGTTTCTCCCTTTATTCATCGCCAAGATCTTGAGACCTCGGGCGGCCAACCGTGTTCACTTTATCAGGATCTGCGAAAGGAGCACAAGACGTAACTTCCGGCCACTGCCAACGCACGTTTAGACCCGGAAGATGTGGAATGTTTTCTTGATATATCCATATTTGATCCCAAGTCGTAGACTAGGGTCGTGCCCCCGAAGGGCAGGCACGCCCCACGGCGCAGTTGCGCCGCTCTTAAAACTGCCACGAGGAGTCAACTTTATGATGGTGAAGCGCTTTTTTTGGACGGCGTGTTTTTCTCTCCTGGTTGCCGGCTGCGGCGGCAACTCGGCACTTAGATCCCAAAACGGCAGTGACGGGCACGGAAACCGGTCCAAAGCGGCCCATCAAGCCGTCGTTGCCTTGAAAAAGGACGGCATCGACGAGAGCAATTTCCCGTACTGGAAGCAGCTTGCCCCTGCGGGGTGCGACGTCCTCCGGCGTGGACCCGCGGCTCCCCGTGAACCGGCCATGTCCGCCGCCCAGTTACAACGGGAGTTCGGCCCCTTGGACCTCGCGTTCAGACCGTTTTTTGAGGCCGCAGGGCAACCGTCCGACCTGCCGGTTCTTCCCGGTGGGGCCACCTGGGAAGGGTTTCTTGCCGGCTTCAACCTTTTGGCAGAGAAAATGGGGGGTGAACGCCCCGTTCCCTCACAATGGGAAGAGTTCATAAGCATGCTGGGGGGAAGCCTGGGGCAATTCCCGCGCTGGCAGGTCTGGTACTCGGCACGCTTTGCCAGTGGCCTTAGCCTGGAAGCGTTCCTCAGATCGGGCACGGATGCAAGGAGGCTGATGCTGGAGCATTGGGCCGAAGCCGATGCAGGGAACTACCTGGCGGGCTCGACGCGAAATATCTTCGGCAAGGCCTGGCAGCCAAAGGGGTGGGGATCAGGCAACAACAGGGAGGTTGCCTCACTCGGCCAGTTAATCGCGGTCCTCGCCGACCCTGCGGTGGATCCTGAGGCGCGGGTAAGGCGCGCCCGGAAAGTGCTCGACGATCTCGAGCGCGACCAGACCATAATCGGAAACAGGAGCCGGCCACAGCTGTGCGAACCCGGCGTTCAGCAGGGCCTCCAGGAACTCTTGACCGTGCAAGACTTCAGCGACAACGACCGGGAACCGCCGTCCGCCCAGCACGGCGCTCGGCAGGGAAAGCGCCAGGGAGGCAGGTCTCCGGGCGGCATCGGCATGCCCTGACAGGTATCCATACCCATCGGGAGGGGGTAGGGGGATCGCAGACCCAACTCCTCATTTTGCCCACACCACGCCACATGCGCCGAGAAAAAACCGTTGCCTTTTCGGCACTTTGACGCGCTGGCACTATTGTTGCTGCGCGAAAACTGCCTGCCTGGCGACGTCTGCGAGAAAACCGTCACGCCAAAAGCGGCACGTCGGTACCTTATAGGCCGATTGGCTTCCACGCTGTAGACCTTTTTGGCCGTTCGGCGTTAGGTCAGCATGCGCAGATTTTTGAAAGGAACGGGTGATCATGGCGAACCATAGCCTGGAGGCCGAAACCCGGACGGCCTTCAACATCCACCACGTACTCACACAGGGAATCGAGCGTTTCGAGGCCGGACGGCTGGACGAGGCAAAAGACCGGTTCCTGGCCGTGCTTCAGGCCGGGCCGATAATTGCGGAAGCCCACTACAGAATGGGCCTCATCCACGCCCGCAACGGCGAGAACCGGGCGGCGCTCACATCCATCGAAAAAGCCCTCGAGCTTTCGCCGGACCGCGTCGCCTTTATGCTCGATTATGCGGCGGTGTTGAGTTTTGTGGGACGCAAGGAGGACGCCGGAAAGATCCTGCTGAGGGCGCACAACTTGGATCCCTGCGATGTGAATGTACTCTACCGTCTTGGTGAGAGCCTGGAAGAGCAGCAGAGACTACCCGTGGCCGAGGAGTGTTTTCGAAGGGTGGTCGCCTGCATGCCCGATCGCGCCGAGGCCCACTTTAAGCTTGCCACCGTACTCGCGCTTCAGGAGAGGCGCCTTGAGGCCCTGAAACATTTCCAGGCCACCGTCGATATCATCCCGGCCCATCCCTTGGCAAACTGGTGGGCGGCGGAGATCTTGAACGGGGAGGGGCGCTACGAGGAAGCTAAACCCCACATGGACGCGCTTTACCGTTTGAAAAACGTCTACGTGACCCCATCCGAAACGGCCAAGCGCACCGTGCTGATCGTCGCCGATGCCGGGACCGGCAACGTCCCTTTGCATTTCCTCCTCCCCCAGCAGGAAAACAACACCGTAAAGTGGATGGCGCAATATGCGGCGCCCGGACAGGAGGCGCAGTTGCCCCCCTATGACGTGGCGTTCAACACCTGCGGCAACCCGGACGTTCCTCCCTTCGGACCTGCCGTCCTCGAATATTTGAAAAACTGCGGGAAAAGGGTGCTTAACTGGCCGGAAAAGATCCCCCGGACAGCGCGGGAGCGGATGACCGAGATGTTCGGCGGCATCCCCGGCGTGTGCGTTCCCCGCGTATGGCGCATCGAGAAGCAGGGCGATTGGGGGACGGTCACCGACCGCGATCTCCCCATCTTGACTCGGCCGATAGGGACGCAGGGGGGCGTCGGCCTCACCCTGGTTGAGACCCCCGCAGCGCTGGCCGAGGCTAAAGCAGGTGGCGCCAAACTTTATGTCACCTCGTATGTCGATTACCGGTCGGCCGACGGCTACTACCGCAAGTACCGGACTATCTTCGTCGACCGGAAACCATATCCGTACCACCTTGCCATCTCGGATATATGGCTTGTGCACTATTACCGCGCCGACATGGCGTCGATGCCGGCCAAACTGGAGGAGGAACGCCGCTTTCTGGACGATCCCGCCGCGGTGCTGGGACCGGAGGGGCTGGCCGCACTCGAGGCCGTCGGACGGGCGCTGGATCTCGAGTACGCCGGAGCGGACTATTCCATACTGCCGGATGGACGGCTGCTGCTCTTCGAGGCCAATGCCACCATGTGCGTGCATGCCGAGAACGAGGAGGAGGTTCTGGGCTTCAAAAACCCGTACGTGCATCGTATCAAGGAGGCCTTCACCCGGTTGTTAACCGACACGTCTCCCCTTGAGGGGCCCGCTATCAGCACGGAGGCTACCTAGATGAATCCCAACAACGGCTTTAATTTTTCCGGCGGACCGGGTGCGCTCCCGGAGATCGTCCTGCGTCAGGCGCAGGAGTCGATCGATGCGGTGCCCGAGGTGGGCCTTTCGATCCTCGGCATCAGCCACCGCTCCGATTGGTTTGCGGCGGCGGTCGCCGAATTGGAGAACAACGTGCGGGAGCTTTTGGGGGTTTCCCGCAACTATCACGTGCTGTTTCTGCAAGGCGGCGGGACGCAGCAATTTTCCATGGTGCCGATGACCCTGTTGCGTGGTAAAACCGTGCCGGCGGAGTACCTGCACACAGGGTACTGGAGCGGCAAAGCGATTCCGGAGGCGCGCCGCGAAGGTCCGGTGCGCGTGCTTTGGAGCGGCGAGCAGGGTGGTTTCCGGCGCCTGCCGGCCGACGAGGAGCTTGCCTTTTCCCCCGATGCCCCCTACCTGCACTACGTTGCCAACGAAACGGTCGAAGGGCTGCAGTTCCATCGGATCTTGGGGCGGGACGGCGTCCCTCGCGTCTGCGACATGTCTTCCGATTTCCTCTCCGACGTCTGCGAGGCGGAGCGCTTCTCCTTGATCTACGCCCACGCGCAGAAAAACCTCGGTCCTGCCGGGGTGACGGTAGTGGTCTTGCGCGACGACCTGCTGGAGGGGGCGGCCGAGGGTCTTCCGCCTTTCCTCGACTACCGGCAGCAGATCGAGGCTCACTCGATTTACAATACCCCGCCGGTCTTTGCCATCTACGTGGTGCTGCTGGTCACCCGCTGGCTTATGCAGGAGGTGGGGGGGGTGGCGAAGATGTCGAAGATCAACCGGGAAAAGGCCGGGCTTTTGTACGCCCTTTTGGACGGCAGCGACGCCTATTATCGCGGACACGCCGCCGTCCAGGACCGCTCCATCATGAACGTAACCTTCAACCTCGCCACTTCCGAGCTGGAGAGACGGTTTCTGGACGAGGCGCAGGCGGCGGGACTGTGGGGGCTGCAGGGGCATCGCTCGGTCGGAGGCATTCGTGCCTCGCTGTATAACGCGTTGACGCTGCGGGCCGTCGAAAAGCTGGCCGGATTCATGGAGGAGTTCCGGCGGAGGCACCCGCGTTGACCTTGGCGATTTACAGCGCTAATGATTCATGCTACGGTCTGGTTCAGGCTCCAGACTCCAGGGGAATAGCGCATGAAAATCAAGACCAAGATCACCGTTACGGTGTTCCTGATGAGCTCGGCCGCGATGGTCGTTTTGACCGCTCTCGGCTACCGCTATCTTTCCCACACCTTCAAAGAGACCATCTTCCGGCAGCATACGACCATACTCACCCTGGCGCAGCGCCACATAGACGACGAGGTGCGCCGCTCGCGCGACGTGCTTGAGGCGGTGGCCCGCTCCATAGACCCCGACGAACTTGAGAAGCGGGCCGCACTGCAGCGCAAACTGGAAACGTTCAAATCGGCCAGCCCCTTTTTCGACGGCGGTTTACAGGTGGTGGACGCCCGGGGCTACGTGGTCGCGGAGGCCCCGCTGCCGGCCGGCGCTCCCCCCGGACGGCACAAAGCCGACCCCGCAGTCGCAGCCGGCCTCGCCGGCCGCCCTCAAGTCTCGTCTCCCTACGGTGCCGGCGCCGATAAGCACCCCACCGTCGCATTCACCTTTCCCATCGCGCGCCGGGATGGAAGCATAGCCGGGGTGGTCGCCGGTCTCGACGACCTGCTGGTCAACGACAGCCTGACCGATTACAGCCAGGTCAGCATGGGGGCCAAAGGCCGGCTGTTCCTGGTGGACAAGAACCACACCATCGTCATGCATCCCGACCGGCGCCGCATCATGCAGCAGGTGCCGCCGGGGACGGATTCCGGGCTGGACCGTGCCATACGGACCGGCCGGAGCGCGTACGGCGAGATGGTCGACTCCCTCGGGGAGCCGATGGTCACCGCCGCCAGGCCGCTGTCCAACGTCCCATGGCTGGTCGCCATCCAGTACCCGGCCGACGAGGTCTACTCGCCGCTCAAGGACGCCCGCACTTTTTACCTGGCGATGCTGTCGTTCACCCTGCTCGCCATCTTCGGAGCGATCCGGCTGGCCTTGCGCTTACTGGTCCGCCGCATTACCGCCCCGCTGCTGCGCATGACCGAGCAGGTGCGTGCCCTGCCCAGCAAACGAGGGGCGGAACGGCGCATCACCCTTTCCACCGGCGACGAGCTGGACGGGCTGGCCGGGGCGGTCAATACGATGATCGGGGAGATGGACCACAAGCAGGAGATTCTGGCCGAAAACCGCGAGCTTTACCGGATCATCGCCGACTTCACCTCGGAACTGGCGCTGCTGCTCAACCCTGACCGCTCCGTCCGCTATATTTCCGCCAACTGCCTCGCCCTTACCGGCTATCCGCACCGGGACTTCCTGCAATCGGCCGAACTGCTGGACAGCCTCGTGCATCCCGACGACCGCGCCCTGTGGCAGAAGATCGGCGACTGCACCTTGGAATGCGACACCTCCCAGGCGGAACTGCGTCTGATCACCAAAGACGGCGTGACCCGTTGGTTCAGTTACAGCTGCCACCGGGTCACCGACCCGGACGGCTCGCTCCTCGCGGTACGCGGCAGCTTCCGGGACATAAACCGCTTCCGGGAACTGGAGTCGGCCCTCGAAGAACAACGCCAATTCCTGGAAAGCCTTTTGGAGAATACCTCCACGCCGCTTTTCGTCATCGATCGCGATCATCGCGTCATCTTCTGGAACCGGGCGGTAGTCGAACTAAGCGGGCTGACCGCGGAGCAAATGCTGGGGACCGACCAGCACTGGCGGGTCGCATACCCGGAGAAGCGCCCGACGCTGTGCGACCTGGTGATGGACGGCAAGATCGACCTGCTCGAATCCTACTACCGGAGCATCAGCAAGGATTCGGTCATGCCCGGCATGTTCCGGGCCGAGGGGTGGTTCCCCAACCTCAACGGCAAGGACCGCTACATCTTTTTCGACGCGGCCCCGGTCAAAAGAAACGGCGAGACCGTCGCCGTCGTCGAGACGCTTTACGACATCACCGACCGGGCGCGCGCCGAACAATCGTTGCGCCTGTTCTCCCAGGCGGTGGAGCAGAGCGCCAGTTCCATCGTCATCACCGACCGTAACGGCACCATCGAATACGTAAACGAGCGGTTCTGCCTGCTGACCGGCTACAGCCGGGAGGAAGCGATCGGAGGAAATCCGCGCATTCTCCAGTCCGGGACCCAAAATGCCGAACTGTACCGGGAGTTGTGGGAGACCATCACCTCGGGCCACGAGTGGCACGGAGAACTGCAGAACCGCAAAAAAGACGGTTCTCTCTTCTGGGAAAGCGCTCTCATCTCGCCGGTCTACGATCAGGACGGCATCCTCACCCACTTCCTGGGGGTCAAGGAGGACATCACCGCCAGAAAGCTCGCGGAACGCGAGTTGCTGAAAAAGCAGGCCGAGCTCGTGGTGAAGCACGAACAGCTCGGCAACCTCTTCCGCCAGGTGGAGAAGGGGAAAAGGGAGTGGGAGCAGAGCATGGACGGCATCGAGGACATGGTCGCCATGGCCGACAGCGACGGCAAGATCCGGCGCTGCAACCTCGCCTTGCGCAAACTGGTCTGCTGTCCCGACAACGAGCTCAACTCAAGCCACTGGCGCGACCTGTTGCGCCGCGCCGACCTCGACCCGGACCGCGTGGATGTGCAAAACGGCGAGGTCTTTCACGAGCCGAGCCGCAGGTGGTTTACCCTTAAGGTCTACCCGTACGGGGACGAAGGGGGCGAGGTCATCATGCTGCACGATCTCACCCAGATAAAGGAGGTGAGCCAGCAGCTGGCCGCCGCCTACCAGGAGCTGAAAGCCACCCATTCACAGCTTCTGCACCAGGAAAAAATGGCCTCCATCGGTCAACTGGCAGCCGGGGTCGCCCACGAGATCAATAACCCCATCGGCTTCATCTCCAGCAACATCAGCACCATGCAGAAGTACCTCGACCGTCTGACCGGTTTCCTGGCGCAGCAGTCGGCAGGCCTGGAACAGGTCGCGCCCCCCGAGCTCAAGGAGGAACTGTCCGAAGCCAGACGCAAGCTGAAGATCGACCACCTCCTCCTGGATTCGCACAGCCTGCTGGCCGAATCTCAAGAGGGTGCCGAGCGGGTGCGCGTCATCGTGCAGAACCTGAAGAGTTTCTCGCGCGTGGACGAGGCGCAGGCCAGTTGGGTCGACCTCAACGAATGCCTGGAGAGCACGATCAACATCGCCTGGAACGAACTTAAGTACAAGACCACGCTCGTGCGCGACTATGGCGAGCTCCCCGCGATCAAATGCCATCCTCAGCAGTTGAACCAGGTCTTTTTGAACATGCTGGTAAACGCCGCCCACGCCATCGAGACCCGGGGCGAGATCACCGTCAGCAGCAGGCGGGAAGGGGACCTGGTTGCCGTCGCCATCAGCGACACCGGCGGAGGCATCCCCGAAGAGATCCGCAGCCGGATCTTCGAACCGTTCTTCACCACCAAGGCGGTGGGCAAGGGGACCGGCTTGGGGCTTTCCATCAGCTACGACATAATCGAGAAGCACGGCGGGAGCATCGAGGTGGAGAGCTCCCCGGCGGGGACCACCTTCACCATCAGGCTTCCGATCGAGGGGGTGTGAGGTGAACAAGATCAGAATCCTCTGCGTGGACGACGAGCGCAACGTGCTGCGCGCGCTGGAGCGGGTTTTCATGGACGAGGAGTACGAGATCCTGACCGCCTCGGGGAGCGAGGAGGGGCTGGAACTGCTGGACGCAGCCCCCCAGGTGCAGGTGGTGATCGCCGACTATCGCATGCCCGGCATGAACGGCGTGGAGTTTCTCCGCCAGGTCTGCAAGACCCACCCGGACACCATCAGGATCGTCCTCTCAGGCTACGCGGACACCGCCTCGGTGGTCGCCGCCATCAACGAGGGGAAGATCTACAAGTTCATCCCCAAGCCGTGGAACGACGACGAGTTGAAGATCAGCGTCGCCAAGGCCCTGGAGACCTTCGTCATGCGGCGGCGCAACGTCCAGCTGACCGACGAGCTGCGTAGCAAGAACGAGGAACTTAAGGAGCTGAACGCCTCCCTAGAGCGGCTGGTTCAGCAGCGCACCGCGGAACTGCACCGGCAAAACCGCGCCCTTTTGCACGCAAGAGACGTGCTCGATCACCTGCCGGTGGGCGTGGTGGGGATCGGGACCGACGGCACGGTGCAGCAGCTCAACCGGGAGGCGGCACGGATGCTGGGCGTCAAGAGCGAGGACGTGCTCGGCAAGGCCGTGCGCCAGGCGCTGCCGTGGTTTACCTCCCCGCCGGCCGCAGCCGCCTCGGGAGACGTCTGCAGTTGGCTTCCCTTGCAGGTGAACGGCGAAAAACTGCTGCTCAAGGGGATCACGGTGCTCGAAGAGGGGGCGGCCGGAGTCATTCTCACCCTGATGCGCAACGCCGCAGGGCCTGCCGGCACCGCCGAGGACGGAGGAAATGCAGCATGACTGAGAATATCGCCCCGGCCATCTCGAAGGTGCTACTGGTGGACGACGAGGAAAACATCGTGCGCGCCATCGCGAGGCTATTGCTCGACCAGACCGAGGACCTTGAGGTGCTGAGCGCAAACGGCGGGGAACAGGGGCTGGCGGCGTTGGCCGAGCATCCCGAGGTCGCGCTGATCCTGGCCGACCAGCGGATGCCGGGCATGACCGGCGCCGAGTTCCTGCAAAAGGCGCGGGACATTGCGCCGGACGCCGTGCGGATGGTATTAACCGGCTATGCCGACATGAGTGCCACCATGGACGCGATCAACAAGGGAGGCGCCTGGCGCTATCTGACCAAGCCGTGGAACGACGAGGTGCTGCTGGCTACCGTCGTGGAGGGGGTGAACCAGTACCGGCTGCTCCAGGAAAACAGGGCGCTGCACGCCCTGGTGGAGCGGCAGAATCGGGAACTGTCCGAGTGGAACGACAACCTGAAGACGCGCGTTTTGGAACAGACGACCACCATCAGGCGGCAAAACAGCGACCTCAAGGAGCAGAACCGCCGCATCGGCGAGTCGTTCCGCAACACCATCGTAGCCTTCTCGCGGTTGATCGAGTTGCACAGCAACCACCTGCAGGAACACACGGGCAACGTAACCGAGCTGTGTCTGAGGACGGCGGCCGCCCTGGGGATGGGGACTCAGGAGAAGGAGACGCTGCAGACCGCGGCGCTTTTGCACGACATCGGCGTGATCGGCATCGCCGAGGAAATCCTGGAAAAGAATACGGCCTACATGTCCAAAGAGGAACTCTCATTGTTCCTGCAGCACGCCGTACGGGGGCAAAGCACCGTGGACGCCGTGGAGGAACTGCGGGAGGCGGGCGTTTTGATCCGTCACCACCACGAGGCATTCGACGGCAGCGGCTTTCCCGACGGCAAGGCGGGCGCCGAGATCCCGCTGGGGGCCAGGATCATCGCCTTCGCCGATTTCGTCGACCGCGAGCTTGAGGAGAAGCGAGGCGAGGCGGCGGTACAGGCGCTCTTCACCCGGGTGCAGAGCGCGTTGGGGAAGGCGCTGGACCCCGAGCTTTTCCCCGCGATGGAGCCTCACATCCGCGCCATGTACGTACCTGCCCGGTCGAGGCGGTCCGAAGCGGCGGAAAAGGAGCTGCGCCCCAGGCAGCTGCTGCCGGGGATGACCGTCACCCGTACCCTCTACAGTGGCACCGGCATGCTGGTCTTTACCAAGGGAACGGTGCTCGATGCCGGCAAGATCGCCAGTATCGACCATCACTACACGATAGATCCTCCCGCGGGCGGGGTTTACGTCAGCTGGTGGCCCACCGCCTCCGATGCCGAGCCGCAAACGGGGAGCGGGCAGGGCGAAGCGGAAGCGGAACTGCGTCCCAAGGAGTTGCTGGAGGGGATGCGCATCACCCGCAATCTCTACAGCGGCACCGGGCTGTTGCTGCTTCGGGAAGGAGCCGTGCTGGATGCCGGCAGCATCGTCGCCGTCACCCGCTACTACGCGATCGATTCCCCCTCCACCGGCATTTTTGTCGGCACTGCGACAAAGCCCCCGGCTGCGCAGTGACCTCGGGTTAGGGCTGTGGCCCCCCAAAAAAAACGTGTCTAAACAGGGAAGGGGGGACAACGAAAGCAGCTACCCTGTCCTCCGCGAGGGGGAGCGCCCCTTTAGCGCCGATGGATGATGCCGAGCTTGTTTATGCGCCACCTTAGAGTGTTGGGGTTCATGTCGAGCAGTTCGGCGGCGCCTCCCGGACCGTGGATCTTTCCCTTGCTCAATTTCAGCACGTGACTTATGTGTGCCGCCATCGCATCGTCCAGTTTCAGCGGGTACTGGTGTGTGGCTGCCTGGGTACCCGCCGGTTCCGCATTCCGGGCATCGGTGAGCACCGAGTCGAAGGTCAAGGGGCCGCCACGGTGTCGGATCATCTCCCTTACCACCAGGTTTTCCAACTCCCGTACGTTTCCCGGCCAGTTGTACTCCATGAGCCGGTTCAGGGCACCGGGGGCGATAGAGGGAGGGAAGCCCATCCCGAATTCGCTGCTTTGCTGGGCCACGAAATGGCGGATGAGTGCCGGCACGTCTTCTTTGCGCTGGCGCACGGGGGGGATGATGATGGGAAAACCGTTCAGGCGGAACAGGAGGTCTTCGCGGAAGCGCCCCTCGGTGACCATCCTGTCCAGACTGCGGTGCGTTGCCGCAATGACCCTGATGTTGACCGGAATCGGCCGGCTCCCCCCTACACGTTCCACTTCCCGGTTTTGCAGCACCCGCAAAAGGCGCACCTGTGCGCTGAGCGGCAACTCCCCTATCTCGTCCAGGAAGATCGTCCCCCCTTCGGCCCGCTCGAAACGCCCGCGATTTTGCGCCACAGCCCCTGTGAACGCCCCCCGTTCGTGGCCGAAGAGTTCGCTGTCAATCAGGTGCTCGGGAATGGCCCCGCAATTGACCTTGATGAACGGCCCGTCCTTGCGGGGGGAAGAGAAGTGGATCAGGTTCGCGACCAGTTCCTTCCCCGTGCCGGTCTCGCCTAACAGGAGCACCGTGTTGTTGAGCGGCGCCACCTGACTTACCATCTCCATCACGTTGCGCAGACCGGAGTTACTGCCGATAATCTCTTCGCCCGATTGCGCATGGAGTTCGCGGTGGAGGAACTGCTTGTCGTCGATGAGGATGTCGCGATAGCGGATCACGGCCTCGTGCGCCAAGGCGTTGGCGAGCGCTATGGCAAAGGGGCGCAGTATCCAGGTAAGCCTCTCCAGGTGTTCGAGGGCGTACCTTCCTTCCCCGCTGACCCTCAGTAACAGGCCTCCCACCCGTTCCCCGTCGATCCAAAGCGGGCCGATCAGTTCCGAGTGCCCCTCCAACTTGAAAAGCGGCGCGATGCTGCGCAGGAACGGATCGTCGTAATCGGTGGTCGCTATGAAAGGATCACGCAGATCGGCCTCGAGTATTGCGGCCAGTATCTCTTCAGTGAGGGGTGTTATTTCCTCATAGACCGCGTTATCGGTCGTCGTCACGAAAGCAACACGCCTTATGGCACCGAGGCTGTGATCGATAATGCTCAAATAAAGCTCTTCAAGCGGGAAAAACTCTTTTAGATAAAGGTAGGTTCTCTCAAGTGACTCGTCTATTTTGAGGCTACTGCAAATCCTGAGAGTTACTTCCCTGACAAATTCAGTACGATTCTCCATCGGTTCTCCCCTCAGACTGCCAGCGAATCACTCCTGTCACAACATACCACGATTAACATCTAAATCACAATATACCACGAGCGATGTAGCGGCATATTGTGATTTCAAATATTGAGGAACGGTAACTGACCGTAATTACGACGTGTTGATACTTGGCACGCCTTTGGAAAAGGGAAGGGCAGTATCGTCAAAGGAGGCGTTCATGGCCAAGCTTCTCTACATAACCTGCAACCTGCTGCCGGTGCAGCACTCCTGCAGCCAGTCACTGGGCGCCGAGTTCCTGGACGAATACCTGCGCTGGAACCCCCGGGACGAGGTGTACTGCCTCGACCTGTACCGTGACAACATCCAGCACGTCGACGTCGACGTGCTGAATGCCTGGGAAAAACTTGCCGATGGCGGGCGGTTGGCCCTGCTCAACGGCGAAGAACAACGTAAGATTGGGCGCATGTTGCGCCTGGCTGAACAGTTCGTCGGCAGCGACAAGTACGTCTTCGTCACCCACAGCCTGAACCTCTTCTTCCCCGCCGAGTTCAAGACCTACGTCGATGCCATCTGCGCGGTCAACAAGATCAACCGCATCACCGACCCCTTGGCACAGGGGGTGCCCCGGGAACAGAGAAAATCGCTGCATCTCCACTCGCTGGGCGCGATCTGCTACGGCAAAGAAGAGGATCTGAGCGGCAGCTATCTGCGTTCGGTGCTCAATTCTCTAGGGGTCGAAAAGCAGCTGACGGTGCAGATGGAGGGGAGCGACGATCCTAGGCGTCAGGATCCGGACAGACTGTCCAGGTGGCGCAGGGAGTGCCTGGCGCTTGCCGCGCAATTTTAACGGGGGTAACTGCGATGATGAAATTCCTGGTCGGCCTGACCGTGATCGCTTGGCTGCTCGTTGCCCTGGTGGCCTTGTTCCATCGGAGCAAGAGTTCCGGGGACAAGTGAGCAGCCCCCGCGAGGCAAAGGCGAAGCCCCGCCATAAAACGTACGATGGAGGAAATTATGAAGAGTCTAACGGCGGCAGCTCTGTTGCTCGTCTCCTTGGCGACCGCCGCGCACGCCGAAGCGCTGAACCTGCAGGAGTGCCTGGAGGGCGCGGCGCGCAACAACCCGGCCCTCAGGACCGTGGCCTACGAACGGGCCATCGCCACGGAAGGGGAGCGGCTCGCCGCGAGCGGCTATCTCCCGAAACTCAACGCAAGCGGCGGCTATACCGCACAGCTCGACCCGCAGGGGATCTCGGTGGGCGGCTTCAGCGCCTCGACACAGCAGGCGGACTACGGTTTTTTTTCGGTCAGGGTCGATCAGACGCTCTACGATTTCGGCAGGACAGGTGCCAGCCTCGACCGTGCGCGGGCGCTCAGCGAAGCCACCCGCCAGGAGTACCGTGCCCGGGAACAGGAGGTCTTTCTCAGGGTGGTGCAGGCCTACTACGGGATACTCGAAACGGAAAAACTCCTGCTGGCGGCGGACGAGGAAGTGCGCCAGATGGCCGATCACCTTAAAGACGCCAACGTCAACTACCAGCTCGGGGTTGTGACGCGCAACGACGTGCTGCAGGGGGAGGTGAAGCTTGCCAACAGCAGGCAGCGGCGGCTGGACATCACCCGCCAGTTGGACAACAGCTGGTTGCTGCTCAACTACCTCACGGGGCGCGAGTCCGCCTCGCGCGCGGCGCTCAAGGAGGGGACGGCCGAGGAGGCGCTTTCCGCCGGAGAGGGCACGCCGGCGCTGGTCGCCAGCCGGCCGGACATCCTGGCGGCGCAGGGGCGGCTCGCGGCAAGCCGGGCCGACGTAAGCGGGCAGAGGGCGGAGTTCAGGCCAGAGATCTACCTCCAGGCGGGTGCCGACTATCAGCAAAACCGCTACCTGCAGGAACAGACCATCCTGGCGGCGACGGTCGGGATACGCATCAACGTCTTCGACGGCTTTGCGACCAGCGCCCGTCTGCGGCAGTCGGTGACGGCGCGCTCGCAGAGCGAGGAGAGTCTGCGCGAGACCGAACAGGGGGCCCTTTTGGAATATCGGACCGCGCAAAACGACGCCCGGGTGGCCGGGGAACGGATCGGCACCACCGAGAAGGCCATCGGTCAGGCGGAGGAGAACCTGCGTCTCAACCGGAGTCGCTACGAAGAGCAGATGGGAACCTCGACCGAGGTGGTCGATGCCCAGACGCTCCTCACCCAGGCCCGCACCGACTACTTTCAGGCGGTGTTCGATGCCAGGGTGGCCCGGGCGAGGATCAAAAAGGCGCTCGGCAGACTGTAGCCGGGGCCACTATCAACTACGACCCACAGGAGACAGGAGAAAGCGATGGAAGAGGTAATGGACCCGGGTGAAGAAACCGCGACGGAGCTGGAGCAAGCGGCAGGCGGAACGGCAAGGAAGGTGGCGCTGCGCCTGCTCATCGGCGCGGTCGCCGTGGCCGCGGTGACGGCAGGATGCTGGTGTTGGATCGACGGGCAAAGACGGATCGAAACCGACGATGCCTTCATAGAATCCCGTATCCATTCGGTGGCGAGTCGGGTGCCCGGAACGGTAGCGGGGGTGGCGGTGCAGGACAACCAGTTCGTACACAAGGGGGACCTCTTGGCGACGCTGGACGAGCGGGATTTTGCCGTGCGGCTGGCGGATGCCCGGGCAGGGCTCGACGTCGTAAAAAACGACACCTCGGCCGATCATGCCCAGGTGGAAGCCGCCAGGGCTGAACTGCAGCGTAACCAGGCGCAGCTCGCCCAGGCGGAGCTTGATATGAAGCGGGCCGAGGCACTGGTACAGCGGGAGGTCATGCCCCGTGAGCAACTTGACCGGCGCCGTACCGACCGCGAGGTAGCCGGGGCCCAGGTGAGGGAGGCGGAGCAGCGGCTCAAGAAGGCGCTCGCAACCGTCGGACTGGCAGGAGGAGGGAGACAGGGTGCCCGGGAGGCGAAGCAGCAGGCCGCGGTCGAGCAGGAACGCCTCAACCTCTCCTATACCAGGATCTACGCTCCGGTGGACGGTTATGTCACCAGGAAGGCGGTGGAGGCGGGGAACCGCGTGCAGGCCGGGCAGGCGCTGATGGCCGTGGTACCGTTGTCCGATGCCTGGATCACCGCCAACTACAAGGAAAGCCAGCTCGCCCGGCTGCGTGTCGGCCAGAAGGTGCTCTTCCGCGTCGATGCCTACCCCAGGCGCACCTTCACCGGCACAGTGCAGAGCATCATGTCGGGTACCGGCGCCGCCTTCTCGCTGCTCCCGCCCGAAAACGCCACCGGCAACTACGTGAAGGTCGTGCAGCGGGTGCCGGTGAAGATTGCCATCGACCCGACCAGCGACCCCGAGCGTCTTTTGCGGGTCGGCATGAGCGTGACGCCGTCCGTCCTGGCCCCGCGCGGCACGGCAGAGATCGTCAGGGACGCGCTGCATCTCTCCTGATATCAGGGGAGACCACCGAGGATTTTATGAACAAAACGGCAACTACCGTCAACAAATGGATCGTGGCCCTGGCCGTGCTGCTCCCGGCCTTGATGGAGGTGATCGACACCTCGGTCGCCAACGTGGCGCTCCCCAGCATCCAGGGGAGCCTCAACGCCGGTACCGACGAAGTCACCTGGGTCCTCACCTCCTACATGGTAAGTAATGCGGTGGTGCTGCCGATCACCGGCTGGCTTGCCCGTCGCTTCGGCCGGAAGCGCTTCCTTTTGACCTGCATCGTTCTTTTCACCCTGGCGTCCTTCCTCTGCGGAGCAGCACCCAGCCTGGCGGCCCTGATCTTCTTCCGGATCGTGCAGGGTGCGGCGGGAGGGGCGCTGATACCGATCAGCCAGGCGATCCTCCTGGAGACCTTCCCCGCCGAGGAACAGGGGATGGCCAACGCCATCTTCGGGGTGGGGGTGATGTTCGGCCCCATCGTCGGCCCGGCCCTGGGAGGGTGGATCACCGACAACCTGACCTGGCGCTGGATCTTCTACATCAACCTGCCGGTCGGCATCCTCGCCCTGGTCATGGTGGCGGCCTTCATCCACGATCCCTCCTACGTGAAGAGGGCCAAGGTCAGCGTCGACTACTGGGGACTCGCCCTTTTGACCATGGGGATCGGCGCTCTGCAGATCGTCCTGGACAAGGGGCAGCAGGACGACTGGTTCAACTCGCCGTTCATCGTGGGGTGCACGGCGCTGACGGTGGTCTCGCTCGGCTTTCTACTCTACGTGGAATTGAAGCACCCGCACCCGATCGTCAACCTGAGGCTTTTCAAAAACCTGGCATTTTCCGCCGGCAACCTGATCATGTTCATCATGGGGTTTGGGCTCTACGGCTCGATCATGCTGATTCCGCTCTTCCTGCAAACGCTGATGGGGTACAGCGCAACGCAGGCAGGCATGGTGCTGGCGCCCGGCGGTGTGGCCACCCTGCTCCTCATGCCGGCAGCCGGCCTGGCAATGACCAGGCTGGACGGGCGCAAGATCGTGTTCGCCGGACTGGCCGTCTCGGCCTGGTCGATGTTCATCTGGCGCGGGCTCTCTCTGCAGGTTTCCTACGGCGACTTCGTCTGGCCTCGTATCGTGGCCGGTATCGGCCTCGCCCTGGTGTTCGTACCGCTCACCACGCTCACCCTCGGCGGGATAAAACCGGCAGAGATGGGGGACGCCACCGGTCTCTACAGTCTCCTGCGCAACATCGGGGGGAGCGTCGGCATCGCGGCCACCAGCACCATGCTGGCCCGTTTCAGCCAGTTCCACCAGAACATGCTGGTCGGGACGGTCACCCCCTACAGCGGGCGTTTCCAAGAGCAGGCGGCGGCACTCACCCGGGGGTTCGTGGCGCGCGGCATCGATGCAGCCCTGGCCGAAAGGCTCGGGCTGGCCGCCGTGTACCGGTTGCTGCAGCAGCAGGCCGCCGTCTTGACCTACACCCGGGTGTTCTGGGTGCTCGGCATCGCCTTCCTGGCGGTCATCCCCTTTCTCGTGTTGTTGAAACGCCCCAAGGCGGGGAGTGCGGCGATAGCGGCCCACTAGCCGGCCGGGAGCCCCTCAGCCGCCAGCCACCACCATCTGCCCGACGGAGAAACGATCATGAGCCCGGCCAACTACCTGAGCGAATATTTCGAAATAATCGGCTCCTTGCCGGACCCCGACATCTGTTCCTGGGAATCTTTCCAGGTACTCTCACGGTGGTGCGAACGGCAGCCGTGGTGGCCCGAGTTCCTGACAGAGCACGGTCTGGACCAGCGCTGGCGGCGCACCTCGCTGGCCACCCCGAACCGGTTTGCCCTGGCCGTGTTCCGCTTTCAGATGCGGCTGTACAGTTCACAGTAGCCCGAAGAGATGCTGCAGGAGGCGGTAACCAAGCTTGTTCACCCTTTAGCCGAGGTACGTCATGAACCTGCCGAAGAACAAATGGTCGATGTTGCTCTACCTGCTGGCGGCGGTCGGTGCGGCTGCGGCCGGCTACTGGCAACTGCAGAGGGGGAAGGGCGAAGGCACGGGACTGGTGAGCGGCAACGGGCGTATCGAGGCGGTGGACGTCGACGTCGCCGCCAAAGCGCCCGGGCGGGTTAAGGAAATACTGGTGCGCGAAGGGGATTTCGTCGTCGCCGGTCAGGTCGTGGCCCGGATGGACAACGCAACGCTGGAGGCCCAACTGCGCGAGGCGAGGGCGCAGCTGCGGCAGGCGCGCACCGCCGTGGTGACGGCGAAAAGCCAGCTGAGGCAGCGGCAAAGCGAAAAGGACGCCGCCGTGGCGCTGCTCAGGCAGTGCGAGGCGGAGCGGGTCAACGCCAAGCGTCATGCCGACCGTACGACGGCCCTCGCCGGCCGCGGGGTGGTCTCGCAGCAGTCGGCCGACGACGACAGCGCCCGGCTTTTGGCCGCCGCCGCTGCCAAAAGCTCGGCCCTTGCCCGGATAGCCGCAGCGGAGGCGGCTGCGGCCAGCGCGGCGGGGCAGATCGACGGAGCCCTGGCCGCCGCCAGCGCCGTGGAGGCCACCGTCGAGCGGATCGAGGCCGACCTGCGCGACAACCTCCTTACCGCGCCGCGGGACGGCCGGGTGCAGTACCGGGTCGCCGAGCCGGGAGAGGTGGTCGGCGCCGGCGGGCGGGTGCTGAGCCTGGTCGACCTAAGCGACGTCTACATGACCTTTTTCCTCCCCACCGCGCTGGCCGGGCGGGTGGCGCTCGGCTCCGAGGTGCGGCTGATACTGGACGCCGCTCCCGGCTACGTCGTCCCGGCCAAGGTATCCTTCGTGGCCGACGTCGCCCAGTTCACACCCAAGACGGTGGAGACTGCAACCGAGCGCGAGAAGCTGATGTTCCGGGTCCGAGCCCGGATCGCGCCGGAACTGCTCAAAAAGCACATCACCCGGGTCAAGACCGGGCTCCCCGGCGTGGCTTACCTGCGGCTCGACCCGGCGACGCCGTGGCCGAGCCGGCTCGGGGTGAGGCTGCCATGACGACGACGGATGTGGTGCGGATGACAGGCGTCAGCCTGCGTTACGGCAAGACGGTGGCGCTTGCCGACGTCGATCTCAGGTTGCCCTCGGGCTGCACGGTCGGCGTCATCGGCCCCGACGGGGTGGGCAAGTCGACGCTATTTTCGCTGATCGCCGGTGCCCGTGCCTTGCAAAAAGGGCGGGTCGAGGTGCTGGGGGGGGAAATGGATGACAGCCGCCACCGGCGCCGCGTCTGCCCGCGGGTGGCCTTCATGCCCCAGGGACTCGGCCGGAACCTCTATCCGACCCTGTCGGTCTTCGAAAACGTCGATTTCTTCGCCCGCCTGTTCGGCCACAACCGCCGGGAGCGGGAGCGGCGCATTGGCGAACTGCTCGCCGCCACCGGGCTCACCCCCTTTGCCGACCGACCCGCGGGCAAGCTATCCGGAGGCATGAAGCAAAAGCTCGGTCTTTGCTGCTCGCTGATTCACGATCCCGACCTCTTGATCCTGGACGAGCCAACCACCGGCGTCGATCCCCTGTCGCGTCGCCAGTTCTGGGAACTCATCGACCGGATGCGCGCCGACCGGCCCGGCATGAGCGTGTTGGTCGCCACCGCCTACATGGAAGAGGCGGCGCGCTTCGACTGGCTCGTCGCCATGAACGCCGGAGGCGTGCTCGCCACGGGCACGCCGGACGAACTCCTGCGCCGTACCGAAGCCCTCAACCTGGAGGAGGCCTTCATCGCCCTGCTACCGGCCATGCAGCGCCAAGGGCACCTAAGGCTCACTATCCCTCCCCGCGCCGAGGCCGCCTTCGGCGAGGCGGTCATCGAGGCCCACGACCTCACCATGCGCTTCGGGGATTTCGTGGCCGTCGACCGGGTCAGTTTCCGCATCGGACGCGGCGAGATCTTCGGTTTCCTGGGCTCCAACGGCTGCGGTAAGACCACCACCATGAAGATGCTTACCGGCCTTTTGCCGGCCAGTTCCGGCGAGGCCCTGCTTTTCGGCGCGCCGGTCGATCCGCACGACCTGGAGACCCGGCGGCGGGTGGGATACATGACCCAGTCCTTTTCACTCTACGGCGAGCTGACGGTCTTGCAGAACCTGCTCTTGCACGCACGCCTCTTCGGCCTGCCGGAAGGGCTGGTGCTGGCGCGCGCGCACGAGATGGCATCCCGTTTCGGCCTGGATCAGGTAATGGACAGTCTCCCCGACTCCTTGCCACTTGGCCTGCGCCAGCGCCTCTCCCTGGCGGTGGCGATGATCCACGGCCCGGAGATGCTGATCCTGGACGAGCCCACCTCCGGGGTCGATCCGGTGGCACGCGACGCCTTCTGGCAAATCATGATCGAGCTCGCGCGTCACGACCAGGTCACCATCTTTATCTCCACCCATTTCATGAACGAGGCGGAACGCTGCGACCGCATCTCCCTCATGCACCAGGGGCGGGTACTGGTGAGCGACTCCCCTGCGGCCTTGGTCGCGGCTCGCAGTGCGGCCACCCTGGAAGAAGCCTTCATCGGCTATCTGGAGGAGGCAGGCGGCGAAGCCGGCACCGGTCGTCCTCCCGCTTCGCCCCCTGCCGCCGAGGCCGCACCGGAGCCGACCCCGACACCGGCCGCGCCCTCCGCCCACCCGGCCGACCCCGCCCCGCCTGCCCGCTTCGACCTGCGCCGGCTGTTCAGCTACGTCCGGCGGGAGTCGCTGGAACTTGGGCGCGACCCGATACGGCTGAGCCTCGCACTTTTGGGTAGCGTGCTCCTCATGCTGGTGATGGGCTACGGCATCAACCTGGACGTCGAGCACCTCACCTTCGCGGCGCTCGATCGGGACCAAAGCGATCTCAGCCGCGACTACCTGCTGAACCTCTCCGGCTCCCGCTACTTCACGCAGCGTCCGCCGCTTAAGGACCATGCCGACCTGGAGCGGCGCCTGCGCTCGGGCGAGATCACCCTGGCGATCGAGATCCCCCCGGACTTTGCCCGCAACCTGCGGCGCGGCACGCCGGTCGGCGTCGGTGCCTGGATCGACGGTGCCATGCCCACCCGCGCCGAAACGGTGCGCGGCTACGTGCAGGGGATGCACGCCTTGTGGCTCGCCGACCGGGAGCGGCTCGCCTTCGGCAGCAAGGCGGCGGCTCCCGCCACCGTGGAAACCCGTTTCCGCTACAACCCGGACGTGAAGACCATGCCGGCCATGGTGCCGGCCATGATCCCGATGCTCCTGATGCTGATCCCGGCAATGCTGACCGCGCTGTCGGTGGTGCGCGAGAAGGAATTAGGCTCCATCGTCAACCTCTACGTCACCCCGGTGACCCGTTTGGAATTCCTGCTCGGCAAGCAGATCCCCTACATCGCGCTGAGCATGTTCAACTTCCTGCTGCTGGTGGCGCTTTCCGTCTTCGTCTTTGGCGTGCCGCTCAAGGGAAGCTTTCCGACCCTCGCCCTGGCGGCACTCCTGTACGCGGTTATCGCCACCGGCTTCGGTCTGGTGATGTCCTCCTTCACCCGCAGCCAATCAGCCGCCATGTTCGGCACCGCAATCCTGACCATCTTGCCGGTACTGCAGTTTTCCGGTTTGATCGAACCGGTTTCCTCGCTTGAGGGGCTGGGTGCCTGGATCGGCCGCTTCTATCCCGCCGCCCATTTCATCACCATCACCCGCGGGGTGTTTTCCAAGGGGCTCGGGTTTCACGAGCTGCGGGCCTCATTCATTCCCCTGCTGGTGGCCGTGCCTATGCTGCTCGGGCTCGGCACCGCTCTGCTTAAGAAACAGGACCACTGACATGGCCGCCGCCAACATACTTCATCTCGGCACCAAGGAGTTGCGCAGCCTGCTGCGCGATCCGATCATGCTCGTGCTGATTGCCTACTCATTCACGGTGGGGATCTACGCCTTCGCCAAGGCCGTCCCCGACACCCTGCACAACGCGCCGATCTCCATCGTCGACGAGGACCGCTCGCAACTCTCCGCCCGCATCGGCGACGCCTTCTATCCGCCGCTTTTCCTGAAGCCGGTCCAGATCGGCCTGGGGGAACTGGACGCCAGGATGGATGCCGGACTCGATACCTTCGCTCTCATCATCCCGGTCAACTTTCAGCGGGATGTACAGGCCGGGCGCACCCCTGCCATACAACTCGAGGTGGATGCCACCAGGATGAGCCAGGCATTCGCCGGGAGCGGGTACATCCGGGCCATTGTCGAGGGCGAAATCAGAAAATTCGTGCAAAAGGGGAGGGCGGACGTCGCGCCGCCGGTCGATCTCGTGCTGAACGCCCGCTACAACCCGCAGTTGTACAAGTTTTGGTTCTCAGCCGTCATGGAGCTCATCAACAACATCACCATGCTTTCCATCGTCCTGACCGGCGCCGCCCTGATCCGCGAGCGCGAACACGGCACGGTGGAGCATCTGCTGGTGATGCCGGTGACGCCGTTCGAGATCATGGCGGGAAAGGTGTGGTCCATGGCCCTGGTGGTGCTGGTGGCGTCCTTGGCCTCGCTGCTGTTCCTCGTCAGGGGGGTGCTTTCCATCCCGATCCAGGGCGCTATCCTCCTTTTTCTGGCCGGGACCGCGCTGCACCTGTTCGCCACCACCTCGCTGGGGATCTACCTCGGCACCCTGGTCCGCTCGATGCCGCAGTTCGGTTTACTGTTGATGCTGGTGATACTGCCGCTGCAGGTGCTTTCCGGCTCGCTGACGCCACGGGAGAGCATGCCGGCATTGGTGCAATGGCTGATGCTTGTGGCGCCGAACACCCATTTCGTGATGCTGGCGCAGGCGATTTTGTACCGGGGTGCCGGATTGTCGGTGGTTTGGCCACAGTTCCTCGCCCTGGCAATCATCGGCAGCGTCTTGTTCTGCCTCTCGCTGACGCGTTTTCGCAAGACCATCGGCACCATGGCCTGATGCACCGCATCACGCTGCTTGAGTCACAGGAGAGATTGTCAATGATCCCCATTTTCCGGTTCATGCTTGCCACTTTGCCATTTCTCCCTGCGGTGATGGTCCTGCTGGGGCCGGCCGGCCTCCTCGCCTTCTCGCAGCCATCCATTTCCATCAGTTCCGGAAACGTTACCGGAGCCGACTATGCCGTATCAAGTGCCATAGCGAAAATTTTCAATCGCAAGGCCACCGATTACGGCATGCGAATATCCACGGTTTCATCCCAGGGATCAGTTGCCGATATCGACAACGTAATCCAGGGAAAAACCGCATTCGGGATAGCCCAGGCGGTCGTACTCCAGCGTGCGGCTCAAGGCCTCGGCCCGTGGAAAGGCAGGGAGCACAAGGGGTTGCGCGCCGTCCTCGGCCTCCAGGTGGAAAGCGTGACGGTCGTCGCGGCCG
>Ga0209415_10002109_pt1 | contig 37591 bp, 34 predicted proteins | sample PeaSoiSIISIP2007_FD_187696 | JGI IMG/M metagenome (GOLD analysis project Ga0209415, IMG submission 187696) | Peat soil microbial communities from Weissenstadt, Germany - SII-SIP-2007 (SPAdes) (version 2) | ecosystem: Environmental > Terrestrial > Soil > Wetlands > Peat | place: Germany...
GGGGCCGGGCACGAGGGTGATCTCCTTCAGCGTATAGCCGCGATACGGCACCTCCGGCGGGATCGTGTAGAATTTCCCCTTGTGCGAGAACGGCTTCCCCTCGAACGCCTTGAAGATGATGTCGACGCCCTCCTCGAACATTTCGCGGTTGGCGGTCTGGTCGATCAGGGGCGAACCGAAGGTTTCAACTTCGCGCGTGTGATAGCCGCGCGCCACTCCAAAGATGACCCGCCCGCCCGTCAGGATGTCGGCCATCGCAAAGTCTTCGGCAAGGCGCAGCGGATGCCACATCGGCACGACGTTAAAGCCGCAGCCGATCTTCAGGTTCTTGGTAACGCCGCACAGATGCATCGCCATCATCAAGAGGTTCGGGATGAGCTCGGTGCCCTCGGGCTGGAAATGGTGCTCAGCCATCCAGAAGGTGTTGAAGCCCCGCTCATCCATGCACTTGGCATAGGCCACCACCTTGCGCAGCGCCTTGGCGAACTGCGCCTGCGGATAATACCGGTCGTTGATCGGGGTGCCCTCGTAGCCGAGATCCTCCATGTCGGCGGTGCCGTAGTACGAGCTGTCGAATTTGGTGATCATCGGTTGGGTCCTCGCAAATCGATATCGGGACTATCATCGTCCCCGGCGCTTCTGTCTCGCCGAAATATCGCAGGCCCCTATGAGAGGACGCCATGGCATACGACATCCCGCCCCCCGACCGACGCCCCGAGCCGGGGTTCTATTACCACTACAAGCATGACCCGAACGGGCCACTGAATAATTATGCCTACTATATCTACGGTGTCGGCCACCACACCGAGGACGATTGCCGTCCCGAAGACGCCTTCATGCAAGTCTACCGCCCGCTCTACGAGGCCTACGTCTACCGGCACGGCGGCATGTTCGACTTGCGCCCCTTACAGATGTTCTATCAACCGGCGACGAAGGACGGCAAAGAGGTGGCGCGGTTCACGCGGATTACCGATCCGGACGTCATCGCGCAGCTGCAGGCCATCAAGGCCCGGATGTATCCCGACTTCTAGCGCCCCTCACGCCGCCGCGGACCGGCGTCCGTCGAGCACCTCGCGGATCCCGGCGATGATCCGGTTGCGGTCGGGGAAAACCGCGCTTTCGAGGACCGGGCTATAGGGGATCGGCACCTGCAGCGCGCAGACCCGCTTCACCGGCGCCTGGAGCCGCGCGAAGGTCGCCGGATCCTCGGTGACAACTGCAGCGACCTCCGCCGAAAAACCAGCCGTCGGCCCGGCCTCGTCGGCAATGACGAGGCGCCCGGTTTTCTGCACCGAGTTGCGGATCGTCGCGCGATCCAGCGGCACCAGCGTGCGCGGATCGACGATCTCGACCGAGATCCCCTCCTTGTCGAGTTCTTCAGCGGAAGCCAGCGCCTCGTGCACGAGCCACGCGAGGGCGACCACCGTCACGTCGGTCCCGGCGCGCTTGATGTCGGCCTGGCCGAACGGGATCGTGTAGTCCTCCTCGGGCACCGGCCCCTTCCGCCCCATCAGCCGGCTCGATTCGAACGAGATGACCGGGTTGTTGTCGCGGATCGCGGTCTTGAGCAACCCCTTGATGTCGTGCGGGGTCGACGGCAAGAACATCTTCAGCCCCGCCACATTCATGAACATCGAATAGGGCGATTGCGAGTGCTGGGCGGCAACGAGGCCACCGCCCCCGACCGATGCCCGATAGAGGATCGGGAAGGTCACCTGGCCGCCGAACATGTAGTGGATCTTGGCGGCCTGATTGACGATCTGGTCCATCGCGACAAAGCAGAACGTCACCTGCCGCCAGTCGACGATCGGGCGAAAGCCGCAGCCGGCCGCGCCGATCGACATGCCGGTCAGCGCCGCCTCGGTGATCGGCGTCGCGCGCACCCGCTGCGCGCCAAACTCGCGCAGGAGCGGCGGCAAGGCGTCCGTCGACATGTAAAAAATCTTCGGATCGCGCCGCATTTCCTCGGCGATGGCTTCGAGCGCGGCCTCGTTATACGTCAGCTCTCGCATCGTCCGCTCCTTGGATCACGCCGCAAAGACGTCGTCGGTGGCCTGCTCCGGCGTCGGAAAGGGGCTCGCCTCGGCGAAGGCGCAGGCGGCCTCGATCGCGCCCCTGATCTCGCCCTCGATTCCCCGCAGGCCGGCATCGTCGAGTTCGCCCTGGTCGCGCAGCCGCCGCTCGAGTTGCGCGATCGGGTCGCGCGCCTTCCACGATGCGACTTCCGCCGGGTTGCGGGAATCGGCCTGGCCGCGGCGCTCGGTGTGGCCGCGCCAGCGATAGGTCTTGCACTCGATGAGGGAGGGGCCGAGCCCGGCGCGCGCGCGCTCGACCGCGGCGCGGGCCGCCTGATGCACGGCAAAGATGTCGTTGCCGTCGACGACGACCCCGGGGATGCCGTAGCCGGCCGCGCGCCCCGCCACATCGGGCATGGCATGGGTCGCGGCGGCCGCGGTGTTGGCGGCCCACATGTTGTTTTCGCAGACATAGAGCATCGGCAGTTTCCAGGTCGCCGCTATGTTGAGGCATTCGTGGAACGGCCCCGCATTGGACGCGCCATCGCCAAAGAACGAGACCGCAACGCCGCCCTTCCCCTCCATCTGCGCCGCAAGGCCCGCGCCGGTGACGATCGCGATCCCGCCGGCGACGATGCCGTTGGCGCCGAGCATGCCGATCGCGAAATCGGCGATGTGCATCGAGCCGCCCTTGCCCTTGCAATACCCGGTCTGGCGCCCGTAGAGCTCGGCCATCATGCGGTTCAAATCCGCGCCCTTGGCGATGCAGTGGCCGTGGCCGCGATGGGTCGAGATGATCCGGTCGGTGCGCTCGAGCGCCGAACAGACCCCGACCGCCACCGCCTCCTCGCCGATATAGCAATGGACGACGCCATAGATCTTGCCGGCGGCATAATCGTCGGACGCGCGCTCCTCGAACCGCCGGATCGTCAGCATCCGGCGCAGCATCTCGCGCTGCACATCAGGCGGCAGGTTGGGCGAGAGGCTTTGCATCGGCGTCATCCTCCGGACCGATTGAGCTTTTGCTGCATGATGAGCCAGCGCCGAAGGGACGGCAACCGTAACCTCGGCCCCGCGCTGGCGCAGGTTTACCATGCGAGCTCGTCCCCCGCGAGGTACGCTCCGACAAAGAGGATTCTCACTTGGAGAAGGGCCTGGTAAGACACGGAGCTTGGACCTTGAGGGCGAGCCTCTCATCCACCACCTGTGCCCGAACCGATCTTGAAATGACACGATGCCGCTCCAGATAGCTTGGCGTCATCAAGAGTGGAAATTTCCGTATTGAAGGCCCCGGAGTCTGGACCAACTTTGGAGAACGCTCGGAGCCAATTTCCCCCTATCCGAGCAACATGAACCAGCCGTCGTTCATCGAAACCCGCACCGGGGCGGATGGGCAGACGTATAGGGAATGAATCGGAATACTGATCCCGTGCCGCCCACGGATGCAGTCCCGGCGGCGGCAGACTAACGCATTTCCTTTAGAGCCTCATCCGGTCTCGGAAGGGTGGGTGATATGAGCGATGCAGATTTCACCGACGGCTTTCACCTCGTGGTGGAAGCGCTGAAGCTCAATGGCGTCGATACGATCTTTGGCGTCGCCGGCATCCCGGTCACCGATCTGTTGCGCCTGGCGCAGAATGAAGGCATCCGCTACCTCGGATTTCGCCACGAGCAATCGGCTGGCAACGCGGCCGCGATCGCCGGGTATCTGACGCAGCAGCCGGGCATCTGCATGACGGTCTCGGCGCCGGGCTTTTTGAACGGCCTGGTCGCGCTCGCCAACGCCACCACCAACTGCTTTCCGATGATTTTGATCAGCGGCTCCTCCGACCGTGCGATCGTCGATTTGGAGCAGGGCGATTACGAGGAGATGGATCAGCTCGCCGTCGCCCGGCCGCATTGCAAAGCGGCCTACCGCATCAACCGGCCGCAGGACATCGGGATCGGCATCGCGCGGGCGATCCGCGCCGCGGTCTCCGGGCGCCCGGGCGGGGTCTATCTCGACCTGACGGCCGAGGTGCTGGGCTCCGCCCTCGATGTCGCAACCGCGAAAAAGTCGCTGGTCAAGGTCGTCGACCCGGCGCCGCCCTCGCCCCCGGACCCGGCGGCGGTTGCGCGCGCGCTCGACCTCCTGGGAACCGCCCAGCGCCCGCTGGCGATCCTCGGCAAGGGCGCGGCCTATGCCCGGGCCGACGACGAAATCCGGGCGTTTCTCGAGGCGACCGGCATCCCGTTCCTGCCGATGTCGATGGCCAAGGGGCTCCTCCCCGACGATCATCCGCAATCGGCCGCCGCTGCGCGCTCGTTTGCGATCGGCCAAGCCGACGTCGTGATGGTCGCCGGCGCGCGGCTCAACTGGCTCCTGTCGCACGGCCGGGCGCCGCTCTGGTCCGAGGCGACGCGGCTCATCCAGGTCGACATTTCGCCCACCGAGATCGACAGCAACCGGGCGATTGCCGCGCCGGTCGTCGGTGACATCAAATCGGTTTTCGCCGCCTTCAACGCCGCGCTCAAACCGGGCCGGATCAGCCGCCAGGCGGCCTGGCTCGACGAGATGGGCAAGCGCAAGCAGCAGAACGTCGAACGCATGGCGGCGCGCCTCAACGCCGACCCGAGCCCGATGAATTTCTCCTCCGCCCTGCGCGCCGTGCGCAATGCGCTCGCCACCCAAAGCGACGTCTACATCGTCAACGAGGGCGCCAACACGCTCGACTTCGGCCGCAACATCATCGACATGGATAAGCCGCGCCACCGTCTCGACAGCGGCACCTGGGGCGTCATGGGGATCGGGATGGGCTATGCGATCGGCGCGGCGGCCGTGACCGGCAAGCCCGTCGTCGCGATCGAGGGCGACAGCGCCTTCGGGTTCAGCGGCATGGAGCTGGAGACGATCTGCCGCTACGAACTCCCGGTGACGACCGTCATCTTCAACAATAACGGCGTCTACCGGGGCGACGCGGCCGATAAGCCGTATTCGCCGACCGGCCTGTTGCGGGGCGCGCGCTACGAGAAATTGATCGAGGCGTTCGGCGGCGCCGGCTACCACGTGACCGACACGCCCGGCCTCACCAAGGCGCTGACCGAAGCTCTGGCATCGGGAAAACCGGCCCTCATCAACGCCGTCATCGACCCGACGGCCGGCACCGAGAGCGGCCACATCCAGAGCCTCAACCCGCGGAGCGCCGTCGCCCCCAAGACATGAAACCGGGTGCCACGGCATTCTGGTGAGAAGCGTGTGTGACCTCATGGGTCAGCTCGAGCGATTTATAGTTAATTGGTCGGATTTTGATGATTGGTCGGATTTTGACTTAATTAACCATCAATTTTGTGGGATTGCGGCCAGAAGCGGCACATAGTTCCCGTGGAAGTAGGCTTACCATGCAACAAGGTGCGACATGCTGGCAGTGGGAAGACCACCGCGTGGTCGTTTATTTGATGAACGCGCCGTACCGGATCGCCCGCAAACGTGGCGTTTCCGACGGTTGCTCGCGGGAAGCTGTGTCGCCGCGCTTGGCTTGCTGACCTCGCAGGGCGTGCACGCAACGACCGTTGACGTGACCGCCGCCGCCCCGTGGGTAATGACGCCCAGCCTGTCCTCGGCGACCGTACTCACTTTCGACGCTCTGCCAATCGGTAGCCTGCCTTCGTTGCAGTTCAACGGCGGCTCGCTCTCCGGGTCGGGTGCTATTGAAAATACCTCTTTCCCTGGATATGCCGAACCCGCCGGCGATTCGACACCGTTCATGACGGTCTCCTTCCCATCGGCGGTGGGATCCGTGGAATTTTTTCTCGATGCTCCCGAAAATTTTTTCGGTTTGTATTGGGGATCGATCGACGCCTATAATTCTGTTGAATTTCTTAACAATGGCAACCAGATAGCTACTTTTTCTGGCGCACAGGTCGCGGACATTACCGGGCTCCTAGCAAATGGAGATCAGAAATCTTCGACATCAAATAGGTATGTTGACTTCAATTTGGGCAGCAATTTTTACAACGAAGTGATTCTCAGCACTACGCAATTTGGATTTGAGGTTGATAACATAGCCTTCGGTGACCCTCCGACCAGCGTACCCGAGCCCAATCCCCTTCCGGTCCTGGCGCTTGTAACAGTTGGGATTGCCTTCGCCTGGCGCCGGCGGATCTACGCTGGACAGGACGGTTGAAGGCGCGCGATCCACTCGGCGTCACTGCGCCAGGGCGCGGTTCTCGATGGCGACGCGGCGCAGGATCAGCGCGAGGTTGATCGCCGTAAAGACGAGCGCGATCGCGACCGCGCCGAAGGCCAGCGGCAATGCCGCGATCTCGCCGGCGACGACTGTGTAATTGGGGTGGCGCAGATAGCGGTAGGGCCCGCGCTTGATCAGCGGCGCGCCGGGCAGCACGATGATCCGGGTGGTCCAGCGCCGCCCGAGCGTCACGATCGCCCACAGCCGGCCGAGCTGCAGGACGGCATAGAGCGCGAGCAGCGGCCATGACGGTGCGGCGTCGGCCGGCACCAGCACAAAGAGGCTCCCGAGCCAGGCGCCGTGGAGACCGATGAACCAGGGGTAGCCTCGCGCATCGAACTCGATCGCGCCCGCTTCCCGCAGCCGGCTGGTATTGCGTGTCGCAAAAGCCAGCTCGGCGGCGCGCTCAAGGATGACCAGGGCGAGGACGGCGTAAAGGACGCTCACCCCCGGCGCAGCACCACAAAGCCGGCGGTAAAACCGGGGCCCAAGGCGGTCACCAGCGCCCGGTCCCACGCTTGATCGAGCGCGCGCTCCAGCACGAACAAGACGCTGGCCGCGGACATGTTGCCATAGTCGCGCAGCACGCCCCGCGCATCGCTCAGCGCGTCGGGGGCGAGCCCAAACGCCTGCTCATAGGCGTCGATCACCTTGGGGCCGCCGGGATGGCAGACGAAACGGTCGATATCGGCGAACGCCAACCCGTGACCGCCGAGAAAGTCGCGCGCGACCGCGCCAAGCCGCTCGGCGACGAGCCGGGGAATGTGGCGCGAGAAGACCGGTTTCAGCCCGTCCTCGGCAACCTCCCAGCCCATGATGTCGAGGGTGCGCGGCCAGGTGTGCTCGCCCGCGGCGATGACCGCCTTCCCTGCGCCGCCGCAACGCACCACGGCCGCTGCGGCGCCGTCGCCGAACAGCGCGGCGGCGACGATATTGCTCTTCGTGCGATCGCCGCGGCGGAAAGTCAGCGAGCACAATTCGACGACGAGGAACAGCACCGCCTTATGCGGCATCGCCGCCGCTATCGTCGCGGCCCGGGCGAGGCCGATAACCCCGCCAACGCAGCCCAATCCGAAGATCGGCAACCGTTGCACCGTGGCCGGCAATCCCACCCGGTCGATCAGCAACGCATCAAGGCTCGGGGTGGCGATTCCGGTCGTCGACACGACGACGAGTCCGCCAATCTCGCCGACCGCGATGCCGGCGCGGTCGAGGGCCCGGCCGGCTGCGCTCTCCAGGAGGTCGAGCGCGGTCGCCAGATAGCGCTGGTTGCGCTCCGGCCAGCCATGCGGCTCCGCGAACCAGTCGAGCGGCACCGACGAATAGCGCCGGCCGATCCCGCTATTGGCAAAGACCGGCAGCAAATGATCGAGTTGGGCCGCGCCGGCGAACAGCTGCCGCACCCGCTCCACCACCGCCTCCTGGTCGAGCCGATAGGCCGGAACGGCGGTGGCGAGTGCGGCCAGCCGCGGGATGGGTTGCATCGCTTCCCCCAAGCGCCCACGCGCTCAAAACGCAACGGTACCGGCGCATTCTATCTGAGGCACTGCCCGTCCCCGATCACGATCTCGCGAGCATTCGCGGGATGGACCGTTCGGATCGCTTGTGAGCAGCATAGAGAGAAAGCAATCTCGCGGTAGAATCATCGAGAGGCAGATCATGACCGACACCGCGCATAGCAGCCTCATTCGCGATCAGTTCACCCGCCAGGCGACGCCTTTCAGCACCGCGGCGCCGATCGCCGATGCAGGAGCGCTGGCGATGATCGTCGCGGCCGCCAAAGCCGGCCCCGACGATTGCGTCCTCGATGTCGCCTGCGGCGGCGGCATCGTCGTTTGCGGGTTTGCCCCCCACGTCAAGCACGCGACCGGTATCGACATGACGCCGGCGATGCTGGAGCGGGCGCGCCGGCTTGCCGCCGAAAAAGGCATCGCCAATGTTACCTGGCGGGAGGGCGATGTCGCGCCCCTGCCCTACCCGGATGGCGCGTTCAGCATCGTCGTCACCCGCTTCGCGATGCACCACTTTCCCGATCCGGGGGCGGTATTCCGCGAGATGGTGCGGGTTTGCGCACCGGGCGGGCGGATCGTCGTCGTCGACACCCATGCCTCACCCGATCCCGCGAAAGCGGCCGAATTCAACCGGCTCGAAAAGCTGCGCGATCCGTCGCACGCGCGCTGCCTCGGTTTGGTGGAGCTGCGCGATCTGTTCCGGGCCGCCGGGCTCGGCGAACCGCGGGCCACTTTCTACGAGCTGCGTGACGAGGTGAAGAATTTGCTGGCGCGCTCATTCCCGAACCCGGGCGATGACGCGAAGGTCATCGACCTGTTCACCGCCTCGCTCGATGACGACCGCCTCGGCATCCCGGTGCATCGTGACGGCGAGCGCCTATCTTACGCCTATCCGGTCGCGATCCTCGCGGCTGACCGCGCTTGACGGAGGACGATGATGCCGTCGGATTCGAGAGGCCGCTTGTCAGTCCCGCATGATTGGCACTCGAAGGACTATGTCAGCGACTGGATCGTGCATGACCAGACGCGCGATCCGGTGCGCCGGCCGCGGCTGCGCGGGATGATCGAAGCGGCCTCGTTTGCCCGCGATGCGCGGATCGCCGTCCTCGATGTCGGTGCCGGCTTCGGCGCGGTGACCGAGGAGTTGTTGCAGGTATTCCCGGCCGCAGAGGTTACCTTGCAGGACTATTCGGAGCCCATGCTTGCCGAGGCGCGCCGGCGCCTCGCCGGGCATGCCGGTCAGTTGCGCTATGTCGTCAGCGACCTGACCGATCCGGCGTGGCCGGACGCGGTCGGCGGGCCGTTCGATCTCGCAACCTCGGCGATCTGCCTCCACAATCTCGGCGATTACGCCAAGATTTACGCCTGTTATCGGGCGATCCACGATCTGTTGCGGCCGGGCGGCTGGTTCCTCGACTACGACCTGTTCTTCAACGGCGTCGAACCCCACATCGAGGCGATGCGCGCCGCCGGGTTCAGGCTCGTCGAAACCCGGTGGCAGGAGGATCGGCACGCGATCATTGCCGCCGGGCGGGAATAATCTCGGAGGTGTGGGCATGAAATTCGGATTGTTCGGCGGTGCGCGGGCGCGCGGCGGCCCCGCTGGAGACAGCGAGGGCTATCACGACTTCATCAAATACGTGGTGGCCGCCGAGGACCTCGGGTTTTCGAGCGTGTTCCTGGTCGAGCACCATTTTACCGGGTTCGGCCAAGTGTCGGCCTCGCTCAATCTGCTCTCCTATCTCGCCGCACGCACCGAGAAGATCCGCCTCGGCACCGCGGTCGTCGTCTTGCCCTGGCACAACCCGGCGCTGGTTGCCGAAGAGGCGGCGACCCTCGATCTCCTGTCCAACGGACGCTTGGATTTCGGCGTCGGCAAGGGCTATCGGCCCTACGAATTCTCCGGCTTCTGCGTGCCGCCCGAGGAAGCAAGCGAGCGCTTCGATGAGGCGATCGCCGTGATCCGCCAGGCGTGGACCAGCAAGGGCCGGTTTTCCTACGACGGCAGATGGTGGCATTACGACAACATCGTCGTCGAGCCGGCGCCGATCCAGCAGCCGCACCCGCCGTTATGGCTGGGCGCCGGCAGTGCCGAGTCGATCCGCCGCGCGGCGCGCGAGGGCTACAACCTCCTGCTCGACCAGATCGCGCCGATTGACGTCATCATCGAACGGGTTCGCGTCTTCCGCGAGGAATGCGAGAGCGTCGGCCGGGCCTATGATCCGATGATGGTCGGCGTTACCCGCGGCCTCCAGATCGTGCACAACGAGGAGGAGCGCAAACGCGCCATCCTCACCCGTCGTGAGGTCTTGAAGAACATCGGCGATCTGGCGCGCGGCCCCGACGCCGAGCGCTATCACCGCATCAAGGCGGATGCCGATTCGTTCGAACTGGACGACGCGCCGCTGCTGGGAACGCCCGAAGAGATCATCGGGCAGTTGAAGCGGCTCGAGGCGGGCGGCGTCGCGAACGTGCTGTTCGCCGCGCCCGGCGCGGCAATCGCAGGCCTGCGCACCTTTGCTGAGGAGATCATGCCGGCCTTCGAGGCAAGCCCTTTGGTACTGGCGCAGGTGTGACCTATGGCCCGCGCGAAGGGCGGCGACGGATCGTTAACCCTCGATTGCGATCATTCGTCGACAAACGGACGGGCGGCCACACATGCCTCGGGCGTTCATCTACCTGTTGGTGGCGCTCACCCTGTTCTTCGGGGCGCCGTACGCCACCGCCATCCTCTATCGCGTGATGGGCCCGTGGAGCGCCGATGCGATCGAGGCCGACGGCAGCGTCACGCATATGGAATTCGGCACCCATCTCGCGCGGCCTGATTGGGTCCCAGTGCCATCGGATGCGACGATCGTTCAGGCGAGCCGGCTGACCTCCGCCGCCGCGCCGGAGGGCTTCAACGGCCTCGATCTGACCACTCGCGAGCCGCTCGACGACATCAAGCGCTTCTACACGACGCAGCTCGAATCCGCCGGGTTCGCGGTCACCGACGAGGGGATCGGCCCGCTCAACCCGGCGACCGCCCGCTATCTCGGGATCGACGGCACCCTGATCGGCATCCGGGCAGCGACCGCCGACACGATCACCGTCCAGATCCGATCGCCGGAGGGGATCCTCGTACCGTCGCGGCTCCTGCAAATTCACTGGCGCAAAATCGCCGGCGCTGGTTCGACGGCGGCCCGCGCCAAATGAAATACTCGCGCCAATCCTGCTGCGGCATCAATCGAGCCGGCGGACCCGCTTCAGTTCGACGGCTTCCTTGCTGCCGTCGCTATCGTACGTGATCGGGCATTTGGCGTCGGCCGCGGCGTCCGCGGTGACCTTGGAGGAGTACCAGCCGCCGTCCTTGTATTGGACCAGCACCTTGTCGCCCTCACTGCATTTGGCGACCGGGTTTCCCGGGCCGTCGATTGACCAGCGCAGGGTTTTGTCGAGCGCGAAGGTGACATCGTCGTCGGCGCCGCCGCCGTCGATCCGGGCAATGCACCGGTCGCCCGATTTGGAGGCTTCGCGCGCCGTCACCGACCACCAGGCGTCCTCGTGCATGACGAAAAACCGCGCCCCCGCGGTGCAGCCGGCCGCCCCGCCGCCGCTCGCCGCTGCCGTGCCCGCCGGCTCGGGCGCCGGCTGGGGTCGGGTTCCGGCGTACGATACCACCAGCCCCAATGCCGCGATCGCCTCGTCGGGGTTCTTCATGTCGGCGAATGCGGCGGCGGAGGTCTTGCCCGGCGGGTTGAGGGTCACGCGCAACGGCCCCTTGGGCTGTTTGTAATCCTCGAGATAGGACGCGAGGGCGTCGAGCGCGTCGAGCGCCGCCTTCCCCTGTCCGGCGCGCAGGGCGCCGAGCATGGTCTTGCCCGTCGTGATCATCGTCGCCGGTTCCATGCCCAACATCTTGGCGGCAGCCGGCAGCGCCTTGCCGAGCAGAGAGTGGTCCTCGAAAACGAGGCTGGCGGTGCGCAGGGTCGCATCGTTCATCGCCGCTTCCGGCTTGTCGACCGAGGCGGCGTCGACGCCATCGAGGATCATCGAGAGCTCGATCCGGGCAAGCCCGTCGAGGTCGAGTTCGAGCCGGTTGAGCGTCATCGTCTTTTTGCCCGGGTCAAGCCGGTAATCGAGCTGAAAATCGGCGGTGATCTTGTCGATCCCGGCAAGCTGGGAGAGATCGACACCCTCGGCCGGTTTCGCGCCGATGACGATTCCCTCGACCCGGACCCGGGCAAATTTGGGCGGGGTTTTCTTGTCGAGCGCGTCGAAGTCGAAGTCCTCGATCGTGATCCGCTTGATCTCGATCGGCTCGGTCTTGCCCGCCCCTTTCTTGTCCCCCGTCTTCTTATCCGGGGGCGGTGTCAACACCACGCCGTCGAGGACGACGCCGTTGTCGCCGAGCGCCTTCGCGCTTTTGTAGGTGAGCGCCCCGGGCGGAGCCTCTTTCATCGCCTTTTCAAAACGGCTGAGGCCATCGGCGGCCGCCGGCAATGCGAGGCCCCAGCAGATGAGGCTCGCGACCGCCACCCATGCCAATACGCGGGTCATCGACATCCAGCTCTCCAACGCCCAACCCACTCTGAGGTGTCCCGGCTAATTTATCGGGAGGATGAAGGCCAGCGCAACTCGGCCCGTGCGGCGCCGGCGCTGCTGGGCAGTGAACCCGCCTAGACGACGCTTTCCGGGGTGAGGGCGCAGATTTCCTCGCTGTCGGCCAGTTCAATCTGAATCGTCGCGTGGTGAATGCCGAAGCGCTCGTCGAGCTCGCGCCCAATGCGGCCGAGCACAGCATCGCCCGGATGGCCGCCCGGCATCACCAGATGGCAGGTAAGCGCGGTCTCGGTCGTGCTCATGCCCCAGATATGCAGATCGTGGATTGCCGCAACCCCGGGCAGCGCAGCGAGATGGGCGCGTACCGCCGCCGCGTCGATCCCCCCGGGGACAGCGTCGAGCGCGAGGCCCATCGCGTCCTTGATCAGGTCCCAGGTGCCGTAAACAATGGCCGCGGATACGATCAGGCCGACCGCCGGATCGAGCCAGGGCAGCCCGGTCACCATGATCGCGATCCCGGTGACGACGACGCCGGCGGCGACGAGCGCATCGGCCATCATGTGCACAAAGGCGCTTTTGACGTTGAGATCGCCGCCTCGGCCGGAGGCGAACAACAGCGCCGTCGCGCCATTGACCAGGATGCCGATGGCGGCCACCCACGCGATCGTCACTCCGGCGACCGCGACCGGATGCGCCAGCCGCCACAGCGCCTCCCAGGCGATCCCGCCGGTGACCACGAGCAGCACGAGCGCATTGGTGAGCGCGGCGAGGATCGAACTCGACCGCAGGCCATAGGTGAAGCGACCGCTCGGCTGCCGCTGGCTCAGCACCGCCGCGCCCCAGGACAGCGCGAGGCCGAGCACGTCGCCAAGGTTGTGTCCGGCATCGGCCAGAAGCGCGAGCGAGCCGGCGAAGATGCCAAGCGCGGCTTCCGCCACGACATAGCCAAGGTTGAGGCCGATGCCGATCGCGAACGCGCGGCCATAATCAGCGCGGCCACCGGCATGCCGATGCGCATCGGCGTGATGATCGTGGGCGTCAGGGTGCGCCACGCGGCTTCCCTCTTCGCGGCGAGACTATACGATGATAACGGAAAGGCGGGCATGACAGGAGTCCGGTGCCCGGCTCGCTGTTTGCCGGCGCTTGACAGCGAGGCCCGGGCGCGCGGGAATGCGCCATCGAGGGAGGAATCGACCCATGCTCAACGCTTATCTCTACACCGGTTTGCGCAGCCCCTTTGGACGCCATGCCGGGGCGCTCGCGCGAGTGCGGCCCGACGACATGCTCGCCGGCGTCATCGCCAAGGTCGTCGCCGAAAGCGGGTTTGCCGCCGACAAGATCGAGGATGTCGTCGTCGGCTGCGCCAACCAGGGGGGCGAGGACAGCCGCTGTGTCGCGCGCCATGCCGCGCTCGTCGCGGGCCTGCCGATCGAGATCCCGGGCTCGGTGCTGCAGCGCAATTGCGGCAGTGGCCTCAACGCGATCGCAGTCGCGGCGCAGGCCATCACCTGCGGCGAGGGCGACGTATTCGTCGCTGGCGGGGTCGAGAGCATGAGCCGCGCGCCCTATGTGATGGGCAAGGCCGAGGCGGCGTTTGGCCGCGACGTGCGGATGTTCGATTCGACGATCGGTGCGCGATTCCCCAACCCCAAGGTCGAGGGCCGCTTCGGCGCCGACACGATGCCCGAGACCGCCGACAACCTCGCCCGCGACTACCAGATCAGCCGCGAACAGGCCGATATCTTTGCCGCCGGTTCCCAACGGAAATACGCCGCCGCCAAGGCCGACGGGTTCTATGCCGGCGAGATCACCGCGGTCGAAGTCCCGGGTGGCCGAGCCGGGCCGGTGACGGTTGCCGAGGACGAGCATCCGCGGCCGCAGACCGACATGGCCGCGCTGGCCAAATTGCGGCCCTTGTTCAAGGACGGCGTCACCACCGCCGGCAATGCGTCCGGCATCAACGACGGCGCCGTCGCGATGATTGTCGCCAGCAAGAAGGCCGGGGACGCGGCTGGCGCGCGGCCGATCGCCCGCATCCTCTCGACCGGCGTCGCCGGCGTCGAGCCGCGCATCATGGGCTTCGGTCCGGTGCCGGCGGCGAAAAAGGCGCTCGAGCGCGCTGGCCTCTCGCTCAAGGACATCGACGTCATCGAGATCAACGAAGCGTTTGCGACCCAGGTGCTGGCCTGCCTGCGCGGGCTCGATCTGGCGTTCGACGACAGCCGGGTCAACCCGAATGGCGGGGCGATCGCGATCGGCCACCCCTTGGGCGCGTCGGGACCGCGCATCGCCCTCACGGCAGCGCGGCAGTTGGAGCGCGCCGGCGGGCGCTACGCGCTCGTCTCGATGTGCGTCGGTGTCGGCCAGGGTATCGCCATGGTGTTGGAAAGGGTGTAGCCGGCCGGATCGCCGGCGTTGCGCGCTTCACTATTTCGTTAGGGCGACGAAGACCCCGCCCCAGTCGGCCGCCGGCGGGTTCTCGGCAAAAAAGGCCAGCCGCTCTTCGTAGAGATCGTAGAGCGGTTCGAGCCGCGGGTCGCGGCCGCGGCAGCGGCTGAGAGCGGCCTGCGCCTGTGTCCACTCGCGTGCCCGGTAATGCCGCAGCAGCGCCGTGTGGTGCTCGGTGAGTTCGCTGAATTCGGCGGTTGCGCCATACGCCTTGTCGCCGAGCAGCGTGTAGATCCGCACCGCCTCCGCTTTGCCCTGGACCGCGATCAGGTCGAGTTCGAGCGCGGCCCAGGAGGGTGCAGCTTGCCGCATCGCCTCGCCGATGACGATCGCCACCCCATAGGTCTTGCTCTGGCCTTCGAGGCGGGAAGCGAGGTTGACCGCGTCGCCCATCGCGGTATAGGCAAAGCGCTCGTCGGAGCCCATGTTGCCGACGACGCACTCGCCGGTGTTGATCCCGATGCCGACCGCGATCGGATGATGAGCGCGGCCTTCGGCCGCGGCCTCGGCGGCGAGCTCGCGGTTGATGCGTTCGAGGTCGCCGAGCATCGCCAGCGCGCTCTCGCAGGCGTGTTCGGCGTGAAGGGGATCGTCGAGCGGCGCGTTCCAGAACGCCATCACGCAATCGCCCATGTATTTGTCGATGGTGCCGCGCCGGGCCATGATCAGCTTGGTCATCGGCGAGAGAAAACCGCGGTTGATCAGCCGGCTGAGGCCCTGGGGGTTCGATTTGAACTGTTCCGAGATCGCGGTGAAGCCGCGGATGTCGGAGAACATCACCGAGAGCATCCGGGTTTCGCCGCCAAGCTGCAGCCGGTCGGGATGCGCCGCCAGCGCATTGACGAGGTCGGGCGCGAGGTAGTGGCGGAACGCCGATTGAATGAGGCGCCGTTGCTGATCGACAAAGCCATAGCGGAACAGCATGACGCCGGTCGTTGCCACCGCCAGGGCGACGACCGGGCTGACGAGTGGCAGCCACAGCCCGTGCTCGAAGGCGAGCTGCGCGCCGCCGGCCCAGCCGAGGATCGGCACGGCCCCGCCGAGGACCGCGAGCCGGGTCGGCAGCAGCGCCGCCGCAATCCCGGCGACGATCGCTAAACCTGCGACCAGGCCGATCACGATCGACGGCCAGGGTGGCGGGTTCTCACGGATGAAATCCCCGGCGAGGATCGTGTCGACGATGTTGGCGAGGCGTTCGGTGCCGGGGATCTGGGTGTTGCCGAAGGGCCCCGCGTAGGAGTCGGCGATGCCGATAAACGAGGCGCCGACGAGGACGATGCGCCCCTTGAACAAATCCTCGGGAAGCCGGCCCTCGACCAGATCGGCAAACGAATAGGTCGGGATCGTGCCGCGCGGGCCGCGATAGTTGATGACGAGGCGCGAGGCTGGATCGGTCGGGACCGATCGATGGCCCAGTTGAACGCCGTCGCCAAGCGCGAGGCCAACTTCGCTCCACGGCAGTCCGAGATAGGCGGCGGCTATCCGCACCGCGAGGGAGGGGACAAAATCACCGCTGAACGGCAGCGCGAGATAGTCGTAACGCGGCTCGCCGTCGCGGTCGAAGGCGATATTGACATGGCCGAGGCCGGCGGCCGCTTCGGCCAACGGCGGGATCGGCAGCACGGCGGCTTTGGGCTGCAGCGGAAAGAGCGGTTCGTTGCGGCTTTGGTCCAGCCGCAAATAAACCTGCTGCGACAGTTGCGCCGGCTCTTCCTCGGCCGGGCCTTGAAATGAAAAGGCGAGCGGCAGCAGCACCTTGCCGCTAATTCGCAGGACGGCGGCGAAGTCGCCATCGGGATCATCGTCGGCGAGGCGCCGAAGCGCCTGGCGCAGCCGGGGGTCTTGCGTGTCGCCAAGCGCGCCCGCCGCAGTACGGGCCGCGCTGCGCAGGTCGTTGGCGATCGGCAGCTCAGGTTCGGCGAACAATAAATCAAAGGCGATGACCCCGGCGCCCGACTGGTCGAGCAGATGCACCGCCTTGGCAAACAGCCGCCGGCTCAACGGCCATCGCCCGAGCCGGGCGAGGCTGTGGTCGTCGACCAGCACGATGACCGTTTCGGGTTCGGGCGCCTGCGCCCCGCGCAAACGGAACCGCAGATCGAGCGAGGCAGTCTCCAGGCCGCGCACCAGCGCCGGATCCTGGACGGTGAGGAAGAGCAGCGCAGCGATCGCGAGGGTAGCGGCAAGCCCCGCCTCGCGCGCGCCGCGCGGCCAGACCAATCCCGGCCACCGCAACTGGGCCGCCTACTTCACATCGGTGCGGGCGATGACCGCGTCGAATTCCGCCTTGCTCCACACCCGCGGCGGAACGGGATCGCGCCCGGCTTCGAGGCGGGCGCCCCAGCGCGCCGGGATCGTCTCGTGGCGTTTGGTGGCGGCGCTGGTCATCTCGACGCTGCCGCTGAGGACGCCAACCTGCATCGCCGTCGCCGATCCCTCGACAAACCAGTCCGTCGAGCGCACCGCTGCTGTCCCGACCGCGGTGTCGACCTCGAAGCTGGCCGGGCGCTCGACCGGGGCGACCACCGCCCGCAGCAGCCCCTGGGCGAGCGAGAGATGGACATCCTGACGTTGCCCGCCGCTATCGACGCCAACGGTGGTCAGCGTCATTCGTGTACCCGCGGCGACCGAAACCACCGAGCCGTCGCTGAGTCGCAGCTTCAACTTGCCGTCGGTGGGCACCTCGACCGTATCTCCGACCGCAACGCTTTGGCCGATCTTGGCGGCGCTGCGACCGCCGCCGCTTTCGATGAAGCAGCCGCCGAACAGCCCGACGACGGTGCCGCCCGGCGCGGCCAGTGCAGCTCCGGGCACGAGCACCAAGAGCGCGGTCGCGGCCAGCCACGCGGGCAATTTGCGTGGGCAGATCCCCCGGGGCATCTCGGTCTCCTGCTCAGCGTTGCGAGAATAGCGGCCGCCCGATCGTATCCGGAAACAGGTAATCGAGCGAGAAGTGGACCATCGCGACAACCCCGGTTCCCGCCGCTGTGGCTTTGCTCGCCGGCACCAGCGCCTCGACCAGAAATTCATAGCCCTGCCCGGCATAGCTGATCCCGGGACAGATGAGGATGTTAGTCCGGGCGCCAAAGCTCTTGCCGGCCGGCACCGTGAACGATACCTCCGTCATCGGCGTCAGGCTGCGGATGACCTCGGGGAGCGGCAGGCTTTCCACCTTCGATTGCAGGTAGGGGATCGAGTATTCGACGACGAAACCGGGGGTCACCAGATCCGGGCGTGGCGTCTTGTCGGCGATCTGATAGCCGAGTAGCCCAGTGATGGCCAGCGGTCGCAGATAGCCGATGTCGAGATCGCCCAGGCCCTTGCCGAAGTAGAGCCTCGGCGTCGTCGCCCCGGAGGCAAACGCGCCGGCGCGGGCGGCGCCGGTGCCGCCCCATTCGTGATCGAGGCCAAAGCTCAGCAGGAATTCGTGGGCTTGATCGTTGACCGCGAGGTATTTGAGTTCGGTGTCGAAGTTGAGCCAGCCGTAGAGCGGCTTCGCGCCGCCGCTCTGGGTGAAGCGGGTCCAGGTGTCCTGCATCACGATCCCGAGGTTCTCGGTTATCGTTTTCATGTAGGTGCCGTTGAATTCTGTGAGCCAGTTGCCGCCGGCGAATGGCTGGGTCGAGCCCCAGAGGTAGAATTCATCGCCCGGCGAAATCTGGGGGAGGACGACGGTCGCCGCAAACAGCCGGTCGCCCGCCGCCGTATAGGCGGCTGCATCGCGGGCGAATGCACCCATCGCGACCAGGAACCCGACGCCGATGGCGAGCATGCTCGCCCGGCAGCATGTGCCAAATCCGTCCCGTCGGCTCATCGCTGTCCCTCTACTCCGGTCGCCTGGCAGGGACCGTCTGGGGAATATCGTTGCACATTCAACCGTGGCGCGAAACATAGGCGCTTCGCCATGGTCCGGGCCCGCCCGATTTTTGGTGATCCGCGCAATCGCCGCGTCCACTCCCGCGATCGGAATTTCGAGAATCGACACGAAGCGCGCTTCCCGGCATCGCCGATCAGTGTAGGGAGAGTGGCGGCCGACCGCCGTTTTTGCCCTCTGGCCGCTACAAACCATCGCATTTCCCATGCGCCGGAGTGTAGTAACATGCCGCTGATGCGGACAAATCGGCGAGAGCGCGTCGAGCGCCACCTGGCGGCGATACTGGCGGCCGATATCGCCGGCTATGGCCGGCTGATGGGCGAAGACGAGGAAGGAACGCTGGCCGCGCTGAGGATGTGGCGGCGCGAGATCGCCGACCCCAGGATCAAGGAGCATCGCGGCCGCATCATCAAGACCACCGGGGATGGTTTTCTGGTGGAATTCGCCAGCGTCGTCGACGCGGTGCACTGCGCGGTCGAGATGCAGCGCGCGATGGCCGAAACTAACGCCGGGACGCCGGCCGAACGGCGCATCGAGTTTCGCGTCGGCATCAACCTGGGCGACATCATCAGCCAGGATCAGGACATTTTCGGCGACGGCGTCAATGTCGCGGCGCGGCTGGAGGCACTGGCCGAGCCGGCCGGGATCTGCATCACACGGGTCGTGCGCGACCAGATCCGCGACAAGCTTCCGTATGTTTTTGAGGATATGGGCGAGCAGCAGGTCAAGAACATCTCGCGGCCGGTGCGCGTTTATGCGATGAGTGCGCAGGCGGTAGCGGCAACCGCACCCTCGCCCGCACCAGCGGCCCCGGCGGGACGGGGCGTCCGCCGGAGCCATCTCGTCATCGCCGCGAGCGCGGTCGCCGCGATCGCCATTGTGGTCGCTGGCTGGTGGGATTGGTCGCGCGGCGGCTGGTTGTTCGCGGCGCTGCGGCCTCCACCCGAGGCGGCCGCACCCGCCACCCCCGCGCCCGGTACTGGCAGTCCGGCAGCCAGCGCACCGCGGCTGTCGATCGTCGTTCTGCCGTTCGACAACCTGTCCCGCGATCCCGACCAGGATTATTTCGCCGATGGGATCACCGAGGATCTGACCACCGATCTGTCGCGGATCTCGGGAAGCTTTGTCATCGCCCGCAATACCGCCTTTACCTACAAGGGCAAATCGGTCGACGTGAAGCAGGTTGGGCGCGACCTCGGCGTGCGCTATGTCTTGGAAGGCAGCGTGCAGCGCCTGGGCGATCAGGTCCAGGTCGCCGTTCAGCTGATCGACGCCCAAAGCGGTGCCCATGTCTGGGCCGACCGGTTCGAGACCGACCGCCGCAACCTCGTCGAGGCGCAGAGTGAGATCACCGGCCGTCTGGCGCGGACACTCAACCTCGAGCTGGTGCAGGACGTCGGGCGGCGGATCGCGCAGGAGCGCAGTGTGGATCCCGATGCGCGCGACCTGATCATGCGCGGCTGGGCGCTCTACCAAAGGCCGCTGAATACCGAGAACCGCAAGCAGGCGCTGCAGGCTTTCGAGCAGGCCCAGGCGATCGAGCCGAATTCGATAGAGGCCGAGATCGGTATCGCCGCGGTCCTCACGGTCAACGTTGCCAACGGCTTGACCGAAACGCCCAAAGAGGATGAGGCGCGCGCCGAGAAATTGCTGGCCGACGCGCTCGAACGCGACCCCAACTGGTCGCAGCTCCACGTCACCCTCGCCCTCTTGCGTCGGCTGCAGAACCGCCTGCCCGAATCGCGGATCGAATGGGAACGGGCAATCGCGCTCGATCCGAACAATGCGGTCGCTTACGGCCAGCTCGGCGTCACGCTGATCTATCTGGGCGACCCGGCGGCGGCGATCCCGCTCGAAGAGAAGCGGCTGCGGCTCAACCCGAACGACCCCAACATCGCGTTCGCATACTGGTCGCTCGGGCTGGCCCACCTGCTGCTCGGCCATCTCGACCAGGCGATCGACCTGTTGACCAAGGCGCGCGCCGCCAACCCGCGAATTTATTATTTCGGTCTGGATCTCGCGGCAGCCCTCGCGCTCAAAGGCAATCTCGACGAGGCGCATACCGTGCTGCGCGACGCGATCGCATTGAAGCCCGACATCAACTCCTTGGCGCGCCAGCATGCCCGCTGGGCCTACACCAATAATCCCGCATACCGGGCGCTCGCCGGCAAGAGTGTGGATGTCGGTCTGCGCTTGGCGGGAATGCCGGAGAAATAACGCGCACGTTTGCTGTGCCATCGAACTGTCGCCCGGTGTCGGGGTGCGATAGATTGAAGCATGAGCGCTGATAAACCAGAGCGCACCGAGCGCCGGCTTGCCGCGATCCTGGCGGCCGATGTCGCCGGCTATTCGCGGCTGATGGGCGCCGACGAGGAGGGGACGCTCGCCGCGCTCAAGGCAATCCGCGCCGAACTGGGCGACCCCAAGCTCGCCGAGCACCGCGGACGCATCGTCAAGACCACCGGCGACGGCATGCTCGTCGAATTTGCCAGCGTCGTCGACGCGGTGCGCTGCGCCGTCGAAGTGCAGCAGGGGATGGCAGAACGCAATGCCGACGTCCCGGCCGAGCGGCGCATCGAATTCCGCATCGGCATCAATCTCGGCGACATCATCAGCGACGCGGGCGACATCTACGGCGACGGCGTCAATGTCGCGGCGCGGCTCGAAGCCCTGGCGGAGCCCGGCGGAATCTGCGTCAGCCGCGTCGTGCACGATCAGGTCCGCGACAAGCTCGACATCGCCTTCGACGACCAGGGCGAGCAGCAGGTCAAGAACATCGCCCGCCCGGTACATGTCTTTCGGGTGCGGATCGCGGCCCAGGCGCCCGAGCCGCGGCCGGCGCTCGCGTTGCCCGACAAGCCGTCGCTGGCGGTGCTGCCGTTTCAGAACATGTCGGGCGACCCCGAGCAGGAATATTTCGCCGACGGCATGGTCGAGGAGATCACGACGGCCATCGCGCGCATGCCGTGGCTCTTCGTCATCGCCCGTAATTCGAGCTTTACCTACAAGGGCCGCGCCGTCGACGTAAAGCAGGTGGCGCGCGAATTGGGGGTGCGCTACGTCCTCGAAGGCTCGGTCAGGAAGGCCGGCAACCGGGTCCGCATCACCGGGCAATTGATCGACACCGAAACCGGCGCCCATATTTGGGCCGACCGCTTCGACGGCGCGCTCGACGATATTTTCGAACTGCAAGACCAGGTCGCCTCGAGCGTCGCCGGCGCGATCGAACCTCGCCTGCGCCAAGCGGAAATCGAGCGCGCGAACCGCAAGCCGACCGAAAGCCTCGATGCGTATGACCTGTATCTGCGCGCGTCGGCGCTGCGCGACAAGCACACAGACGAGAGCATCGAAGAGGCGATTGCGCTGTTGAAGCGGGCGCTGGCGATCGATGCCGATTATGCCCCGGCCAAGGCTTTGATCGGCTGGTCCCGCGTCCATCAAATTTCACACGGCAGAACACCAGTTGCCGAAGCGGATCGCGCCGAGGCTGTTGCCTTCGCGAGGCAGGCGCTGGAGATGGGCAAGGACGACCCGGACACGCAGTGGATGGCCGGGTTTACCCTGCTTCCTTTTGCCGGGGAGCGCGCCGTGGCGGCAGCGGCTATCGACCGGGCGCTAATGCTCAATCCGAATTCGGCCCATGCATGGATGAGCCGCGGGTATGTATCCGCGCCCGAGCCGGATAAGGCGATCGAAGCATTCGAGCACGCAACGCGACTGAGCCCGCTCGATCGCCTCCGCCGCACTTTCCTCACCGGTACAGGGCTGGCTCACCTGTACGCAGGTCGGTACGACGATGCCTTGGATTGGGCGGAGCGAGCGCTGCGCGAAGAGCCGGAGTATACAAATGCGCTGCGGCTCAAGGCGGTCGCTTGCGCCCACCTTGACAGGATAGAGGAAGCCCGCGAAGCGATCCGTCGCTTGCTTCAGGTTCAACCTTGGCGGACCGTCGCAAGTTTTTCGCGACTGGTCCCGCCGCAAGCGCAGGCAATGCACGCCGAAGGGTTGCGCAAGGCCGGCCTCGCGGAGGAATAGCGCCATGACCGCGATTATTCTCGCCAATTGCGCGATCCTCGACGGCACCTGCGCCGAGCGCCGCGAGGACCATCACGTCCTGATCGAGGACGGGTGGATCCGCGAGGTCTCCGACCGGCCACTGCGCAGCGAAACCGCAGAGACGATCGATCTGCACGGCCGCACCTTGATGCCCGAGCTCATTGACGCGCATGTCCATGTTGATGGCGGTTGACGCGTTGCTCGGCCGGCTCGCCGAACAGCCGCTGACCTTGGTGACGATGCAGGCCGGCCGCGTTCTCGAAGGCATGCTGCGGCGCGGTTTTACGACGGTGCGCGACGCCGGCGGTGCCGATGGCGGCCTCGCCGAGGCGATCGAGCGCGGCCTGGTTGCTGGCCCGCGCCTCTTTCCGTCGGGTCAGGCGCTGAGCCAGACCGGCGGGCACGGCGATGCGCGGCCGCGCACGCGCTCGGTCACCAGCTGCGCCTGCTGTGAATATGGCGCTGGTCTCTCCCGCATCGCCGACGGCGTCACCGAGTGCCGCCGCGCCGCGCGCGACGAACTGCGCAAGGGCGCGACGCAGTTGAAGATCATGGCGTCGGGCGGGGTCGCCTCGCCCTACGACCCGATCTGGAACCTGCAATACAGTAACGAGGAGATGCGCGCGATCGTCGAGGAGGCGCAGGGCTGGCACACCTACGTGCTGGCCCATGCCTATACGCCGGACGCGATAAGCCGCGCGATCGACAACGGCGTGCGCTCGATCGAGCACGCCAACCTGATCGACCGCGCGACCGCCGAGCGGGTCGCCGCTGCCGGCGGCTTTGTCGTCCCGACCCTGGTGACCTACGACACGCTGCACCGGTTCGGCCGCGATCTCGGCTTTTCCGAGGTGAGCTTATCCAAGCTCGCCGAGGTGCGCGAAGCGGGGCTGGCCTCGCTGGAGATCCTGCAGGCCGCCGGCGTGCCGATCGGCTACGGCACCGACCTCCTCGGCCCGATGCACCGGCACCAGACCCGAGAGTTCGTGCTGCGCGCCGAGGCGATGACGCCTTTCGACATCATCCGCTCGGGGACGATAGTCAACGCGGCACTGTTGAACCGCGAGGGCGAGTTGGGGGTTATCGCGCCCGACGCCCGCGCCGATCTGATCGCCGTCGACGGCGATCCGCTTGCCGATATCTCGCTGCTCGATGGCGACGGCGAGCACCTGGCCATGATCATGAAGGACGGTGCGTTCTACCAGCGACTTGGCGAATAGGATCGAGGGATGAAATTCGGTGTATTCATCAGCGCGCAGCAGCCGCGCTCTGACGATTCGGTGGGGCGGTTTCGCGAGGCGGTCGAGCAGGCGCGCCTCGCGCACGCCGCCGGGTTCGACGGGCTTGCGGCCGGGCATCACTATCTGTCGCCGCCCTACCAGTCGTTACAGAGCGTGCCCCTCTTGGCGCGCCTCGCGGGCGAGGCACCGGGCATGGACCTCTGCCTCTCGGTCCTCCTCTTGGCGCTCCTTAATCCGGTGCAGACCGCCGAAGAGGTCGCCAGTCTCGACATCATGTCCGAGGGCCACGTCGTGTTCGGGATCGGGCTCGGCTACCGCGAGGTCGAATACGAGGCTTTTGGGGTCTCGCTGCGCGATCGGGTGCCGCGTATGCTGGAGGCCCTCCGGCTGATCAAGCTCCTGTGGACCGAGGAGGTGGTGAATTTCGAGGGGAGATTCTTCCGCGTCCACAACGCCACCTGTACGATTCGCCCGGTGCAGACGCCGCACCCGCCGATATGGATCGCCGCCAACGCCGACCCGGCGGTCGTGCGCACTGCGCGGCTCGGGCTGCCGTGGTTCGTCAACCCGCATGCCGCGCTGCCGACGATCGAGCGCCAGTGGGCGCGCTACAAGCAGGCGCTCGCCGAGGCGAACCAGCCGATGCCGAGCGCCCGGCCGATCATCCTCGAATTGCATGTCGCGCCGACCCATGAGGAGGCCGTCGAGACCGCGCGCCCGTTCCTCGCCGGCAAATACAACGCGTACACCGAATGGGGACAGGACAAGGTGCTGCCGGGAGAAGAAAGCTTCCGGGTCGCCTTCGACGCCTTGGCCCGCGACCGCTTTATCCTCGGGACGCCCGAGGAGGTCATCGAGCAGATCGAGGAGCGCGTCGACCGCCTCCAATCGAATTATCTGATCTTCCGGGTCGGCTGGCCCGGTATCGAATCGCAGAAGATCCTGCGGGTGATCGCGATGATGGGCGAGCGCGTCCTACCCCATTTCCACGCCAAATACGGCCGCAGCTGACAGGAGCCTTGCGAAATGGAGCCGCTCGAACCTGCCGCTCTGCCGCCCGGCATCCGCTCGCGCTTCGTGCGCGACATCAATGGCCTCGACATGCATGTGCTGGAGGCCGGCGTCGCGGCGGCCGGCCGGCCGCTTGTCCTCCTGCTGCACGGGTTTCCCGAGATCGCCTATTCGTGGCGCAAGGTGATGCTGCCGCTCGCCGCGGCGGGGTTTCATGTTGTCGCGCCCGACCAGCGCGGCTATGGGCGCACCACCGGGTGGGATGCCGATTACGACGGCGACCTCAGCCAGTTTCGTCTGCTCAACGCGGTCAGGGACGCGTTGGGGCTGGTGGCGGCATTGGGCTACGGCTCGGTCGCCGCCGTGGTGGGACACGATTTCGGGGCCTCGGTGGCGGCGTGGTGCGCCCTGGTGCGACCCGATGTGTTCGGTTCGGTCGCGCTGATGAGCGCACCCTTTGCCGGGCCGCCCGAATTGCCGTTCGATACCGCCAACAATCCGCCACCTCAGCCCGCCGGCCCGAGCATTCACGAGGCGCTGGCGGCGCTGGCGCGGCCGCGCAAGCATTACCAATGGTATTATTCGACGCGCCCGGCCAATGCCGAGATGTGGCGTTGCCCGCAGGGTGTTCACACCTTTCTGCGCGCTTATTTCCACCACAAGAGCGCGGACTGGAAAGAGAATCGCCCGCACCCGCTCCAATCGTGGAGCGCGGATGAACTGGCCAAAATGCCGACTTACTACATCATGGATCTGGCCGACGACATGCCCGCGGCCGTCGCGAAGGAGATGCCGTCTGCCGCCGAGATCGCCGCCTGCAAATGGCTGCCCGACAGCGAGCTTGCCGTTTACGCCGCCGAATACGAGCGCAACGGGTTTCAGGGCGGGCTCAATTGGTACCGCGCGCGGACAACGGGTCGCTTCGATTCCGAACTACAGCTGTTTTCGGGCCGAACCATCGATGTGCCCGCGCTTTTCGTCTCCGGAAAGAGCGACTGGGGCGTCTATCAAAGGCCTGGCAGCTTCGAGAGGATGCAGAGAGCCGCATGCACGCGGATGCTGGGTTGCCACCTGATTGACGGCGCCGGACACTGGGTCCAGCAGGAGCAGCCCGAAGCCGTCAGCCGCTTGCTGATCGATTTCCTGAAACAATCGGGTCCTTGAGGCCGCGCGTCAGACGGCGAGCTCGAGGCCGTCATAGGCCGAGACAATATCGACCTTGTGCCCCTGCCCGTCGCGGCTGATTTCCTCGTAGCGGATCGTCTCGCCGAGTACCTGCTCGATCCTGGCGTCGTCGCAGGCGGGCTCATGGTGAAACAGCACGAGCCGCCGGACCCGGGCCAATTGCGCCAGCTCGACGGCGACGATGTTGCTGGAATGTCCCCAATCCTCCTTGATCGTGACCGCATCGGCCAGCGAGTACATCGCATCGAAGATCAGGAGATCGGCGTTCCGGAAGAATTGGACGAAGGGATAGGAGGCGTCCAGTATCGGCACATTGTGCTCGCAATCCGTCGAGTAGACGATCGATTTGCCGCCGCGCGAAAATCGGTAGCCATAGGAGTCGCCGGAATGAGACTGCTGGAACGCGGTGACCTTAAACCCGGCGGCCCGATACTCGACGCCGGGCTCCATTTCGACAAACTCGACCGCCGCGTGGAGAAACTCGAATGGCACGGGAAAGTAAGGCACCGCTTGCTGGCCCAATAGAGCCTCGCGCAAATTCTTGTGGCAGCCGTGAATGCGGATCCGATTGCCGGGGATGTACGCCGGCGCGAAGAACGGGAACCCCTCGATGTGGTCCCAGTGCGGGTGCGAGAGAAACACATTGAAGCAACGAGGCTCGGTGGGTCCGTGGTGGGCGAGAATGTGATTGCCGAATTCGCGCAGCCCGGTGCCGAGATCACACAACAGGTACTCGTCCCCACCGGTCGCGATCTCGATACAGCTGGTGTTGCCGCCAAAGGTGCCCTTGACCGAGAACGGCAGTTCATCGTCGATAAAGCCGTCGATCGCCTCGACGGTGCTGAGATCGCGGCCGCGCGCCGCAATGAGCGCGTCGCGGATTTTCGCCCGCACTGCACTATGCCCAAGCGGTGCCGACACCGAGCCGCGAGTGCCCCAGAACCGTACCGGAATTTGCTTGCTGCGGCGCGACCCGACGCTTTCCAAGGGCATTCTCCACGCGCGCGTTTTGTCAGAGTATGTTCGGGAGGCCCGGCCTGCGCAAGCGGCCGCAATCAGCCTGGGTTCTAGAGGCCATGAAACGGAATGCGCTGCAAATCCGTCCCCTTGCCGGGGCGATCGGCGCCGAGATCTCGGGGGTCGATCTGGCGGGCGAGGTGGACGACGACACGATCGCCATGATCCGGCGCGCCTGGCTCGATCACCTCGTCATCTTCTTCCGCGACCAGAAACTGCCGCCGGCGCGGTTCCTCGCCTTCGCCCGGCGCTTCGGCGAGCCGGTCGAGTACCCTTTCGTCAATGGGATCGACGGGTTTCCGCTGATCACACCGGTCGTCAAGCTCGAGCATGAGCGGGTCAATTTCGGCGGTCTGTGGCACAGCGACACGAGCTATCTCGAAATCCCGCCGATGGGGACGATGCTGATCGCGCGCGAGGTGCCGCCCTTCGGCGGCGACACCCTCTTTGCCAATATGTATCAGGCCTACGAGGCCCTGTCCGCCGGCATGCGGCGACTGGTCGACGGCCTGGTCGCGGTCAATTCCTCATCGAGGGCCGACGTCACCAAGACGCGCGAGGACCGCATGCGCGATGGCGCCCGCGCTGATGTCCGCACCGAATACGAAGCCGAGCACCCGGTCGTGCGCACCCATCCGGAAACCGGCCGGAAGGCGCTTTACGTCAATGGCGGCCATACTGCGAGGTTCAAGGACATGAGCGAGGAAGAAAGCGCGCCGCTCCTCGCTTTTCTCTTCGCTCACCAGACCAGGCCCGAATTCACCTGCCGCTTTCGCTGGGAGGAAGGGTCGCTCGCGTTCTGGGACAATCGCTGCGCCCAGCACAACCCGATCAACGACTATCACGGCTTTCGCCGGGTCATGCACCGGGTGACGCTGGCCGGCGACCGTCCCCGCTGACCCCAGGATTTACCGGGCGACCGCGACCCCCTGCACCTCGACCAGCATTTCTGGCCGCGCCAGGCCTGCGACCGTGATCAAGGCGCTCGCCGGGAAATTGTCGCCGAAGATCTCGCAGCGCAAATGGGTGAAGCGGTCGCCGAGCCGGGCATCGGTGATGAATACGGTCATCGTCACCATGTCGGCGAGGCTCGCACCAGCCTCCGCGAGGGTGCGGCCGAGCCGGGCGAAGACCTCACGGACCTGGCCGTCGAAATCGGCGGCGAGCGAGCGCCCCGATCCATCCTCGATCGCGACCTGCCCGGCGAGCCAAATCACCCGGCCGCCTTCGGTCACCACCGCCTGCGAATAGCCGCGGGCCTGCGCCGCCTCGCGCTTGATGTGGGTTCGTTTCAACGGTTCCGGCATCGCGTCCTCCCTTCAGATTGCCAGCCGCGCTATGCTGCGCCCGATGGCCAAGGACGCAACCGCATTCTTCGACGCCGCCGCACGCCGTGCGGAGTGCTGGCTGGCGGAGTGGGATGCGCAGGGCGTTCATCGCACCGCCACCGCCGGCGATGCGGCCGGTGCCGACTGGCTGGCGGGCGAGGCGGCGGCGCTGGGCGCCGCGGTGTCGATCGAAGAATTTGCGCTCGACCGCCTCGATCCCGTCGCGGCCTTTCTCGAAATCGGCAATGAGCGGATCGAAGCGGTCCCGGCCTTTGACGCGCCGTCGAGCGATAGGGCCGGCGTTACCGGGCGGCTCGGGCTGGTTGGCGGCGATGCCGATCTCGCTGTCGCCGAGCTGTCGCCTCGTGCGGTCTATAGCGGCGAATTCGAGCGGCTGCGGCGCCTCGGGGACAATCGCGGGTTTGTCATCGTGTGCAGCGGCGAGAGCCCCGGCATGGGGCTCCTTAATGCCGAGCAGTTCCGCGAGCCCTATGGCGTCCCGACCATTCACGTGACGAGCGAGGCCGGCGCCGCGGTGAGGCAAGCGGCGGCCCTCGGGGTCCCGGCCCGGCTGGTTGCGCATAGCCGCCGAGCCCGCGCTCGAGGGAGCAATGTCGTGATCGCACTCGACGGGGCGAGCGGCGCCGAGCCGCCGCTCGTCGTCATGACGCCGCGCAGCTCGTGGTGGCAATCGACCGCGGAGCGCGGCGGCGGCATAGTCTGCTGGCTCGAGAGCCTACGTGCCGTTCTCGCCGTAAGAAGGGCTCGGCCGGTGATTTTCACCGCCAATAGCGGGCATGAGCTCGGGAATCAAGGGCTCGACGATTTCGTCGCGCGCCGCCCCGGTTGGGAAGAGCGCGCGAGCTGGGTCCATTACGGCGCCAATATCGGGGCCGCCGGCGGCGCATTGTCGCTGGTCTCGCCGAATGACGACCTGCGCCAACTCGCCACCCTCGAACTGGCGCGCGCCGGCCAGTCCCACCTGATGGCGCCGACGACGTTGGTGCCGAGCGGGGAAACCCGCGACATCCACAAGAAGGCCGGGCGCTATCTGACCCTGGTCGGTACCAATCGGCTGTTTCACCTACCGCAGGACCGTTGGCCCGAGGCTGTCGATCTTGGTGCCGTCACCCGTATTGCCGCCGCCGCCGCGCGCATCGTGCTCGAGCTGGCGCGCCGATGACGGGGCTGGAAGTTCCAGGCAGTCTCAGTATGAAATTTGCGAGACCGCGCGCAGCTCTTCAGGAGTTGCTGCGCCGTAGCCGAAGAATTCAAGATATGCCGGTATCTGCTCGAACAGCATGTCGGTCCCGACCTGATAGCGATGCCCGCGTTGCGCCACAGCCTTGAGCAAGGGCGACAGCTCCGCGGTCAACACCACGTCTCCGACGAAGGCGTCGTTTTGAAGGCGCGTCGGGTCGAACGGCAGCGGGTCGCTGGCCGACATGCCGAGCGGCGTCGCGTTTACCACCAGCCGGTGCCCGGCCGGGTCGTTGTCCCGCAGAGCGACGGGCACGCTCGGGAAGTGCTTGCGCAGGCGGGCCGCGAGGCCGTCGGCCGCCGCGGAGTTGATGTCGAACAGCGCGATCGACCCCGGCCCCTCTGCGGCAATTGCGGCGGCGATCGCCGCGCCGACCCCGCCGGTCCCGACGATCAGACAATCCGCGTCGGTAAAGTCGAAACCCTGTCGCTTTGCCCCGCGCACAAACCCGATGCCGTCGAACAGGTCGCCATAAAGCGAGCCGTCCGGACGGCGAAGGATGGCATTGCACGAGCCTGCCACCTGGACCGCGAGAGAGGCCGCGTCGAGCAGAGCCACCGTGGCGACTTTGTGCGGCATCGTCACGAGCGCGCCGCGGATGTTGCTCAGGCGAAACAGCGGGCGCAAAAACGCCGCGTAATCTCCGGCTTTGACGCCCATCGGCACGACGACGGCATTGACGCCGCGCGATGCGAACCACGGATTGTAGATCATCGGTGCGGTAAAGGTCTCGGTCGGGTAGCCGAGATGGGCGATCAACTCGGTACGACCGTTCATCATGCGCGTTGAGCAGTACCAGCGATAGATCCGCGGGCGCGAATATCGGATGATGAGGTGTCGACGCGGAAACGGTGCTCGGGGATTTCGGTAAAGAGATCGGCATAGCGCCGCGGCACCGGGATATCGTTGAGCGCACGTATGCGCCCCGCCGCGCCGATGCGCACCGCCACCAGGAAGCTTGCCCCGGAATTAGCGATCTCCTCGAGCGCCAGCTGCATTCGCGCTTCGTCATTGCCGTAATACTGCGGCCCAAACAGCCGCTCGGCCGTATCCGCGCCGACCACGAACGTCGTCCCCGGGAACAGGCGCGACTTTTCGACGAAGGTGGGCGCCCGCGTCAGTTCGACCGTCGACTTCCAGGCGAACTGCGCGAGCCGGTGCCGCACCGTCTCGCCCGGCAGGGGCGGCTTATCGACGTTGGTGACAGAGATTTCGAATGCCAAGGGCTGCTGCCTCAATTCTTCGGCGACCCGCGCCAGCAATACGTGCCCCTCGTGCATCGGGTTGAAGGAACCGGGGAACAGCACAAAGGGCGGCGGCGCCGACAGCATCATTTGGCCATCGGGCTGGACGGTGACGCGATCGAGTTCGCCCACCAGGAGCTGATCGATCGCATGAACGGCCGCGACCGCCGTCTCTGCATAATGTTCGTCCGCATCGAGGAGGCTGGGCGGCGAGGCTGCGGCGACCCCGCACGCACGCGCCAGCCACAGGACGATCGCGCGCGACACGAGGTCTTCTTCGGCCGCTCGGTCGCGCCGGCCCTTGGCCAAGACGCAGGTGCAGTGCGCGATGCCGGCGGCGTTGGCGAAGGCGATGTGAAATCGATGCTCGCCTCTGCGCGGACGATCGCTCACCAGTGCCGCCGTCGCGCCGAGACCGACGAGGTCGGTGCCCGCCGGTGCCAGCCTGGCTGCGCGTGCCCGGGCGGTTTGCGCCATCGCAATGGCGGTGTCGGAACTGCACGCCTGCTCCGGTGCAAAGCCGAGAAACGCCGCAAGCGCCGCCATGTCGTAGGGAATTTGAGCCTCGATCAAGAGCCGAGAGCCGCCGGGAACGCGCAGCAACTCGCCGATCGCGCCGCTGCCGCCCCCGGTGATCGCGAGCGCAGCCTTGCGGCCGGACGCCTGCACCGTGGAGATCAATTGTTGCCACGCGGCGTCCGATGGGGTCATGGGGAGAGTGCGCTCCGACGCTGAAAAAGATCAGTTAGGCACCCAGGCCGCGGCCCTGATCTCGCCGAACTCGCGCGCGATCTTGCGCCAGGAGGCGCCGGCATCCTCGGTGACATATACTTCGCCGAACAGGCTGAACGCGACAATGCGGTCGGCGTTGGCGGGATGCGTCGCAAGGCCCCACACGGTGGCATTGGGCTGGGTCGGAAGGGGCAGGATCTCCCAACTCTCCCCGAAGTCGGTGGTGCGGAGCACGTGGCCTTTTTCACCGGTCGTCGTCTCGCCACACCCGGCGAACAAGATGCCCGGATCATCGGCCTTGACCACCATGCCGCGGGCATAGGGCAGCGGCCATTTCTCCCCGATTTCCAAGGGCTGCCAGGTGTCGCCCAGGTTGCTGCTGGTGAACACCTCGCGCGCCGTGCTGGCATAGAGGCGCTTGGGCTCGGTCGCCGCGACCGTTACGGCGTGAATGTCCGGGTCGTACAAGCCTGTCTTAAGGTGCGTCCAAGTGTCCCCGCCGTCCATGCTGCGAAAGACGCCGTCGATTTCCACCCCTGCCCAAACAATACGATGATCGTCCCGGTCGACGACGAGGCTGGTGACGAAGGCTTCGCCGATCGAGCACTCCCGCGCGGCACCGATTGCGAGAGCCTCCCACTGCCGTCCCCCGTCTCGCGAACGGTAGACCCCGGACGGGCGCGTGCCGGCGAAGAGAATGTCGGGGTCGACCGGATCGATGGCCAGTGACCAGATCGTTGGCAGGCTCCCGTGGGCGCCCCCATTGGCGGCGAGGCGCTCCCACCGTGCCCCTCCGTCATCGCTCACGAACAAGCCCGTATCGCCACCGGCAAAGACGGTATGGGCCCGCGTCGGATGGGCGACGAGCGCCTGAATGCGGCTGTTGAGCGGGAACGGGGCGCGATGCCGCGTCCACGACTGTCCGGCATCCGGGCTGTGCCAGACGCCCCAACCGGCCGTCCCAAGACATAGACTGTAGTTCGCCGCCATCATCCGCCTCCCTTCGTCTCCGCCCCCGCGTCACTCCGCGAGTGCTCTCTTCTCCCTCCCCCATCCAGGGGGAGGGTTTCCAGCTACCCGCAAGCGGCGGGCATTGGCCCTCTCACAATAATGGCTCCGAACCTAACTCGGCGACCAGCCATAGGCCTTCGCGGTGGCGCCGCCCATCAGCATCGCCCGTTCACTGTCGCTCAGGCGATCGGTCAGGCGGAAGGGTTCGACGGCCTGTTCATAGTTGACGACGGCGAACGCGCGTGTCCAGTCGGTACCCCACAGGCAGCGCTCGAACCCCCAGGCATCGAACACGCGGGCGAGCGGGTCCCAGATGTCGGGGAACGGATAGGGCTCCCGCGACAGCGTGCAGGCGCCGCTCACCTTGATTACCGCGTTCTTGCGCCTGGCGAGGTCCAGCACCTTCGGCAGGTCAGCCCACGGCTGCGGCGGGGCGGGCGGCTCGCGCGGCTGCAGGATGCCGAGATGGTCGATGATGAAGCGGGTGTCGGGGTGGCGGTCGATCAGTGCCGCGCCGGCATCCACATTGCCCCAGAACAGCACGTTGACCGGAAAATCGTGACGAACCGCCGCGCGGCAGATGCGGTCGAGGCCCGGGTCGTCCGGCGCGCGGTTCGCCTCCTTCGTCAGCATGATGCGGACGCCGACCGTGCCCGGGATCTTCTTCCACTCGGCGATGACATCGGCCACCGCCGGATTATCGGGGTCGACCGGCTTGACCAGGGCGAACCGGCCGGGATGGGCCCGTTGCACCTCGACCGCGTAGCTGGCGTCATACTGATACATCGAAAAGGCGGAGATGAAGATCGCGCCGTCGATGCCGAGTTTGTCCATCGCCGCCACCATCTCGTCGCCAGTGACGTGAGGGGGCCAGTTCGGCACGCTGTGCCAAGGCCGTTTCGGCGTGTTCGCCTCATAGACGTGGACCTGAGAATCGATGATCGCCATCGGGACGCTCCTTTGTGCGTGCGAGGCGAGTTTGGCTGTCCCAGAGGGTTCGTGTCCAGAGACCCCAGGGATGCGGTTCAGGAATGCAGATCGGGCATGCGGATTGGTGAAACGGATCGGGGATGCGGCGGTGTGCCGGGCCGGCTAGGATCAGACCGCCGACAAATCTACAGAGCGGCAAGGGGGAAACGCGATGGTGGCCTGGCTGCGCGATCTGAACTCGCGGGAACGCCGGACCATGCTCGCCTGCTGGGGCGGTTGGACCTTGGACGGGTTTGACCAGCAGCTCTACAGCTATGTCGTCCCCACGGTCATTGCGGTGTGGGGCATGTCGACCGGCGCTGCCGGCACGATCGGCACGGTCACCGTCGTCACCTCGTCGTTCGGCGGCTGGTTTGCCGGCGCGCTCGCCGACCGGTATGGCCGCGTGCGCGTGCTGCAGGTGGCGATCCTGTGGTATTCGATCTTCACCTTCCTGTGCGCCTTCGCGCAGGACTACACGCAGCTCTTCATTCTGCGCGGCTTGCACGGGCTCGGGTTCGGCGGCGAGTGGGCAACGGGCGCGGTATTGATGGGCGAGGTCATCCGCGACAAGTATCGCGGCCGCGGCGTCGGGTTCGTGCAAACGGGCGCGGCGGTCGGCCCTGGGCTGGCGGCCCTTGTCTATGCCGGGCTATACGCCATTCTGCCAGAGGCAATCGCCTGGCGCGCGCTGTTCGCGGTCGGCATCCTGCCCGGCCTGCTCGTCTTATGGATCCGCCGCAGCATCCCGGAATCGGAAGCGTTCGAAGGCCGGCGCGACGACGGCGCGCGACCCGGTATCGCCCACCTCTTGTCGGCGTTTCGCGGGGAGTATCTGTGGCTGACGATAAAAGTGTCGCTGATGGTCATGGGGGCGCAGGGCGGCGTCTGGGCGGTCAATTTCTGGATGCCGACCTATCTGCGAACGGTGCGCCATCTGTCGGCGTCCAACACCGGGCTCTTCGTCGCGGTGCAGGCGAGCGGGGCGCTGATCGGGTTCCTGCTCGGCGCCTATCTGGCCGACGCGATCGGGCGCAAATGGACGTTCATGATCTCCGCCATCGCCTCGATCGTCATGGTCTTCGTCTACCTCTACGTGCCGGTCGGCGACACCGGCCTCCTCCTCCTCGGCATCCCGCTCAACGCCGCGATTCTGATGAAATTCGCGCCGATGGGCCCGTTCATGACCGAGCTCTACCCGACCGACATTCGCGGCACCGGCCAGGGCTTCTGCTACAATGCCGGGCGGGCGATCGGCTCGGTGTTCATGACCGCGATCGGGTTTGCGACTGCGGTGATGCCGCTCGGCACGGCGATCGCGCTATTCTCGACGCTGGCCCATGCCCTGATGGCCGTCATGCTGCTGGTGCTGCCGGAAACGCACGGCCGCTCCATCGCGAGCCTCGACCCTGCGGCGCCGGACCAACCGGCCTACCCGTACCGCGAGGCCGTCGGGCATGATTAATGGCGGACCCGACACGATTTCGAACGTGCGACCTCTGCCTTTGGAGCGCGTTGACGGCCTGAATTTCACCGAATGTCGGTGAGCGATAGTGTCCATTAACCCGATGTGCCAATGAGGTCTTTCGGATCGGTGCCCGTCGCACTTGTTTGGCATTGTTCATCCCGGTGCACTGCCTGTGTACTTACATTGTACTTATCACGGGGACGGGTCCGGGGATGCGGGCGATCATCGGTGCTGCGCTGGTCAAGTCTATGCAGCCTGCCGCGAGGCCATTCGAAGTTCGCGACACCAGGGTGAATGGCTTCTTGCTCCGGGTCCAGACACCTGGCTCGATGAACGGCGCAATGCGGACGGCGCCGCCCAGCCTTCTCCCTCTCCTTCTCCCGCGCCGACCGAAAAATTGTCATCGCGCGCAACACCGCGACGCCGCAGGGTACCGCGTCGACCTGATGGGGGTGCTCATCGGGCTGCGCCGTAATGCGATACCGGGCCCTCTGATTCCCTCAACAGCTTCGGGGCAGGCTCTGACAAGGTTCGGCGACATGAAAACAGCGCAGGCCCGGCACCCCCGAACGGCAGCGTGCGCGGGCACAATCCTAGCGCCGTCGTGCCCAGCGTCAACGGCCCCCGCAAGCCTGCCGTCAGCGCCGCCCCCCATGTTCGCGGATCAGTTCGGCGAACCAGGTGCGGAACCGGCTGCCGCTCTCCTCGCCCGCTGCGATCCCGGCGCTGCGCCGCAATTGGTCGCCGTACATGGCGTCGCCAAAGGCTGCGGTGGCGACCAGGTGGATCATCCATTCGGTATCCTCGCGCGCGACCGTGCTGCCGGGCGCCGCTGCGGCGACCCGGCGGGCGTGCAGCGTGTCGGCGATCTCGCGCAGGATGAGGGCGGTGTTGGCCGGGGCGCCATCGGGATCTTCTACCGCCAGCCAGGCGAGCCGCTGGGCGAGCCCGCCGCGAAACGCGTCGAACACCTGATCGAGTTGCGCGCCGATCGAGTATTCGGGCTGGGTAATCGCGGCGACCAGGCGGTCCTTCAGTTCGGCCGCGGCCTCTCGGGTCAGCGCCCGCATCAGCCCTGCGCGGCTGCCAAAATGATGGAGGATCAACGGGTGCGAGATGCCGGCCTCCGCCGCGATGTCCTGCAGCCGGAGGCCCTGCGGGCCGTTGCGGGCGACCAGCGTCTGTGCCGTCTCGAGGATCAGCCGTTTGGCCTCCGCCGGGGTGCGGCGAACCCGTCTGACCGCTTCCTTCATCGCGCGACGCTTTTCCACCCGATCGGCCAAGAAATTATATTGACAACTTTGTCAGCATATATACGTTCGCGCGACGGCTTCGATGAGGAAAAGCGCCATGCCGCAATCCGTCGACACTCGTCTCCATCCGATCACCGCGTTCCGCGCGATCCGCAAGCTGACCCGCAACCGCGAGGACACCCAGCAAGCCTTTTTGCTGATCGAGGCGCTCCGTGGCAAGACCACGCTGCGCCAGTTCGCTCGCTTTCGCCAGAGCGATACCGGCCGGGCGATGCTCGCCGAGCGGCCAAGTCTTCTGGCCCACCTCAGTGATCGAGCGAGCCTTGCCGCGTTGCCGCCGGGCTCGCTCGGGCGCGCCTATTGGGAATTCATGGCCAGCGAAGACCTCTCCGCCGAACAGCTGGTCGAGCTGTCGAAGATCCAGCGGCCCATCTCTGGCGATGAGCTGAGGTGGTTCCGCGAACGCAACCGCGAGATGCACGACCTCCTGCACGTCACCGCCGGGTATGGCCGCGATCCGCTGGGCGAGGCGTGCGTTGCCGCCTTCTCCTATGCGCAGAACGGGCAAAAGGGTTTCGCGTTGATCGCCACCGTTGCCGCGTTCCGCATCGCTCGCCGGCTGCGCGGCCAGCACGTGATGCGCGCGGTCTTCGAAGCCTACCGCCAGGGCAGGCGGGCCGATTGGCTGATCGGCGCCGATTGGGAGAACCTGTTGAGCCAGCCGCTCGATGCGGTGCGCGCCCGGTTCCGCGTCTCCGCCCCCACCTATTACCCGCAGATTCTGCCGAACCTGCGCCGCTTCATCGCTGCCGCGGCCGCGCAACAGGCCCAGCCCGCCAGGGCTTAGCGTGCATCGCTCGCGCGGCGCGGCACTGTCGGTATAAATCGACACCCGCCATCGCGAGGAGAGTTCTCCCGATGAAGCAATATGAGAAGGGGCTGGCATTGGTGCTGACCGGCGCCCTGATGCTGGCCGGATGCGTTGGCCCGATCGGCCCGGCGCCGCAACTGGTGCCGCCGCCGAATTCGCCTGCGGCGGTGTCGAACGACATGCGGTGCCGGCAATACGCCGATGCGCAGATCGCGCCGCTGCGCGACCAGGCCAACGCCAATACGGTCGGCGGCACGCTGCTCGGCGCCGGGCTCGGAGCCGCACTCGGCGCCGGGATCGGCGGCGGCCGCGGCGCCGGGATCGGCGC
>Ga0209415_10002110_pt1 | contig 37586 bp, 27 predicted proteins | sample PeaSoiSIISIP2007_FD_187696 | JGI IMG/M metagenome (GOLD analysis project Ga0209415, IMG submission 187696) | Peat soil microbial communities from Weissenstadt, Germany - SII-SIP-2007 (SPAdes) (version 2) | ecosystem: Environmental > Terrestrial > Soil > Wetlands > Peat | place: Germany...
GCCAATATCCGAATAGTCCGGCTGCGCACCGATGTTGAAGCCCAGCCCGAAGATGTAGAAGAGGACCTCGTCGTTTTGGAAATCCTTCATGAACGTTATCTCGGGCTGGATCGACAGCTTCTTGCTCGTCCGGATGTTCACGCCGAAGCCGAGCCGCCCCATCACGCCCGACGAGAGCGCCGCCTGCGTCGACGAGCTTGTGGAGCTCGAGGCATTCACACTCGCCGTCGACAGCGCGTATACGAAGCCGGGAGTCGCAATGAGCGACACCGTGGGCGACACGTTGAAGCCGACGAGCAGCGGCACGTGAAAATAGACGACCCCCGCGCTGACTGACGTGCTGTTGCCCGCGCTGTCGGTCGACGAGATCGACCCCAGGTAGATGAACTGGAGACCCGGGTCGACGGCGAGATCGAGGCTGCCCTTCAGCAAGCGAACCTTCAAGTCTCCAGCCAGCGTGTCGAAGTTCGCGACGCGGGCGCCGAGCTCGAGGCCGTCGGCGAGGCCGAAGCGAATCCCCGCCGTGGGGACCATCGGCAGGGCAAATGAGGCGCTGGTCGTCTGCGTCACCGTTCCCGTTCCATTGGGGTTCGGGCTCGTCGTGGTCTGGTTGTAACTGGCTCCGATCCCTTCCGCGGCGATCTGCACCTGAATGTCACCCGGATTGAGCGTCCGCGGCGTCGTATAGAGATTAGGATTCGGGCACCCGCACAAGAAAGTGCCCGCGGCCATCGTGGCGGCGATCCGCAACGGCAGATGGAGTCGCATCGGAAGTACCTCCCGCTGGCGCCTCTCCCTCCGGAGGGACGCGGTGTGCTTCACTTCAAATCGCGGACTGCACGAGCGCCGCCCACTTTCGCGAGAGTACACGAATGAGAAGTTTCGCCCGTGAAACTTCTTCGCGCGCTCACGCAGCTCACACGACGAGCACCCACACGTCGTAGAGCGCGTGGGTCCACACAGCCGCCGCGAAGCCACGAGTCGCATAGACGAGCGTGAGCGCGAGACCGAGGGCGGCCCTCGCGGCAAACGAGCGCAGCTCGAACGGGTCGCCGAGTGATCCGACGTAATGCATCCCGCTGAACGCGGCCGCGCTCGCGAAGGCCCAACTGATCATCACGAAGATCGCCCCGATGCGGAGCGGCGGCGCGTTGCGAACGAGGCCGACGCTCTGCCGAGCGAAGAGCCAGACGAGGATCTTCGCCCCGAGGCCGAACAGAACGACGCGGAACGCGAGCTCCTCGTAGAATCCGGCGCCGAAGGACATGACGAGGCCGGCGAACGGGTCCCTCGTTGCGGACGCCGGCGAGGGGCCGGCGAAGAGCTTGCCCACCACCCAGGACGTCGCCGAGCCCATCGCGACGGCGTACGCCGCACCTTCGACCGCGATCTGGACCAGCTTGCGCGCCTTCAGCACCTGCCCGCGGCCGAGGATCGCGAAGACCACGACCATCCCCAGGCCGAGGCCCGTGGTCAGTCCGAGATACGTCAGCCGGTCGCCGTGCGCGAGCTCGAGCAAGCGTGCGGTGACGACGTCGGTCGCGTTGCGGACGTTGAGGAATATGACGCCCAGCTGATAGGTGAGAAACACGGGCAGCGTGAGGGCGAGATCGACCCAGGCGCCCGGCTTCGTCGTGAAACGGTTCTCCATCGCGTGAAGTGGCTCCCGCTGGGGGGTGTGGGGAGGAGCGGCGCCGCTCCCCCCACCGTGACTAGTTGGGCCGGAGCTTGTAGACGATCGCCAGGACGACCACGACCCACAGGACGAGATTGAGCACGAACGGCACATCCCGAAGCATCTCCTGCGTGGGCGACTCCGCCCTCAGGCCACGCCCAGCCCGCCCGCTCACGAGCTGCCTGAACCGCCAGATGCCGAACATCGTGAACGGCGCCGTGAGCCAGAAGTAATTCGAGTTGAAGTAGGCGCGCGTCACCGGGTCCAGCGTGTAGGCGAGATAAGTGAGCCCCGTGGCCGCACCCGCGACGAAGAGGGCGACGTCGAGCGAGCGCGCCGTGTACGCGTCGAGCGAGGCGCGCTGCTTGGCGGCGTTGTCGAGGGCGAGCTCGTGCCGGCGCTTCCCGAAGCCGAGGTAGAGGGCGAGGAGCGCCGTGCACGCGACGAGATAGCCGGACACGTGGACGTCCTCCGCGACGCCGCCGGCCAGGACGCGCAGGACGAACCCGAACGCGATGAGACCGACGTCGAGGAATGCGACGTTCTTCAGCCTGAAGCTGTAGGCGAGGTTCTCGGCGAAGTAGAGGATGGCGATGAGGGCCATGAGCGGGTTGAGGAGCCACGCGACGCCCACCGAGAGGACGACGAGCCCCGCGGCCATTGCGCGCGCGGTCCCGACCGGCACGAGACCGCTCGCGATGGGCCGGCCGCGCTTGATGGGGTGGACGCGGTCGGCCTCGACGTCGGCGAGGTCGTTGATGGTGTAGACGGCGCCGGCGAGCAAGCAGAAGACACCTGTGGCCGCGAGGGCGCGCGCGGTCACGGCGAGGTTGAGAAAAGGACCCTCCGGCATCCGCTTGAAGACGTCCTTGTGAAAGACCATCGGCGCGAGGACGAAGAGGTTCTTCACCCACTGGTGCGGACGCAGCGTCTGGACGAGACCGCGCAGCGACACGGGAGCTTCGCGGAGGGGAGCGGTGAGCGCGGCCGGGGGAGCTATCCTCTCGGGGCGATGTTCGATGCGCGGTTCGGACCCGGCCGGGGAAGCCACCCGTGCGTCATAGCGCGATCGAACGCTGCCATCAAAAGCACGAGCTTGACGGGCCCGGGCCGCCGCATGACAGTCCGACGCCCCCGCCCCCCCCTCCGACGCCCCCCCCGCGGAGACGCCACCCCCCGGTCCCTCTTTGTGACTCCTTTGCGACCAGCAGCGATCACTCTCCTCGTCGCGCTGGCCGCCGTGGCCCTCCCCGTCGCCCCCGCGAACGCCGATGTCGCGGGTCGCCTGACCACGCTGGCGAGACTCCGCGGCACCGTGGCGACGGCGCGCGGGCCGGCCGCGTACGTGGCGCTTCGGAAGGTCTGGTCGGAGTGGGACCGCGGCGATCCCACGGAGGTCGAAGAGGTGCTGCACGGGGTCGCGGCCGATGCGGGCACGGTCGCGCCGGTGCGCGCCTACGCCTCGCTCCTCGAGGCGTACGCCCGGCGCCGCAGGGGCGACCTCGAGGGGGCGCACGCGCGGATCGAGAAGCTGGGCTTCGTCGGCAAGTGGATGCTCGCCGGGCCGTTCGACAACGACGGCAAAGGCGGTCTCTTGACCGAGTACGACCCGGAAAAGGAGCAGGGGCTCCCGCTAAACCTCACGCGCGACTACGACGGCAAGGAGCACCGCCCGGTGCGCTGGCGACGGCTGCCGACTGTCTCACCCTACGGCTGGGTGGACTTCGGCGTCTTCGTCCGTCCCCAGGAGCAGGTCTGCGTCTACGCCGAGACGTTCGTGCGCGACGCGCGCGCGAAGGCGCAGGCTTCACGTCAGGTCTCCGTCTGGGCTGGAGCGGCCGGTGCTTTTCGGATCTTCTGGAACGGCGCCGAGATCCTGCGGGACGAGAAGTACCGCGACTTGGATCCCGACCGGTTCGCGACGACGGCGCCGCTCCACGCGGGCTGGAACCGCGTGACCGCCAAGGTCTGCGGGGACGAACGGCCGCCCATGCTGTCGCTCCGCCTGGCCGGCCCCGACGGGGCGCCCGACCCAAGCCTCGAGGTCGACGCAGATCCGCGCCACTCGACGAAGGAGGAGAGCGCCCCGGGCCTGAAGCGCGCTCTGCCCTCGGTGGGGGGCATCGAAGGTCCGGTGCAAGCGTTCGAGCGGCTCATCGCCGGAGGAGACCCGGCGATGCTCGAGGCATACGCCCGCTACCTGGGTGCCACCGGGTCCGACGACCCGACCGAGCATCGGGCGCGCGAGCTGGCGCGCAGGGCCGCCGACGGGGCGCCGACCGTCCCGCGACTGCTGCTGGCGGGCGAGGTGGCCGAGAGTCGTAACCAGCGAGCCTCCTGGATCGACCGCGCGGAGGCCCTCGTCGCCGGCGGGCGCGCGACTCGCGAAGACGCGATCGCGGTGCTGCTCGCCCGGGCCTCCTATGCGCGCGGAGGAGTCAACGCGCGCGACGCGGTCCCTTACTACGAGCGGGTGCTCGCTCTCGATCCCGACAACGTCTCCGCCACACTCGCGAAGGTCGAGCTCTACGAGGAGGCGGGGCTGCGCGACACGGCGCTGGCGCTGCTCGAGCGAGCGCTGGCGGCGCGGCCCCGGAGCGTCGCGCTTCTGCGCGCGGCAGTGGCGGCGCTACGCGACGGGGGCCGAGAGACGGAGGCCGACGAGATGGCCGAGCGGTACGCCGCCCTGCGCTTCGACGATCCGGCGTACGCGCGCGCCCGGATCGACGTCGCCGTCGCGCGCAGAGACGCCGCGACCGCGGCGCGATGGATCGAGCGCCTCGAGGTGACCAACCCGGACAGCGCGGGGTCCCTCCAGGCGGCGGCCCAGGCGTGGGTGCGCCTCGGAGACCGCGCGCGCGCGATTGCCGCGTACCGGTCGGCGCTGGACCTGGCCCCGGCGGATACGGACGTCATGCGCCAGCTCGCCGCAGCGTACGCCCTCGGGGGCCAGCGCGACGAAGAGAGCCGATTGCTCCGGCGCGTCCTCGAGCTCTTGCCTCAGGCGAACGACGTGCGCGAGCAGGTGGCGCACATCGAGCCCGCGAAGCCCCGCCCCGACGAGCAGTTCGCGCGCCCCGCAAACGAGTTCCTCGCCAAGCGCACCCTCGCGGCCGAGGGCCAGGCCCGTCGCTCGCTCGTCGACCTCCAGGTGACGACGGTCTTTCCGAACGGGCTCGCGAGCCGCTTCCACCAAATCGTCTACCAGCCGCTCACCGATGCCGCCGCCGCCGAGTCGCGTGAGTACGAGTTCGCGTACGAGAGCGACAGCGAGAGCGTGCAGCTACGCGCCGCGCGCGTCTACCGTCGCGACGGGCAGATCGACGAGGCCCTCGAGAACGGCGCCGGCGCGATGCAGGGGGACCCTTCTCTCGCCGTCTTCACGAGCGCGCGGAGCTATTACGTCAGGTTCCCGAGGCTCGAGCCGGGGGACGTCGTCGAGGTGCAGTACCGGGTGGAGGACGTTGCCGCGCACAACGAGTTCGCGGACTACTTCGGCGAGGTCGTCACGATGCAGAGCGGCGAGCCGATCGCCCGGAGCGAGTACGTGCTCCTGACGCCGAAGGCCCGGACCTTCAACTTCAACGAGCCTCGCGTGCCGGGGCTGGCGCGCTCGGTGGAGGAGCGTGGCGACCAGCGCATCTTCCATTTCGTCGCCCTCGGCGTCCCCGCCGTGAAACAGGAGCCGCTCCAGCCGCCGTGGGGCGAGCTCCTGGGCCATGTGAACGTCTCAACGTACAGGACGTGGGAGGACATGGGCCGCTGGTACTGGGGCCTTGTGAAGGACCAGTTCGTGCCCGACGACGAGGTCCGCCGCCGCGCCGAGGCGCTCACGAAGGGGCTCAAGGACGAGCAGTCGAAGGTCAGGGCCATCTACGACTACGTGGTCCAGGACACGCGCTACGTCGCCCTCGAGTTCGGAATCCACGGGTACAAGCCGTACAGGTGCGCGCAAATCTTCGCGCGCGGGTTCGGCGACTGCAAAGACAAGGCGACCCTCATCGTGACGATGCTCGGCGCCCTCGGCATCAAGGCGACGCCGGTCATCGTCCGGACGAACAACAAGGGCGACATCGAGACCAGCCCCGCGAGCCTGGCTCCGTTCGACCACATGATCGCGTACGTCCCGTCGCTCGACCTCTACCTGGACGGCACGGCCGAGTACACCGGGTCTCTCGAGCTTCCCGCGATGGACCGCGGTGCCCTGGCGCTTCGGGTGAACGAGGGCAAGTCCGTCCTCGTTCACCTCCCGGAGCCCCCGGCCGCCGAGAGCGTCAGCGCTCACAAGGTCGACGCCTCCGTCTCGGCCGACGGCAGCGCGCGCCTCGACTGGCGAGCCGACGTGAGCGGTGTCGAGGCCGCCGAGTGGCGCGTGCGCTTCCACGCACTGGCGACGCGCAGGCAGCGGCTCCAGAGCCTGATCTCGTCGGTCCTGCCCGGCAGCGAGGTGACCGCGGTCGACGCCAGCAACCTCGAGGACGTGGAGCAGAAGGTGAGCGTTCACGTGCGCGGGCAGGTGCCGGAGTTCGCGCGGTCGGAGGGGGACGTTCTGTCGATCCCGGTCGGTCGCAAGGAGCACATGGTCCGCGACTATGCCCCGCTGGCCGAGCGCAAGCTCGACGTGCGCCTCTACGTGAATTGGACGCAGATCGACGACTGGTCCGTGCACCTCCCGCCGGGCGCGCGGGTGAAGACGTCGCCGTCGTCGGCTCACGGGTCAAGCCCCTTCGGGACATACGCCCTCGAGGCCGACACCACGAGCGGCGTGCTCCACGCCCGGACGACGGTGACGCTCGCGAAGACGCGGATCACCGCGGGTGAGTACCCTGCGTTCCGCGCTTGGTGCGAGGAAGTCGATCGCGCTTTCGGCCAGCGCGCCACGGTGACGCTGAAATGATCCGCTCACGGGCCTGGGTCGCGGTCTTGGCCATGGCGATGGCCGGTTGCGGCGCATCGGGCCGGCGAGGTCCCGCGACGCCTCCCCTGACCGACCTGCGCGCCATGGCCCGTACTTCGGCCGACGGAGAGGTCGTCGGCCGCTGGGCGCTCTCGGAGGTGCTGGCGCCCGGCGGCACAGCAGCAGACGCGGGGGTCGCTCGAACGCGCCTCGACGCGGTCCCGCACGCGGGGATCTGGGCCAGCCTCGCACGGGCAGTGATCGACGAGGCGCACGGCGATCCGCGCTCGGCCGCGGAGGGCTTCGTGGCGGCGTTGGCCGCGTCGGCCAGGAGCCCCGAGGCGCAGGCGCCGCTCGTCGCGTGGTACGCGGTGCGCCATCTGATGGGCCTCCGCGGCTCGGTCGCCGAGCTGTTCGCACGGAACCGGGCGATCCTGGACTCGCTCCTCGCCCGCCCGGGTCACATCGGCTGGCGCGCGGTGGCCGACCTCGAAGACTGGCGCGCGGTGGAGGTGCACGAGACCGCCGAGCGCACGGGGGACGCTTACGACGGGGATGTCATCATGCGGATGGGATGCGCGCGCGGCGTTCGCCTCGCCGGCCCGTTCGGCCACGGGGGAGTGCGAGACCGCGTCCGCTCGTTTCCAGCCGAGGGCCCGGCGCCGTGGCCCGTCGCGTGGCCGCCTGACGAGACCCGCGGCAGCGTCCCGCACGTACTCTCCGTGACGCAGAAGCGCTGCCTCGCCGTGGCGGACGAGCAGGTGCAGGACGGCGTCTTCTATGCCGAGGCGTTCTTCACCGTCCGCGGCGACATGGACCTCGTGGTCGCCGTGCAGGGGGCCGTCGCGGTGTGGATCGACGGCGTACCCGTCCTGTCGCGCGGAATGGAGGAATGGGGGTCGTGGCAGCGCTTCGGCGGTCAGGTGTCCGTGGGAGAGGGTCGTCACCGCGTCCTCGCCCGGACGCTGACTCCGGCCGCGAGCGTGCGCCTCCTGAGCCCCGATGGTACGGCAGCGGGACTTCCGACCGGGGGCGACTTCCGGGCTCCGTACGGAGTCGACCCTCCACGCGTCCTCGCCGATCCGAACCCGCTCGACGAGATCGTGCGTGGCGCCGCGCGCGGGGACAAGTCGTCAGCTGCGTCGCCGATCGACGCGGCGCTCGCGGCGTTCGGCGCGCACGTCGAGCAGCTCGACGACGTCGCGGCGACGCTCATCGAGCCTCTCGTCGTGCCCGAGAACGCCGCGCCCGTCGCGCTCCAGCTGGCCGCAATGTTCGTGATGGGGGACCCGTCGCTGGCCGAAGAGGGGCGGGGACCTCGCGCGCGCACGCTGCGTGACCGGGCGCTCGCCCGCGACCCCCGCCTGTGGGGCGCGAAGCTGATGAACATCCTCGACGACGCCGAGCAGCACGGTCCCGCGGAGGCGGTCGACCCGCTGCGTGCGCTCGTGGACGAGACTCGCGGCGAGCCGGAGGTCCTCGAGCAGCTTGCCCTGCTTTACGGCCGCCTCGGCTGGAGGGGCGAGCAGGTGCGCGCCCTCGCCGACCTCGCGCGGCGCTTCCCGGACGATGTGGGCGCCCTGCGGGCCTACCTCGAGGTGCTGGACGAGGACGGCGCGGCTTCGGAAGCGGACGCCGTGGCCAGGCGCATCGAGACGCTCGATCCGGATGCCGAGGTCGACCTCGATCGCGCCCTCGCGCGTCACGACTACAAGGGTGCGCTCGCCGAGCTCGACCGGCTGGGGAAACGACGGCCCGACCGCAAGGAGATCGCGACGCGCGTCGCCGAGGTTCTCGCGCGGGCAGGCGATCTGACGGCAGCCGACGCCGCGATCGCGAAGGCGCTGGCCAAGCGCCCGCTGGACGCGCAGGCGCGCTTCCGGCTCGCCGACCGGGCTTTCGCCACGGGTGACAAGGGCGCGCTGCGCCACGCGCTCGCCGCAGCGCTGCAGACGGGCGCGAGCACCGAAGAGCTCCGCGCCGCGATCGATCTGCTCGAGGGCGCCACGGATCTCGAGCCGTACCGCGCCGACGGACGCTCGATCATCCGCGACTACATGGCCTGGGAGAAGGCCGGCCATCACATGGATGGCACCGCCGCCCGAGTGCTCGACTACGCCGCGATCTGGGTGCACGACGATGGGTCCAGCGAGATGCTCGAGCACGAGATCCAGAAGATCCAGTCGCAGGAGGCAATCGCCTCGGAGTCCGAGACCGAGCCGCCGAGCGGGCTGGTCTTGCACCTGCGCGTCATCAAGCCCGACGGCCGGGTGCTCGAGCCGGAGCCGGTGGCAGGCAAGCCGACCTTGACCATGCCGCACCTCGAGGTCGGTGACTTTCTGGAGATGGAGCACGTGACGCGCCAGCCGGGCGACGGCGCCAAGGGAAGGCAGTACCAGAGCCCCCACTGGTTCTTCCGCGAGGCCGACAAGGGCTACTGGCAGAGCGAGTTCGTGGTCGTGACGCCGCGGGACCGAGAGCTCCAGATCGAGACGCGCGGCAGCGTGCCGCCCCCGAAGCTCAAGGACCTCGGGGCGTTCGTCGAGCGCCGATGGCGTGTGGACCTCAGCCCGCCCGCCGAGCTCGAACCGGACAGCCCGCCGATCACCGAGTTCTTGCCGAGCGTCCGCGTGGGCTGGGGGGTCTCGCTTGAAGCGACTCTCGGGCGACTGCTGGACCTCGCGGTCGACGCGACGCCTCTCGATCCGCGCCTGCGGGCGAAGGCGCTCGAGATCGTCCGTGGAGTGCCGGAGCGCGCAACGGACGACAGGGCGCGGCTCCTCTATCGGTGGACCGTCGAGCACGTGCAGGACGGAAAAGAGACCGACGGCCGGCGCGTGCTGACGGGGGGCAGCGGCGCGCGGCAGGCGGCGTTCCGGTACCTCCTACGTCTCCTCGGGATCGATAGCGAGCTCGCCCTCGCGAAGAATGCGCTCGCGACGCCGCCCCTCGGCAAGATGAGCGAAGTGGAGCAGTACGAGGCGCTCGTGATGCGCCTGAAGACGGACGCGGGCGTAAGGTGGCTGACGGTGCGCGACAAGTTCGCGCCGTACGGCTACATCCCCGCCGAGCTGCGCGAAGAGCCGGCCATCCGCCTCGTCCCGGGGACGCCGAAGGACGTCGTGCACGCGCCTGGCGCGGTCGACTCGATCTCCTACGACGGGCGGGCGACGGTCCGCGACAACGGGTCCGCCAGCCTGGAAGTCGACCTCACGTTCGCCGGAAACCGCGCCATCGCGTGGCGAAACGCGCTCGACCACATCCCGCAGGCCAACCTCTACGACTTCGTGGAGCGCGAGGTCATCGCGCCGTCCTTCGACGGCGGTCACGTGCGCGAGATGAAGGTGGACGGCGCCGCGGCGCTCGACCAGCCGCTCGTCGTGCACCTGCGCGTCGAGGTGCCGCAGCTCGCCAAGCCGACGGGCGCGGGAGTCTCTCTCCGCCCGCCGTTCGCGCCCAGCCTCGCACCCCTGGCCATGTTGCCGGAGCGCCACACCCCCCTCCTTCGTCGATCGTCGCTCCGGGCGCAGATGCACATGCGTGTCGTGATGCCGGACTCGGCGAAGATGCCGCCCAGCATGCCGACCGGCGAGAAGCGCGACGGCGACGCGTTCGTCTCGGTGAAGGACGCGGTCAACGGTCACGCGATCGATTTCGACCGCGTGATAGACCTCCCCGCCGGCCGCGTTCAACCGGGGAAGGAGTACGCCGTGTGGCAAGGATTCGTTCGCGACGCCGACTCGCTCGTGGCACGGGACGTCGCCATCGGCAGGTGATGCCGCACGGACGCGGCGGACCCGTTCAGTGGGACGCGGGCGGCGACTTCGAAAGGTCCGTGAAGGTCTTCCCGTCCTTCGTCTCCTCGATCCGCTGCCTGACGATCTCGTAGGCCTTGTCCTGCTTCTTCATGCTGTCGATGACCTGCTGGCGCGACTGCCCGCTGCTGGGGAACGCGTTCGCGTTGGGGAAGCGGGTGGCCCAGTCGAGGTACGCCTGCCAAGCGGCTCGGGCGTCGTCCCATTTCAGTTGACGCTCCTTGAGATCGGCCTGGACGAAGAGGACGCGCGCGTGCAGGGCCGGGTCCTGCTCTCCGGACTCGAGCGCGGCCCGGCTCCACGCGGCGTCGGCCTCGGTCAGGCTCCCCGCCGCCAGCTCGGCCTCGCCGAGCAGGTAGAAGCCGAGCCCCTGCTTCGGGTTGAGCTCGATGGCCTTGCGGTATTGCTCGATCGCGCCCGGAAAATCGCGAGACGCGTACTTTGCGTTTCCCGCCTCGCACACCTTCTTGTACTCGGCGCTCGGGCCGCCCTTGCCGGACGTGGACGGCGCGCCGCTCGATGAGCTGTCGTCGTGTTTCTTCTTGCCGCCGCCCTTGTCGCCGTCGGCGAGCGACGCCGACGCCACGAGCAGCCACGCGCCTGCGAGGCCGGCGACGAGGACAGCGAGGGGAGCCGCGCTACGCGTCCGCATGGGGTGCGCCGAGCATAGCAGAACCGCCGCGTCCGCCCCAAGGACCCCCGTCGAGGCTTGCGCGGGCGGGCCGCCGGATGCCAGAAGGACGTGCATGGCCACGCCGGACCCCGACGGGCGCTCGGCGCCGCTTGTGAGGCCCTTCCCATGGCACTCGCTCGATTCGATGAGCCGGGCCGAGGCCATCGCTGCGCGGGCCCTTCGCGTCTGGGCGACGCACCACGTCCGGCTCGATGTCGTCGAGGCAACGCTCGAGGACCTCCTGGGGACGAGCGTCTCGATCAGGACTCGGCGCGTGCGAAGGCTCGCCGGTGCGTGCGCGCCCGAGGGCGCCATCGCGGTGAAGCTGTCGCCCGCGGACGCCCCGGGAACGCCGGGCGGGGCCGTCATCGTCGAGGCCGAGGCCGCGCTGGCGGCGACCCTCGTCGCCCGCGCGATCAAGCGGCCAGGTCCGTCCGTCGCGACCGTCGGGCGTGGTCCGTCCGCGAACATGGCGGGTGCGCTCGCGGCGATCGTGGCGGCAGTCGCACGGCGATCGAACGGAACGGGATTGCTACGCGTGGAAGCCGCCGGCGACGCCGCGGCGCTCGAGTCCGAGCTCCTGCGGATCGACCCGGCCCTGGTCGCGGTCAGCCTCACCGTGCTGATTGCAGACGACGCCTTCACGGCGCGCGCATTGATGTCGCTCGACCGAAGCGCCCCCGTACCCGCGGCGCAGTGGGACGTGGGGCAGATGGCGAGGCTCGGCGGAACTCCGCTGTCCGTGCCGGTGGTCGCCTGCGCGGCGCGTTCTACCGTCGCCGAGGTCGGGGCGCTGCGCCGGGGTGACGTCTTTCTGCCGGGAACGTGGTCGATGCCCCGCTCGCCCGCCGGCCCAACGGGGCGGGTGCTCCTCTCCGCGCCGTCGTCCGAGGATGGAGTCCGGGCGCGGATCGGCGACGATGGACGGCTCGTGCTAGGGGGCGAGCTCGAGCCGCTCATCGCGGCGGAGGCCGACATGGTGGAGACGGACGAGAAGGAGGCGCTGCTGACGGCCATGGGCGATGTCCCGGTCATCGTGCGAGTCGAGATTGGAGAGGCGTGCATGGCTGCGCGGGAGTGGGCGTCGCTCGGACGAGGAGACGTGGTCGCCCTGGCGCGGCGCGTCGGCGAGCACGTCGTGCTCCGGGTCGGCGGCCTGGCTGTCGCGCGCGGCGAGCTGGTGGAGATCGAGGGCGAGGTCGGGGTGCGGATCGTCGAGCGCCTCGGCGGAGGACCGAACGCCTCATGAGGTGCGCAAGGGGCGCTTGGGCGCTGTCGCTCGCCTGCGCCTGCAGTCGGAGCACCACGTTGCCCGACGCCGGCGTCGAGGTGCGGGAGGCAGCAGCCATGACCAGCGCCCTGCCGAGCGTTCCGCCGGCGGAGTCGACGAGCGCCGCCCCGGAGGTGTGGCGCGGCACGTACCGGAGCATGGCCGGCACCCTGTACGTGCCTGCCGAGCTGAAGGTCTCCTGGAAGCCCACCGACGCCACGGCCGGGATCGGCGAGGGGACGCTCTCGCTGACGGCGGACCCGCGGACCGGGCGCGTCCGCGGGGACCTCGACGGGCCGCTCGGTCCGGCGGCGGTCTCGGGGCTGGTCACCGATGGGAAGCTGACCGCGACGATCGCGCGCAAGGATCCGTCTGATCACGGCTTTGCCGGCACGATGATCGGAACCGTCGGTCCCGATGGAGGGGACGGTGCCATGAACGTCTCGCTCGCAGAAGGGGGCGCGATCCGCACAGCGACGTTCGTCGTGTCCGCCGGCGGCAGTCCGGTCGGGACTCCTCGCTGATGTTCGGCCGGACGCGATACCTCGAGTGGGCCGCCATGCACCACGGCAAGGTGCGGTTCGACTTCGCATCGAGCGGCATTCCTACGGTTCCGCCGGCCGATCTGCCCGCGCCCGACGCATGCACGTGGGCCGACCCGGCAGGCTGGACCCGCCTGCGCGACGCCATCGCGACGTACAACGACGTCCCTCGCGAAGAGGCTGTCGCGGCGCTCGGAACGACGCACGCTCTCTGGCTCGCCTATGCGTCGCTGACATCGCCGGGGGACGACGTGCTCGTCGAAGAGCCGGCCTACGAGCCCCTCGTGGGGATCGCCGAGGGAGTCGGCGCGCGCATCATCAGGTTCGCGCGCGAGCCGGCGGATGGGTTCGCCCTCGACCCGGAGCGCATCGCGACGGCGATCACTCCGCGAACGAAGCTCGTCGTCGTGACCGATCTCCACAACCCGAGCGGCGTGCGGGCGGGGACCGATGCGCTGCGCGTCCTGGCTCGCCTCGCCGGAACGCGCGGCGCCTACTTGCTCGTCAACGAGGTCTATTCGCCGTTCGACGATCTGGTCGACGGCTCGGGAGTCTTTCGCAGAAGCTCGCGCGCGATCGCGCCGAACGTGGTGTCCGTCGGCAGCCTGACCAAGTGTTACGGCCTCGGGCCGCAGCGGATCGGGTGGTTGCTCGGTCCGCGCGAGGTCGTCACGAGCGCAGAGCACGCCGTGACGGCCACCTGCGGGGCCCTTCCTCTCGCCCACGCACACCTGGCCCTCCACGCCTTCGGCCAGCTCGTCCCGCTCGCCGCGCGCGCGAAGGGATTCCTTGGCGACAAGCGCGGCCTGGTGGCCGGATGGGCGCAGGCCCAGGGCTTCTCGTGGAGCGCCCCCGGCTCTGGACTGTTCGGCTTCGTCTGGCTGCCGGGACGGGGGGACGTCACTCCGCTCCTCGAGGCCGCGGAGCGAGATCGAGACGTGCTCGTGGCGCCGGGCACCTTCTTCGGCGTGCCGAACGGCTTCCGCATCGGTTGGTCGGCCCCCGTGAACCTGCTCGACGAGGGCCTCGCGCGCCTCGCCGATGCGCTCAGGCAGCCGCCGCCCCGGGGCTGACGGCGCGCCGGGTCGCGACCATCCCCACGCCAGACAGGATGAATGCGGTGGCGACGAGCGCCCTCCTGGACACGGGCTCGCCGAGCTGCACCCACTGCATGATCGCCGCGATGAGCGGCTGAAGATAGATGTAGATGGTGACGAGCGTCGGCCCCGATCGCGCGAGCGCCCACGCGTTCGCCAGGTAGGCCACGACCGTGGGGATCGCCACGAAGAACGCGACGAACATCCACGCCCGCGCTCCCCACGACTCCAGGCCGAGCGCGAGCCCTCGCCCTCCCAGTGGCGCCATCACGAGACTGCCCCAGGTGAACAGCCACGTCACGACGGTGAGGGCCCCCACGCGCTCGATGATGCGCTTGGAGAGCACGATGTAGAACGCATAGGAGAGGCAGTTGAGAGCGATCGCGACGGCGCCGCGATCGAACGATCCGATCCCCGTCAGCCACAGCGCCCCGACGATCGCGAGCGCGAGGCCGAGCGCCGTGCGAATGCTCGGCGGCTCGATCCGGAACGCGACGGCGAGCGCGGCGGCGAACACCGGGATGGTCGCGCCGAGGAGGGCGGCCGCGAACGCGCTGGTGAGGTTGAGGCCCACGAGGAACAGCGTCTGGTTGATGACGACGCCGAGCACGGAGAGTCCTGCGATCCGCGCGTGATCGGCGGGAGCGACTCGCCCGAGCTTCCCGGCGGCGCGTGTGCTTGCCTGGAAGAACAGCGCCGCCCCCGACATGCGCGCCATCGCCAGTGCGATGGGGTCGATGCCGCCCCCTCCGGCCGAGGCAGGATCGAGGGCGAGCTTGCCCTCGACAGCGCCGGCGGCGAACGCGATCTGCACGACGACGAGCGCCGCGTGTATGCCGAGGGCGGATGGCCGCCTTGCAATATCCGGGCGTTTGGGCAAGGACATACGGGTCGCGCACGGTACTTCAACCGCGGCCAGCCTTGTTGCGCGCCCACCGGGAATCGCCATGCCCAGCCTCTTGCACGTCTTCGGAAACACGTTCCCAGCCTTCGGCGCGAGCCTGCTGCTCGGAGCGATGGTCGTCGCGAGCTACACGTTCGCGGTCGCACTGAAGGCCGGCGCGGACGGGCGCCCACGGACGCTGCAGGCCGCGCGCTTCGGCGCCTATGGCACGGTCGCCCTCATCGGGGTTGCGGTCCTGTGCCTCGCCTACGCGTTCGTCACGCACGACTTCCGGATCCGCTACGTCGCACACTACTCCGACCGGTCGATGCCGCTGGAGTACCTGATCACGGCCCTCTGGGGCGGTCAGGACGGCTCGCTGCTCTGGTGGCTCTTTCTCCTCAGCGCGTACATCGGAGCCTGCGTCCTCTGGCTGGGTAAGCGGTACCTCGAGCTTCAGCCGTACATCATCGCGACGCTGATGGCGGTCGTCCTCTTCTTCTGCGTCCTCATGGCATTCGCCGCGAACCCCTTCGCGACGAACGTCGCCGGCCCGCGCGCAGATGGGGAGGGGTTGAATCCGCTCCTGCAGAACTACTGGATGGTGATCCACCCACCGTGCCTGTACACGGGCTTCGTCGGGTGTTCCGTGCCATTCGCGTTCGCGGTGGGCGCGCTGGTCACCGGCAGGCTCGATCACGAGTGGATCGTGGCCAGCCGCAAGTGGACGCTCTTCGCGTGGATGTTCCTCGGCATCGGCAACACGCTCGGCATGTTGTGGGCCTATGAAGAGCTCGGCTGGGGCGGGTACTGGGGGTGGGACCCGGTCGAGAACGCGGCGTTCATGCCGTTCCTCACGGCGAGCGCGTATGTCCACTCGGTGATGATCCAGGAGCGGCGGGGACTCCTCAAGGTCTGGAACGTCTTTCTCATCGGGCTGACGTTCTTCCTCACGATCTTCGGCACGTTTCTCACGCGGTCGGGGATGATCTCGAGCGTCCACTCGTTCGCGCAGTCCTCGATCGGCGGCTACTTCGTCGCCTTTCTTCTCATCCTGGTGGCCTTCACGGCCACCCTGGTCATGTGGCGATGGCCCGAGCTCCGCGACGTGACGCCCTCGCTGCGTCTGCGCAAGGCGGCCCTCGCGGCTGGATGGCTCGTCATCGCGGCGTGCGGGCCGGGGCTGGTCTTCGTCTGGCGCCTCGGCTTGCCCGTCGGCTGGCGCGTGACCCTCATCGCGGCGATCGCCGGCGCGGCGGTGTTCGTCGCGCTCGAGATCGTGTTCCGCCGGATGACCTCCGGGCTGGACGTTCGACCTCGCCGCCCGCAGATCGAGTCGGTCTTCTCCCGCGAGTTCACGTTTCTGCTCAACAACTGGATCCTTTGCAGCCTGCTCTTCTTCATTCTCATGGCGACGACGTTCCCGCTGATCAGCGAGGCGCTGGCCGGGAAGGAGGGGAAGGTCACCGTCGGCCCGCCCTTCTACAAGGCGTGGGTCCAGCCGCTGGGGCTCGTCCTCTTGCTGCTGATGGGCATCGGCACGCTCTTCGGGTGGAAGAAGACGAGCCCCGAGGCCCTGCGCCGCGCGTGCTACGCGCCTCTGGCGGCGACGTGCGTCGGGGCCGGGCTGCACCTCGTCCTTGGCCGCGCAGTGGGGTTTCCCGCGATCGTGTGGAGCGACGCGATCTACCCCGGCGCGCTCGGCGCAGCTCTGCGGGTGTTCAATGCGTGCACGCCTCTCATGGGTGTCTCGCTGTGCGTCTTCAACGCGGCCGTCATCGTGCAGGAGTTCGCGCTCCTCTTCCGCGCCAGGGCACAAAGCGGCGCGCTCCGCTCCACGCCGGCTGTGCTGTGGTGGGCGGGCGGCGTGCCCGGGTTCGTTCACACGCTCTTCTCGCTTTCGCCGGCGTCGCGCCGGCGCTACGGCGGCTACATCGTCCATCTGGGCATCGTCCTCATGTTCATCGGCTTCACGGGCCAGTCGTGGAACGTCGACCGCGAGGCGTCCCTGTTTCCCGGCGAGAGCTATGCGGTCGGCGACTACAACCTGAGGTACGCGGGCGCCCGCATGGAGGTCGACAACAACAAGCGGATGGTCTTCGCCGACGTCGACGTGTTCAAGTCCGGCCACTACGTCGAGCGGCTGAGCCCCGCGAAGTTCATCTACAAGAAGCAGCCCGATTCGCCCACGACGGAGGTGGCCATCGGCCATCACCTCCGCGACGACGTCTACCTCATCGTCGGCACGGTGAACCCGTCCAACAGGAACATCGCGGCGTTCCAGATCCACATCAACCCGCTCGTAACGTGGATCTGGCTCGGGTGTCTGGTCCTCATCGCGGGGAGCTCGATCTGCATGTGGCCTCAGCTCGAGCTCGGGGAGTCGCGCGTATGGGGCGGAGCGCGCGGCGTCGCGGCGACGGCCGCCAGCGTCCTCCTGGGCATCATGCTGGCCGCCACCCCTGCGGCCAGGGCGCAGACCATGCCTCATACCGGCACAGTGCACATCGAGAATGACGCGGAGCGATCGCTCTTCTCCTCTCTCCGGTGCATGTGCGGGTCGTGCCCGCGCGACCTGCTGTCGACGTGCCCGTGCGAGACCGCCGACGAGGCGCGTGAGAACATCCGCGTCAAGCTGCGCGCGGGCGAGACCCGGGATCGGATCATCGCCGAGTACGCCGACGAGTACGGCGCCGAGGCGCTGGCCGTCCCCCCGAACCGTGGTGTCCTGCGAGCGATCTGGTTAGTACCGATGGTGACCATCGCTCTCGGGGCGCTCGGACTTGCGCGCCTCGTGCGTCGCTGGCGCGGCGGCGGCAGCCCGTCCGGGAGCAGCGCTCCCCGGGGGCGCAATCCGGAGGGCACCGGGAAAGACGTTTACGACGCGCAGCTCGACGAGGAGCTGAAGGACCTCGATGACTGAGCGTGGAGTCCAGCGGCGCGCGGCGCGCGTTGCCGAGCGGGCGCTCGATGCCGACGAATCGGAGCGTTCCCTCGGCCGCGCGATCGCGATTGGCCTGCCGCTGACCGGCGTCGCGACCGCGGTGGTCGTCGGGATCGTGGCGAGCTTCGGCACGGCGTTGCTCGTGCTGGCCGCCAGTGCACTGATCGGGACGATCGCTCTGCTGTGGGCCAGCGTGCGCACGCTGAGCGGCGACGCTCCCCTGCCTTCCGGCTTCGAGGCAATCGCCCGGCAGCGTCACGCGGTCGACCCCCTCGGAGAGCGAAAGCGCAGGGTCCTGCGCGCGCTCAAGGATCTGGAGGGCGAGCACGCGATCGGGAAGATCGACGATGCGGACTACGCAGCCTTCGTCACGCGCTACCGCGCGGAGGCGAAGGCGGTGATGCGCGAGATGGACCTCGACGTGGCGCCGTCGCGCGACGAGGCGGAGCGCATTGCCCGCGAGTTCCTTCAGCGTAAGGGGCTTGGTCCGGCGAAGTCCGCGGATGCCGCGCCTCGGAGCCCGGTTGAACCGGCCCGCCGCGCATGCGGAGCCTGCAAGGCATCGAACGAGCCGGACGCGGTCTTCTGCAAAGCGTGTGGCGCGGCGATCGCGAAGGAGCACGGGGAGACCGATGCGGCGCCCTGAAGGCCGACGAATCATCGCGCCGATCACGGCGCTGGTGGCTGCCGGGACGCTGGCTCTCGGCTTCGCGGCGAGCGCTTCGGCTCAAGACGAGCTGCCCCCGGGGCACCCGCCGCTCGACGACTCGAACCCTCACGCCCACGCCGCGGGCAGCGGGTCGATGCCTGGTGTTTTTCAGCCGCCCGAGGACACCGAGAACGAGGACCCATCGCTGCCTCCGGGGTCCATCGCCGTCGACCTTCGAGACGCGGACGACAAGCCCGTGGCCGGGGAAACGATCACGCTCGGAATTCTGATCAACTCGATCGCGAAAGGAGACAGTCGCAAGCACCTGCAAGCGGACACGGGCGCCCGTGGTCGCGCGATCTTCTCGGGCCTCGATACGGCGAGCAACGTCGCGTACCGGGTAAGCTCGGGGTATAGGGGCGGATCGTTCGCGGCGACGCCGTTCCAGCTGCAGCAGGCGAAGGCGATGCATGTCGTCCTCCACGTCTATCCCGTCGCGCGAGACATCCAGGATGCGCTCATCGTGTGCGAGGCGACGGTCGCCGCCGAGATGAAGGACGATCGGATCCAGATCGAGCAGGTCTTGACGATCTACAACCTCGGTCGCACCGCCTGGCAGCCGGACGACGTTCGAATGGCGCTGCCGGACGGATATACGGCGTTCAATGCGCAGGCTTCGATGAGCGATCAGGGCGTCGACGACGCGACGGGGACCGCCAAGCTACGCGGCACGTTTCCACCCGGACGCCACGCCGTCGATTTCCGATGGCAGCTGCCGTGGTCCGGGGACAAGGATGTCGACTTCGACGTCGGGCTGCCCCCTCACGTGGCCATCGCCCGCGTGATGATGCCGGCGATGGCAGAGCTGAAGCTCCAGGCCGCAGGTTTTCCCCCGGCCGAGGTACGACATGATGCGCAAGGCCAGACCTTCCTGGTGACGGAGCGCCGCCTCAAGCCGGACGACGCGAGGCTGGCGGCTCTGTCGATCGGCATTCATGATCTGCCGACGCCGGGTCCGGGGCGGCTGCTTGCCTCCCTGCTGGCCGCGTGCGGCGTCTGCGCGGGCCTGGCGTTCTCCACCTCGAAGCGAGGCCGCCCGGCGGACAGGGAGGCGGCTGAGGGCGCTCGCGATGCCCTTCTCGAGGACCTCGCGGAGCTGGAGCGCGCGCATGCGGCCGGAGAGGTTGGCCCGCGCACCTACGAGCGAGCGCGGCGAGAGCTCATCGACGCGCTGGCCAGGAGTCTCGGCACGACGGCGATGGGCACTTGACCGGCGGATCGGGTCGACCTCATCCACGCTGGGGGGAACGTGATGACAAGGCTGGGAAGAGACCCGTGCAGAAGCCTGCGGACATCTCGAGCGTCGTGATTGTCCTCTCTGATGCCGCCCTCGATCCCCGTACTTGATCACATCGCCTTTGCACACCCCGCTGCTTGATCTGGCTTCTCTTTTTGGTTTCTCCCCTCCGTCCACAGGCTCTATCGACACTGCTACAGATCTAATCTAAGGATGCTACCGAGACCGAATGGAACTCACGGTAGCCAAGAAGGACCTGCTGAAGCTCGTCGCGCGTATGCAGGGCGTGGCAGAACGTAAGAGCACGATGCCGGTGCTATCGAACGTGCTCCTTGCGGTGGATGGTCCCAGCGCACTTCGCGCAGCAGCGACGGACCTGTACCTGGCGCTCGTGGGTCGCGTGACGGTGGACGTCAGCAAAGGTGGCAGCGTGGCGGTGCCAGCGAAGGATCTCCTGGAGCGCCTCAGGATGATGCCGGAAGGATCGATCCACCTGTCGACGCAGGACAACGCGGCGACGACGATCAAGTCCGCAGGAAGCGCCCGGCGCTACACGCTCCGGGGGATGCCTGGCGAGGACTTCCCACCGATCCCGGGGCCATCGGAGGGATCCCCGTCGCTTGCGATCGACGTGGACGTCCTCGAGGAGCTCGTCGACAAGACGCATTTTTCGATCTCGACCGATGAGACGCGTGCGCACCTGAACTCGGCGCTGTTCGAGTGGGACGGGGACGTCGTGCGCATGGTGACGACCGACGGCCACCGGCTCTCGAAGATGGAGGTCAAGGTGAGCGGTCGCCAGGCGTCCGCGACGATGCTCATCCCGCTCAAGGCGATCCAGGAGCTCCGTCGGCTCTGCGACGACATGGCCGCCGATGGGAAGGACGGCGCCAATGAAGGGGCCGCGAAGCCTCAGCTCCAGATCACGCAGAGCGGCGCCAGCGCATTCTTCCAGGGTGGGGGAATGACCTTCGCGGTGCGTCTGGTGGATGCCCAGTTCCCGCCCTACGGACAGGTGATTCCGCAGCAGAGCGAAAAGCTCGTCCGGGTGCCTCGTGGGCCTCTCGCAGAGGCGCTGCGGGCCGTCTCGGTGGCGGCGAGCGAACGGACGGGCGGGGTCAAGCTCGCGCTGAGCAAGGGCACGCTCCGCATCACGACGGAGTCCCCCGAGAGTGGCGAGGGGTTCGACGAGGTGTCGATCGAGTACGCCGGGCCCGACATGACGATCGGCTTCAACGCGAGGTACTTTCTCGACGTGCTCGCCGCGCTGGACGAGGACGAGGTCGAGCTGGGCTTCGGAGGCGAGCTCGATCCCGCCGTGGTGAAGCCGGTCGGACCGCGGCAGTTTCTTGCCGTCGTGATGCCGATGCGCATCTGATGAGATCATGCGAAGGCTGGCGGTCGAGTCGCTCAGCATCCGCGGCTTCCGCAACCTCGCCCGCGTCGACATAGCCCTCGGACCACGGCTGAACGTGCTCTCGGGCGAGAACGGACAGGGCAAGACCAACCTCGTCGAGGCCGCCTACGTGCTCGCGACTTCCAGGAGCTTCCGGACCTCGAAGCTCACGGAGCTCGTGATGGTAGGCGGCGCGACGGCAAGCGTCCGGGGCGAGGTGAGCGAGGACGGCGAGCGGCGGGACCAGAGCGTGGGGCTCCGCTCGGGCGTCAGGGTCGCCCGCATCGACGGCAAGCGTCCTGCAACGCTGGCGGCGTATGCGATGCGAACACCCGCGGTCGTGTTCCATCCAGGGGCTCTCGCGCTGTCGGCCGGGGCGGGAGCGGAGCGACGGAGGCTCCTCGACCGGGTGGCCCTGTTCCTGTCTCCCACGTCGCTGGCCGACTCGGAGAGCTACGGACGCGCGGTAAGGGCGCGACAGCGAGTGCTGGAGGAACGCGGAGACGCTGCGCGCGATCTGGAGGACTGGGAGGATCTGATCGTTCGGCATGGGCTGGCCCTGAGCGAGGCGCGGGAGCGCGCCTGCGCCTCGCTGATTCCGGCCGTGACGTCGGCGTTCGCCCGGCTCGGCGCTCCCGGGATGACGCTCGAGATCGCGTACCGCCGCAGTGCGCCCGCCGATCCCGAAGCGTTTCGACTCGATCTCGTGGCGCACCGCCGGCGCGATCGGGCGCGCCGGGCGGCGAGCATCGGCCCCCATCGCGACGACCTCACGATCGACCTCGCGGGTCGACCCGCCCGCGGGATGGCATCGCAAGGTCAGCACCGGGCCATCGTGCTCGCCCTGAAGCTGGCCGAGATCGAGGTCGTCGCCGGCACGCGCGATGTCCGCCCGATGCTGCTCCTCGACGACGTCTCGAGCGAGCTCGATCGAGCGCGAACCGCGTCCCTGTTCGCAGCTCTTCGCCAGGAGGAGAGCCAGGTCCTGCTCACGACGACGCGCCCGGAGCTGATCGACACCGGCGAGCTCGGAGCAGGCGATCGTCGTGATTTTCGCGTTGTTGGTGGCCAGATCACGGCAATGTAAGCGGGCTGCCGGGGTCTCCGCGCAGTGCATCACCGGCGAGCCAAAGGAGCAGCCGCAATGACCGTCGGCGACCTCGTCGGGCATTCCCCGTTCATTGACGCGACCGGTGCTCGCGCAGGAGCGCAACTAGCGGTAATTGTTGCGGTATGAGGCCATCATTTGCTTGCGAACCACGCGTTGCCGGCGTATACTCCGTGTGCCCGAGTAGCCGAGGGATTCAAACGTCACAATCTATCGCCGATTCAAACGGGGAGATGGCGTGCGACTCTTTGGAAATGTCGGGCGGCGGGGTCACCCGGACCGGTAGACCCCAGAGGGCCTGAACTGCAGATGTCGAACGCCACCACCGAGCCGAGCACTCCGCCGTCGACCTACGACAGCACCAGCATCACCGTCCTCGAGGGGCTCGAGGCCGTCCGCAAGCGCCCGGGAATGTACATCGGCGACGTGCACGACGGGTCGGGTCTGCATCACCTCGTCTGGGAGGCCGTGGACAACGCCGTCGACGAGCACCTCGGCGGCTTCTGCACGCGGATGGACGTCACGATCCATTTCGATGGGTCGGTCACGGTGGAGGACGACGGTCGCGGGATCCCGGTGGGCGTGATGCCGGACCGCGGAGTCAGCGCCGCCGAGGTCGTGATGACGGTGCTCCACGCGGGAGGAAAGTTCGATCACTCGAGCTACAAGGTGAGCGCGGGGCTCCACGGCGTCGGCGTGAGCGCAGTCAACGCCGTGAGCGAGTGGCTCAAGATGGAGATCAAGCGCGAGGGTCACGTCCACTTCCAGGAGTACCGGCGCGGCGTCCCGATCGCCCCCCTCACGGTGATCGGCGACACGGACAAGACCGGCACGAAGATGTCGTTCAAGCCGGACTCGATGATTTTCTCGGTGACCGAGTTTCAGTACGACATCCTCGCGAGCCGTCTGCGAGAGCTTTCGTTTCTCAATGCGGGGTTCTTGATCACACTCAGGGACGAGCGCGACGGCGGCCGCGAGGAGACGTTCCAGTACAAGGGCGGCATCAGCGAGTTCGTCGAGCACTTGAACAAGGCGAAGGAGCCGGTCCACGACAAGGTGATCTCGATCGTCGCGGAGCACTTGACCGAAGGAGCGGCCGCGCCCATCGGGATAGAGCTGTCGCTTCAGTGGAACGCGAGCTATCAGGAGCAGATTTTCTGTTACACGAACAACGTCCACAACAAGGACGGCGGGACGCATCTGACGGGGTTGCGTGCGGCTCTGACCAAAGTCTTCAACAGCTACGGAACGGCGCAGAGTCTCTTCAAGGACGTCAGGAACGGCCTTCAGGGAGAAGACATCCGCGAGGGCCTCACGGCCGTCATCAGCATCAAGCACCCGGACCCTAGCTTCGACTCGCAGACGAAGAGCAAGCTGGTCTCGAGCGAGGTGAAGACGATCGTCGAGACGACGGTCTACGACAAGCTCGGGCAGTTCTTCGAGGAGAACCCGCAGACTGCGCGGAAGATCGTCGAGAAGACGATCCTCGCCGCGAAGGCTCGCGAGGCGGCCAGGAAGGCCCGCGAAGTCGTTCGAAAGGGGCAGCTCGACTACTCGACGCTGTCCGGCAAGCTCGCCGACTGCCAGACGAGGGATCCCGGCGAGGCGGAGCTCTACATCGTCGAGGGAGACAGCGCAGGCGGCTCGGCGAAGCAGGGCCGCGACAGACGCTTCCAGGCCATTCTGCCGCTGCGCGGGAAGATCCTGAACGTCGAGCGCGCTCGCCTGGACAAGATGCTCTCGAGCGCCGAGATCGGCACGCTCATCGCCGCCCTTGGGTGCGGCATCGGGGAAGGGAGCTTCGACATCGAGAAGCTCCGCTACCACCAGGTCATCCTGATGACGGACGCGGACGTCGACGGGAGCCACATCCGGACGCTCCTCTTGACGTTCTTTTACCGGCAGATGCCGGAGCTGCTCGAGCGTGGCTATCTCTACATTGCACAGCCGCCGCTCTATCGGGCGCGCCGCGGGAAGAAGGACGTCTACCTCAAGGATCAAGCGGGGCTCGATCGCTTCTTTCTCGAGCACGGGGTCGAGGGTCTCGCGGTGCGGGCGAGCAAGGGGCCGACGCTCTCCGGCGAGCCGCTACTCCGGCTGGCGGAGCGCCTCCGCATGTTCCGGCGGGCGCTGTCGAAGATCGATCGCCGGGCGGACGCGTCGCTCATCGGCCAGGCGCTGCACGCGGCTCCGCTGGGCAAGAGCGAGCTGCGCGACCGGAAGAGGGTCGATGCAGCCGTGCCGCTCATCAAGGCGAGGCTCGAGATGAAGAAGCCCGACATCTTGCCTCTCTCGATCGAGGTCGGGTGGGAGGCCGAGCATGGCGCCGCCCGGATCACGATCGCCCCGCGCCCGGGCTCGGCAGCGCGAAGGGTCGTGCTCGACTGGAACCTCGTGGATTCGGCGGAGTACGAGGAGCTCTACTCGATCGAGCAGGACGTGCGCTCGATTGGTCCGGCGCCGTATTTCGTTCGCGACGGCGGCAAGGGAAAGGGCGATGAGACCGAGCTCGAGGACGCCGATGCCTTGTGGGACCACATCGACGCTCGAGGTCGAAAGGGGACCGAGGTGCAACGGTACAAGGGCCTCGGGGAGATGAACCCCTCTCAACTCTGGGAGACGACGCTCGACCCGAACACGCGCGTGATGCTGCAGGTGCGCCTCGACGACGTCGTGCAGACCGACCAGATCTTCACCATCCTGATGGGCGACCAGGTCGAGCCGCGTCGCCAGTTCATCGAGGACAACGCGCTCAACGTGAAGAACCTCGATATTTAAGTTGGGGGGAGCGCGGCCGCTCCTCCCCAAACCCCCCAGCCGGGACCCGCGCGTGCAGACCGCTATCGCTTGCGCATGAGCGATTGAGACTTAGCTTCGGGGCATGCGTCCGGATCGGATGACGACGAAGAGTCGGGAGGCATTTCAAGAGGCGATCGCGCGGGCCTCGCGCTTTGGCAATCCGGAGCTGCAACCGGAGCACCTGCTCGCCGCCGTCATCGAACAGGAGGGTGGCGTTGGGGGTCCCCTCCTGCAGAAGGCGGGCAGCGACCTGGGCGCGCTGCGGGACGCCGTGGCGCGCAAAATCGAGGGCTTTCCGCGCGTCAGCGGCGGGTCCGAGCCTGGTCTCTCGCGCCGGACGCTCGAGGTCGTCCGTCGCGCGGACGACGAGGCGAAGACGCTGAAGGACGACTACGTATCCGTCGAGCACTACCTGCTCGCCATGACCCGGCACGACCGGGAAATGCAGGCGCTCTTCGCGCAGAGCGGGGGAATCGACCACGAGAAGCTCCTCTCGGCGCTCGCCAGCGTGCGGGGGAGCCAGCGGATCACCGACCAGGATCCAGAAGGGAAGTTCCAGGCCCTCGAGAAGTATTGCCGCGACCTGACGGACGCGGCCAGGAAGGGCAAGGCGGACCCGGTGATCGGCCGCGACGAGGAGGTCCGTCGCGTGATGCAGGTACTGTCCCGCCGGACGAAGAACAACCCGGTCCTCATCGGAGAACCGGGGGTCGGGAAGACGGCCATCGTCGAAGGGATCGCGCAGCGCATCGTCCGGGGGGACGTTCCCGAGTCGCTGAAGAACAAGCGCGTCTGCGCGCTCGATATGGGTGCGCTCGTCGCCGGGGCGAAGTACCGCGGCGAGTTCGAGGATCGCCTCAAGGCCGTATTGAAGGAAGTGGAAGCATCGGAAGGCCAGATCGTCCTCTTCATCGACGAGCTCCACACGATCGTGGGGGCGGGCGCCGCCGAGGGGTCGATGGACGCCGCGAACCTTCTGAAGCCCGCGCTCGCGCGAGGCGAGCTCCGGTGCATCGGCGCGACGACGCTCGAGGAGTACAGGAAACGCATCGAGAAGGACGCGGCGCTCGAGCGCCGGTTCCAGCCCGTCTTCGTGTCGCAGCCGACCGTCGAGGACACGATCGCAATCCTGCGGGGCCTGAAGGAGCGCTACGAGGTCCACCACGGCATCCGGATCCAGGACTCTGCCCTCGTCGCGGCAGCCACGTTGAGCGACAGGTACGTCACCGATCGGTTTCTGCCCGACAAGGCCATCGATCTGGTCGACGAGGCGGCCGCCAAGATCAAGATGGAGGTCGACAGCATGCCGGCGGAGATCGACGCCGTCCGGCGGAAGATGATGCAGCTTCAGATCGAGGAGCAGGCGCTGAAGAAGGAGCGCGACCCCGCCAGCAAGGCCCGACTCGACGACGTGAAGCGGCAGATCGCCGAGCTCGAGGAGTCATCGAGCGCGATGAGGGCGCAGTGGCTGAAGGAGAAGGAGGTCATCGATCAGATCCGGAAGGCTCAGCCGGAGATCGAGCGGCTCCGGCACGACGCGGAAGAGGCGCAGCGTCGCGGCGATCTGGGGCGGGCGGCGGAGATCAGCTACGGCCGGATCCCGGACCTCGAGAAGAAGGTCGATCAGTTGAGGAAGAACCTCGCGAAGGTCCAGGAGAAGACGAGTTATCTGCGCGAGGAGGTCACCGATCAAGACATCGCGGCGATCGTCTCGAAGTGGACGGGGATCCCGGTCACCAAGATGATGCAGGGCGAGACCGAGAAGCTCCTTCACATGGAAGAGGAGCTCAAGAAGCGCGTCGTCGGTCAGGATGCGGCGGTCGAGGTGGTTGCGAACGCGGTCCGCCGCTCGCGGGCCGGGCTCGGGGATCCGAATCGTCCCATCGGCAGCTTCCTCTTCCTGGGGCCGACCGGCGTCGGAAAGACAGAGCTCGCGCGCGCGCTCGCCGAGTTTCTCTTCGACGACGAGCGGGCGATGATCCGCATCGACATGAGCGAATACATGGAGAAGCACTCGGTGTCGCGCCTCGTGGGAGCGCCACCCGGGTACGTCGGATACGAGGAGGGCGGGCAGCTGACCGAGCCGGTCCGCCGCAGGCCGTATTCGGTTCTTCTCTTCGACGAGGTCGAGAAGGCCCACGCCGACGTGTGGAACATCCTCCTGCAGGTGCTCGACGACGGTCGCCTGACCGACGGGCAAGGCCGAACGGTGGATTTCAAGAACACGGTCCTCATCCTGACGAGCAACGTCGCATCCGCCCAGATCCAGGCCATCGACGATCGACCCGCGTTGACGCCCAACGAGCGCCAGGAGCTCGTCCGGATCGCCGTGACCGACGAGATCCGCCGCACCTTCCGCCCCGAGTTCCTGAACCGGCTGGACGAGACCGTCATCTTCAATCGCCTCGACCGCTCGCAGATTCGTCGCATCGTCGACATCCAGCTACGGCGGTTCTCGCAGCGGCTGGAGCGTCGAGACCTTTCGCTCGAAGTCAGTGATCGTGCGAAGGATTTTCTGGCCGAGGTCGGGTGGGATCCGCAGTACGGTGCCCGGCCGCTCAAGCGGGCGATCCAGCGCAACCTCGAGGATGCGCTCGCGAAAAAGGTCCTGTCGGGCGAGTTCCCGCCGGGAGCGCTCATCCTGGCGGACCGTGCGCCCTCGGGCGAGCTGACATTCGTGGCACGCACGCTGAACTGAGGCAGGGCTGTCGTGGCCCCGGCGTCCCTGGGGCGACAGGTTGGCGCAACCCGGACACGTCTCGAAGAGGCGGTGCACCTGCGCGGAGCCTGGATCGTGCGAGTTCGCCTCGAGTTGGGACAGGAGTCACCTCAGCGGCACGGTTATCGCATCAGATAACGGCTCTGCCATGCCGCTGCGCAAGTCGTCGCCCCCCAGGAGATCCCGATCGGCAACCGCCGGTACGTGGCTCGCCTTGCTCGCGGCGACGACCCTGGGCGACGCCGCCGCGACCGTCCGGACCGAGGTGCGGGCCGACGGTCTCCTGAACGGCCGGCGCTACCGCCTGGTCGTTCAGTCCTACGACCTGGCCGACGGCGCCGTCCCCGGACCGTACTCGCGCCCCGTCGGCAGTGCCCAGCGAGCGGTCACGGCGGACGAGCTCCGGGCGGGCGTTCAGGTCGACCTGCTGGAGCTCCGGCAGGCGCACAGCGCCGGCGGCGACCCGCTGGTCGTCGCGTGGATAGAGGCCGGCGGCCCCGACCTCGAGTTCGACGCGCGCGGCGCGCGGCCGGCGCCGGGCAGCGTCTACGGCCTCGTCAAGCGCGACGCCAACCAGGACGTCGTCCAGATCGAGCTCAACCGGCGCGCTTAGGCGCGCCGGCCTGGCTATTGGCTCGCGGCAGCTGACCGGTCGGGCTCCTGGGCACGGAACCCGCGGATATCGCGCACTCGCCGCTCGAAGTCCCGCCTCGACGCGTCGGTTATGCCGGCCCCTCCGAAGCGAGCCTCGAGGTACACGGTCGTCAGCGACACGACTTCGTGGCCGAGCGGGTGCCCCCGGGAGCGCATGTCTTCCGCGTGGCGCAGCGGCGGAACGGAGGGCGCGCGCGTCAGTCCCTGAAGCTGGAGCGCCGTCTCGAGCGCCCGGTACAGCGCCGCCGAGAGCTCGATGTTCCTGTCCCGCGGCTTGGGCGCGGCGTCGCGAACGCCGGGCTTGGCGTCGGCCGCGCGGCGGCGCCTCCACAGCCAATATCCAAGTGCCAAAGCGGCGAGGAGCGCGGCCGCGACCGAAGGTCCACGCGTCAACTTGTCGAGCGGCCCCTTGTCGATGCCCGTCTTGTTGCGCAGCTTCTGGTAGCGGCGGTTCACCTCGTCGAAGAGTCGCACCTGCTTGCGCAGGTCGTAGCCGACGACGTATGTGTTCCACCTCTGCGAGAGAGCCTCCACGAAGTCACGCACGTAGTAGTAAGCGCCGCCCGGCGGCTCGAGCGGCTGGGCTCCGCTCGGCGGTGTGGGGTCGAACGTCCGCCACGCGGAGCGCGTGCCGTCGTCGATGTACGCCTCGACCCACGAGTGCGCGTCGCCTTCGCGAACCGCGTAGTAGCGCCCGAAGCGGTTCCATGTCCCGCCGACGAAGCCCGTCACGTTGCGCGACGGGATTCCCACCATGCGCAGCATCATCGCCAGGGCTGTGGAGAAGAACTCGCAGTGCCCACGCTTCGACTCGAAGAGGAAGTGGTCGACGGGCTGCGGCTTGCCCTGCGACGACGAGTGCAGGTCGTACGCGTAGTCCCGGCGAAGGTGATCCTCGATGGCGCTCGCCTTCGCCTCCGGCGTCGCGAGATCGTCCGTCCACTTGTGCGCCAGCTCCGCGATCCGCTCCGGCAGGGCAGGCAGCGCCAGGTAGCGTGCGCGGTCCGTGGGCGCGAGCGCCTGAGGGAGCGACTCGCTGTCCGGCGCGAGGTAGACGTCGTAGCGCAGACCACGCGCATCCGCTCCCGTGTAACGGAGCTCGTCCTCCGCGCCCGGTTGAATCGTGAGCGGCTCGCCGAGGAGCGCCTGGTTCGCCACTTTGATCCGGAGCCCCACGGCGCGAGGCGGCAAGAAGACGACGGGCGGCTCGATCGCCTCGAGGTCGAATGAGATGACCCTGTCGCGCTGGGGATCCGGGTTGCGAGAGATGGCGTAGATTTCTCCCCCGTCCGCCGTGATCTTCAGCGCACGCGGCACGTCGCGCATGGTCCGCTCCCACGCCTTGCCGTCGTAGCGGTCGAACGCAGTCCCTCGCAGGCGGAGGGTCAGCCGCGTCGGCGGCGGATCCGCGAGCCCCTTGACCTCGAAGCGAAGGGCGATCGTCGGATCGTCGCGCAGGACGCCGACGTCACCGAGATCGACGTGCTCAGAGAAGCCGATCATCCGTCCGGCGTGCGGATGATTGAGCAGGAGAAGAGACAGCCCGATGCGCGGAAACAGGATGAAGAGCGTGGTCGTGAAGAGAAGGATCGGCAGGGACAGGAGGCACGTCGCCGCCAGGAAGCCCCGCCCTACCACGCGGCGGCTGCGGAGGATCCTCGGGACGTCGACCGGAAGACCCGTGCGGTCACGAGCGCCCTGACGGTAGTTGCCTTCGACCTCGCGCCGTAGATGGCTCAGCACGAGCGCGCCGGGGGCGACGACGAGGAACCCGAGGAAGCAGATCCCGTAGGTCAACCCTCCGCCGAGGACCGTGCCCGCCACGAAGTGAAGGAGGGACAGGACGATGACCTGCTGATCGTGCGCCGCCCCGCGCCTCGTCGCGAGGCGGACGATCTGAAGCAGCGCGGCGAACTCGACGGCGACGTCGAGCGGCGAGTGACCGGCGAGGAGGCGCGCTCCCTGCGCGAGAAGTAGCGCGAGGGGCGCGACGGTCGCGAAGTGCCGCAGGATGGGGCGGCCCTGCCAGGCCTCGGGAATGGCGATCGCGATCGCCAGGCCGACGACGAGGAGACCGTTGGTCCACGGGCTGAGCGACGCGGTGCTGACGACCGCCAGGACGCCGAGCGTCGCCAGCGCGTCGGTCATGATGCGATGGATGAGCCCGAACCTCACTCGGCCGCCTCCGGGACGAGCAGGTCCGCCGCGCCCACCGCGTCGAGGAGCGCGAGATAGCGAAGGAGCGGGTCGGCGCCGAGGGAGCGATCGGCGTGCGACACTCCGCCGGCCGTGGTCAGGAGCACGACCCGGTCCCCGCGTTTGATGTGAGCGACGGCCCGCGAGGCAATGTCCCGGATCCGGCGCTCGAAACCGTTGATCCACTCGTCCCCGGATGCATCCGGCCGGACGACATCGAGCGTGAGGGTCACGTCGGGCCGGGTCTCGCGCGCCCGCTCGCGCATGACCATCTGACCGACGGCTGCAGTCTTTCGCCAGTGAACGTCGCGAGGGTCCTCCCCGATGCGCATCACCTTGAGGCCGAGAAACTCCTCGCCGTGACCGCGCCCCACGGTGTGCTCGGCGCCGGGCGCCCGGCCGCCCATGGTCGCGGGGAGATGGACGGGGTCGACGGCGGGGTAGATCACCAGCTCGCCCTCGGCCGGCACCTCGCGCGACTTCTCGAAGAGCCCGAACGGGAAGCGCGTCGCGATGCGAAACCCGACGTGGATGTCGCGCCCGCGACGGATCGGCGTGCGGCGGTACGCCGCCACCTGGGCGGATTTGGGGCTGATCTTGAGAAAGAAGCAGCGCTTGTCGGCCGGCTGACCGGCGCGCAGGTCCTCGACCTCGATGGCGTACGACGGGACGCGCTCCTTGTGGTTGTAGACCTCGATCTCGACGAGATGGGGCCGGCCGACCTGGGCGCGGAGCGGCAGGCGGCGCACGACGGTGAGGTCGCGCAGCGAGAGCTCGCTCATCACGCCGCTTACGACGATGAGCGACAGGAGGAGGCCGAGGAGGAGGTAGAGGAGATTGTTGGCGGTGTTGACCGCGGCGAAGCCGACCCCGAGCGTGATCCCGACGAAGAACTTCCCCTCGCGGGTGAACTTGAGCCGCCGAGGCGCCCGCATCCGGCGGCGCCACCCCGCCAGGCTTACCCAGAACCTCGTGCTCCTCGTCGTGCCTGCCATCGGCGCGGCGTCAAAGCGGAACGGGAATGCGTCCGATGACCTCGCGGATCGCCGACTCGGCTTCGTCGCGAGTCGGCACGAATCCATCGGCCTGGGTGGCGAGGCGCACGCGGTGGGAGAGCACCGGAACGGCCAGGTCGTGGATGTCGTCTGCGATGCAGTAGTGGCGGCCCCGGAGAAGAGCGCGCGCCCGAGCCGCGTGCCCGAGCGCCATCGCCGCGCGCGTCGACGCGCCGAGCGCGAGGAGCGGCGACGAGCGGGTCGCGAGAATGAGGGCATGCAGGTAATTCGCGAGCGAGCCGTCCACCGTGACGCGCTCGACCTCGCGCTGCAGCGCCACGAGGCGCGCGGGATCGAGCACGCTCGTCACGTCGCGCGCGGTGTCGGCCTGCCCGTCGAGGACGAGGCGCATCTCGACCTGGGGGGGCGGGTAGCCGATGCGCACGCGCAGGAGGAAGCGGTCGAGCTGCGACTCGGGCAGCGGGAACGTGCCCGCGAAGTCCTGGGGATTCTGCGTCGCGATGACGAAGAAAGGATCCGGCAGGGGGATGGTCTGCCCGTCGAGCGACACCTGGCCTTCGTTCATCGCCTCGAGGAGCGCCGATTGCGTGCGCGGGCTCGCGCGGTTGATCTCGTCTGCCAGGAGAATGTTCGCGAAGATCGGGCCCTGGCGCAGGACGAACTCCCCCTGGCGCTGGTCGAAGACGCTGACCCCGAGCACGTCGCTCGGCAGAAGGTCGCTCGTGAACTGGACGCGACGCAGCTCGCCCCCCACGGCCTTGGCGAGCGCGCGCGCGAGGGTGGTCTTCCCGACGCCGGGAACGTCCTCGATGAGCAGATGGCCGCGCGCAAGAAGCGCGACGAGCGCCAGCTCGACGGCTTCTCGCTTCCCTTCGAGCGCGGCTTCTACGGCCTGGCGCAGCACCTGGAGCTCAGGGAGCTCCTGAGCAACGCGGGCCGCGGCCGTCATAGCGGGCAGAATAGCACACGGCAGCTCGGCTTCCGTCACGGCGGGCCACGTGCCTAGAGCAGCCGGCCGCGCTCGAGCGTGATGACCTCGCTCGCGACGGCGTCCTCGAACGCCGTGTCGTGTGTCACGACCACCACCGCGACCCCGCGCGCGGCCTCTTGACGCACGACGTCGATCAGCCTCGCGGTACCCGCGACGTCGAGGCCGGTGGTCGGCTCGTCGAGCAGCAGAAGGCGGGGCTCGTGCACGAGAGCCCGTGCGAGGGCGACGCGCTGCCGCTGACCGCGCGAGTACGTGCGAACGGTCCTCTCGGCGAAGGCTGCGAGATCGAACCGCTCCAGCGCACGGGAATAGGCGTGCGCCGCCTCGAGGCCGTGAAGGCGAGCGGCGAGCTCGATGTTTTCACGTCCCGTCAAGTCCGGATAACAGAGTGAATCGTGCCCGAGCCACCCCAGCGTTCGCCGGATGGCTGCGCGGCTCCTGCCCAGCTCTCCGTGCGCCACCCGTCCGGACGTCGGACGCACCAGCGCGCCCAGGATGGCCAGGAGGGTCGACTTTCCCGAGCCGTTGGGCCCTCGCACCACGACGACGCGTCCCGCGTCGAACCCACATGAAACGCCGACAAGCGCACGTACGGGTCCATACGTCTTGGTCACCTCTTTCAGTTCGACGAGCGCGGCCAAGGAGCCATCTTCGCGCTTGCCCGCCGGTGGGCGCAACAAGGGTCGGGCGAGGACGGGGCCCGTCACCCGCTCGGTACCAGGCGAGCGGCGAGGTCCTTCACCGTCGGGTGGAGAGCCAGCTCGTCCTGCGTCGCGCGCGGCAGGCCTTCGGCCCAGGGGACGACGCCGAGGCGCCTGAGCTCCGCGGCGTTGCGGCCCGTGGACGTGTCGGGGCGTTCGGGCGCCATCAGAACGGCGCCGCTCACGGCGACCGAAAGAGTCCGTCCGGCGATGGTCGTCGAAAGAACGTCATGGAGAACGCCCAGACGATCCGGAGCGACGAGCACCAGCGAATCCGGCTTCAATGCGCGGGCGAGGTGCGCGTTGACGGCCGTGTCGGACAGCGGCGAGAAGAGACCCCCGGCGAGCTCGATCAGGAGGACGTCGACCTCGGTGGACAGGCTCACGAGCTCGGCCGCAAGAAGCGCGACGTCGATGACTTTGCCCTCCTTCCGCGCTGCGACGTGCGGCGAGATCGGCTCTTCGAAGCGGTAGCCGTCATGTTTCACGTGAAACGACGACGCGCGGGCGAGGCGCTCCTCGTCGGAGAGTCCGCCCTGCCCGACCCCCGTCTCGACCGGCTTTACTCCGACCGCTCTCCGCCCGGGAGCTCGCATCGCCGTCAGGAGCGCCTCGGAGAAATGGGTCTTGCCGATCTCCGTCCCTGTCCCGGAGACGACGATCACCCGACCGCCCAAGGCCGTCCCCGCTGCCAGACTGCGCCGATCACGGATGCGGCGCGCTGGATGTCGCCCGGCGTGTGGTCGGCCGTCACGGTCAACCTGATCCTCGCCGTCCCTGCCGGGACCGAGGGCGGACGGATCGCCCGCGCATCCACACCGCGTGCCCGGAGCCCCTCTGCCACGGAGAGGGCAATCCGGGCCTCGCCGAGGACCCACGGGACGATATGGCCGGTCCCGCGCGCCGTGACCCCCGCACCCTCCAGCGCCTGTCGGAGCTCGGCAGCCGCCGCGAGAACGCGCTCCCGCCGGTGGGGCTCTGCTTGGGCGGCGCGGATCCCGGCCAGCGATGTGGCCGCCCCGGCTGGGCTCATTCCCGTCGAAAAGACGAATGTTCGCGCGCGGTTCCACAGCCAGTGGGTAAGCGACGAACACCCGGTGACGAATGCGCCGCTGGCGCCGAATGCCTTGCCGAATGTCCCCACGATCGCGTCGGCGTGGATATCAGCCTGAGCGCACAGCCCGCGTCCGCCAGGGCCGAGCACGCCGAGCGCGTGGGCCTCGTCGACGACGAGGGCCGCGTCGTGTGCGTCGCATAGACGCCGCAGGACGCCGAGGTCGGGCGAGTCCGCGTCCATGCTGAAGTACGACTCCGTGACGACGAAGGCCCGCCCTGCGCCGCGTCCCCGTAGCGCGCTCTCGACCGCCGCGACGTCGAGGTGCGGGACGACCACCGCCTTGCACCGCGACAGGCGTATCCCGTCGATGATCGACGCGTGGTTCAGGACATCGCTGACGACGAGGTCCCCGGGACCGGCGAGGGCCTGGATCAGGCCGACATTGGCGGCGTACCCGCTCGAGAAGACGAGCGCCTTCTCGGCTCCTACGAGCTCCGCGGCGGCCTCCTCCAGCCGGACGTGCTCCTCCCGCTCTCCTGAGACGAGCCGCGACGAGCCGGACCCCGCCGCCGCGACCGGTGCCGGCCGACTCGCCAGGCCGAGATAGTCATTCGAGCAGAACGAGATGACGCCGGGCGAGCGAGGTGGCGGCCGCTCGCGGAGCAGATGGGCCGACGCGGCCTCCGCCATCGCCTGATCGATGAAACGGAGCGCCGGAGGCGTCCCTTGTTTCACGTGAAACCTCACTCGCTCCGCGCGGCGCTGGCGTCCTCGAGCGGCTCGAGCGCGTCGTCGATTCGCATCAGGACACGCTGGAGGACGTCGCGCGTCCGCTTCTCGAGGGACTCACGCTGGACCCGCTCTTCCTCCACGTCGTGAGCAAGCGCCATCGCCGCGAGGAGCATCGCCTGCGCCGGCGCGGGCCGGCCACGGGGCGAGAGCTCGCCGAGCTTCGCCTCGATCATCTCTGCGAGGCGGTTGAGGTCCTCCTCGGGTGCCGAGCTCGTGACACGGTAGCTCTGTCCCGCGATTCGCAACTCGACGGTGCGCCGATCCATGCGGCGCGAGGTTAGACCTCCGGAGATTGAACAGGAAGATCGGAAGACAACAAGAAGGGGTTTGAGCTGCCACGAACCATGAGCGGGGCGATCGCGCGTCGATGCCGGCCCCGTGCTCGCGCCGACCGGGTGGGCCCTCCCCGCCAGGCTTGGCGGGGGCCCCTCCCACCCGGTCGTCGCTGCGCGCGGGGCCGGCATCGACGCGCTCTTGGACATCTTGAGCCGCCATGCTGCGACCAAGGCTCGGTAACGCGTCCCCATCGCTCACTGGCGAACTACCTTGGCTCGGATCCGCCTTGGCGAGGTCCCGCACGGTGCTGAAATTGGTGGCGGCAAAGCTCACGTTCCTTACGCAAGTTCCAACTCCACTCCGTCTTCTTGCTCCTTTCCCCCAGGGGTATGGGCTCGGATGATGTCGATGAGGATCTGAAAGAGCGTCTGCCCTTCGCCACGGCGGGCCGATTCGAGGTGCGCCTGCACAGAGACGAGGTTCGAGGGATGGCATTGGAGGATCTTGTCCTCCAGGTATCGGATCGTTGCTGGATAGCCCAGCACGTCTTGGGAGCGGCTGGAGTTGAGCCACCGAAGGACGAAGCCTTCGTCTGGAGTCCCGAAGCCGCCTCGGAGGATGTCGTTGAAAGCGTCGAGGTTTCGCCCCCAGTGCGCGTCATGGAGGAGCGCCCGGCCGACCTCGTTGAAAAATCCTTCGAGGGTATCGAAGGCATTTCCATCGAGCTCGACGACACGCTTGCCCATCGCCCTGCCGTTCTCCATGCGACTACGCGGCCTCCTTCGAGGCGTCAACGGACTTGGACTGGAGCGAAGCATCATGAGCGCGGAGAGCCGCGACGAGCTTTGGCATCGCGACGTAGCCGCGCAGCTTGCGGAAGGTCTTCGAGGTTTCCACGAGCGCGACGGCGACCCAGCGCAGGACCATCGTGCCGCCGTTCCACTTGGTGACGTTGTGGGTTCGCTTTCGGATGCGGCTGTTGACAAATTCGATGGCATTCGTCGTCGACAGCGTTCGTTCCAGCCCGCTTGGCAACGCGAAGCGCAACACGGTGAGGGTCTCGTCGAGGCCCTCGCGCAGAGAGGCAGCCGCCGAGGGGTACTTCTTGTCGAGCTGCCGGGCGAGTCCGAGGAGCATCCGCTTCGCGCGCTCGAAGTGGCCGCAGCGGTACGCCGTCGTCATCGTGCGCCCGACCTGCTTCTTCATCGACTCGGGCAGGTGATCCTCGACGTTGCGTCGCTTGTGCACCTGGCATCGCTGGATGAGCGCCCGCCGGCCGAAGGTTTTTCGGATCGCGGCAACGAGGGCTTTGCTGCCGTCGATGACGAAGAGCCGAGACCGGTCGCTACGCACGCCGCGGGCGACCAGGTCCTCGATGAGCGCTTTGCACGTGCTCTCGTTCTCGGTCGCCCCTTCGTGCAGCCCCAGCACGTGCTTTTCGCCCTGCTCGTCGATCCCGAGCGCGATGACGACGAGGTGATCGCCCATGTGGATGCCGTCGATGATGAGCGCGCAGATCGCGAGCGCGCTCAGGTCACGGCCCATCATCTCAGTCAGCGTCCGGGTCGTCGCGCCGACGAAACGACGGCTGACAGCGCTCTTGCTGGCCCCTCGCGACTCGACGCCCGATGGCACCGGCTCCAGCGACCGCTCGTAGCTACGCGTGGAAACGCCGAGCACCATCTGCTCCACCGCGCGTGGCGTGAGTGGGTCGGAGTCGGCGAAGTGCTGCCACGTCGGCAGCGGCACGTCGTGCCCGTCGTCGCCTTGGACGCGGGGACGACGCACGCGGATACGACGACCGCCAAAGGGCAGCTCGCCCTCGGTGTGGCCACCGCGCGTGGCGCGGCGATCCCGATTGTGCTCGTAACGTTGACCGCACAAGCGGATGCGATCCTCCTCCAGCATCGCCCCCAGCACGCCCATGCCCGCGTGCACCACGGTCTCGTACAGCGTTGCGCGTGCCTCGAACATCGCCGCCAGCGCGAGCTGGCCGATGTGTGGCGTCCCTTGGCTACGGTCCTTCTTCCTGGCAGTGTCCTTCATCGGCGGTTTCCTCCATCAGCAACCCCGAGAATGGTCTCGGGGCGGGTGAAACCGCCACCTTCAACTTTCAGCAGCGCGCGGGACTGCGCCTCC
>Ga0209415_10002111_pt1 | contig 37553 bp, 37 predicted proteins | sample PeaSoiSIISIP2007_FD_187696 | JGI IMG/M metagenome (GOLD analysis project Ga0209415, IMG submission 187696) | Peat soil microbial communities from Weissenstadt, Germany - SII-SIP-2007 (SPAdes) (version 2) | ecosystem: Environmental > Terrestrial > Soil > Wetlands > Peat | place: Germany...
GAGCTGCATCAAAGCGCGTTGTGGCGCTGAACGAGCTATGCGGTGAGACGCTCTTTACGTATCCCAGGCGCATTATCGGCGCCGAGTTCGATACACAGATTGCCTTTTGCAATCGCCTCAACTTCGTTCCGAGCGCGATCGAGGAAGTCGAGGATACCGATACCATCATTGCTTTGGTCGCATGCGGGCTCGGAGTTTCCATCCTTCCGCGAGGAATGGGGATCAATAGCTCGCGCGTGGTCGCTAAGCCGATCGCCGGCAGCACCTGGAAATACGAGGTAGCGGCCTTCTGGCGCGCCGGCGATGCGAGCGCGCCTGCGCGAGAATTCCTAAAAATGTATAACGTGAACGACACGCAGGCCCGAGCCAATTGATCGATTTTGTCGTTCAATGTAATCGAAGTAATCTGTTGGACAGCTTACTCGAGAACAGCTTATAATTTCGCCATTCGTGCTTCCGAGATGGAAGAACACCCTTTGAGGGACTGATGCAGTTAGACGAAAAGCGCCCCTTTGCCGCCGTCGACGCGCCTGCTGAACTGGCCTTCGACCGCACCGGCCCAAATACGCCCGCTGGGCGCTACTTACGGCAGTTCTGGATTCCGGTGGCCATGGTCGACGATGTGAAGCCGGGCCGCGCAAAGACGATCACGATCATGAGTGAGAACTTCACTCTGTATCGTGGCGAAAACGGAGATGCGCATCTCGTCGGGCACCTATGCCCCCATCGCCACGTCGCACTGGCCGTCGGGCGCGTCGAAGGGGACGCTATCCGCTGCTTTTATCACGGATGGAAATTCGATCAAGCGGGGCGTTGTGTAGAACAGCCCGCAGAGGACGCAGCCTTCGCCGAGAAAGTGCACCTTTCGGCGTTTCCTACGCGGAAGTATCTCGGTCTGGTATTTGCCTTCCTCGGCGAGGGCGAGCCTCCGGCGTTTCCGGAGTTCAAGCAATTCGAGCGTCCCGGCGAGCTCGTTACGTGGAGCTACGTCCGGCGCACCAATTACTTCAATACGATGGAGAATGGGGCCGATCACGTGCACGCAAACTTCGTGCACGAACGCTCGGCGTTCTCCACGGTTGGGGTCAACCGGGAGATCCCGGAAATCGAGCCGTGGGAAACGGATTTCGGCATTGCTTTCAATACGAAATATAAGGATGGCAAGAACGGCCGGCACTACGTCGTCATGCCGCTGGCCGCCTTCATCATGGTCGCCGAAGAGGGGCTCGATAAACTCGTCGATCATCTAGCGTTTCGCATTCCGATCGACGACCAATCGCATCGCTCGTTCATCGTGAACCTTTTTGAGATCTTCGGTGAAGAGCGGGATCGCTTTATGGAGAAGCGGCGGCTGCAACGGCTGGCCCTGCAAAGCCTGCCGCCGAGCGACGAAATCGTTCAAGCCGTCATTCGCGGCGAGCTGCACATCGACGAGGTGCCGGATCGGCCGGATCTGGTCGGAATCCAGGACAGCGTCGTGATGGAGACGCAGCCGCCGGTTAGCGATCGCGAGCCCGATCAGCTCGGACGTTCTGACCGTGCAGCGATCTTGCTGCGCCGGATCTATGCTCGTGAAATTGAGGCGTTTGCGCAAGGCAAGCCGGTGAAACGCTGGACGTATCCGGAAGATTTAGCCCCCGTTCCGGCCGTATAATTTTCGCTCCCCGCGGTTGAAGAAATAAGGATCGTATGAAGCTGCTACGTTTATGTATTGCTTTGGTGCTGCTTGCGGGTGTTGCCCCGACCGTTGCAGCCGGTGACGAAGCCCTCACGATCAATGTGATCTTGTCACTCACTGGCCCGGCAGCGTTCGTCGGTGTCGACGAAAAGGCGGCATTTGCGGTCTACGAGACCGTGATCGACAAATCGGGGGGTGTCCGTGGCCGCCAAGTGCACTTCCAGATCTGGGACGACCAGAGCTCGCCGCAAGTGGCCTTGCAGCTTGCCAACGGAATCATCGATAAGCACGTGCCGGTCATCGTCGGCCCAGCCGTTACCGGAACGTGTGCCGCAGTCGACCCTGTTGTGAGAAACACGGGTCCGGTCGAATATTGCCTCTCGCCCGGTCTCCAGCCGCAGAAGGGAACGTTCGTGTTTTCCAGCTCGCGTTCGCTCGACGCGACACTTCTTGCCGAAGCGCGATTCTTGAACGACAAGAACTACGATCGAATCGGAGTGCTAACGGCGACCGATGCGTCCGGGCAAGCCGGATCGCATGGGCTAAATGACGCGATGCCGGCCTATCATTCGTTGCAGATCGTCGACGAAGAGAAGTTCGCCCCGTCCGCGATTACGCTAAACGCCGAAATCTCCAAAATACTTCAACTGAAACCGAACTGCATCTTTATTTTTGCGACGGGGCCGGCATTTGCCACCGCCTTGCGCGGGTTGAAGGACGCGGGCGTCGATCTTCCGGTCTTTACGTCTTCGGCCAATCTCAACAAAGACCAGCTGACCCAGTACTCGGCGTTTCTTCCCAAAGATCTCTACTTTGACGGATTCCCCTTCCAAGTCGGCGTGCCGATGGGCACGGCGGGCCAGCGGAACGCGTATGCGACCTTCGTTGGGGCGTTTAAGTCTGCCGCGGTCGTTCCGACAACAACCAGCGCCTATGCCTGGGATCCAATGAATATCGTCATTTCGGCGTTCAAGCAGGTTGGGCCTGATGCGACGTCCACGCAAATTCGCGACTACATCGCCAACCTGCACGATTTCGGCGGCGTGAACGGATCGTACGACTTTCGATCCGGCGATCAGCACGGACTCGGTGTCGATTCGGTCGTCGTCGTGAAGTGGTCGCCGGCCGCGGGCGCGGTTACCGCCGCAAGTCAAACCGGAGGTAAGCCGCTGTGAGTACCGTGCGCGAGTTCAAGAGCGACGATATCGTCGACTTTAACGAAGACACGGCCCTCGACCTCATTCTGGCGACGGTCAAAGACACGCCGAGCCCGCGAAACCGGGCCCTTTTCGAATCGCTTTTGCGCCATTTGATCGGGTTTGTTCGAGAAGCACGGCCGACGCCGCAGGAATGGCGCACGGGGCTCGACTTTTTGAAGCGCACCGGCCAAATGTGCACCGAGCTGCGCGACGAGTTCGGTCTGTTGGATGCATTGCTCGGTACAGAAATGCTCGTGGACATCATCAACCGGCATCGTCCTGAAAATGCAACGCCGAATTCGGTGCTGGGGCCGTTCTTCAATCCGGACGCGCCGAGAAGGCCGTACCTAGCCGATATCACCGGCGACGTTCCGGGCGAGCACGTCGTGCTGTACGGTGAGGTCAAGTCACTGGACGGTAAGCCGATCGCCGGTGCCGACGTCGACATCTGGCAGACCGACGAGGACGGCAAGTATGACGCGCAGATGCCGGGAGAGTTCAACGTCAACCTGCGCGGCAAATTTACGACCGACGAGCGCGGGCGCTATGCTTGCGTTACCGTCAGGGCGCATCATTATGATGTACCGACGGACGGCACCGGCGGAGAGATGCTGCGGGCGATGGGTCGCAAGGCCGGCCGTCCGGCGCACATTCACCTGATGATCGAGGCGCCGGGCTACGACACCGTTATCACGGAGATCTTTCCGACCGGTGACCCGCTGATCGGCAGCGACGCCGGTTTCGGCGTGCGCAAGCGACTGATCGCCCCGTATCTGGACGCAACGCCGGCGGACGCCGAGCGTTTCTCGATGCCGCTGCCATTCCTGACGATGCCGTTCGACTTTGCGCTCGTACGCTCATGACCCAAAGCTTCTACACGCTTGATGCCTACGTGCAAACAGAGATCCGCCCGGGTTTAATCGGGGCGGTGATCGGCGGCGAGCGCTCGACGGCGGTGCGGTGGGAATTCGCGCCGGACATGGCGCGTACCGGAATACACCACCATGACGAGCACGAACAATTCGGAATCGTCGTAGGTGGGCGGATCGAACTGGAAGTTGACGGCATCGTCTGCCAACTCGGGCCGGGCGAGATGTATTACGTTCCCAAGGGGATTCCGCACGGCGGCACGATCGTTGTCGGAGATGAGCCCGCAGTCGTTATCGACTTCTTCTCACCACCGCGCGAGGAATACGTTCGCGCGGCGAACGGCGGGCCGGCCTTCGACCCAGTCGCTGAATCAAAAACCCGATAACGGGCAACCGGCAACAGCGAGCGCCGCGGCACGCACGTCCCAGACGCGCGCGCCGGCCAACCGGACGACGACCGCCGCCGTCGTCTCCCCTGCGCCGAGGCGGACGGTTGCCGCGAACGCGCGGCCGGCTTCGAGCGCGCGCTCGAGGAAAACGTGCCGCGCGCCGGCATCGGCAGCAATGAGGGTCACCGTTCCAAACGCGCCGCCGTTCGCGCCCGAGAGGTCGAGCGCGTCGCGATAGACGAGCCGTCCGTCCAGCGTGGCACGCGTGCGCATCGACAGTCGCGCCGGGCCGCGCAGGGCGAACGTGTCCACGATGGTTACGGCGGCGCTGCCTTCAAGTGCCAGCGCGGCGCCCGCGTAATGCGTGCTGCCGCCTTCGAGCAGCAACGGCTCGCTCGCAACGAGCAGTGTCGCACCGTCGCCGACCTGCCAGTCCGCCTCGGTGCACGACGGCGCCGCTCCGGCGAAAACCGGCGTCGCCATTTGACCGCAGGCGACGAGCGATGCGCGCTCTGCCACCCTGCCGTCGAGCGTGAAGCGATCGCCGCCGAGGACGCCGGGACCCAGCGTCGAGAGCACCAATCGAAGCGCGCCCGACGGCCCGGCGAACGGGCGGCTCGACCGCGCCAGCCCCTCGCAGCGCAACGAGCGCAGGCGCGTGCGCCCCTCACGCGCATCGCAGGTCAGCGCAACGCTGCCGGCCGCTCTCACGTGACCGCGTCGAGCAGGGCGGCGCGCGCGACGAACTCCACCAGCGGCTCGAGCCCCGTGCCGTGACGCAAATCGGTGAACAGATACGGACGCGTGCCGCGCGCCGCGGCGGCATCGCGGCGCATGCGTTCGAGATCGGCGCCGACGTGCGGCGCGAGATCGATCTTGTTGATCACGAGCAGGTCGGCGTTGGTGATACCGGGTCCGCCCTTGGCCGGGATCTTGTCACCGCCGGCGACGTCGATCACGTAGATCGTCACGTCGGCGAGATCGGGGCTGAACGTGGCGGCGAGGTTGTCGCCGCCGCTCTCGACGATCACGACCCGTAAGTGCGGAAAGCGCGCTTCCAGCTCCGCAATCGCCTCGAGATTCATCGACGCATCTTCGCGGATCGCCGTGTGCGGGCAGCCGCCGGTTTCGACGCCGACGATGCGTTCGGGGGGCAAACAGCCGCTGCGCGTGAGGATCAGCGCGTCCTCGCGCGTATAGATGTCGTTCGTAACGACGGCCAGGTCGACGCGCGGATAAAAGGCGCGCGCGAGCCGCTCGACGAGCGCGGTCTTGCCCGCGCCCACCGGCCCGCCGACCCCGATGCGCACCGCGCTCATGACGCGAACAACCGTGCGTCGAGCTGGGTGTGGCGCATCGCGTCGATCTCGCACACCAGCGCGCTCGCCGTGAGATCGTCGAGCGTCCGCGCCTCGCAGGCGCTGCGGGTGAACTCCGCGATCGGTTCGCGCAGCGACCACAATAGCGCGCCGACGTCGCGCTGGCCGAGCGGCACCGCGCGCGCCGCAACCGCCGCCAGCGCCGCGGCGGCCGAACTCAAGTACGCGCACACCGCATCTTCGGGCGGAATGCCGAGCGCGCGGTAGCCGAGCATGCAGGCCAGCGCGTGCTGACCGTGCGCGCGCTGGGCGAGGATCGCGTCGCGATAGGCCGTGATGCCGTCGTCGATGATTCCCATGGCGAGATAGGCCTCCAACGTCGCGCGCGCCAGCCGGCGATTCGCTGCCCGCACGTCGCGCGGGAAGACCGACGCCGCCAGAACCTCGTCGAGTTGGCCGGCGCCGGCGACGCCGCGCATCCCCAAAACGAACGCCCGCGCGTCGAGCGTCGCCACACTGTGCTCGAGATAGTCGCCGATCCAGGCGCGCACGGCGGCCGCATCCGCGACGCCGCGTTCGAGGATCGCCGTTTCGAGGCCGAACGAGTGCGAGAACGCGCCGCTCGGGAACGCGCTGTCACAGAGCTGAAGCAACCGCGGATCGGTCATTCGAACTCGTGCGCGTGCGGCGCGTGCGCGTGGACGAACGGCCGTTCCAAGACGCGCGCGGTGCGCTCGTAGCGCAGGCCGCTGCGTTGCAGCAGCTCCTCGAGCGGCCCGGCATAGCCCATCACGATCGCGTCGCCTTCGCGAATCACCGGCACGTGCCGGTTGCCCAGCGCGTGAGCGATCTCGACGGCCTGCGCGATCGAGCCGGGATAGGCGACCAGCACGTCTTCCGGGAGCACTTCGACCGAGATCACGCGCGTCTCGTCGGCCACCAGGACGTCGCCGTCGCGCAGGCGCTGCGTGCCTTCCAGCATGAGGCCCAGGTCGCCGACGCTCGACGTCAGGCGCAGCAGGCGCCGCGCCATCGCGCTGCTCGCGACCGGGAGCCGCTCGATCACCCGCGCGCCGACCGGAAAGTCGCGCAGGTTCCCGAGCGGCGCATCGATGCGGCGGAACATCAGAACAGCGCGTAGCGCTGCGCGAGCGGCAGCACCGTTGCCGGTTCGCACGTCATGAGCACACCGTCGGCCCGCACTTGATAGGTTTTCGGATCGACCTCGATGTGCGGCAGCGCGTCGTTGTGCACCATATCGCGCTTACCGATCTTGCGGCAGTTCGACACGGGCAGGAACGTGCGCCGCGAGCGCAGCCGTTCCACCATGCCGCACTCGAGTCCGCGGCGCGAGACGAACGTAAACGAACCGGCTGCCGGTGCGGCGCCGAACGCACCCCACATCGGCAGCATGCGCTCCGGCTGCGGCGTGGGAATCGAGGCCGACGGGTCGCCCATCGCGGCGTACGCGATCGTTCCGCCCTTGATTACGAGTTCCGGCCGGAAGCCGAAGAAGGCCGGCTTCCACACGACGAGATCCGCTATCTTCCCGGTTTCCACCGACCCTATGTAAGAGCTGAGGCCGTGCGTGATCGCCGGGTTGAGGGTGTACTTTGCGACGTAGCGTTTGACGCGCACGTTGTCGCTGCCGGAGTTTTCCGTGGGCAGGGGCCCGCGCTGCACGCGCATCTTGTGCGCGCTCTGCCAGGTGCGCATGATGACCTCGTGGACGCGGCCCATGGCCTGCGAATCCGACGACATCATGCTGATCGCGCCGAGATCGTGCAGTACGTCCTCGGCGGCGATCGTCTCGCCGCGGATGCGCGAGTCGGCGAACGCGACGTCTTCGGGAATCGCCGGATCGAGGTGGTGGCACACCATCAGCATGTCGAGGTGCTCGGCCAGCGTGTTGACGGTGTACGGCCGCGTCGGGTTGGTCGACGACGGCAAGACGTAGGGTTCGCCGGCGATGCGGATGATGTCGGGCGCGTGTCCGCCGCCCGCCCCTTCCGTGTGATAGGTGTGGATCGTGCGGCCGGCGATCGCGCGAATCGTCTCTTCGAGAAACCCCATCTCGTTGAGCGTGTCGGTGTGGATGGCCACCTGCACGTCCGCTTCATCGGCGGCGGTGAGCGCGGCGTCGATGGCCCGCGGCGTCGAGCCCCAATCCTCGTGCAGCTTGAGCCCTAAGCAGCCGGCATCGATCTGTTCGCGCAGCGGCGTCAGGCCCGTCGCATTGCCTTTGCCGAGAAAGCCGACGTTTACCGGCAAGGATTCGGTCGCGAGCAGCATCTGATCGAGGTGCCACGCGCCGGGCGTACACGTCGTCGCGTTGGTTCCCGACGCCGGTCCCGTGCCGCCGCCGATCATCGTCGTTACGCCGCTGCCGATCGCCGCCGTCACTTGTTGCGGCGAGATGAAGTGGATGTGCGTGTCGATGGCGCCGGCGGTCACGATCAGGTTTTCGCCCGCGATCGCTTCGGTCGACGCGCCGACGGTCATGCCGGGTGTGATGCCGTCCATGATGTACGGATTGCCGGCTTTGCCGATCCCCGCGATGCGGCCGTCGCGCAGGCCGATGTCGGCCTTGTAGATGCCGGTCGCGTCGATTACGATCGCGTTGGTGATCACGGTGTCGAGCGCACCGTCCGCGCGCGAGATCGTCGGATGCTGACCCATCGCGTCGCGAATGACCTTGCCGCCGCCGAAGCTCAGCTCGTCGCCGTAGCCGGTGAGATCGCGTTCGATCTCGACGATCAACTCGGTGTCGGCCAAGCGCATGCGGTCGCCGACCGTCGGCCCGTACAAGCGCGCGTATTGCTCGCGTGAGATCTTCATGCGAAGCCTGTCCTGAGCGGAGTCGAAGGGCGCCGCTCCCCGGCCGCTTCGACCAGATCGACGGGCCGCTCGATCCCCGGTTCGAAACGCACCGCGGTACCGGCCGGGATGTCGAGCAGCATGTTCTGCGCCAGGCTGCGGTCGAAAGCCAGCGCGCGGTTGACATCGGCGAAGTGCGCGTGCGAACCGACCTGGATCGGCCGGTCACCGGTGTTGTTGACGACGATCTGCGCGCGGCGGCGGCCGGGCTTCAATTCGATCTCGCCCGCGCAGATGAAACATTCACCGGGCGTCACGGAATCGGCTCGTGGACGGTGACGAGTTTCGTTCCGTCCGGAAACGTCGCCTCGACCTGCACCGACTCGATCATCTCGGGAACGCCCTCCATCACGTCGTTGCGCGTGAGCACCGCGCGCCCGGCCGCCATGAGATCGGCCACGCTGCGGCCGTCACGCGCGCCTTCGAGCACGAACGATGCGATGATCGCAACCGACTCGGGGTGGTTGAGCTTCACGCCGCGCGCGTGACGGCGCCAGGCCATGTCGGCGGCGTAGCTCAGCAGCAGCTTGTCGCGTTCGACGTCCGTCAGGTGCATGAGGAGAGGTTGGAGGCCGGATGGCCGCTCGCCGTGCGCCAATCGTTGGAGACCTGTGCGCGGCGATGTGACAATCGGGAAGAAGAGGGCCGTTCTCGCAATCCGAACATATTCGAGATGATCGAGGTCTATCATCGGCCGACCTCGCTAGCCGATGCCCTCTCCCAACTCAGCGCGGCGGACGCCGATACCCGGCTCATTGCCGGCGGCACCGACGTGATGGTGGAGCTTGGGCGAGGAGTCAAGATAGCCAAGCGGCTGATCGATCTGACCGCACTCGAACCCGAACTGCGCTTTAGCGCCGAAGACGCCGACCGTTTGACCTTCGGCGCGCTCACGACCCACAACGACGTCCTGGCCTCGTCCGCGTTCCGGCGCGATGCGCTGCCGCTGGTGCAGTCGTGCGCCGAGATCGGCGCACCGCAAATTCGCACCCGCGGCACGATCGCCGGGAACCTGGTCACGGCCTCGCCGGCCAACGACACGATCGTCGCGCTCTACGTGCTCGACGCCGAGGTCGAACTCGCGAGCGCGAGCGGCCGGCGGCGCCTGCGCGTGGACGATTTCTGCACCGGCTTGCGCACCACGGCCCTAACTCCGGGCGAGCTCGTGCACTCGATCTCGGTCCGCAAGCTCGGTCCATCGCGCCGCGGTATCTTCCTCAAACTCGGCTTGCGCAAAGCGCAGGCGATCTCGGTGATCAGCGTCGCGGTGGTCATCGACTTCGACGGACCGCGCGTGGCCGCGGCACGCATCGCGTTGGGCTGCGTGGCACCGACGATCGTGCGCGCTCCCGCAGCCGAAGGATCGCTCGCCGGCAGCACGCTGGATCGCGCGAGCCGGACGCGCGCCGCGGCGCTCGCTGCGGCAGCGGTCGCGCCGATCGACGACATTCGCGCCAGTGCCGCCTATCGCCGCACGACGGTCGCAGCGCTGGTCGAACGCGCGCTCGAGCAAATTGCCGACGGCACCGAGGCCAACGGTCTGGCCGAGCAACCGGTCCTGCTCGAAACGCCGGTACGTCGCCCTGCGATCCTCCCGTTCGGCGGCACCGTCGTCACAACGATCAACGGCCGGCTGCACGAACTCGCCGACGTGCAGCACCTCTCGCTGCTCGATGCGCTGCGCGATGCGGCCGGTCTGACCGGCGCGAAGGAAGGTTGCGCCGAAGGCGAGTGCGGCGCGTGCACGGTGTGGCTCGACGGCCGCGCGGTCATGTCGTGCTTGGTTCCGGCGCCGCAAGCCCATGGTTCAGCGGTTACGACCATCGAGGGCTTGGCGGACAGAGCCTGCGCTGAGCGGAGTCGAAGCGACTCGTTGCATCCCGTCCAGCAGGCGTTTATCGAGCACGGCGCCGTGCAATGCGGCTTCTGCATTCCGGGCATGATCATGGCCGGCGCAAAGCTGGTCGACGAGCGCAAACACCCGACGATGGCCGGCATCCGCAGCGCGATCAGCGGCAACATCTGCCGCTGCACCGGATACGCGAAGATCCTCACCGCGATCGAAGCGGCCGCCGAACGCGAGGCCGCGCCGCAGCGCGTCGGGGTCGGCACGTGAGGCATATCGGCACCTCGCACCCGCGTCACGATGCGCTCGACAAGGTCACCGGTGCGGCAAACTATCCCGCCGATCTGATCCGGCCGGACATGCTGCGGCTAAAGACCGTTTTCGCGCGCCGCGGCCACGCGCGCATCCTCGCGCTCGACACGTCACTTGCGCTGGCCGTGCCGGGCGTGGTTGCGGTGCTCACGGCGAAAGACGTGCCGCACAACCGTTACGGGCTCATCGATGCCGACCAGCCGGTGCTGTGCGACGACGTCGTGCGTCACGACGGCGATCGCGTTGCGCTCGTCGCCGCCGAAACCGATCGCGCGGCCGCGCAAGCGGCGGCGCTCGTGCGCGTCGAGTACGAAGACTTGCCGCTCGTCCGCGATCCGCGCGAGGCGCGCAAGCCCGGCAGCCCGCGCGTGCACGACGATCGCGACAACGTGCTGCTGCACCAGAAGATTCGCCGCGGCGACGTCGCGAGCGCGTTCGGCGCCGCCGACGTCGTCGTCGAGGGCAGCTTCACCACGCAGTGGCAGGAGCACGCCTACCTCCAGCCCGATGCCGCGATCGCGTACTTCGACCGGCAGGATCGCATCGTCGTCGAGACGGCCGGGCAATGGTTGCACGAGGATCGCCGGCAGCTGGCCGAGATTCTCGAACTACCGGCCGACCGGGTCGTCGTGAAGTACGCGAAGATCGGCGGCGCGTTCGGCGGCCGCGAGGATATGTCGGTGCAGGGCCTGGTCGCGGTCGCGACGTGGGTCCTCAAACGCCCGGCGGCGATTCGCTGGAGCCGCGAAGAGTCGATCATCGGTCACCACAAGCGTCATCCGTTCTTCATCACGGCCAAGTGGGGCGCGAAGCGCGACGGCACGATCACCGCGGTGGAGACGACGCTGATCGCCGACGGCGGCGCGTACGCCTCGACGAGCGTCGAGGTGCTCAAGGGCGCGATGACGTTCGCCCACGGCCCCTACGACATCCCCAACGTCAGCGTCGACGGGATCGTGTGCTATACGAACAACGTGCCGAGCGGCGCGTTCCGGGGCTTCGGCAGCCCGCAGGCCCACTTCGCCGCCGAGTCGATGATCACGCGCGTCGCGCACGCGCTCGGCCTCGATCCGCTCGACGTGCGCCGCAAGAACCACTACCGCGAGGGCAGCCTCAACTCATCCGGAACGGTGATGCCGGCCGGCGTGTGCGCGATTCCGGTGCTCGATCGCTGCCGCCAAGAAGCTGCGCAACGCTTTGAAGTTTCAACGCATGATCGCGCGCGCAAGCAGCGCGGGATCGGCTTTGCCGCCGGCATCAAGAACGTCGGCTATTCGTTCGGTTTCCCCGACCAGGCCACGGCGACGGTCGAACTGACCGTGCTCGACGGCGTGCGCGCGGCCCGCGTGCGCATCGGCGCCGCCGACGTCGGGCAGGGCGCGCACCTGGTCCTGCGCCAGATCGCCGCCGAGACGCTGGCGCTCCCACTCGATGCGATCGCGCTGATCGCCGAAGATTCGGCCGAATCGCCCAACGCCGGTTCCGCGTCGGCCTCGCGCATGACGCTGATGGGCGGCCGCGCGGTGAAGGATGCGTGCGAGCTTGCGCTGCGCAACCTCGCGACCTTGGGCCAACCGGCCGGGACTCTGCAATTTCGCCCTACGCCGACGACGCCGTTCGACGAACAAGGCCGCGGCACGCCGCACTTCGCGTACGGTTACGTCGCGCAAGCCGTCGAAGTCGAGGTCGACGTGACGACCGGCGAGGTGACGGTCCTGGGCGTGATCAGCGTCCACGACGTCGGCCGCGCGATCAACCGCCAGCAGGTGGAGGCGCAGATCGAAGGCTGCGTCGCGCAAGCGATCGGGTACGTGCTGACCGAAGATTTCCGCATCGCGGACGGGCGCATCCAAACACCGCACTTCAGTTCGTATCTGCTCCCGACCGCGCTCGACGTGCCGCCGCAGATCGTCTCGATCATTCTGGAGACGCCCGATCCGCAAGGTCCGTTCGGTGCGCGCGGGATGTCGGAGATGCCGCTGATCCCGTTCGGCGCCGCGGTCGCGAGCGCGATCCACGCTGCGACCGGCGCGTGGGTGTCGGACCTGCCGTTCACGCCCGAACGCGTGCTGGCAGCGATCGCTACGCGCTGACGAGCGCGCGTGCGAGTTCGTTGTGCTGCGCGACCACGCGCTCGATGTCGAGCGTGGTGAAGGCTCCGTGTTCGACCAGCGGCTTTCCGTTGACGATCGTGAAGTCGACGTTGGGGCGGCAGAAGACGAGCGCGGCGAGCGGATCGTGCACGGCGCCGCCGGCGAGCGCGAGCGAATCGAGCCGCACGCCGGCCAGATCGGCCGCCATGCCCACCGCCAGATACCCGACGTCGTCGCGACCGAGCACCGCCGCACCGCCGCGCGTCGCGAGACGCAGCATCTCGCGCGCGCTCGCCGCGCTCGCGCCGCCCGCAACGCGCTGCAGCAGCATCGCATGCCGCACTTCATCGAGCAGGTGCGAGCTGTCGTTGGAAGCCGAGCCGTCGACGCCGAGGCCGACCCGCGCTCCGGCGGCCAAGAGCGCGCCGATCGGGGCGATTCCGCTGCCGAGCCGCATGTTCGAGGTCGGGCAGTGCGCGACGCCGGTGCGCGTCGCGCCCAGGATGCCGACTTCGGCCGGCGAGGGATGGACCATGTGCGCGTGCCAGACGTCGGCGCCGAGCCAGCCCAGATCCTCGGCGAGTTCGACCGGCCGGCAGTTGAAGCGCTCGAGGCAGAAACGCTCTTCGTCGAGCGTCTCGGCCAGGTGCGTGTGCGCGTGCACGCCGTAACTCCGGGCCAGCGCGAGGCTCTCGCGCATCAGGTCGGGCGAAACGGAGAACGGCGAGCACGGCGCGACGACGACGCGCGTCATCGCGAAGGGTTCGGCGTCGTGAAACGTTTCGATCGCGCGCTGCGTGTCGGCCAGGATCGAGGCTTCGTCTTCGACGACCGCGTCGGGCGGCAACCCGCCGTGAGATTGCCCGACCGACATCGAGCCGCGCGAAGCATGGAAGCGCAGGCCGATGTGGCGCGCGACCGCGATCTCGTCGTCGATGCGGCAGCCGTTGGGCCACAGGTAGGTGTGGTCGCTCGCCGTCGTGCAGCCCGAGAGCAGCAACTCGGCGCACGCGACCGTCGTCGCGCTGCGCAGCGCAGCCGGTGTGAGCCGGGCCCAAACCGGGTAGAGCGCGACCAGCCAATCGAACAGCTCGACGTCCTGCGTTCCGGGAACCGCGCGCGTCAACGTCTGATAGAAGTGATGATGCGTGTTCACGAGCCCCGGAATGACGATACAGCCGCGCGCATCGACGACGCGGTCGGCCTCGCGCGGCAGCGCGGCGGCCGGACCCAGCGCTTCGATCGCGCCGTCGCGCACGAAGATCGACGCGTCGCGCAGCACCCGATCCGCAGCGTCGAACGTCTCGACGTGCGCCGCATCGCGAATCAGCAGCGTACTCACGCTTGTAAGCTTCGATGACGACGATCGATTACCTGAACGCGTGCTCGGTCGATGCGTTCGTGGCGGAAATCGGCTTCGCGTTCGAGGACTCGCCGTGGATCGCGCGTTCCGCCGCCGAACGGCGGCCGTTCGCCGACCGCGCCGCCCTGCACGCCGCCATGGTCGCGGTGGTCGCAGGCGCGAGCGCCGAGGCGCAGGTGGCGCTCATTGCCGCGCACCCCGACTTGGCCGGCCGCGTGGCGCGCGAAGGCCGTCTCACCGCAGCGTCGGCGGCCGAGCAAACCGGCGCGGGCCTCGGCACGCTTACCCCTGCGGAGATCGCGTCCTTCGATGCGGACAACGCCGCGTATCGGGCGCGCTTCGGCTTCCCGTTCGTCATCTGCGCGCGCGAAAACACCAAAGCCTCGATCCTCGCGGCGCTCGCGCGGCGGCGTGAGAACGACCGTACGACCGAGATCGCGACCGCTGTTCACGAAATCGCCAAGATCGCGCGGCTGCGCATCGAAGACGTTGTGAGCTGATGCAAGCCTACGTTCTCGACTGGCTCGGATTGCTCGTCCGCTGGTTCCACTTTACCGCCGGCATTGCATGGATCGGCGCGTCCTTCTACTTCGTGTGGCTCGACGACAACCTCAACCGGCAGGTGACGGACGCCGAGCGCAAGCGCGGCATCGACGGCGAGCTGTGGGGCGTGCACGGCGGCGGCTTCTACCACAGCGAGAAGTACCTGACCGGTCCGGTCGGCGAGCCGCTCAGCACTCATCTCCACTGGTTCTACTGGGAAGCCTATTCGACGTGGCTCTCCGGCATGGCGCTGCTCGCGCTCGTTTACTGGGCCGGTGCCTCGGTGTTCCTGATCGACAAGAGCGTGTTGGATCTCAGCCCACTCGAAGCAATCGCGATCAGCATCGGCTCGATCGTCGCGGGGTGGTTCGTCTACGACGCGCTGTGCCGCATATTCGAGCAGAACGAGGCCGCGTTGTGGACGGCGATCGGGGCGTTCTTGCTCCTCGCCGACTGGGGACTCTTTCACGTCTTCGGCGCACGCGCGGCGTTCATCCACGTCGGCGCGATCGTCGGAACGATCATGATGTGGAACGTCTTCTTCGTCATCATTCCGGGCCAGCGCAAAGTCGTCGCGCAACTGCGGGCCGGGCAGGTTCCGGATGCGCGTCCGGGCCAGCTGGCCAAGCAACGTTCGGTGCAGAACACGTACTTCACGCTGCCGGTGCTGTTCATCATGATCAGCAACCACTATCCGATGACCTACAGCGGCCCGTACGGCTGGCTCGTGCTGGCGGGAATCTCGGTCGCCGGCGTTCTGGTACGGCGCTTCTACGTGCTCACGCATTTCAAGAAGGTCGCGATCGGGCTGCCGGTGGCGGCGCTGGTGCTGCTGGCGCTCATTGCTTGGGCGATCGCGCCGCGCACGGTACCGGCCACGGCCGGACCGGCCGTAAGCTACGCGCAGATCGCGCCGATCGTGGCCGAACGCTGTGCGGTCTGCCACGCCGCCCAGCCCACCGAACCGGGTTTCAGCGCCGCGCCGGCGGGCATACTCCTCGATACGCCCGGCCATATCGTCGCGAACGCGGCGGCGATCCGCGCGGCGGCGGTCGCGTCACACGCGATGCCGCCGGGTAATCTGACGAACATGACCGACGTCGAGCGCGCAACGCTCGGGGCCTGGATCGACTCCGGCGCGAAAGGCCCCTGATGCTCTCGACGCACGTTCTCGACACCTCGAGCGGACAGCCGGCCGCAAAAATCGCGGTGATGCTGTTTGCGGTCGACGGCAACGTCCGCACCCACGTCTCGACGTCGGTCACCAATGCCGACGGCCGCACCGCGGCGCCGTTGGCCGAGGTTCTCACGCCGGGCATCTACGAGCTGGTCTTCGCCGTCGCCCCGTATTTCGCGACCAAGAACATCCCGGCGTTCTACGACGAAATCACCGTTCGGTTCCGGGTCGACGACACCGACCGCAAGTACCACGTCCCACTGCTCTTGGCACCGTGGGGCTACTCAACGTATCGGGGAAGCTAGTGCCTTGAGGCATAAGTGGAGCAATCGAATGAACATCGCCGACGTGAACGAGTTCTATCAACGGAACGATGCCTTTAAAGCGCGGGGCGACGAGGGCTCCTGCGCCGGCTGCGGCACGGTGCTCGCACCGGAACAGCCCTACTCGGTGTACGTTCTAGCGGGAAAGCCGAGAACGCCGCGGGCCTTTCCGCCGAGCATGCTGCTGTGCCAGAAATGCACGTACATGGTACTCGGTTCGAACATGGCGCCGCCGCCGGAGTCCCCCGGCTAAGCTCGGGATGAGACGCCTTAGGGGTTGGCTTTTTTGAAGGCTGCCCACCCGCCGTATTGCGAGATGTCGGGATACTTGCGCTCGTCGATCAGTTTGCGCGGGTAGATCATCGCGCTGACCCGGCTGCCGTCTTCGAGTTCGATCGGCGACTCGTAGAGATCGGGCGGCTCGGTAGAAATGAGTTGCGCGTGCTGCTCGTCGCTCATCTCGTAGATCTCGCCTTTGACCGAGATGCCGCCCTGCGCGACTTCGTAGATGCCGGGGTGTTGACCACGCACGGAATGCAAGCGGTATTTGGCCGCGGTTTGCGCTTCGCCGACGAGCTTGGCGCCGCCGAGATTCGCGTGATCGGGCTGACCGGTAAGGGCTGAGCCGCAGATGAAAAACCGCACTACCTGTCCTTTGACAAAAGACGATCGATCGCCGCTATCGACCGGGTGAGCGCTGCAACGCCCAGTTGCAGATCCTCGGGGGCCGTGTACTCGTTGCCGACGTGACTGCGCCCGCCGGCACTGGGCACGAAGATCATCGCGACCGGCGCCACCGCTGCGACGCACATCGCATCGTGTCCCGCACCACTGGGCAGGTCGATCGCGCGCTCGCCCAGTTCCGCGATCGCTGCGGCGACGGCGGTGCGCAAACGCGGCTCCATCGCGACCGGCCTGCGTTCCTCGATCAGCACCGTTTCGATGCGCACGCCGCGCGCCGCGGCGACGCGCGCAGAACATTCCTCTACCGCCGTCCGTAGCGCTGTCAGGCGAGCTTCGTCGACGCTGCGCGCATCGACGCGCAATGCGACGCGACCCGGAATCACGTTGGTCTGGTTCGGGAACACCACTAGCCGGCCCACCGTGAGCACGGCCTCACCGATAGCGAGAGCGGCGACTTCGAGTTCCAGCACCAGCATTGCCGCTGCGCCGAGCGCATCGCGGCGCAATTCCATCGGCACCGTACCGGCATGTCCCGCTTCGCCGTGCACCTCGACCTCGAACCGCGCCTGCCCGGCGATCGCGGTAACGTTGCCCAAGCGTACGCCGCAACGTTCGAGCACGGGACCTTGCTCGATGTGCAATTCCACGTAGCCGGCCGGCGCCGGAAACCCGTCGCGCACCGGCACGCCCGCGAGCAAGCCGTTCGCCGCGGCGCGCGCCGCCGCGAAGGTGACGCCGTCTTCGTCGCTCAGCGCGTCGATCGCGGCGAGGTCGTTCAAGCCGGCGAACGCGCCGCTGCCCAAACAGCCCAGCGGAAAACGGCTGCCCTCTTCACCCGCCCAGGCCACCGCCTCGACCGGATGTTCGGTCGTGATCCCGGCGGCGTCGAGTTCTTCGAGCGCGCACAACGCCGCCACCGCACCGTAGGCGCCGTCGTATGCCCCGCCGGTCGGCACGGTGTCGAGGTGCGATCCGCTCAACACCGCGGCGCCGTCGCGGCGCCCCGCGCGGCGCGCGAACACGTTGCCGGCCCGATCTTGCTCGACCGCGTAGTGCGAACCGCGCGCCCACTGCACGAACAGCTCCCGTGCGCGCGCGTCGGCGGCGGAAAACAGCCGGCGGTCGATGCCCGCTTCGGTTGCTCCGAGTTGCGCGAGTTGCGCGAGGCGGCCGGCCAGCGACGAGTGGGACGTCTTCAGAGAGACTTCTCCGCCGGATGGTGCGCGATCCAATGCCGCGCGATGTCGACGCGCCGCGCCACCCAGACGTCCGCGTGCTCGAGCACGTAGTCCAAGAAGCGCGCCAGCGACGCGGCCCGGCCGGGGCGCCCGGCCAGGCGCGGGTGGAGTCCGACCGACATCATCTTGGGCGCGGTCGCCCCTTCGGCGTAGAGCACGTCGAACGCGTCCTTGAGGTAGTTGAAAAAACCGTCACCCGACGTGAATCCGGGCGCGACCGAAAATTTCATGTCGTTCGCGTCGAGCGTGTACGGGATGACGAGATGCGGTTTGCCGTCGACGCGCACCCAGTACGGCAGATCGTCGTTGTAGGCGTCGGAGTCGTAGAGAAAACCGCCCTCTTCCACGACCAGCTTGCGCGTGTTGATGCTCGGCGCGTAACGGCAATACCAGCCCAGCGGCCGCTGACCGATGGTCCGCTCGATCGAGCGGATCGCGCGCTGCATCTGCGCGCGCTCCTCGTCGACGTCCATGTCTTGAAAGCCGATCCAGCGCCAGCCGTGCGAACAGACTTCGTGCCCGGCCGCGGCGATCGCATGCGCCGCCTCCGGATTGCGCTCGAGCGCCAGCGCCGCACCGAACACGGTAACGTCGATGTTGCGCTCGGCAAACATACGCATCAGCCGCCAGAAGCCGGCGCGGCTGCCGTATTCGTAGACCGACTCGACGATCAGATCGCGCTTACCGGGACCAACCGTTGCGCCGGGAACTTCGGTCAGATACATTTCCGAGTTGCCGTCGCCGTCCGGGATCGAGTACTCCGAGCCTTCCTCGTAATTCATGACGATCTGTAACGCCAGCCGCGCGCCGTTCGGCCAGGCCGCATGCGGCGGGTGCGCGCCGTAGCCGATCAAGTCGCGGGGATAAGAGTCGCTCACGCGAACTCCTTAGCCGAGCGAGGCTGCGAATTCTTCCCATTCGCGGCGGTATGCAGCCTTTTCTGCGGCGCCCAGGAACGTCGCATCGAGCGTCTGCAGGCTGAGCTGCCACAACTCGGCCCAACTGAAGCCTTGATCGGCGAGCAGGCCGTACTGCGCGGCGAGGTTCGTGCTGAACATCGCGGGATCGTCGGAGTTGAGCGTGCAGCGAATACCGAGATCGGTCATTTGCCGGATCGGGTGCGGCCGGTCGAGCGGTGTCGAGCCGATCGCGTAGTTGCTAACCGGGCAAACTTCGAACGGAATGCCCCGCTCGCGCATCACCGCCGCGTAGTCCGGTGAATCGACGACCCGAATGCCGTGCCCGATGCGCGCGACCTCCAACTCGTCGACCGCGGCGCGAATGCTTTCCCACCCGGCAGCTTCACCGGCATGGGCGACGACGTGCAAGCCCCCCGCGCGCGCCCGCGCGTACGTTTCGCGGAAAAGGTGCGGCGGAAATTCTTTTTCCAGACCGCCGAGGCCGAGGCCGATGATCAGGCCGCGCCGCATCCCGCGCAGGGCGAGCTCGAGGACGGCCCCCTGCGTGTGCGGGTCTTCGCGCGAGATGTCGGCGATGAACGCCACCCGGGCGCTCGACACCGTCCGGCCGCGCTCGATGCCCTGCGCGAGCGCGTCGAGGATCTCGGAGGGGCTCAAGCGCCGCAGATGCAGCGACATGCTGATGAAGCATTCGCTGTAGCGAATGTTCTGACGCGCTTGGTCGGTGTAAAACTGCGCCACCATCAGCGCGAGATCGTCGGTCGTCCGGATCGTGTCGGTCGTGTTGCGATAGACGTCGATGAAGTGCGGGAAGTCGCGAAAATCGAAGTACCGCCGCCATTCCTCGAGCGAGGTTACGGGCAGGTCGACCGCGTTGCGGCGGGCGATCGCGTACGACGCCTCCGGGGCCGTGGCCCCCTCGAGATGCACGTGGATCTCGGCCTTCGGCATGGCCGCGAAGCGCCGTTCGAGTTCCGTCCCCTCGGCGATCCGTGGTGCGCTCGGCTCAAGCATCTGCGGCTCCGTCGGCAAAATGTTCGCGGAATCATCTCAGGTCAGGCGACGCCTGTCAAATGGCAGGGGAGAAAAAAACCTTCACGGCGGAGCACAGCGCATGATCGATCGCTACTTCGGTATAGCAGCGGCGGGTTCGACCATTCCGCGTGAGCTGCGCGCCGGCCTCACGACCTTCCTCACGATGTCGTACGTCCTGCTGGTAAACCCCCAAGTGCTCGGCAACGCCATCGTCATCCCCGACGGGTTCGCAAAACTGCTCGTCGTGACGGCCCTCGCCGCCGCAATCGGCAGCCTCTTGATGGGCCTGGTCGCGCGCTACCCGTTCGCGCAGGCGCCCGGGATGGGGCTGAACGCCTACTTCGCGTTCACGGTGGTGCTGGGCCAGAAGATCCCGTGGCAGACGGCCCTCGGGGCGGTCGCCATCTCCGGCACGCTCTTCGTCATCCTGGCGCTCGTGGGCGCGCGGCAAGCGATCGTGCGCGCGATCCCCAACCACTTGAAGTACTCGCTCACCGCCGGCATCGGGATGTTCCTCGCGTTCCTCGGGCTCAAGAATTCCGGCGCCGTGATTTCGAACCCCGACACGTTCGTGACGCTCGGTTCGATGACGTCACCCTCGGTACTGATCGCGGTCTTCGGCTTGATCCTGACCGCCGCGCTGCTGGTGCGGCGGGTGCCGGGCGCGATCCTGATCGGCATCGTGTCCTCGACGTTCCTCGCGATCGTGACGCGCGCACCGGTTTACTTCGGGCCCAAGGGCGCGCTGGTGCCGTTCGCCGGCTTCACCAACGGGATCGTCCAGTTGCCGATCGCCCCGACCGGGCTCGTCGGCGCGCTCGACGTGCACGCGGCGCTGGGCCTCGGCATCCTCGCGGTCGTGTTCACGTTCTTCTTCGTCGACTTCTTCGATGCCACCGGAACGCTGATGGCGCTCGCCAACAAAGCCGGCATTCTCGATGCCGACGGCAACATGCTGCGCCCGACCCGGACCTTTGTCTGCGACGGGTTGGCCGCGATCTGCGGCGCCTTCCTCGGCACCAGCACGACCACCGCGTACATCGAGAGCGCAGCCGGCATCGAGGAGGGCGGCCGTACGGGACTCGTCGCGACGACCGTGGCGTGCCTGTTCATCCTCTCGATGGCGTTCTGGCCGCTCGCCGCGGCGATTCCAGCCAGCGCGACCGCCCCGGCGCTCATCGTCGTCGGCGCGCTGATGCTCGACGGGCTGAAGGCGATCGAGTGGGGCGACTACGCGATCCTGATCTCGGCGTTTCTGACCGTCATCACGATGCCGCTGACGTTCTCGATCGCGAACGGCGTCAGTTTCGGCGTCATCAGCTACGCCTCGATCAAGCTGCTCACCGGCAAAGGCAAAGAGGTCGATCCGCTGCTCTACGGGATCGCCGTACTCCTGATCGCACGCTACATCTGGCTCTCGAGCTGACCCTTCGCGTCATCGCGCCACTCTTGTCATGTGCGCTCGGGACGACACGTAAGGTACGTTCGCGCTGACGAACGGCTACGCGGGTTGTAACTCGACCAGGTCGGGGAAGACGCGTTCGGTGAGCAGCTCGAGGGAGTGCAGCGACTGCTCGACGGTCAGGTCACCGAAGGCCACGCGGCAGGCGAGGTAGTTGATGCCGGCTTCCTCGATGAATGCGGCGAGCTCGTCGCGCACCGTCTGCGGGCTGCCGCAAATGATGAGCCGCCCGGCACGCGCTTCGTCGAAGTCGTCGACCCACGCGCGCAGACGCGGAATGTTGCGCTGCCGCCACAGCAGCGTCGTGCGGCTCGAGTACATCGCGTAGGCCGACTTGGCCAGCTCGATCGCCTCGGCATCGGTGTCCGCAATGACCAGGTGCTTGGTCGAGGCGAAGAACGGCATTTCGCGCGGATCGCGCCCGGCCTTGGCCCACTCGAGCCGAAAGCGATCGCCGATGATGCGCGCGTCGGCGGCCTTGTGATTGGTCATCAAGTTGACGCTGTGTTGCGTCGCCCACACCGTTCGCTCGGGGCTGCCGATCCCGTACCACAGCGGCGGGTGCGGTTTCTGATACGGCTCCATCGGCAGCGCCACGTTGTCGAACTGATAGTGCGTGCCCGCAAAATTCAGCGGGCCGCCCTCGAACGCGCGGAAGAGCACTTCCAACGACTCCGCATAGAGCTCGTTGGCCAGCTCGGGTGAGGAAACGCCGAGAAAACTCAACTCGATCGGCGAGACGCCGCGGCCGATTCCGAGCTCGAGCCGTCCGAAGCTCATCTGGTCGAGCATGCAGATCTCTTCGTAGAGCCGATACGGATGGTACCCGGCCATCATGTAAACCATCGGACCGAAGCGCAGCGTCGTCGTTCGCTGCGCGACCGCCGCCAGAAACACGCTCGGCGACGGCGCCATCCCGAGCGGCGTGCCGTGATGTTCGGCCATGTGATAGGCGTGAAACCAGCCGCTGTCCTCGATGGCCTCAACGATCCGCAGGCGTTCCTCGTACTGTTCGCCGGTCGGAACGATTCCGCGGTCGACGTGATCGAATGCGCCGAACTTCATCTGATATGCAACGCCTTTCGCGCTTCGTTGAGCGCCGAGAGATCGAGGAAGCTCGCCAGGGGTTCGGGCGTCTGGACCAGCCCTTCGTTGACCCAGAACTGCTGAACCCGTTCGAGCGATGGGAGGTTGACCGTTCCGAGGTCGCCGGGATAGCTCGGCCCGGGAATTTGGTTGATGGTCGCCAGCGGCAACTGCGAGTACTTCGCGACGATGGCGGCCAGCTTCGGCGTCCAGCCCGGTCCGGCACGATTGATGTCCAGGTCCGCCTGCAGATAGGCGATGAGGAAGCGCCGCAGCACGTCGTGCCGATCGCGAGCGAACGCGGGCGAGGCGGCGATGACGACGTCCTGATACCAGGGCACGCTATCGACGTAGGAGATCCATTTGTGGGCGAGCCCTTCGCGCTCGATCGCGGTCGAGGTCGGTTCGATCGTCGCCTGCACGTCGACGGCGTGGTTGCGCAACGCCGTGTACCAATTTTGCGGTAGCCGCACGGCGGAGGTGAGGTTGAGGTCGGCCGGGGTGAGCCCGGCTTCGCGAATCGTTTCGCGCGCCAGGATATCGGTCGGGGCACCGGCGGCGGCCACGTCGAGATGCATGCCGCGCAGGTCGGCCGGCTTGCGGATCGTCTTCGCATCCCACAGGTCCTGCCGCACCATCAGCCACGAGGTCCCGTTCCAGCCCGCGTGCGCGCCGCTGAGCGCCGCGACGATCTTCACGTTGAAGCCTTGGCTCGGAAGATTGAACAGGCCCGGGGCCGTCGCAACCGCCGCGATATCGAGGTCGCCGCGCGCCAACAGCGGGAGCTGCGTGATCGATGAGCCGGTGAACGGGACGACGGCGATGTCCAAGCGCTGCTGCGCGAAATACCCCTCGTCGATCGCGACGAACAACGCCAGGTTGGCGTAGTTCTCGCTGTTCAACGCCATGCGCACGCGGTCGGGCGCAGCGTCGACGCCGAGCGTGGGCGCAGCGGCCCCGGCGGCAAGTAGCCCAAGGGCCGTGGACCGGCGCACGCCTAGTGTGCTGTCACTAGAACGCGGGCACGGCGGGGGTGGTGTACACCCGGACGAACTCGGAGAGCCGGTCGCTGAGCACTTGATCCTCGATGCCCTTCGCATTCAGATGCGAGATTTGCGAGAGGTGGTTGTGCCGCGGCAGGTACAGGAAATTCGGGCTCAGCCCGTCGCGTTCGTAGATTGCCTGCGCCAGCAGCCACGCCTGCTCGTGGAACGGCGGCAAGTCGAATTCGGACACGAGTACGAGCACCGGCAAACGCGAAGCGACGAGACCGGCGATTGACGACGCTGCCGCGCGCTGCTGCGGACTCGTGCCCACGTAGGCGCGCACGTTGGGCGCATCCTCAAAGTGCTCGAAGTCGTACACGCCCGACATCAGGGCCACGGCGCGAACGCGCTCGTCGCGCTCCGCGCGGGCGCCGTAGGCGGCGACGTGCGAGGCGCCGGCCGATTGGCCGAGCAGCACGATCGCATTCGGATCGCCGCCGTGTGAGAAGATGTTCTCGCGCACCCACCGCACCGCACCGGCGACGTCGTCGGGCCCGGCGGGGAACGGATACTGCGGCGCCAGGCGATACGACATCGTCACGCCGACGAAGCCGTTGCGCGCCGCCCAAACGCCGACGTTATCGTAGTAGGCGGTCCCGGGCGCGCGCCGTTCGCCGCCGACGAAGCCGCCGCCGTGCACGAAGATGACGACCGGCCGGGGCTCGGCGATGCCGTCCGGCGCGAAGACGTCGAGGCGCTGCCGCTCGTGCTCGCCGTAGGCCTGATCGCGAAAGACCCCGATCCCCTCGTAGGGTTCGTATTCGTGGAAGGGCGCGTACAGTTCGCGCACGGCCACGATCGCTTCGGGCGTTACCGGCGACCCCATTTTGATCTCGGCAAGCGAACGGGCGATCTTATCTTTCACGGAGGTACTCCTCGAGCGGCGCCAGGTTTGGGTTATTTTTTGCGGTACGGGCCCAGTCCCTTGACCGCGTCGGCGGCGAACGACGTGTCGACGGTTTGGTCGGCGGTGACGTTGCCTTCGATCAGACCCCAGCTCTTGAACGCCGCGAGATCCTCGCGCAGCGATGCGACGTTGAGCTTCCCGTCGGGATTAGCGCCGGTCGGTACGATGTCGCGCAGCACCGCCGGGTCCATCTTCGTTTCATCGTTGAGCAGCTTGATCACCGCCGCGGCGTTCGGGCCGGCCAGTTTGCCGTTCGCGAGCGCGTCGTTGTAAAAGCGCACGCCGCGGATGTAGGCGCGCATGAACTTCACGCCGAGGTCGCGATGGTCGCGCACGAAGGCGCCGCCGTACATGATGACCGAGATCTCTTGGTTGGGGTAGAACTCGTCGTCGCCGGCAAGTTTCACCGCCGTACCGCTCTTGATCGCGTCGGTCGCAAACGGTTCGATCGTCGACGCGGCGTCCAGCGAACCGTTGCGCAGCGCAATTTCGTGCTGCGTGTAGGGCAAGTAGATGTGCTTGACGTCGTCGAGCGTAAGCCCGCCCTTGGCGAGAAACTTCACCAGTTGCGTCGACGACGGGCTGCCGAGCGCGTTGGTGGCGATCGTCATGCCCTTGAGGTCGTGAATCGATTTGTATTTGCCGCTCTTCACGAGATCGGCGCGCACGATCATTTGATCGAAGCCGTAGCCGGGCGGATCGCTCCCGAGATCGGCGACCAGCCGCACGTCGCCGCCGCGCGCAACCGCGTTGTAGAGGCTGGCCGCGGCCGAGCCGCCGCCGACGTCGAGTTGCCCGGTCGAGAGCGGCGCGATCATGGCCTCGCCCGAGTTGAACGTCAGAAACTGGACGCTGATGCCTTCATCTTTGAAATAGCCGTACGCGTCGGCGATCCAGAGCGGCGCGTCGGTCGTGCTGGTCAGGATGCCGACGCGCACGAGCGCCGGCGAATCGCCGTTCGCACTGCCGCCGGCGCCCGCGCACAGCAGCCCGGTGAAAACGAGGAGCAGCGTGGCTCGGAGGGCGCGCATACCGGCGCAGTATCCGGGGCGGAGCGCACAATCCTCTGCCGGCCTAACGCGAGGTCCCGGAGCGGCCGATACTTGGGATACATGCGCGAGTACCGGCTCCGCTGCACGGGGTGCGGCGCGACGTTCCCCGACGACGGCGTTCGGCTCGATTGTCCGAACGACCATGCGCCCGCCCTGCTGCGCACCGAGTACGACGAACGGACCTTCACCGTCACGGGCGAGTCGTCGATCCGCCGCTACGGGGCCTGGCTTCCGATCGGCCGGGAAATCGCGACCGCGGCGCAAACCGCCGTTTACCGCAGCTCCGGGCTCGCTCGACGGTTGGGCCTCGAGGAGTTGTGGATCGCCTTCAACGGCTGGTGGCCGGAGCGCGGCGCCACCTTGCGGACCGCCACCTTTAAGGAACTCGAGGCCTTCGCGGTTCTCGCCCGCCTCGCGCCCGACGAAAGTCGCACGCTGGTCGTGGCATCGGCCGGCAACACCGCCGCCGCCTTCGCCGACGCGTGCACGGTCAACGACATACCGCTGGTCGTCATCGTCCCGGCCGACGCCTTCGAGCGCGTGGCGGCGATCGCCCGGATCGGGCCGACGGTGAAGATCGTCGCCCTCGAAGACGCGGAGTACGAGGACGCGATCGCGTTTTCGCGCCGGCTCGGCGCCGAGGACGACTTCATCCTCGAGGGCGGCGTGCGGAACGTCGGCCGCCGGGACGGCCTCGGCATCGTCATGCTGGCCGCCGTGGAAGCGATCGGCGCGATCCCGGATTACTACTTTCAAGCCGTGGGCAGCGCCGCCGGCGCGCTCGGCGTCCGCGAAGCCTCGCACCGGCTGATCGGCGACGGCCGCTTCGGCCGCCATGTGCCGCAACTGATGCTCGCGCAAAACGCCCCCTTCACGCCGCTGTTCGACGCCTGGAGCGTCGACGCGCCGGTGCTGGTTGAGCGCTCGGTCGCCGACGCCAGGCGCCAGATCGCTCAGATCGGCGCCCAGGTGCTCTCCAACCAAACGCCGCCCTACGCCATCGTCGGGGGCGTGCGCGAGGCGCTGGGCGAGACCAACGGCACGGTCTTCGCGATCGAAAACAGCGAGATGGTCGACGCGATGATGCTCTTCGCGGAGCTCGAGGGGATCGACATCGATCCGGAGGCCGGCATCGCGACCGCGGCGCTGATCCGGGCCGGCGCCGAGGGCTCGCTGGAACGCGGCCGCCGCGTCCTGCTCAACGTCACCGGCGGCGGGCGCGCCGGCCGCCTGCGCGAGGCGCGCGACGCGCGCCCGGCACTGGTCCTCGACCGCGCCGACGCGGCCGCGGTCGACGCCGTGCGCTCGGTGCTCTTCTCGTCGCGCCTGTAACCGAGGAGTCGGCGCGCGGGTCTAGGAAGAGGGAACCAAGTCCGGCTCTTGTAGGCGCAGGTGCGTCTCGACCCGGCCACTGCACCCGCACCGCCGCTCTACGGCGGTGCACCTCCGTACGTGATAGGCGTGATGGAACAATTCGAAACGGCGGCAGCTGAAGGGAATCAGCCGCGGCGCCGTGCGAACCACAACGGCGCCCGGCCGATGCCGGCGGCGCCGCGTCTGCGTCCCTATCAGGTCGAGGCGCAACAAGCGATACTCGAACACCGCGCCCGCGGCATCCGCAGCCAAATCATCTCCCTGGCGACGGGTTTGGGGAAATGTGTTGACCCGCAAACCTGGGTGTGGTCGAACGGACTGCACCGTTTCGAGGATGCCTGGGGCAGCGAACGTATCGCAGGCCCGCACAAGACCGATGCGGTCGTCGCCTGGTACGACGACGGTGTAAACCCCGGCCGCCGCGTAACAACGCATGCCGGCTTGCACATCGACGGGACGCTCGCGCATCGCCTCTGGATCCGTCGTGATGACGGCTTCGAGGGCTGGTGTCGCATCGAAGACATCGCCATCGGAGACTTCATTGCTGTCGGTCGCGGCCACGCCGACTTCGGAACCCGTGAGGTTCCGGTGCACCAAGCATATTTGCTCGGACTAGCCATTGCTGACGGCGTAGAAGTCAGCGCGGAAGTCGTTGCTCCATTGTCATCCCGAGCTTGTCGAGGGACAGCCGCAATCGCCGTCCTTGGTGGCGGTCCCTCGACAAAGCTCGGGATGACAATGGAACGCGGTGCCGTTCCAGATGAGATTCTGCAAAGTGACCGCGAGTCGGTCCGTGCATTCTTGCGCGGCTACTTCGACGGCGTTGGCGTTGCGAGCCCAAATATCGCGTGCGATGCGTCAAGTCGCTCCCTTGCTGAGCAAATCCAACAGCTACTCTTGGGACTCGGCGTGTTCTGCGGCATCGACGCTAACCAAGTCACCGTATATGACGTAGAGGAGTTCGAGCTCCAGGTCGGCTTCACGCGCCCGATCGTCGCTCAGAAGCGCCATCCGAATTACGATGTCGTGCCTGGCGTCGGCGCGCTGGTTCGCGACTTGGCCCAACAGATTCCGGCCAAGTACCGATCCAATGATTTTCGCACGATGTCGGCCTACTATGACCGTACCGGGTGGCGGCGCCCGTCGTACCATCTGCTGCGCCGATGGCTCGCATCCGCGCCCGACTGCGCGGCCGTCGACGAGCTGCGGCGGATCGTTGACGAGCATCGCGCGTGGACGCCGGTAACGGAAATTGCGCCGTCAACGATCCGCCGCATCGACGCGCAGGTCGAAGACAGCCATGCGTTCATCGGGAACGGCCTCATCAATCACAACACGATCGTCCTAGCAACGCTTCCTAAGTTGTTGTCATTGCGGTCGGGTGACGTGACGCTCGTGGTCGCGCACCGCGACGAATTGATCGAGCAGACCGTCGAGAAGATGAGCATCGAGAATCCCGATGCGAAGATCGGGGTCGAGAAGGCCGAGCGCAAAGCACCTGAGGATTCGAACATCGTCGTGGCGACCGTGCAGACGCTTTCGGAGAAGCGGCTCGAGTCGTTTGTCCAGCGGTTCCACCGGCGCATTTCGCTCTTCATCATCGACGAGGCGCATCACGCGGCGGCGCCGTCGTATCGCGCGATCGTCGATGCGATCCTCGCGCAGCGCCCCGAGGCGATGGTCCTGGGCTTCACCGCCACGCCGAACCGCGGCGACGGCGTGCGGCTCATCGACGTCTTCGAGAAGATCGTTTACTCGATGGATGCCCGTAAGGCGATCGACGCGGGCTACCTCGTTCCCGTCAAATCGTACGCGGTCGCGACGACCACGAACCTCGACGACATCGCCTCACGCGGCGGCGACTTCGTGATCGGGCAACTCGCGGCCGCGGTCAACACGGTCGACCGCAACGCGCGCATCGTCGCCGCCTACAAGCAGCACACGCCCGGAATGAAGGCGCTCGTGTTCACCGCTTCGGTCGAGCACGCCCGGGACATCGCCGAAGAATTCGTGGCCAACGGCGTGAAAGCCGAGTGGGCCAGCGGCGAGACGCCGCAGGACGAACGCGAAAAGATCGTCCGCGACTTCCGCGACGGCACGATCGACGTGCTGGCCAACTGCGGGCTCTACCTCGAAGGCTTCGACGTTCCGTCGGTCCAGGTTATCCTCAACGCGCGGCCGACCAAATCGACGACACTCTACACGCAGATCACCGGCCGCGCGCTGCGCCCCGTCGACGACATCGCGAACCTGCTCTCGTCCACCGACTCCGCCTTGATGCGGCGCGAGCTGATCGAGAAGAGCGTGAAGCCGGCCGCGCTTATCATCGACTTCGTCGACCAGGCGCAGCGCCACCAGCTCGTCACGCTGCCCTCGCTGTACGGCTTGCCGCCGCAGATCGACGCCCAAGGCCGCATGACGGCCCAAGTTGCGGAGAAGTTCGAAGAGCTGCTGCGCCGCGATCCCAAACGCGCCGCGAAGGTGCGCACCGCCGAAGAGATCGAGACCGCGCTGCTCGAGATCGATGGTTTCGCCGCGCCCAAGGAGATCAAACCGACCTGGGCGCCGCTCGACCCCGATCACTGGCGCATGGTTCTCCCGCCGCAGCGCATCGCGTGGGACAAGTCGGGCCGCCCGATTCCGAACTTCGGTCAGCAGTGGGATCAGTGGGTCACCGAGGCCCGGCGCATCGCGCCGCACGAAGACGCCGAGCGCTTTGCTTCACGGATGCTCAACGTCAACCCGAAGACCGTGAAGTTCGACCAGCCGCGCATCGACGTGCAGCGCGACGGCGACGAGTACCTGACGCTTTACACGACCGACGACGTGCCCGAACGCGTCATCGATCGCAACAAGTCCCTCCCGGGCGCGCTGGGCAACGCCTACGAACGCGTCAAAGAGATCCTCTCGGGCTACACACAGATCGGCGGACCCCCCCAGCAGCGGCCGAAAGGCCCCGGCACGAACGGTCACGGCAACGCCCATCGGCCGCAAAACGGCCCGCCGCAGAACAACGGCACGCCACGCCGCAAACGGGACCGCCGCGCTCGCGCGCAACGCCGCAAACCCTAAGCTCGGGATGACACGACGGCGAGCGCCGCGTTCCACTCCGCAATGACGTCGTTCGACGTAGCGACTACGCCGAAGTGGGTGCGCATGTTGTAGAGCGCGCCTTCGTGCTCTTCCGGCGAATATGCCGCGGTGCAGTCCGACAAGAACACGATGTGATAGTCGAGCATGTAGCCGTGGCGCGCGGTCGACTCGACGCAGATGTTGGTCGAGACGCCCGTCATGATCAGGTTCTCGATCTTCAGCGTGTGCAGCACCGAATCGAGCCGCGTGTTGATGAAGGCACTGTAGCGGTGCTTGATGACGACCGGCTCGTCCGGCAACGGCGCGACTTCGGTGAACTCCGAGCCCCACGTGCCCTTGCGGCAGACACCGCCGGAGCCGCCGCCGAAGCGCCACGTCCAAGCCTCGGAATCGGTCGCCGCTTCGTGGATCGTCCGAATGAAGATCACCGGCGCTCCTGCTGCGCGCGCGGCGGTCAGCAGCGCTTGCAGGTTCGGGAGCATCGCCATCGCGGCGGCCGTCGGCTGCCCCGCTTTTCCGAGCAGGCCGTCGGGACGGCAGTAGTCGTTCTGCACGTCCACGACGAGAACGGCGCTGTTAGCCGGGCGAACGAGTTGGTCGAGACTCTTCATCGCGGTCCTCCTACGCGCCGGCCGCGACGGAGTGGGTGAGGGCCCACGTATCGATGATGTCCTGCGCGGCGACGACGCGCCCGAAGTGCTTTTGATGCGTGCTCAGCGTCATGTCGTGCGCGGCCTGGTTGTACCCGGCCGAGCAATCGGAAACGAGGACGGTGTGGTAGTCCAACATAAACCCGTGGCGAGCCGTCGACTCAACGCAGACGTTCGTCGCCACGCCCAGCACGATGATGTTCTCGACCTTGAGCGTGCGCAGGACCGAATCCAACCGCGTGTTGATGAACGCGCTGTAGCGGTGCTTGATCACGACCGGTTCCGATTCGCGCGGCGCGATGCCGGTGAACTCGGCACCCCACGTTCCCTTCAGGCACGTCTTCGCGTCGGGATTTGCGCGGCGGCCGATCCACGCCTCGGAATCGGTTGACGGTTCGTGGATCGTCTGGATGAAGATGACGTTCGCGCCGTGCTCGCGCGCGGCATCAAGGAACCGCTGCAATGTCGGGATCATCGCCATCGCGGCGCGCGTGTCCCGGCCGCCTTGACCGGCGGCGCCCGCCGGTTCGCAAAAGTCGTTTTGAACGTCGACGACCACGATCGCCGTTTTGGACGGCGTCACCAACTCGCTCAAGCTGCGCATCGGCACTCCTTCGGCAGGCCGGCCGGAAAGTCCGGCGCTTAGAGCGTCTGCGCGTTCGGATCGATCACGTCTTTGGCGGGAAAAGCTTTCGCCAGCACGTTGTACTTCGCGGCAATGTCGATCACCGGCTGGATCAGCCGCGGATCGAGTGTGGTGCCCATAATCGTCGGTACGGTCGTCGCGAGGACGCTCACGTCGATCCCGGTGAACTTCGCGAGGACCGGCAGCATCTCGGCCCGGTGAGCCACCGCGTAGGTAACGCCTTCTGCGGTGCCCTTGCGGAAGCGCGCGAGCACGTCGGTATTTTTCGCCGCATAGTCGGCTGCGGCGAACAGCAGCGTCGCGGCGAAGCGTTTGGCGATCGCATCATACGGGTGGGCGAGAAACCGGCACTTGCCGCTGTGAACGGCATCGGTCGCCAACGGCTCGGCCAGCGGCGCCGCGGCGACGCGGCCGGCGGCGATCGCATCAGCCTGCGCCCCGCCCGGCAATTCCAGAAATTTCACCGTGCGCGAATCGCCGCCGTTCTGATCGATCCAGGCGGAGGTGCCGAGCGTGAACAGATCCCCGAGCGCGGGGACCGCGAGCGTTTTCCCGTTGAGGTCGCGCCCGCTCTTGATCGGCGAGTCCTTCGCCACGAGCAGCGAGACATTCGGCTGAGCCGAGCTGTAGATGGCGCTCGGCGCTTCGAGCACGAACGGCACGCCGCGCTCGTGCGCGACGAACATCGCGAGCGCGCCGGACTTCCCGATCTCGAGGTCGCCGCTGGCGACCGCCGCCGAGATCGCCACCCCGTTGTTCATCCGTGTCACCGCAACGTCGAGACCGTACTTCTGGTAGATGCCGGATTGCGCGGCCCACAACACGCTGACGATGTCGTCTTGGACCGTCGCACCGACGCGAATCTTGGTCAGCGTCTGCGCGCGCACGAAGGCCGGCGCACCGGCGAACGCGGTGCTTGCGGCCAAGAACGTCTTTCGCGCTAGCGTCATCGCGAGGCGTACGTGTGGATCGCGGCGGCCGGGACGCCGTCCGTAATCGTAAGGATGCCGTATGAAAAGGTCGGCATCAGGCGGCGGTTGGTCGGCGAGCCGGGATTGACGATGAGCTGCGCGCCGCGCCGCTCGACCAGCGGCCGGTGACTGTGGCCGTAGAGGATCACGTCGACCGGCTTGCCGGCAAACGCGCGGACGGCGTTCCCGTGCGCGTTGCGCTCGCGGCCGGAATCACCGTGCACCAGGCCAATCCGCACCCCGTCGATTGTGACGATCTTCTGCCGCCCGTAACGCTCCCAAATCTCTTGCGGGTCGTTGTTGCCGGCCACGGCGTCGAACGGCGCGATCGCTTCGAACAGCGGGATGGCGAGCGCATCGGTCAGATCGCCCAGGTGCAAGATGTGGCTGACCTGCGCGGCTCGCAATCCGTCTTCGAGCGCGCGCGGCAACGCGCGCCCGAAGCGCGGAAAGTGGGTGTCGGAGACCAGGCCGATCGTGGTCATCAGCTGTGTGTTTCCACCACCGAGGGCTCCGGCTCCCGTGGAGGTCTTGCGCCGATGCCGAATGAGTGCGCATGGGGTTGACGTTCGTCCCGACGCCGCTCGGTAATTTGCGCGACATCACGCTGCGCGCGCTCGACGTCTTGCGCGCGGCGGAACTGATCGTTGCAGAGGACACGCGCGTCGCCCGCCGGCTGCTCTCGGCGCACGGGATCGCGGGCACGCCGATCTGGGTCTACCACGAACACAACGCCGCCACGTCGACCGCGGCGATCCTCGAACGCGCCGCGAGCGGCAGCGTCGCGGTGGTCACCGACGCCGGGATGCCGGGCATCAGCGATCCCGGCAGCGCCCTGGTCACGGCCGCCCGGGCGGCGGGGATCGCCGTGGACGTCCTGCCCGGGCCGACCGCCTTTGCCTGCGCGGCCGTCCTGTCGGGCTTCGACGTCCGGCGCTTCGCCTTCGAAGGCTGGGTGCCGCGGACGTCCGGCAGCCGGCGGGCTGCGTTTCGCACCGCGCTGGCGCGCGGCATCCCGAGCGTGTGGTACGAGTCGCCGCACCGCATCGCCGCAGCGCTGGCCGATCTGGCCGCGGTCGCACCCGACGTCCCAACCTTTCTCGTGCGCGAGTTCACCAAGCTCCACGAGCAGCAGATCGGCGGAACCCCGGCCGAAGTGGCGGCCGCACTGCCCGAGCCGCTGCGCGGCGAGGTGATGCTGGTGATCGGCGCAGGCGTAGCAGCAGCCGCCGGCGGCGCCATCGGGTCGCTGGACGAGCAGATCGACGCGCTGCTGGCCGCGGGAGCCTCGACAGCCACGATTGCAAAGCAACTCGCAGCGAGCGGCGCCGGCGATCGCAAGGCAATCTACGCGCGCGCCGGCGCGCGCCGCAGCGAAGGTGCGAGCGCAACCCGAGCGGGAACGCGAACCCCGTGACCCAACAGCGCGGCTTTTACGTTACCACCCCGATCTACTACATCAGCGGTACGCCCCACATCGGGCATGCGTACACGACGATCGCGGCGGATATTCTCGCGCGCACGGCGCGAGCGTGGGACGGCGACGCGCGCTCGCTCACCGGCACCGACGAACACGGGCAGAAGGTCGCGCAAGCCGCCGCGGCGGCCGGGAAAACGCCGCAGGTCTACGTGGACGAGCTCGCGCCGCGCTGGAAAGCGCTCGCGCCGGCGTTCGACGCGCAGTTCACCGACTTCATCCGCACCACCGAACCGCGCCACCGCGTCGCGTGTCTCGCACTCTTCGAGAAGATGCGCGCCAACGGTGACGTGTACGAAGGGACCTACGAGGGCTGGTACTGCACCAACGACGAGACGTTCTGGCCCGCGGCCAAGCTGATCGACGGACGCTGTCCCAACGCCGAATGCCGCCGACCGGTCGAATGGCTATCGGAGAAGAACTGGTTCTTCAAGCTTTCCGCCTACACCGACCGGCTGATCGCGCACTTCACCGCCCACCCGGAGTTCTTGCGCCCGCAATCGGTATACAACGAAATGATGCGCACGCTCGAGGGCGGGCTCGAGGATCTTTCGATCTCGCGCTCGACGATCGACTGGGGCATTCCGCTGCCCGGCGGCGGCGTGCTTTACGTCTGGTTCGACGCGCTGATCAACTACATCAGCGCGCTCGGCTATCCCGACCAGAGCGGCTTGATGACGCGCTACTGGCCCGGGATGCACCTGATCGGCAAGGAGATCGCGCGTTTTCACACCTTGATTTGGCCGGCCATGCTGTGGTCGGCCGGACTCGCCGAACCGACGCGCGTGTTCGCGCACGGCTGGCTGCTCACCGACGGCGAGAAGATGTCGAAAAGCCAAGGCAACGTCGTCGACCCGTTCAACTTGATCGACCAATTCGGCGCGGACGCGGTGCGCTATTTTCTCTTTCGCGAAGCGCCGTTCGGCAGCGATTTCTCGATCTCGTTCGAGAAGTTGCGGCTGCGGCACAATTCCGATCTCGGCAACGACCTCGGCAATCTGCTGCGAAGGTCACTGGCGATGCTGTCGAAGTACCGCAACGGTCTGGTGCCGCAAGCGAGCGAGTCGCAACTCGGCGACCGCTTCGCCGACATCGGCGCGCAAGTCCACGAGCACGTGATCGCGCTGCGCTTTCGCGAAGCACTCGAGGTGATCTGGGAGTTGATCACCGCGCTCAACCGCGAGATCGACGAGCGCAAACCGTGGGACCTCTACAAGCACGAACGCGGTGCCGAGCTCGACGCGCTGCTCTACGACCTCTGCGAAGGGCTGCGCTTCGCGGCGATCCTGCTCTTCCCGTTCATGCCCTCGAAGGCGACCGAGATGTGGCGCCAGCTCGGCCTCGCCGGCACCCCCGAAGTTCTTTGGCAAGACGAACTGCGTTGGGGCGCGCTCGGCGCCAACACCCAAACCGCCCCCGCCGATGCGCTCTTCCCGCGCCTGGAGCCGCCGGCCGCCTAAGCGCGCGCCACCGGCAGCCCGCTTTGCTTTGTGTCACCCGCGGCCCCCCGTGTCATCCCGAGCTTGTCGAGGGACAGCCGCCAAGTACGGCGATTGAGGCGGTCCGTCGACAGGCTCGGGATGACATTAAGGTATAGGGGACTATAGTATTCGAATCGCGTAGGAGGCGCCATGTCTCACACGATTCGCGACAAGACGAAGCTGCTGGCCCGCGTTCGGCGCATCAAAGGCCAGTGCGAAGCCATCGAGCGCGCCCTCGAAGGCGAGGAAGAATGCGGCGCAACGCTCCAGCTGATTGCCGGGGCGCGCGGGGCGATGAACGGCTTGATGGCCGAGGTGCTCGAGCAGCACGTTCTCTCACACGTTCTCAACGGAGCGACCTCACGGGCTCGCACCGACGCTGCCGGCGAGCTCGTCGACGTCGTGCGGGCCTACCTCAAGTGATCGAAGGGTGATCGAAGAGACCGCGCCCGGCCACGGCGGGATCGACCGCCTCGACCTGGCGCGGGTGGGCTTCGTCGTTGCGGCTGCCGCGGCGGTGTGGTTTCACCTCTGGGAGCCCGTGGCGCAGTTCAGCGTCATCGGCGTCGCGGCCACGTTGATCGGGGGTTACCCGATCTTCAAAGAGGCCTTCGAGAACGTGCTCGAGCGGCGCATGACGATGGAACTCTCGATGACGATCGCGCTCGTCGCCGCACTGTCGATCGGGCAGGCGTTTACGGCGCTCGTCATCACAGCGTTCGTCCTAGCCGCCGAGATCCTCGAGCACCTGACGGTTGCACGCGGTCGCGAGGCCATCGGCGATCTGCTACGGTATCTGCCGCGCACGGCGATCGTGCGGCGCGACGGTGCGATGCGCGAGGTGCCGGCTAGCGAACTTGCGATCGGCGACGCGGTGCTGGTGAATCCCGGCGCGCTCGTGCCGGTCGACGGAACGGTGATTGCGGGCAGTTCGTTCATCGACGAGGCGCGCATTACCGGCGAGTCGATGCCGACGGAAAAAGTTGCCGGCGACGTTGCCTACGCGGGCACGGTCAACCAGCGCGGCGCACTCGAGATCCGCGCCGAACGACTCGGCCGCGACACGAGCTTCGGTCGCATTATCGACGCGGTCGAATCGGCCGAACGATCGCGCGCGCCGATCGAACGTCTGGCCGATCGCCTATCCGGTTACCTCGTCTACTTTGCGCTCGGCGCCGCCGTGCTGACGTATCTGCTCACACACAATATCGTGGCCACGATTTCGGTCATCATCGTGGCCGGCGCGTGCGGGATCGCAGCGGGCACCCCGCTCGCAGTCCTGGGCGCGGTCGGGCGCGCGGCGCGCGCCGGCGCGATCGTGAAGGGCGGACGTTACCTCGAAGCGCTCGCCGCCGTCGACACGGTGATTTTCGACAAGACGGGCACGGTCACGTTCGGTACGCCCGAAGTTCGCGCGGTCGTTCCGGCCCCTGGCAGTACAGCGGATCTGCTGATCCGGATGGCCGCGACCGCCGAACGGCGCTCCGAGCATCCGCTCGGGACCTCGATTGTGGCCTATGCCGAATCGCGCGCGATCCCGGTCGCGGAGCCGGAAACGTTCACCTATACGCCGGGCCGCGGCATTCGCGCGCACTTCGACGGCGACGTCATCTTGATCGGCAACGCCGCGCTGCTGGGCGACGACGGGCTTGAGGTAACCGCCCAGACGTCCGACGAGGCGGTGACGGCGGTGCACGTCGCGTTGGGACGCACGTACTTGGGAGCGATCTACATCGCCGACACGGTGCGTCCGGAGGCCGCCGCCGCGCTGGCCGCATTGAAGGCCATGTCGATTCGAACGGTCCTACTGACCGGCGACATCGAACGCGTCGCGGCCGCGGTCGGACGCGAGCTCGGCGTGGATGAAGTCGTGGCCGAGTTGCTCCCCGAGCAGAAGAGCGAGTTCGTCGGCGAATTGGTCGCTGCCGGCCGGATCGTCGCGATGGTGGGTGACGGCGTCAACGATGCCCCGGCGCTGACCCGCGCAACGATCGGCGTCGCGATGGGATCGGGCACCGATGTGGCCCGAGAATGCGCCGACATCGTGCTCTTGGGAAACGACCTCTCGCGATTCGTCGAGACCGTGCGCATCGCCCGGCGCACCAAGGCCATCGTGATGCAAAATTTCGCCGGCACGATCGCGGTCGACAGCGTCGGCATCCTGCTCGCCGCGCTGGGTTTCCTCAACCCGCTCTTCGCTGCATTCATCCACGTCGCGTCGGAGCTGACCTTCATCCTCAATTCAACGCGCATGCTCGCCCCGCGCGAACGCGGCGCGAAACACGCGCCGATCGCCGAAGTCAGCGCTAAAGAATTGGCCGGTAGAAGCGCCTAGCAGCCCGCAAATTTTTCGCCACGCGAGTTCCTTTTATGTCACCCCGAGCTTGTCGAGGGGCCGCCGCCAAGTATAGGCGATTGAGGCGGCCCCTCGACAAGCTCGGGG
>Ga0209415_10002112_pt1 | contig 37551 bp, 35 predicted proteins | sample PeaSoiSIISIP2007_FD_187696 | JGI IMG/M metagenome (GOLD analysis project Ga0209415, IMG submission 187696) | Peat soil microbial communities from Weissenstadt, Germany - SII-SIP-2007 (SPAdes) (version 2) | ecosystem: Environmental > Terrestrial > Soil > Wetlands > Peat | place: Germany...
CCGTGGAGTTGGCGGCCCGCCGTCGATGCAGCTGCCGCCTGAGGGTCAGCTACCCGCGGCCTTGGCCGGATGCATACGATGATCCGGGCCTTCTCCTCGCCACTCCAGCTGCGTCGTCGCCCGGCGCCAGTGAAGATCTCGACCCGCCGTGCCGCCGTTGGCTTAGTCCTAGGATCGTCCTGCGTGATCGTCATAGTGCCAGCGGCCCGTGTCGATGGCCCCGACACTCTCACGTCCCGTCAGCAAAACACAGGTGCCCTCAAAGCACCGCTTACTCATAGAACAGGTGCTTTTGGCCCCCACTGCGCCGACCCATCATGACCCGCTCCGTCGCGAACCGCGCTGGGAAAACGGAATCACGCCTGTCGTCGGCGTTCAACCGACTTTTGCAACACTATCTGCCAATAGCGGAAGCACTCATTCGGTCGCAACGTGAGCGCAAAGTCGATGCTTGGGGCTACCCACAGCACCGCGTGGCTGAGGGCACTGCCATGATACTATGTCCTGAAGTGATGGCTAGGCCATTATGTCGACGGCCGTATCGATGCCAACACTCGCCCAGATCTCGTCGATCGCATGGTTGCTGACTGCGATACAGCCGTCGGTCCAATCCTTGAAAAAGGCAACAGGATCGTAGTGACCATAGCCGTCTGGCAAGCCGTGAATCTCGATATTGCCCCCGGGCGCCAGGCCAGCCGCGAGCGCCGTTCGGACATCCTCTGCATTGGGATAGGAGATGTGAAGCGCGCGGTAGAATCGACTATGAGAATTGAACCCGTCGATCCGATAACCGCCCTCCGGCGTGCGTCCATCCCCTTGTTCGCGTTTGGGTCCTATCGGACGGGCGCCCAGTGCCACGGGAAAGGTCCCGAGGACGTTGCCGGCACGCAACAGCATCAGCTTGCGCGCGGACTTGAGGACGACGATACGATCCGCTCTCACGCCGCTTGCCCAGGCCTCAGCCTTTATCGGCCGAACGAGGAGCGCTGCGGCGGCTAACGCTATGTCGCCACAGACCCGGCGGCGGGTCGGCAAGCAGATTTGGGACATAAGTCATCCCACGACGATCGTTCCGATCTCTCAAATTATTGTCCATCCGCGTGTTGTCCGCAAGCCGCGGCAACCTGCGGCATAGCAGCGCGGGCAGCCGTTATCGCTGAAGGAACAAGGCGATCTGGATCGCTGGAGGAGAAGGACGATTCGGTGATTCGGAGCGGCATGCCAGGTCGTTTGAGGCCGATCTGGTCGACGCTCCGCCAGTCGATGCGATCGACGTGGGTTCCCGCCGCCGCGACGACGCGGTCAATCAGGTCGGGCGGGACTTCGGGCGTCATCGGCTGATTGACGTCAATTTCGTCCATCTGGTGCCTGCTGGGAGCTACCGCGAGATAGAGCTCACCGTCGACCCAGGCCAGACGGATTTCCTCGTCGACAACTCGTACCGGGGTCCCCACCGGCACTTCGCTGAATAGCCGCTCTATGTCTTCGGGATAGAGGCGGATGCACCCATGGCTCACATGCCGGCCGACGCCATAGGGCTTGTTAGTGCCGTGAATCAGGTAACCAGCCCACCCCAGCCGCAGCTCATATTCGCCGAGAGGATTGGCCGGGCCCGGCGGAACCATCTCCGGCAAGTCAGGCTTCTCTTCGCGGATCGACTGTGGAGGAAACCAAGTGGGCCGAACGACCTTGCCAATGACCCGTGTGCTACCGAGCGGGGTCAATTGCGCTTCAACTCCGATGCCGATTGGGTATGTCTCGAGCGTGTGGCCGTCAGGCGGGAAATAGTAGAGCCGTTGCTCCGCAAGGTTAATCACGATGCCCTTACGTGGACCCTCCGGCACGAGATAGATGCTAGGCAGAATAATTATTCGGCCAGCGCCCGGAAGCCATGGGTCGGTATTGCCGTTGACAGCGATAAGTTCCCCATAGCCGAGATCGTTACTACGCGCGACATCGAGCAGGTTGTCTTCGTCGCGCGTGACATACGTTCCAGGTACGCCCACTAACATTTGATCCGGAGCAAGCGAGAACGATGCCGCCTGCGCTAGCGGCGGCACGAGAGTGAGAACCGCAGCTGAAATAATGATTCGTGCCACTACGCAGGCGTACACGAGCGATATTCGACCCATGGCTGCGATGCTCTTTCTCCGCCTCGGACAAATACCGTCGCTGCAGCCAGCGGAGTGATGCGGCGACGGTATTTGCGCCCTTCTCGGTCGATGAGTCTATTTCTTGAGGCCTTGCTCGTACATGCGATCGGCCTTGGCGTTCGCCGCATCGGCTTTTTGGTTCGCCGCTTGGGCTGCCTGCAGGGCCTGGTCCGCAGTGGCCTGGGCGTGCGTCACGCTATCTTGGCTTGCGCAAGCTCCGACCGCCAATGTCGCGGCGAGAACCAAGAATCCAGCGCTCTTCTTCCAACTTGCCTTGCACATTCCTTTGCTCCTTTCTTGTTAAAGGTCATGTAGAGGCTTCGTCCAGCCACGAAAGCCGGTTCCCGGAAACGTCTAATCCCGCCGGCTCCCTTGTGGATTTTCCTCCCAAGACGGACTTATCGATAAGCCACGTCACCAAAACCGCATTGACCTAGATCAAATTGAAGCATGGCCGTGGGAGTCGCCATCGATTGAGGAACAGTCCCGCTACAGAGAGTCGCAGGCCGGGACCCTAGCTTCATCAAGAAATGTGTGAGTCAAGGATGAGCTCTTAAAGACGGTCGCTTTCGCCAGTTACGGTGACGCAATGGTGGCTCGAAGCCAAATGGTGACGGCAACGACCAACAAAACAGGACTTGAGAGATGAGGATGACATTCGTTCCGACATTGTGTTTCGCTCGGACCGGGATAAGTGCCGCATCGGCGCCGCCGCAACAGCGATGAGGGATTTCGGTGCCAGCGCCACCCGGCAGGCAAAAGCAAGGTCGAAAAGTGCGAAGCCCCACGCCATAGAAAGGGATTCAATATCAACGGCTTACGAGTTCCATACTAAATCGCTGAAGTCCTCGGCTTTGGAGAATGCGGGCTGGAGAGAGACAAAATTGGCATGTTGCCCGGGGCGCTCGGTCCAGAGCTTTCTCAAAAAACGGCGCAGATACTGGGGTTTTTGGGGGTCTCGCGCGGCGACGGAGAATTTCCGACGTGGTGTAGGTGGCGGGGGAAGGGAGATTCGAATTGGCGGCACCGCCTTGGTCCGCAATCCGTGACAAGCATCGTGATTGACTGAACTTGTTAGCGTCCTCGCTCGTGGTCGAAAGGCCAGGTAGGCCAGAACGTCGTGCTCACTGTCGTCCGTCAAGGCGGCGAGCTTGGGCCAGCGCGGCCTGAGCTGATCGGCGACATGCCGACAGGTCTGATGTCCGGCCCCGGCGTCGGCTTGCAGGAACGCGAGCAGTCGGCAGGCCGTCATGGCGAAGACCGCATTTATAGACCGACCGCGCGGGTCCGGTTTATCACTGCGCCCGGTCGACATGCGTTGATTGACGGTGAACATTTTAGGAAACGTAGTTCACCGCGGGTCCGATAGACCCGACGAGCGTACGCGACGCTGGGTCCAACCGAAATGATGATCGCTAAGGCCCGATTTGACGGGACCCATCTGTCGCACTCACTCTCTCGACGGGGGGACAACGATACTTCTGGCCGATGGGACCCTATGAATAAAGAGGGTGGGGGAGGCCAAAATCATTGGGCCAAGAAATTCGCTCGGGTCAGAACCGCGGCTCCATCGCCTGGCTATCGGCAGTCGCCGCCGGGTACGAGCTGCGAGCGACAGGTGCAGATGATCGTGGTCGCGGTCGGCGCCGATGAGTGGCTGCGGGTCGACGACGCAGCCGATCCCGGTCGGCTCCGGCTCAGGCGGCACCTCGAGACCGAGGACACGGATTGCCACCTTGATTTTCCTGTTGGCGTTGGCATTGCACGGATGCATGTCCGTGCCACCGGCGGTGAGGCCACGCGCATTCGGCTTAAACGTGGGAGGGATCGGCAAGGCGGGGGCGTGAAGCCTTGGCTCGGTTTTGTTGATGCCTTAGCGTGTGCGGGCAGCATCTGAGACGGCTGCGTCGCAGTCATCGCCTCCTCTACCGGTGCTCTGCGCTGAACGAATTTGTTGCGAGGAATACTGTCCTCCACTTCGACTGTGATTGGTAAACGCATCGCGCCGCGCGGGCTCGACACGCTTAATCGAGCTAGCCGATATCCTGTACCGAAATCGTCCACGCGAACCCTCGTCCGAAACCACGGAATTCCGTCGAGAATCGCAACATTGTGGACACGTACGGTAAACATATGTTATTCGTACATTCCCAACCCCATGCGCTGGACGCATATCGACGGGAGGTCGCGGGTGATCGACAAGCGGAGGAAGAGAGTCGCTCTGTATCTCAGGGTCAGCACCAGCGGCCAGACCGTCGACAATCAGAGGCTCGAGCTCGAGGCCGCCGCAGAGCGGCACGGATGGGATATCACAGAAGTATTTGCGGACCGCGGTATCTCCGGCGCGAAAGGACGGGCCGAACGGCCAGCATTTGACCGGCTGCTGAAGGGCGTCACACGGAAGGAGTTCGACCTTATCGCGGCTTGGTCAGTCGATCGCCTCGGACGATCGCTTCAGGACCTCGTTGCCTTCCTCGGTGAGGTTCACGGCAAGGGTGTCGATCTTTACCTGCACCAGCAGGGACTCGACACCTCTACCAGCGCGGGGAAGGCGCTCTTTCAGATGATGGGTGTGTTCGCCGAATTTGAACGCGCGATGATCCGCGAACGGGTCAATGCCGGATTGTCGCGCGCAAGAAAGGCGGGAAAGACGCTCGGGCGACCGAAAGTCGGTGACCACGTCGAGGCTGCAATTCGGAGAGCGCTAAAGAGTGGTACCGGTATTCGGAAGACTGCGAGGGAATTAGGTATCGGCGTTTCGACTGTGCAACGCGTCAGGGCAGAAATGAACCGGGTGGCGTGATCACGAGCTGCGCTCGACGCTCCCGCCGTTGCGCATAACCTCACTGTGCCCGTTCCAGCTCGTTACGCGAAACCCAAGGACGGGGACAAGGGTTCTCGAACCGTCTCTCGGTGCAAAAACCCCATGACGCGCGCGCGCGTATCGCCCTCAATTCCTCGGTTCGTCAGCCGGCCAGAGCCGCGATTCGAAGAACCGATATATCGCATCTGAGACTTGCCCTGGGTCATCTCTCATCTTCGCGTCGAGAGTTCCAGCAGCAATGAGCGCGGTGATGTCCTTGTCGTGAATTTCGATGGTCAGGCACCGGTAACCGTCTCGCCGCCGAGCTCGAGAGGCGCGCATCCGTTCAGCCGCACGACTTGTCACTGTTGAATCCCCTCTTTTTGGCCGCCCACCATTCGAGCATCCGCAGCTTCGTCGCCTCGCCGACACGGCGCCGCCCCTCCTGCGTCTTGGGCCCCGTTGATCGGCCGCCATGTAGGCGGCACCGTCGTCGACCTGGTTCGACCCGCATGATGCAGGCCGTGCCCCGTCGAGTCCTTGCACCGCAAAGCGGGGAAGACATATGCATCCTCCAGTCGTTTGCAACGTCGGTGCAAACGTTCAATAATGATGCTTCCGTCGGATGAGGCTGTCGTGGTACCGCCAACTCGAGGAAAAGCGGTTGCAGGCGGGAATCGACGCTCCAAGCGCTAAGCCGGTTGGGCTCATCGTGATCGCAAATCATTCTTAGGCTCCACCCCGATTAGGTGGTAAAAGGCCGAGCGCAACCAGCGCAGCATGTGCCTCCGATCGCCAACGCCGGTTATGGGCGTCGAGGCAATCAAGTGAGGCGAAGTGAACCTGATTTCCATCGAGCAGCGCGAAGGCGCGGGTATCGCCGATCGGCGCCTCGCAGCCCGCGCAGCGATCTGATGGCCAACGCCGGCCGTGGAGCTTATGCCACGCGGCCAACGTGTCGTCCCAGGCCAAGAGCTGGGCGTCCGCCGCTGCATGTTCTCCTTCGAATTGACGAATGCCGGCGCGCTCGTCCAAATGCTCTTGCCAATCGCGGGCGCAGAGTTCGCCGTCGTGGTCGAACTGAGATATTTCCGGTGTTCCATGTGTTCCACGTGTTCCGGCTCCCGCATTACCGCCCATTTCCGGGCGCTTGGTGGTGGCGGCGGTTGGAACACCCGCGGTCGCTTCCGGTGACCGGTGTGTTCCGGCATCACCGATGGCGCGTTTGACCGGAACACCTGGAACACCTCGAGTCGTCGGCGGTGTTCCAGGCAGGGCTCCGTCAATATGCTCGTGGCGTCGCGGTGCAGACGGTGTCGGAACACGTGGAACACCTGGAACACCGCCCGTGCCATTTGTCGGCGCCCAGGGCGCGAACAGATCACGCATGCTCATCACCATCACCAAAAATGGCCGAAGTGACGACGTACATCCGCCGCTTGCCCAAGCGCGGCAGGTTTTCTGGACGCGACGTTTTCCCTTGTCCGTCGCCGATCAGCATCTTCATCCTCATAAGCTCGGCAGCGATGGAACGCGCGTTCCGACCACGGCAGACCTCGTTATTCCAGACATCGCGAAAGATCAGAAACTCCCACTCCCGCGAACTGTTGAGTCGCCGGAAGCCGGCTCTGTTAATGATCCGCTGAGCGTTTTCATCACTGTCCTGGTTGTTCATGACCTCGAACCGCGAAGCACCATGCGTAGCGATGAAGGCCCGAACGGCGGCGATGCCGGCAGCCATCTCCGCCGGTCCAGTGCCGCCGCGTTCCCTGAGCCAATCCTGGAAGCATTTTCCTGTCGCGCGCTTGGCCTCGTCCTCCGGCCACGGCAGGACGTCCATCGTAGCGGCCAGTTCACCTGCCGCGGCAGCGAGCGCGAAGCGGCCGGCGACCCGATGAACTTGGCCATCGGCGCCTTTTGGTAGATAATCGTCGAGCCATTCCTTCCGCGCCTTCTTGAACACCTCGCACAGATCGTGCGGCTGTTCCACGAGCCGGGCCAGGAAACACGGAATCGCAAGCCCGCGGTGGCGCTCGGTTGCTTCCTCCAGATGTCGAGCCAGAGCAGCTCCATCGGCGAAGCCATGGAGCTGCTCGAACACGCCGTGGCCGACGTCAGCATCGGCGGGCACCGCTATGAATCGTACCTCCTGTCCAGCGCGCGCGGTGCGATCGATCTCGGCGAGCTTCTGGGCTAGAGAAATTTCGCCACTTGAGAGAAATGCCACTCGCCATTTTAGGCTTCGCCGTAGTTCTGCCGCGCGGGTCATACGGGTCTTGCCCCGCTCGTTGCCGATCATGTAGGTGATGGCCTCGGCCGCAGCCGGATTCACCTGCGACAGCTCGTCCAGCAGCAAGAGTCCGTCATTCGCCGCGCTCGCCAACGATTCGAGTCCATTGTCGGTCGTGCGCCACGAGTCCAAGGGCTTGCCCCAGGCGCTCCCTGCCATACGAAGGCCGATGGTTTTACCGATCGAGGACCGGCCCTCCAAATGGAAGCCAAAACTCGCCTCGCTGCCAAAACGGAGCAAGGGGCCGACGAAGGCGACGCAGGTGGCAAGGATCAGCCGGGAGTTGCCGACCGCCTTTGCCGCGACCTCCGTCCGCCAGCCATCAAGCGTTCCGTGACGTTCAAGTGATTCAGGCGATGAAGGAGATCGAAGAATGACACGCTCCTGACTCATTGGACCAAACGTCGCACCATCCGGAGTGACGTAGGTGCCGCCGTGCCAGCCGGTCCGGTCGACGCACCGCACTCGCACATGGCGTTGAATGCGCCCGAGATAGCTGGTCAACAGTTCTCGCGCCTTGTAGCCCGGCGAAACAAATAGTCCCGCATCGAGGAGGCGGGCGCGCAGTTCGGCGGTGTCGCCAGCTAGCATCGAATAAGGCATGGGCCATTCGTGCAATCGCCCGTCTAGGTCTAGCCACTGGAGGAGCACTCCCCAGTTTCGTCCATTGTCGTCGCGGCTCAGCGCCGCCACTTTGAAAGGGCCGGAAACATGAATCGGTGGTTTCGCGGCCGCGTCTTCGTCTTCGTGCTTATGCTCGGTGTAGTGAAGTCCGTCAGATTCCATATGGAAGCCTGGCACGGGGTCATCATCGGTTCGCGCGAGAATCATGGCGCGGGCAAGGAGACGCCGGAGCGCTGCTGCGTCCCAACCATCCGGAAGAGGATCGGCCAGATCCCACTTTTGCGGGAACGACGCCGGGACCTGGATGATGCTGACCTCGGTTGCCCCGGCCTTGAGCGCGAGTTGCGCGACCTCGTTGGCATAGGCGAGCCCCACCGCGTCATTGTCCGGCCACACGACGACGCGCCGGCCCTTAACGGACGAGTAATCGGTCTTGTCGGCCGCTTTCGCGCCGCCTTGCGTCGAGACCGCGACGAAATCCGGGAAAAGCGTTTCCGCCGCCTTGCACTTTTTTTCGCCCTCGCAGAACATCACGTCGGCCGCGGGACGGGTGGCGAGGCGATCAAGGCCGAGAAGCGGCCTGGGCTCTGGCGGTGCTTTCCAGCGCCAGTCGCGTCGACCATCCGGCGCCTCGCAGTAGCATAGCGGCATGACATCTTTGTCCGGCTTGCCGTCATTGAGGTAGTCGAAGCGGCACGTCCTGAACAGCAACCGACCCGCAGCGTCGGGATAATCCCAAATCTGCGATGGGGTGCCGAGCCGATGGGATGGAATGCCCATCGCAGTGCCATCGGGCACCGGCAACAACGGCTTCCAGTCCGTCGCCTTGGCCGCGTTCTTCGCACCCTTGCGCTCAGCCTCGGTCAATGGGGAGGTGTTGAGGTCGAGCGTCATTGCCCGCCCTCCTCGAGGCCGAGCATGGCCGAAAGCCGGCGCGCGGCCTCGACTTGGCCCACATCGCTGAGATAGGCGAGGAGGCTCGTCGCGTCGCCGCCGTGCGCGTCTTCGACCGCGAAATCGGCCCAACGACAGTTGCTGACGTTGATGCGGAAGGAACCAAGCGAGCGGTCATTGCGTCTCGGATTGAGCGCTACGTATTCACGGCCCTGGAGCCGTCCCTGCGGCAGCCAGCGCGCTAGTAGCGCGGGCAGCACCGCGAGCGCAGCCGCATTGATCCGGCCGAAGTCGATCCGCTGGGTGGCGCCACTCATTGCACGCCTCCGTCGGAAACGTTGAATTTGCCAGGCCGCTTTCGGGGCCGCTGTGCCACGAACCATTTGGGCAGTGCGCCGGATAGCTCCTCGTGCGCGACCGCCAAAATCGGCGCCACTACCGAGTCGGCACGCTTCTGCCGCCGCGAGGCCAGCGAGCTTGTCGTGGCAGGGACCGGTGCGGATGCGGGCGAGGCGCCGAGATCGAGGAGGGCGACGACAGAGCGCACGTCCACGAGCGTGCGGCGACCAACCTTCGTGATTTTGATTCGCCCGGCTTTTACCGAGGCGTAGAACGAGGTCTTCCCGAGGCCGGTGTAGGCGAGCGTGTCGTTGATTGTGGCGGTCAGGCGATCGCGGAACGGCGGTGTTTGCTGGGCCGACGCAGCGACCGCGCCGGGGTGGGTGAATTCAGTAGGGCTGCGCTTCATGGCCTGTGCCTTGCGGCTCACGGCCAGCGCGATGGGCGGCGGAGAAACGGAGGCCGACGCAACACCGCGCGGCGAGAACCGCGTTGTCACCGTTGGCCCGAGAGCGCCTCGGCGCGGCGAGAGTGGGGGGGTCGTCCCGCAGCGTGCCCGACGACCATCAACAAAATAAAACGGCTACCAGCGAACGTCAACAACATCTGGTATGCCTAGCGATCCGGGGATTAGGCCTGTGTCTCCCCCTTTTGGGCACCGCGGCTCGCCGGGGTCCTGATCGTGTCGCACGCTATTTGCCAATGGTCTATGAGAGAGCGGCGTTTGGCGAAGAGGTCGCCCCTGAAATAGGCGGCCTCGACCTTGTTGCTGATCATGTGCGCGAGCGCCAACTCGATGAACTCGCGCGGATGGCCCGTAACCGGCGAGAAAGGCATCCGAGAAGCGCGGACGGGGCCGCTACGCGATCGACCTGGCCGGTTGCCAGGCTTTGGGCGAGCTTGCGAGGGAGCAGCCACCCTGCTACGCCAGCGCCCGCGACGTGCGCGATTGGAGCATAAGGGCAGGCTGCGGAGCGCGATGGCGATCGTAAGACTGTCGAGGGTTTGTGCGGCTGAATTGCGGGTCTATATGTGGGTAGATACCCTTTTGACGCCTAACCAATAGAAATTACTTGACTTTAGGCGGACACCCTCTCCGCCAACCCATAATTATCTGATATATAAGTCATATTTGTTTATTCGCTCGGGCCAAATTGACGCCACATGTCCGCGGCTTGCGCGCTCGGTGCCGTTCGTCGCCGGCGCGTGAGACCCGTCGCTGCCGAGAACTTCATCCGGCAATACCGATGATCCAAGCCGCCGAGGGCAGAGACGGCGACGATCTGGCCGAACCGCTGGATTGGCCGATAGTTCGGTGCGTCTTTGCCCGGGGATAGGTGCGTCCGCGCCTCGTTGTAGTAGCGCGCATACGATTTTAGGATGCTGCGCAGATGAGCCTCGCCGGCCACGATTATATGGTCGAGACATTCGCGCCGTATGGAACCAATGAGCCATTCGACATATGGATTTTGCCACGGTGATCGCGGTGCCGTCGGATGGTCCCGAATGCCCATGGCGCGAAGTCGTCGGACGAAGATTTCGCCATAGATGCGATCCCGATCGCGGAGCAGATAGCGGGGCGCCTCTTCCCACGGGAAAGCGTCGGCGATCTGGCGCGCCATCCACTCGGCGGTCGGGTTGCTCGTAACGCCGAAGCTCACGAGGCTCCGCCGTTTGTGATGCAGGATCACCATCCCGTACAGCAGTTTGAAGGTCGCCGCCGGGACGACGAACAGGTCGATCGAGGCGGTCACGCAGAGGTGGTTCCCGAGAAACGTCTTCCAGCTCTGCGACGGCGGCCGGCGGTGCTTCGCCATGTATTAGGCGACCGTCGACCGTGCCACGGCAAAGCCGAGCTTCAGCAGCTCGCCGTGGATCCGTGGCGCGCCCCAGAGCGGGTTTGCGACGCTTATCTCCCGGATCAGGGCTCGAAGCTCCGGATCGATTTTCGGGTGCCCACCGTGCGGGCTTTCGATTGTACTGGCGCTGGCGATCACGTGCCCGCGGCGGGCCACCGGATGATCGTGCCGGGCTGGATGATGGCGATGGCGTTCAGGGCCGAGGGGAAAAGGCGATAGAGCCATACAAAGAACAAGCGATCGCCGCTCGTATGTCTTATCCGACCTCGCGCCTGCCGCCGCAGAACGACCACTTGATGGCGAAGAACGGCGTTCTCTGCCTCGCGCCGAGCCATCGATCGGAGTGGCGAGAGAAGGATGGCGAGGAGCAGCCGGACCAGCGCGATCATCAGCCGACGTCGTTACTCGATTCCTCAGCGCAAACAAGCAGGATGAGATTGTCTGCGGGCACAAGGGGTCTTCTCCGATTGGACGATAGAGGTAAGGTTGCTCCGTATCCGTCGGTCCCTGAGGAGGCACGGTCATAACATGAGGTGGACGCTCGTGTTCACGTTCCTGGCCGTGACCCTGGTCGCGCAGGCATCGGGCGATGAGGCTGGCCCGCTCGGGCGCGATGGGTGGGGCAACGTCACGGCGCTCTCGCCCAGCCGGGCAGCGCACTCCAACGGAACGCTGCCAGGGCGGGGGCTAACAACCCTTGCGGACGCCGATTCGGCGCGCGCGAGTTCGGCCCGGCGAGACTCGGCGCCGGTAACCGGCATCGCGGTCGCTTTTCACGACGGTCAAACCTTCATCACCTGGAGGGACGTCGCAGCGGGATTCGACGGCGTGGGCTACCGCTACTCTGTCTATCGCTCGACCAAACCGATCACCGAGGCGACGCTGTCCTCCGCCCAGCTCATCGCCATGGACATTCTCAACAACTCCGCAGGACTGTTCGGGACGAACTTTTGGCCGGAGGATCGCCTCAAACCGAACAAGCCCATGACAGTGACGCGGCAGGGAGGCAAGCCGCTGCCGCGCTGGAGCGGGCTCGCCGTCCATACCGCGCTGAAGGATGAATCGGCGTTCTACGCGGTTGCCGCCACGGATCGTGAGCTGCATCGTCTCAGCGCGATCGTGCCCGGCACGAATGCGACCGTGGTCGCGGTCGAAGAGCACACCGCGCCGATCCAGCCGATGCTCCTTGCCGACGCGCGGTCGCGGCCCGGCGCCAGCGTGTCCGCCCCCGTCGACGCGCAAAAGGGGCTGCCGCTGACGCTGCGCCTCCATGTCACCGAACCCGCCGGCGGCGGCGCCAGCGCGGCGGGCGATTACTACCTCTATTACGGCGACGATACGATGGGCTATCGCGACGGCATGCCCGGTGTTTTCTCGGTGGAGAAGGGCGGAGAGTTCGCGACCGCTCTCGGCGGAGCCTTGGGCACCGACCGGCTCGAGCTGTTCACCCGCGACGCGATCATAAGCCCCTTTGGCGACGGCGTGTTCGAGACGGATTGGTTCGGATATGAAGCAGTCCCGCAATGGGCGCCGAATACGCCGCCGCGCGTCTATCCCTTCACCGAGAACCGCTTGCAATGGCTGATCGATTGGACGGTTCACCGCTATGCGGTCGATGCCCGGCGCATCTACGTGCTTGGCGAGTCGATGGGCGGATGGGGCGCGACCATTTTCGGCCTGCGCCATCCGGAGATTTTCGCGGCGATCTATGCCGGGATGCCGCGGCCCCGCGTGCGCAACGTGCCGACCCTCGTCCCCAGGGATGAGAAGGATCCGGCGCTGATGCCGGACGGCACGGACTACTTTCAGCGGATGGACACCGTGCGCTTCGTCGCGCAATTCCGCGGCGAGCTGCCGTTCATCGCGTGGACGATCGGCCGGCATGACCCCTATGCGAGCTGGGCGGATCAAGTCGATCTGGCGCGCGCCCTGGAGGCGACCCATCGCGGCTTCGTCTTCGCCTGGAACGACGGCGCCCACGCCGACGGAACCGGACCGATGCCGACCCTCCTTCATTATTACGGTCCTGATAAGTTCGCCCGCGACAAGAGCTATCCTGCCCTGTCGAACAGCTCGATCGATGCGCGTCCCGGAAACGGTGATCCCGCAGACGGCGACAAGATCGGCGGGATCAATCTCGGTTTCGCCTGGAGCGATCCCAACGACACCGTGGACACGTGGAGCACCAGGATCTCCAATGATCTTGCCCAGCGGGACATGACCGTGGACGTCACCCCGCGGCGAGCTCAGCATTTCGTCATTGCCGCGGGCGAGGTTGTCAAATGGCGGACCTCCACCGGATCTTCGGGGACGGCGACGGCGAACCGCGACGGCTTCGTGACGATTCCGAGAGTCGTCATTCGGCCTCATGCCAAGACGATGTTGACGCTCGCCCGCTCCTAGAGCTTCATGGCGACGACGGTGCCGCGGTGAAAGGGCGTACTCGACGAGAAGGACGACTATCGCGATGCTCGACCAAATGGACCGGCAAGCGATCCCCGTGGCGGAGGCCCAGCGAAGCGGCGCCGCACTGCGAATAGCACTCCCGTGGCAATGATCGGTCGCTCACTGTCCTGCCTCACGGGGCGACTTCCAAATGGCGAAAACCGGTGGGTATCGGGCCTCGTTCTCCTGCTCTGCCTTCTCTATTTCGTCGACCCGAACCCGCGATTGGACTTCTCCGTCTTCGACACGCGAGACGCGGAGAGCTACCTCGCGCTGAGCCAGTCGCTGGTCGCCGGCCGCGGCTACACGAGAAGCCTCGACCCGGAATATTACATACCGCACACGACCTGGCCGCCTGGGCTGCCCATCCTATTGATGCCGGTTGCGCTCTTATCCGGAGTACCGGTTGACCTGCTTCACGTGAAACTTGGGATGATCGCTTATGGGGTCGTCGGCATCATTCTCGCCTATCTCTATGCGCGACGGCTCGCTCGCTCGCCACTGACGCGGCTTTGCGTCCCGATGTTTCTCGGGCTCAACCCGTATTATTGGCAATTCTCGCGGATGACGGATACCGAGATGCCTACGATCGTGTGGGCACTCGTTGCTCTTCTCCTGGCGGACCGCCTGTGGTCGAAGGAATCGGTTCGATATTCGGCCGCCATCATATCGGGGGCGATCTGCGGCTTCGGCATGCTGATCAGAGGCAGCCTTTTCGGCGCGCTGTTCCTGCCGCTCGTCTATGTGCTCGCCCGCCGGCGCGAACCGGCGGAGTTCAGTCGCGTTGCGACGCGCTACCTGTGCTATGCCGCAGCGTTCTTGCTGCCCTTCGCCCTCTGGCTTGTTCGCAATAGCCAAATCGATAAACACGGACTGGGCCTCGATGGCATCAACCAAATCGCGATGCTGCTGCGCAGCATGCCGGTCGACCCGACGTCACCGTTTCGGAGCATATCGCAAATTCTTTCCGGCATGTTCGCGAGCGTGACCGGCTCCATCCTGTATCAGGCTCCCAAATCCCTCTTTCCTGGCCTGTGGATGGACGGTTTTTGGGATCGGGTCGGGACGCTTTCGGCGCCGCTCGCGCTAGCCATCACCGCGATGATCGTCGCCTTGTCCTGTGCGACGACGCGTAATCTGCCAATCATCGTGATGTACGCGTCGATGGCTCTGCTGAATCTTTTCTACGCCGCTGGGGGGATGGCAAGGCTGTGGGTACCGGTCACCAGTCTGATCGCGGTCTCCTTACCGATCGCAGCGGAGACAATCCCAATTTTCCATCGCCGCGCGGTCGCAGTTTTTGTCGCCGGTGCAACCCTCGCCGCAATGTCGATCAACCTCGTGTTCTACGCGATCGATCACGACGCGCATCCTTATCACGATCGGGACTACGCGGCGCTCGCCGAAATATTTACGGATGTACGCGACCATTATGCGCTCGGCGGAAATGTATTGACCCCAAATCCCCAGGCCTTCGGCCTCTACACCGGGCTGCGTGCGCCAATCCCGATGGCCGGTCGGGGCGTCGATCCGGTGTACCGCTATGTCATCGTTCCGACCGCCGAATGGAAGGCGCAACGGCTACACGGAGTGCTCGTCACGCGCAACGAGGTCTGGAGCGTGATCGAGCTAACCCCACCCTTGAGAGTGTCGGAAATTCAGGAGCAGTATGACTGCACATATTCCACCATTCCAGCCTTTGCCGTGCTGTCAAATTGCCTGATCCCATAGAGTCGCGGTCGCTTTCGGGCCCAGCGGCAGTTCCGCTCTTCGAACATCCTTTGAGGCACTATACGATGAGAGCGCTTGCGCCGAAGACAGAATGACCGTCAAATCCGCGATCGCCCCGGGGAATACCGGCTTAAGCATTGGAGTCTCGACCACACTATGATCAGCGCCGAACAGAATGATCGGCTGACGCGCATCGGCCCCGGCACGCCGGCCGGCGCGTTGATGCGGCGCTATTGGCAACCGGCGGCACTGATCGAGGAACTTGCCGGCGAACGACCGGTCGTGCCGGTGCGTCTGCTGGGCCAGGATCTCGTGCTGTTCCGCAGAGCGGATGGCGCCTACGGGCTGCTCGATCGAGATTGTCCGCACCGCGGCGCGGATCTCGCCTTCGCGCGGCTCGAGCCAGAGGGATTGCGCTGCGCCTTTCACGGCTGGCTTTTCGACACGCAAGGGCGTTGTCGCGACACCCCGGCCGAGCCCGAAGGCAGCGCGCTGGCCGCGAGCGTGTGCCTGAGGAGCTATCCCGTGCAGGTACGCAATGGCATCGTTTTCGCCTATTTGGGGGGAGGCGAGCCGCCGTCTTTCCCGAATTTCGACTGCTTCGTCGCACCCGACAGCCACTCATTCGCGTTCAAGGGATTTTGGGAGGCCAACTGGCTCCAGGCGCTGGAGGTCGGCATCGATCCGGCGCATGCATCATACTTGCACCGCTTCTTCGCCGACGACGATCCGGCCGTCCGCTATGGCCAGCAGTTCCGCGCGCATTCGTCGAACTCCGCGCTGCCGATGACGCGCATCCTGCGCGAATTTGCGCGGCCGCGAATCGACGTCGAGCACAGCGATTTCGGCTTCCGTCTCGTCGCGCGGCGCGCGCTCGGCGATGGCACGACTCACGTGCGCGTCACCAATCTCGTGTTCCCGCACCTCGTCGTCCTGCCGCTAAGTCCGGAGATGATCATCAGTCAATGGCACGTTCCGGTCGACGACCGGGGATGTTATTGGTATGCGATCTTCACCAGCTTCGGTGCGCCGGTGGACAAGGACGCCATGCGTGCGCAGCGGCTCGCCCTTTACACGCTGCCCGACTACAAGTCGCGCCGCAACCACGCCAACAATTACGGCCACGATCCGCGCGAGCAGCGCACCGAGACCTATACAGGCATGGGTCACGACATCAACGTGCATGACCAGTGGGCGGTCGAATCGCCGGGCCCCATTCGCGACCGCACCCGCGAGACGCTGGGCTATTCGGATCGCGGCGTCGTGGCCTATCGCCGCTTGCTGACCGAGGCCCTCGCCACCGAGGAAGCGGGCGGACGACAGCTCATGGTGCTAGACCCGGAGGCAGCGTGCCGACTCGGCGGCCCGGGCACGCTCGACGCGATCCTGCCGGACGAGCGATGGGAAGCACTGTGGCGCGAGATCGATGCGAGTCGTCGCCGCGCCGCGCCGTGGGCACCGCCTGGCGCAGCCGACTGACGCGCGCCGAGACCAGCGATGGCATCCCCCGAAGGATCGATCGGCCGCGCCAACTTCATCGACGCATTCGCGCTTTGGTCCCGGGAGGATCGCGACGCGGCGGCGGGCGTGCTGCGCCAGATCGAACAGCACAAGCTCGACCTCGTGCGCGTCAGTTTCGCCGACCAGCACGGGCTCTTGCGCGGCAAGACCTTGGCGGCGAGCGAGATGGAATCGGTCTTCCGCAACGGCTGCGCGATCACCGTGACCTTGCTGGCGAAGGACACCGCGCATCGCAGCGTCTACCCGGTGTTCACCGCAGACGGCGGGTTCGGCGTGGCCGGCATGGGCGGCGCCGGCGACATGATCATGGTGCCGGACCCGGCGACGTTCCACGTGCTGCCGAGGACGCCGAACACGGGCTGGATCCTGTGCGATATCCATCTCAAGAACGGCGTTCCGGTGCCGTTCTCGACCCGCCACCTCTACCGCCAGGCGCTCGCGCGCCTTGCCGCCACGGGCCACGACTTCGTGGCCGGGCTGGAGATCGAGTTCTATGTCCTGAAGCTCGAGAATGCGAGGCTCAGGCCCGAAGACGCGACCCAGCCGGCGACTCCGCCGGATGTGAGCCTGCTCGCGCGCGGTTATCACTACCTCACCGAGCAGCGCATCGATCAGCTCGATCCGGTGGTCCAGCTCCTGATGACCAACCTGCGTGCGCTCGACCTACCGGTGCGTTCCTTCGAGAGCGAATTCGGACCGAGCCAGTTCGAGGTCACGTTCGATCCGGTCGCCGGCCTCGCCGCGGCCGACAACGTCATGCTGTTCCGCAGCGCGGTGAAGCAGGTGTGTCACCGGCACGGCTACCACGCGACCTTCATGTGCCGGCCGGCAATACCCAACCTGTTCGCGAGCGGGTGGCATCTCCATCAGTCGCTGCGCGCGCGCGAGGGCGGCCGCAACGCCTTCGCGCCGGTCGCAGAAGGCGAGACGCTTTCGCCGCTGGGACTCAATTACATCGGCGGCTTGTTGCGTCATGCACGCGCGTCGTGCCTCTTCAGCACGCCGACGATCAACGGCTACAAGCGCTATCGCCCCTACTCGCTGGCGCCGGACCGCGCGATCTGGGGGAGCGACCACAAGGGCGCGATGATTCGAGTCGTGAGCGGTGGCACGGGCGACCCCGGTGCGCGGCTCGAGAACCGTGTCGGCGAGCCCGCCGCCAATCCCTATCTCTACATGGCGTCGCAGGTACTGTCCGGCCTCAATGGCATCGAAGAACGGCTCCAGCCCGCAACCCCTTCCGATACGCCATACGAATCCGCGGCCGAGCAACTGCCGACGAGTCTGATGGAGGCGACGGATGCGCTGCGCCACAGCGCCTTCTACCGTCGCGCCTTGAGCGATGCCTTCGTCGACTATATCCTCACCATCAAAGACGCCGAGATTGCGCGCTTCCTCGCCGAGGTGACGGATTGGGAGCAGCGCGAGTACTTCGATGTCTATTGAACGTCCGCTATTTGGCGGTCCATCGATCCCGTCAGCAACCCGTGAGGCCGACGGTCGGATATATCGACGTTGCGAGGCTCGCCTATGAGACTCATGGCGATAAAGTCCGGAGGCCGCCTATGCGCGAGACATTGAACCAAGCCAGGCTCGCCATGCTCTTCCGCCGCGAGTACGTTCTCTGCAACGTTCAGCGGGGCGAGACCATTGTGCTCCTGAGCGATCTCGGCGCGCGGCGCGATTACGTAAGCGCCGCGTTCGCGGCGGCCGAGGATCTCGGCGCCGACATCTACGAGATGTGCGTCAACGCCATGCCATCCTGGACCAAGGTCGGCGTCGAGACGGTCGGACGCTGCAAGGGAACGCTCGACGCGATCAAAGCGGCCGATTTGCTGGTCTGCCTGCATATCCCGCTGTTCACGCGCTGGCTCAAGGAGGCGCGCGACGCCGGCACGCGCGTGCTCATGGTGATCGATTCGCCAGACGAACTCGAAGAGCTGATGGCGCCGCCCGGCCTCAAGGAAGCCGTGGTCGAGGCCGGGAGGCGGCTCGAGACCGCGAAGACGATGCGCGTGACGCGTTCAGGCGGCACCGATCTCGCCGTGAAGCTCGGCGAATATCCGACCATGATTCAGTACGGATTTGCCGAGACCCCGGGACGGTTCGACCATTGGGGCGCCGGCCACGTCCACACGTTTCCGAACGAAGGCACGGCCAATGGCACAGTCGTGCTGCGTCCCGGCGACATCGTCATCCTGCCCTATTGCCGCTATGTGCAGGACGAGGTCCGCCTCGACATCCGCGATGGTTTCATCCGCAGCATCGTTGGCGCGCTTGACGCGGCGCTGATGAACGACTGGCTCGAGGGCAATCGTGCCTTCCCAGGCGATGACGACGGGCACGCGATCTCGCATCTCGGGTGGGGCCTCAATCCGCAGGGAAGATGGGACGCGATCGCTCTCAACGGCGACGATCCGACGCGGCATCACGCGGGAGCACGCTGCTTCGCCGGCAATTTCCTCTTTTCCACCGGACCGAATTCGCAGGGCGGCGGCAAGCGGACAACGAAGGGCCACTACGACGTGCCGATGCGCGACTGCACCGTCACGCTCGACAACGATCTTATCATCGACGGCGGCCGTCTTGTCGACGAGAGGATGATCGTCGAGCACGTCACGCGCTGATGCCCGAGCGGATTTGGCGCGCGATTCCGAGGCTGCGTCAGGTTATCCCGCGATAAGGATGATGACTGCCGCGATTGCTGGCGCCGGCACTCTGGGGATAGACTGGCGGTGGCGCGAGGCGCAGGAGAGCACCATGGCTGAAATTCTCGGGATCGGAACGACGCACCATCCTTCGCTGACCGGCACCGACGAGGGGTTCGCTGCGACCTGGCAGCGCATCATCAACGCGCCGCGCGTCGACGCGAAATGGAGGGACCGTAAGAACTGGCCGCCGGGCATGCTCGACGAGGTCGGCAACGACATGGGACTTTCGGCAGGACGGCGCTATCGCGAGCGCATGTGGAAGAATTTCCGCAAGCAGCGGCAGATCATCGACGACTTCAAGCCGGACTTCATCGTCATCATCGCCGACGACCAGTACGAGAACTTCAAGGAGACCATCATCCCGCCCTTCTGCGTCTACGGGCTTGACGACGATTTCGAGCAGGAGGTGTGGAACCACGGCTTCATGGGCAAGCAGCCGAACTACTGGGGCGAGCCGCACGACTGGAAGATGAGGATCCACGGCCATCGCGAGGGCGCGAAATATCTTACGACGGGCCTCATCAACCGCGGCGTGGCGATGCCTTATGCATACAAGCTCCTGCATTCACCGATCCTTGCGCATGGCTTCAACTACACCGTTCTCTACCTCGATTGCGACCGCAAGGGCTTCCCGTATCCGATCATTCCGCTGCACGTCAATTGCTATGGCAGCGCCGTGATCAGCGCGGCCGGCGCCTTCGCGCATCTCTTCAAGGAGCCGGAGCAGGTGGGCCTGCCCGATCCGCCCGGCCCCAATCCTGCACTCTGCTACGAGGTCGGCGCGCGGATGGCGGAAACCCTGGCGGCGAGCCCCTACCGCGCCGTGATCATGGCGTCGTCGAGCTGGTCGCATTGCTTCCTGTCGACCAACACGGGATACGTCCTGCCCGACTTTGAATCGGACCGCAAGATGCTGGCCGCGCTCGAGGCGGCCGACTACGAGACGTGGCGCCGGCGCACCATCCAGGAGGTCGAGGCCGCCGGTCATCATGAGATGCTGAACTGGCACGTACTGGCCGGCGCGATGGCGGTCCTGAAGCGCAAGCCCGTCATCCACGACTATGTCGAGACCTTCATCTTTCAGTCCGACAAGTGCTTCGCTTCGTTCCCGCCGAACTAGGAACGACTGAGCTCAGCGCGAGGGAGGAGTTTCATGCCGACGGTGCTGCGCGAGGCGGCGGGCGGGCGGACGATGGCGCTCGACAAGGATGTCGAGATTCGCCTCAGCGACGGTGCCGTGCTGCGCGCCGACGTCTACCGCCCGGTGCCGGCGGGAAAATATCCCGCGCTGATGACCTACGGCCCCTACGGTAAGGATTCCCACATCAGCCAGTTCATGGGCGAGGGCTGGGAACGACTCAAGGCGCGCCATCCCGAGATGGTGGCCAACTCGACCGGCAAGCACATGGTGTTCGAGCGCCCCGACCCGGAATCGTGGGTTCCGCACGGCTACGCGCTGATCCATGTCGATTGCCGCGGCGCCGGCCGTTCGCCCGGCAAGCTCGACGTCAACTCACCGCAGGAGTTCATGGACTTCAAGGAGGCGATCGAGTGGGCCGGGGCGCAGCCCTGGTGCAACGGCAAGGTCGGGCTGCTCGGCATCTCCTACTATGCGGCCGGACAGTGGATGGTCGCGTCCTACCGCCCGAAATACCTGGCCGCCATCCTGCCCTGGGCCGGCACCTGCGACTTCTATCGCGACCGCACGCGGCACGGCGGCATCTTCTGCAGCGGCTTCGTCGGGCGCTGGTGGCAGAACAGCGTGCTCAACAACCAGCACGGCAAGGCCGATTCGACGCTCACCGACTTCGTCAACGGCGAACGCTCGACCGGACCCGCGAGCCTCGCGCCCGAGAAGTTGAAGGAGAACCGTTTCGATTACATCGAGAACGTGCGCGCCCATCCGCTGCTCGACGCGTGGTACCAGGCGCGCTCGGCCGACCTGTCCAAGATTGAGGTGCCCGCGCTGGTGGTCGCGAACTGGAGCGCGCTCGGCCTTCACCTGCGCGGCACGATCGAGGGCTTCGTCGGCATTTCGTCCAGGGAGAAATGGCTCAAGGTGCAGACCGGGCCGTATTTCGCGACTTTCTTTGCACCCGATTCGGTGGCGCTGCAACGGCGCTTCTTCGACCGCTACCTCAAGGGCGTCGACAACGGCTGGGAAAAGGAAGCGCGGGTCGAGGTGCTGGTACGCGCGCCCGACGACACGGTGCGCCGCTCCGTCCGTTCGGCCGCCTGGCCGATCGAGGGCACGCGCTTCGTCAAGCTGCACCTCGACGCCGCCGGCAAGATGCTCGCCTGGCAGGCGCCCGCCGCGGCCTCGTCGGCGAGTTACCCGGCGCTGAGCGCGGGCGCGACTTTCACCTCAGCGCCGCTCGACCGCGACATGGAGATCGCGGGGCCGCTCCTGGCCAAGCTGCAGCTTTCCTGCTCCAAGCCCGACATGGATATGTTCTGCACCCTGCTCGCCTTCGACCCGTCGGGGCGCGAGATCAACTTCGCCACCAACTTCGATCCCATCCCGCTGTCGCAGGGCTGGCTCCGCGTCGCGCTGCGCAAGCTCGATCCCGCGCGCACGACGGACTGGCAGCCGGTGCACAGCTTCGACGCGCCGCAGCCGTTGCGGCCAGGCGAAGTCGTCGAGGCGCAGGTCGAGGTGTGGCCGACCGCCGCCTTCCTGCCCAAGGGCTCGCGCCTGGCGTTGATCTTGTCGGGCCAGGACTACAAGGGGACGGGAAAGCCCGGCTCGTCGTCCTCGGGCTTCTTCCTCCACAACGATCCGGTCGACCGCCCGCCCGAGCGCTACGACGGCGAGCACACGATCCACACCGGCGGCGGCAAGGCGTCGTTCCTGCAAGTGCCGGTGCTGACGGCCTGACTCAACCCACCCGGAAGTCGCGCAGGATCTCCGGCTTGAAGGCGAGGCCGTGGCCGGGACGCTCCGGCGCGACGATGGTGCCGTTCGCCACCGGCACCGGCTCGACCCACAAATCCTCGCTCAAGCCCATGTCCTCGATCCACAGCCCGTTGGAGATCGAGGCGAGGAGGTGGACGTTGAGCTCGGGAAAGAGATGCGGCGCGATCGTCATGCCCCAGGTGTCGGCGATGGCGGCGATCTTACGCAGGTCGGTGAAGCCGCCGCGCATCGGATCGGGCTGCAGAATCGGCAGCAGCGGGTTCTCGAAGAACGGCTTGAGGTCGAACCGGGTGAAATGCGTCTCGCCGCCGACGATCCTGAGATCGAGCGCCGCCGCGATCCGCAAATAACCGCTGAAATCGTCCGGCCCCACCGGCTCCTCGAGCCAGTAGACGTCGTAGTCCTCGAACTTGCGGCCCATCTGGATCGCGATGTCGGCGGTCCAGCCCATGTTGACGTCGATCATGATGTCGATCTCGGGACCGATCGCCTCGCGCATCCGCCGCACGTTGTCGAGATCGGTGCGCAGGTCGGCCGTGTGCGCGACCTGCATCTTGATCGCCTTGTAGCCCCGCGACTTGTAGTGGAGCGCCTTGGCGATCATGCCGTCGCCGCCGCTGCCGCGAAAGCAGCCGCTGCCATAGACCGGCAGTTCAGTGCGGAAATGTCCCCACAGGCGATGGAGCGGCAATCCTGCGCGCTTGCCGATCGCGTCCCACAGCGCAATGTCGAGCGCCGACATCGCCATCGCCGCGATGCCGCCGCGGCCGTAGGTCGCGCTCGACCGCCACAAATCGAGCCAGATCGCCTCGACAGCGGTGGCGTCCTTGCCAATGACGCGAGGCACGACGGTCTCCTCGACGCAGGCGGCGAGCGTCCGCAGGATCGGCCGGAACACGAGGAGATATCCCAAGCCGACGATCCCTCCGGCGGTTTCGACCTCCAGCACCAGGATGTTGCGCGCGTCGCCGAAGGCGTGGCCCTTGAGCCATGGAGTCTCGGGCCAGGGGATACGCAATATGGTCGTGCGAACGGTTTTGATGGTCGTGTCGGTCATGGGAGGGCCTTGACGCAGCTGAGCGGAGGGCCGTGAGCCGTGCCGGACGACTACTCCGCCGCCCAGCGCGGCGCCGCGTTGGCGTGTCTCCGCATCTGTTCCTCATAGGCCTCGCGGAACGGCTTGCCGTTAGGGGCCACGAAATTGCCCGCGCGGTGGCCGCGATAAACGCCAGGGTCGTCAACGCCCGGCAGCTTGGTCGATTTGTCCTTTGCGAACGCTTCGACCAGTCGGACGAGCTTATGCCGCGCGCGTGCGATCATCGCGTCGCTCGGGGTAAGATTTTCGCGCGTGCGGTCGCTGATCAACCCCAGCATGCCGCCGACGGCGTTGTCCTGCACGGTGAGGCCGAAGATGCCGCTGAACACGCCGCCGTGGCGCTGCGCCTCGCGGTCGATGAGATAGTCATTGCCAGCGTTATTGACGAGGCGCCAGCGCCCGAACCAGTCGGTGGTGTTGGGCAAGTACTCGATGCCGGCGTCGGCAGACGTGCCGAGGCCGGGGACCGACTCGCCCGAACGCAGGCCGGGCCGCATCCTACCCATGGTCGCGCGGTTGATCGTGATGACCAGGGTGTGGGTGTCGTCCATCGGGATATAGCCCTTCATCATGATCTGGTTCGCGAGCATGGCGGCAGGCGGGATTACCCAGAACGGGACGATGAATTGGGCGAGCCGCCAGTGGGTGTTGGCGGCGTCGGCCGGACGATACGCGCCGTACATCAGCCCCAAGGGCGTGTCCTCGATGTGGAACTGCGGCGTGCGGTCCGAGGCGAGGTAGGTCAGCGTGTCGCCCGGAACCATCGCCGCCGGGTCGATCCCACCGAGATGGAGAAAGCCAAAATGCGAGGTGTCGAGGTCGTTCTCCAGGCCCTGGAGCCAGTTGTATTCCTGCTGGATGATGCGGACGGAGATATCGTCGTCCTTCAGATCGTTGAGCTCGAAATCGGGGAAGGGCGGCGCCTCGTCACGGTCGCCCATGTAGAGCCAGATCACGCCGTAGCGTTCCGTCGTCTTATAGGCCTTGGCCTTGATCTTGTGCTTGAAGTCCTGGTGCGGCGGCACGTTCGCCATCTCAAGACAATTGCCGTCCACGTCGAACTTCCAGCCGTGATAGATGCAGCGAATGCCGTTGTGCTCGTTGCGCCCGAAGAACAGCGACGCGCAGCGATGCGGGCAGCGGTGATCGAGGACGCCGAGCCGGCCGGACGTGTCGCGGAAAGCGATCAGGGGCTCGCCGAGCGCCATCAGCCTCAACGGATTGCCGTCGGCCACGACTTCGTCCGAGCGGGCCACCGGGACCCAATACTCGCGCATCAGCGCGCCCATCGGCGTGCCCGGGCCGACCCGGGTCAGAAGCTCGTTCTCGTGCGCTGTCGTCATGGCGCCCTCGCGTCAAGTGGACTCGACGTGGACGACTATAGCGCCGCGAAAGCGTAATTCTAATCCCTCGCCGTTCGCGCTGCGTGTTGGCGGCGCGGGCTGGACAAGTGCTACGCGAAAGAGCACGATTTCATGCTGCGGGTACAAGAAGGATGCTCATGGCATTCCCGCTACAGGGAGGAGATCGTGAACAAGTCAATGTATCGAGGACGCATCCCATCGCCTGACTTGGTCGCCGGCAACGGGCTGATCAATCGTCGCGCCCTGCTTGGGCAGGGCATCGCGGTCGCAGGCGCCTTGGCCGCCGTCGGATCCAAGACCGCGGCAGCCGCCGAACCGCTCCAGGACGAAGCGTGGAGCAAGGCGTTCGGCGCTGTTACCCCGGCCTTGCAGACACCGTCACCCTTCGAAAAAGCCGTGACGCGGACGCTGAGCAATCCCGACGGCGAATTTCGCACCTCGCACGCGCGCACGCCGCACCAACTTCTTGGCGGCACCGTGACGCCGAACAGCCTCCACTTCTCGATCAATCATTGCGGCATTCCGAACATCGACCCGGCCAAGCACAAGCTCGTCATCCACGGCATGGTGCGTCAGCCGCTGGAATTCACTCTGGAAACGCTGTCGCGCTATCCCCTCGTCACGCGCATGCACTTCGTGGAATGCGCCGGCAATTCGGCGCCGATGTTCTCCAGCGAGCCGGTGCAGGCAACGGCTCAGCAGCTGCACGGGCTCGCGTCCAACGCCGAATGGAGCGGCGTGCCGCTGTCGATCCTGCTCGACGAAGCCGGCATCGACCCGAAAGCGAAATGGCTGATTGCCGAGGGCGCGGATGCGCAGCAGCTGGATCGCAGCATTCCGGTCAAGAAAGCCTATGACGACGCGATCATCGCGATCTATCAGAACGGCGAGCGCCTGATGCCCGGCAACGGCTATCCGATGCGCCTTCTGGTGCCGGGATATCAGGGCAACATGAACGTCAAGTTCCTGCATCGCCTCAAGGCGGTCGATCAGCCGGCCATGACCTATTTCGAGACCAAGAACTATTCCCAGGTCCTGCCGGGCGGCAAGACGTGGCGCTTCCATTTCCTCATGGAGGTCAAGAGCCTCGTCACCTTTCCCTCGTTCGGCCGCAGCTTGGACGGGCCAGGCTACTACACGATTTCCGGCATCGCCTGGTCCGGCGATGGCCGCATCGCCAAAGTCATGGTCTCGGCTGACGGCGGCAAGAGCTGGGGTGAGGCCGCGCTGCAGGGGCCGGTTCACGACAAGGCATTCACCCGCTTCCAAATGCCCTGGCGTTGGGATGGCCAGCCGGCAATCCTGCAAAGCCGCGCGTGGGACGAGGCCGGAAATGTGCAGCCGCTGCGCGCGGAGTTCGTGGCCGCGCGAGGTCAGACCAGGAAGCCGGTCACGACGCCTCTGGCCTTCCCCAACCAGCATTACAACAGTCTCACGAGCTGGGGCATCGGCAGCAAAGGGGAGATCAGCCATGTCTATGCATAAGCCATCGATGGCCCTCGCCCTGGCATTGTCGTTCGGCGCCGGCGCGGCGCTCGCGCAAAGCCCGAACCTTGGCAAGCCGATCTCGGAATCGGACATCAAGGCGTGGGACATCGCGATCTTGCCGGACGGCAGCAACCTGCCGCCCGGCAGCGGCACGCCCGCGGACGGCGCCAAGATCTATGCGGAGAAATGCGTGGCCTGCCATGCCGAGGGCGGCAAAGGCGGCGGTGCACCCGGTGCCGGACCGCTGGTCGGCGGCGCGCCGCTCACCGACGGCATCGACGTGTTGAAGACCATCGCCAACTATTATGCCTATTCGACGACCGTCTTCGACTATATCCGGCGCGCGATGCCGGCCTATGCGCCGCGTTCGCTGACGGACAACGAGGTCTATGCCCTCACCGCCTATATTCTCGCCCTCAACAAGCTCGTCGGCGACAACGACGTGATGGACGCCAAGACGCTGCCGCAAGTGAAGATGCCAAATCGGGATAACTTCATCATTCCCTATCCGGATCGGATCTAGCGAGGGTTCGGCGGCCGCTTCGCTACGGCGTCCGGGAGCCGGCATAGGCGGCAATGGCCAGCATGTCGTCGACGCTTAGCTTGTCCACGACGGCTTTCATCAACACGTCCCACGTGCCTGTGCGGTCGCCGTTCTGAACGCTCCAGAGTTGCCGGACAATGTAATCGGGGTGCCGTCCCGCGATCGCAGGCACCTCGCCGAGCCCCTGCAGCGTCGCGCCATGACAAATCCCGCAGGCGATCGTCTTTCCGGCGCCGCCCGTTGTCGCCAACGCCTCGCCCTTGGCGATGCTGCCTCTGGGCACGTAGGCAATGAAGCCGGACCGCGGATCGCGGTTCAGCACGACTTCCTCGTCCTCGGGGATCTCGATGATGCGATTGCCGATCGGCTCGGTGCCGCCGTCGCGAAGCGCGAGGCGCTTGTTGCCCGGGCTGATATAGGTCTTCGGCACCATGTCGGTCTCGACCACCCGGATCCATTGCCGTGGCTTGATCGCGGCGAAATACTCCGCTGCCGAGCGAATTTCTTCGTCGGAGATCACTTTTGCCATGTTTACCATCGTGCCGGCGCCCTTGCGATCGCCACTCTTGTAGTCGGCCATTTGACGGATCACATAGGCCGTCGGCAGTCCCGCGACGTAGGCGGACTCGTCGTGCCCGGTTCCGGTCGGCAGATGGCACAACGCGCAGGCGAAGACTTTGGTCTCCTTGTTGCCGTACTGCACGATCTTCGGCATCGGCGGATGCATGTCCGGGAACCAGTCTGGCGCGTTGTACACATCGTTGATCTGAGCCCGCGTGAGCGACAGGCTGCTGCCGGGTGCGCTCTTCGGCTTGCCGTCGTCCGTGGAAGGCGGCTGGACCTTGTCGGTCACGGGAAACGCCCAGTCCGGGCGGTCGGCACCGCACGCCAGGGCAGGCGCCAACACCAAAGCCAGCGCGCACCAGATATGCCTCATGGTCCCCCCAAAAATAGCGGCGTGGGTTGTGATCCGGCGTCAGCGCTTCAAAAGCCGAGGCAGTTTGGCGGGGTGGTGCCGATCGTCACCGCGCTCGGGCCGCCAGACGATGTGAGCACGACCGTATTGCCGGCGACGTGCGCGCTGGGTGTAGTGGTCGCCGGACAGCTGACGCCACCCGTGACGATATTCTGGCCCCCGTTGGAAATGTTGAAGAACCCGTTCGAGGCTTGAGTCAGCTTCACCGCGCCGGTGACTGTTATGCCGCCGTCCATGCGCAAGGACGAGTTCTGCGCCACGGTGATGATGCCAGTCCAGCTCGACGGCGTCGTGCCGCCGGTGCCGAGCTCCATGTTGCTCTCGATCTGGACCGAGCCGTTGCCGGTGATCGTGTCTTGGAATTCTTGGATCATGAAGCTGGACTCGTTGCGCTGGCGGAAGGTCGAGGCGTTGGAGACGCTGATCGCAATGCCGTTCGTGGCGCTGTTGTTGATCATGTTGGCGCCAAGCGACAGAAAGGTGCTGCCGTCGGCGATCATCACCGTCGCGTCGTTCATGTCGTTCTGCGACACGGTCACGCCATACATCGTGATGGTCGAGCCCGGCGTGGCGTAGATGACATTGGAGTGGCCGGTGCCGTAGATGTTGGTGTCGGGGCCGACATCGAGCGCGCCGCGCCGCACCACGACCGTCGGTAGCGAGCTGGTCGACGGCGACGACAGCGTGTCGGTCCCCGGCTCGGAGATGATCCGGGCGGTCGCCTGCGAAATCGACAGCGCGGGACCGTTGTTGCTTTCGATCGTCGTAGCGACGCCGAGGGTGACGGTCGCCCCGTCCTCGACATGGACGCCGCATTGATCGCCCGGCAGGGTATCGCTGCCGTTGTGGCCGTTGTTGAAGATCGTGGGACCCCTTGTCTGGACATCCGCGCCGTTGCTGATGAAAATCCCGCACTCGAAATTGCCGGTGATCGAACCGCCGTCGACGATGACGCTACCAATCGTGTCGATGCTGATGCCCGAATTGACGAAATTCTCGATGGTGACGCCGTTGAGGAACACGGAGCTGGCGCTCTCGATGGCGTCGCCGTTGCGTCCACCCGCGACATGGATCCCGTCATTGTCTCCGGGCCCGTCAAGCGTGATATTGTTGACATAGACGACCGACGAATGAATGACGAGGCTGCCGTCGATCTGGCCGCCGCCGCCGGCTTGCTCGATGGTGACGCCCGGATAAGGGATGCCGGTGATGATGACGTCGCCGACGCAGGTCCCCAAGACCATCACGGTCGTGCCCGCGGCGACGGCGCTCGAGAAAAACGTGCCGAGCGCGGTCGAGGTGCTGGTGCAATCGACCGTGGTCGAGGCCAGGCTTGCGCCGGCGCTCGCGATCAGCGCGAGGGCGGAGGCAAGGAATTTTCGAACGAGCGACCCGAATGCGATGCGCATCTGCTTCCCCTCGGAACCCGACGGAATGGAGGAACGCGCAGCTCAGCCCCTGTGCGGAGGCTGCCCCCCTTCACCGCGATGACAATACCACGTGCCGTGGATTGTGAATTTCTGTTTGTTTCGGGCTTTGGCCCAAGCGCAGCGTCACGATATGTCGCGCGCCACGCCCTAAAAAGGTTTCAGGTCGAGACATGACGACGCGTAGTAACGTTTGACACAATCGTGGCGAGTTTGATGAGTGGAAACATGGAGGCGCACATGGCCCAAGAGCAATCGTTGCGCGAGGACGAGGCGCGGCAGATCGCCGCGGAAACGGCCATGATCGACCATCTGGTGCACATCTTTCCGTTCGATCAGGCTGCCATGACGGCATCGCCCTATATCCTGCGTTCGGAAGATGTCTTCAACCGGATCAGGGGCGCCCGTCGCAGTGCGACGTGACGGCAGCTCGGGATGCGCTCAAAAGGGTTACGTCGTGCCGCAGCTTGACTCCTGCGCATGCGGAGCGCAGCATAATCAAGTCGTCAACTTAGCTGGAGGGTGCGCAACGAGCATGACCCCACCGGATTGTCGAAAGTTGCCGACCGGCTTGGCATCGGCAACGGACGCTCAAGTCCAAGTTTAGCTCGGCATATCAGCCGAGCGCGAAGCAGGACTTCGCATCCGCCCCCCGCTCGATGCATTAGGCACGCGGGGGGGCTTTGCATGAGGACCGGCGCAATCCCTCTGGCGTCTCGATGGCGCCTCCAACATCGCTCAAGTCATATCGAAATGTCGCCTCAGCGGGGGCCCTGAACTTGCGGGCAAGGCGCGGGCAGTGCCGGCAAGAAAATTCGAGTCGCCACCGTCGAGCAGCCAGCGCAATTTAGAGCGCGCACGGGAGATTCGGCTCTTCATTGTGCCGACGCTGCAGCCGTTCATTCGTGCGGCCTCCTCGTAGGAAATTCCGTTGGCGCCCACCAGCGCCAAGGCATCGCGCTGCACCTTCGGCAAGGTCGCATAGGCACGTTCGAAATCGAGCAGTTCGAGATGGCCTTCCTGCTCGCCACGCGTCATCGCGGATTCGCTCGCGAAGGAGGCCGCGAATTGGCCCTGCCGCTTCTCGCTGCGCTTTTCGTTGATGTACGAATTCCGCAGAATCGTCGTCAGCCAGGCGTTCAAATTGGTGCCCGGCCGGAATTGATCGGCGTGGACGAGCGCGCGCAGGACGGTCTCCTGGACGAGGTCGTCGGCGAGGGTCCGGTCGCGCGCTACACGGTGGGCGACGGTACGCAGATGAGGCAGGGACAGAACGATGTCGTCGCTGAAGGTCGCGATCATTTGCTTTCCTCCATGCTTGAGCGTCGGAGTTCATCGCAAGGCGGGATGCGGACCGCGGTCGTTTTCTCGCGGTCCGCGTCTGCGGCTTCCGCGCGCTATGCGCTATTGCTCCTAGGCCGGACGGCCGAGATCGACCGCCGATGGGCTCGTGACGGCACCGATGGTGGCGCCGGCGAAAGCGAGAGCGATGATGGACCGGGTCATGTTGTCCTCCAGTCTTCTAACGATGGCTGACGGTCGCATCGCACCCATGTCGCGACCAATTGCCGGCTTACGTCCGAATCTGTCGGAGAAAAGGTCCGTCGTGGCAGAGCCATCGGGATTGGCGCTGAGACGCTATGATCAGTGGACGACGCTAGGATAGACTCGGACAGACTGAAGTCCAGGCGAAATTCTGCATGTCCAGATAATGCCACACCCGGTCAAATCCTCACGATTTCCGGGGCATTTCCTTAGTCCTATTGGATCAATACATGGGATTATGGCGATCTATTGGCGATCTTTGGGCAATATGGGGAGTTATTCCGGAAGCTCGTATGCATTATTCTCTTTCGGGGTTATCGTTGCCATCGTTGTCATGGTTCTGCTGAGGAGATTTCCGCCCGGCTCCGCCGTCGCACGGCTCGTTCCTCGTATTCAATCGACTTCGCATGGAGGGGCCATATTCCAGTCCACGATGCTCGTCGTCTTGCCCGGTCCTGGGTCCAAACGGCGGCGTTCCAGACCCCCTCCGTCGTCTGGCCCATGCGCAGCAGCGGCGCGCCACCGCCAAGATGCCCGACGCGCTGGCGCAATATCTCGACCTCGAACTGTCGATCGGGGACACCGAGATCGAAGGGGTCGACCGGCGGCTGGCTGGGCGCTCGGCCGTCGGCGACGCAAGGGTTGCGCGATGCTGACCGCGCACGACAGCGCGGACGCGGTTCGCCTCACGCGCAAGGCGCGCAGCATCGAGCTGCAAGCCTGCCGTTCGTCGCCGACCCTAGGCGCGCAGCTGCGCACGCTCGCGGTACAGTATTACGCGGCTGCCGAGGCGCCGAACATCGAAGCGTCGAGAGGCGCGGCGGGCCGGGCGCAACCCCGGCGCCACTGCAACCTCAAATCTTATAATGGCGGGGCGCCGTCAAGCGAATTCAATATTTATATATAACTATTGAAGGAACCGGCGGTCGCAACCGGCAAGCAATTGGTTCTTGCGCCGACGCGCGACGAGGCGGATGGTGCGCTTGGCCGTCGGTCACCGAGACGGCGGCCGAGCGCCGGCCACCGGCACGGCGCGCACGACCGGGGCCAGCGGAGGAGCCCTTGACCATGATCCCCTTGCGTGCCGTTTGCCTTGCCACGCTCGCCATCGTCTGCGGATTGCCCGTGTTCAGATCGAAGGCAATGGCAGCCACGACGCTGAGTGTGGGCAAGGCCGACGCGAACGCGTCGCCCATACTCCCGGTGAATATCGGCGAAAAGCTCGGCATCTTCGCCAAGCATGGGATCGACGTGAAAATCGCGGATTTCACGGGCGGCAGCAAGCTCATTCAGGCCATGACGGCGGGCAGCGTCGATATCGGGGTCGCTGCCGGACCGTTGATGGCGCTCGCCGCCAAGGGCGCGCCGGTGGTCGCTGTCTGCAACGATGCCCCTCCGATCCCCTTCATCGGCATCGCGGTGCCATGGAATTCGCCGATCCATTCGGCCGACGAGCTCAAAGGCAAGAAGATCGGCATCTCCAGCGCCGGCTCGCTCACCGATTGGCTGGCGCAGGAGCTTGCGCGCGAGCGCGGTTGGGGGCCGCAGGGCGTTACACCGGTCGCGATCGGGAATGGCGCCACCAGCGTCATCGCGGCGTTCCGCACACAAGCGATCGACGCTGACATCAGCGTGACGTCGAATATCTTCGCCTGGGAGGAGAAGAAGGAAGGGCGGCTGCTGATTCCCGTCTCGAAGTACGTGGGCAATATTGCCGCCGGGTCGCTCTTTGCGACGAATCAGTTGATCGCGAGCAACCCCGACGCGCTCCGAGGCTTCCTTGCGGCGTGGCTCGAGACGGTCGATTACATGCGCGACAACAAGTCAGAGACGGTCAAGATCGAGAGCGGCATCACCGGTTACTCGCCTGGCGTGATGTCGCAGGAATACGATCTCACTATCGGCATGTTCAGCAAGGACTGCAAATTCGACGCCGAATCATTGGCCAATCTCCAGCGCTCCTTCGTCGATCTCAAGCTGGTCGACACGCCGCTCGACATGTCGAAGCTTTACACCGAGGCGTTCCTGCCGAAGTGAGGGACCAAGACCCGGCCCGCTAGCTCCACAGCGCGCTTGTCGCAATCGCGGCGCCTTCGACCAGCGCTTGCAGCTTCGCCCAGACGAGCTGCGCGTGAATCCTGCCGCCGAGACCGCAGTCGGTCCCGGCAATGACGTTCTCCCGTCCGACCACATTGGCGAACGAGACGATCCGGTCGGCGACGAGTTCCGGATGCTCGATCACGTTTGTTGCGTGGCTGACAACGCCCGGGATGAGGATCTTGCCGTCCGGGAGTTTCACGTCGCGCCACACTTTCCATTCGTGCTCGTGACGGACGTTCGCGGCCTCGATGGAATAGGCGCCCGCGCGGACCTTCAGCATCACGTCGATGATGTCGCGGAGCGGAAGATCGGTGACATGCGGTCCGTGCCAGCTTCCCCAACATATATGATAGCGGATGCGATCGATGGGCAGGTCGCGAAGTGCGTGATTGAGCGCCTCGACACGTAGGCTCGCGGTCTTGCGGTAGTCCTCGATCTTCGGCTGCGGATTCGCCGCATCCCAACCGCCGGGCAGGCCGGGATCGTCCAGTTGCAGCACGAATCCCGCGTCGATGATGGCCTTGTATTCCTGCCGCAGCGCCTCTCCCAGCGCGAACTGGAACTCCTCGTCCGTCTTGTAGAAGCTGTCCTGCTGACGCGAGAAGCTGCCGGGCGCGATCGATGTGACGAACCCCTCCGCCACCTCGAGACCGGCCAGCGCCGCCTTGAGGTTGTCGAGATCGGTGCGGACCGCCTGCAGACCGCGATAGGTGATCGGGCCCGTGACGATGCGCGGCCGCGGTACCAGCGAGCTCGAGGAAATGAAGCCGGTACCGTCGAATTCGCGATAGAAATCGGCGAACATGGCGCGGTCGCGCCGGCTCGCCAGCAAGGAATGCCGGCCGGGCGCGCCGAGCCCCCACCCGTCCAACCGGGCCCAGATGTAGCTCGCCCACGGGCCGTAATCGATGGCGCCGATCGACGCCTTGCCGAATTCGCCGTCATTGACGATGTCGACTCCGAGCGCGGCCTGACGGCGGCAGATGCCGGAAACGGCGGCGGTCAGGCGCTGCGCATAGAGCCGCTCGTCGAAGCTTTCGCCCGTGACCTTGGCGCGATTGACCTCGAGGAGATCGTCCGGCCGAGGCAGGCTGCCGACATGCGTGGTTAGAATGCGATCCGTGCTTCGGCGCATGATCTCTTCCCTGGAGATGGCTCGTCCTCGATTTTCACGGCGCGCGTTCGCGCAAGCCCAGCCGTTCCAGCCGCGGCAGTATCTCGTCCCGCAGCGTCGGCATTTCCGTGATGTAGTTCACGAGCCCGACCGCCATGCCATCGAGCCCCGCTTGCGCCATGCGGTGGAGAACCGCGGCCGCGTCGTCATAGCTCCCGATCACGGGGAACGTTCCCGTGCCACTGATAAAGCGCGCCTTCATGGCGGGCAGCCGCTCGGGCGGGATCGACAGACCGCCGCCCCTGGTGCGAATGGCGACGGCGTGCTCGGCGGCCTCCCAATCGCCCATCTCGTGAACGATGTAGTGATAATACTCCTCGGCCTCCTTGCGCGTGGAACGGCAGATGAGATGGCCGCTGGCATAGACGCCGACCGACCGTCCCGCGGCCATTTCGCGCAAGCTCCGGACATCGCGCTCGAGAAGATCCGGATCGACGATGACCATGAACAGGCAGTCGGCATGTTTCGCCGCGAAAGTCCGGCCCGCCTCCGAAGAGCCGGCGCTCATCAGGAGCGGGTAGCGCCCTCCGCTCGGCTTGGGCTTCAAGAGCACGCCGGAGAGATCGAAATACCGGCCCTTGAAGTCGAACGGCGCGTCCTCGCTCCAGATGCGCTTGGCGATCGTGACCCATTCCTCGGTGTAGCGATAGCGGTCGTCGTGCTCGAGCAGGACGCGGCCGAACATCGCGTGCTCGTCGACGTTCCAGCCCGAGACGACGTTGAGCCCGAACCGGCCGCGGCCGATATGGTCGTTGGTCACGACTTGCTTGGCCGCGAACACGGGATTGACGAAGGCCACGTGCAGCGTGCCGAAGGCGTTGATCTCGCGCGTCGCCGCGAGAAGGCCGGCGGCCCAGGTCAAGGTCTCGAACGCGCTTCCTTCCGTATCCGTCTCGCCGGCATAGCCCCGCCAGCGCGCGATCGGCAGGAGGAATTCGAGCCCCGCCTCCTCGGCAAGCCGCGCTGCCCGCAGGTTGTTCTCCCACGACGCCTCCCAACGTTCGGGCGCCTTGGTCATCGTCATCCCGTTCGAGCAATTGAGCCCGAACAATCCCAGTTTGAATCGATTGCGGCCCAGCATCGCGAGGATGGCGCCCTAATCGCCGTCGAGCAGCTTGTAGGGCACTTGCGTCGGGCCCGACATCTCCCTGACCGTCCGCGCCTCGGGGTCGAACCCGAGTTGGAGGGTTCGTCCGACCAGCCGCTCGCTGCGGATGATGACGGCGACGGAGCGGCCCGCGCCGCCACGCTCGGCGTGGATCTCGCGCGGCGCGACGAAGTCGATCATTCCCGGCGTCAAGACCGTGTCGCTGACGAGCCTGAGCTCGGCGTATCCCGCGCGGGTCCCGTCATCCAGCCGTTGGTACCGTTCCAACCGCTCGGAGCCGTCGAGCAGTCCATAAAGCGTCCAGGAATGCGCGTGGTCGTGAACGGTTCCGCGCGACCCTGCCGGCCGCACCGTGGCATTGATGGCGAAGCCGAATTCCGGGTCCTCGTGGAACAGGAGGTTCTGGCCGACCGTGAAGGGCCATGCTTTCGAATGCGCGACGAGTTCGGCATCGGCAAGCACCGATTCGAGGGTGGTCCTGGCGCGGCGCATCCGCGTCTCGAGATCGGACGCCGCAACCCAATTCGCGCGCAACTCCCGGATCAAACGATCGAGAGCGGCAAGTCGATGACGCGGCACTTCGCCTCCATCCAGCGCCTTCGCGCCCGTTCGATTCGGTTCGTTGCATGCCGGCCGGACCCGATTACCATGGCATAGCGACGCAGCCCAGTCGATGCCGAAGCATCAAGGCGAGGAGCGGAAGCGATGGACGAAGCGATCGGAGAATTGCGCGCGATGCTCGCGCGAGCGCGTCCCACCGCGGGCACCTTCGAGCAGCGTCGCGCGCGCTGGACCACGACTTTCCAAGCCTATTGCCCGGTTCCCGCCGGCACGTCGGTCACGCCATGGCAAGACGCCGATGTGGGCGGCGAGTGGGTCATTGCCCACGGGGTCGGCGGGGGCCGTGACCATGTCCTGATCCATTTCCATGGCGGGGGATACACCGCGGGATCGGCGCCAGCTTATCGCGGCCTCGCGGCGCGGCTGAGCGCCGCCTGCGCGCGTCCCGTCCTTGCGGTGGATTATCGGCTCGCACCGGAGCATCCTTTTCCCGCGGCGCTCGACGATTGCGTTGCTGCTTATCGCTGGCTCGTGCGGAGCGTCGGGGTTGCTCCCGCCAATATCGTCCTGGCCGGCGATTCCGCTGGCGGGAATTTCATGGTGGCGACCATGCTCAGATTGCGCAGCGCCGGGGAGACGCTGCCAGCTGCGGCGGTTGGGCTTTCCGCCCAATTCGACATGAGTCTCTCGGGCGAGTCCGTCACAAGCCGCGCTCACCGCGATCCGATGATCTCGCCGGAGTCGATCCGGAACTGCGCCGCCGCCTATATCGGCGCGGCCGACCCGCGCGATCCGTTGGTGTCGCCGCTCTTCGCTGACCTTCGTGGCCTGCCGCCGCTTCTGCTCCAGGTCGGGTCGGAGGAGATGCTGCGCGACGACAATTTCCGGATGACGGCAAAGGCAAAAGAAGCCGGCGTCGAAGCCGCGTTCGAGGAGTGGCCCGACATGGTCCATGTCTGGCACATGTTCTCGGACCGGCTCGCGGACGCGCGAAAGGCGCTCGAGCGCATCGGCGCGTTCGTCCAGCACCATTCGCCAACGGCCGCAACGGGAGTAAGGCGATGATCAGCGCGGTGAAGCAAGCCGTTGCGGCTTGGCTCGCCCTCAGCGCCGGAATCGGCTCCGCCCAGGCTTCGGCGGAGACGGTGAAGATCCCGTTCACCCACTCGCTTGCCAATGTGCCGTTCCTGATCGCGCAGGAACGCGGCTATTTCGCCGCCGAGGGGCTTTCGTCCGAATTCATCTATTCGGATTCGGCAGGGCCGGTCACCATGGCCGCCATCTCGGGCGACGCCGACTTCGGTGCAATCGGCCTTTCCGGCGGTTTTCTCAACCTTGCCGGCCAGGGCGCGATGCGCATCGTCGCCGGGTATATCTACAACTTCCCGGGCTTTCACGGCTCCGCGCTGATCGTGTCGAACCGTGCCTGGGACGCCGGGTTCCGAACCTTCAAGGACATTCCGCACCACTCGGTCGCGGTCACTCAGATCGGCACCGCCATCCATCACAGTGTCAGCCTTCTCGCCGACAAATTCGGCTTCGACATGAAGGACGTGCGCATTCTGCCGCTGCAATCCGTCAGCAATGCCGCGGCGGCCGTGAGCGGCGGCAGCGCCGACGCGGGCGTCGTCGAGGCGAGGTATTTTCAATCGGCGCACGAGCACGGCGACCTTCATCTCGTCGGCTATGTCGGCGACCAGGTGAGATCGCAAAGCGGCGCCAGCTTCACTACGGCGAAGACGGCCGACGAGCGGCATGATCTCATGGAGCGCGTGTTGCGCGCCTTTCGCCGCAGCGCGAAGGACTAGGGTGGAAACCCAATAAAAGGCTTGAGGGCTGAAACGGATAGTGATTCTCTGATTCACTGCGGGTGGGGGAGCA
>Ga0209415_10002113_pt1 | contig 37540 bp, 39 predicted proteins | sample PeaSoiSIISIP2007_FD_187696 | JGI IMG/M metagenome (GOLD analysis project Ga0209415, IMG submission 187696) | Peat soil microbial communities from Weissenstadt, Germany - SII-SIP-2007 (SPAdes) (version 2) | ecosystem: Environmental > Terrestrial > Soil > Wetlands > Peat | place: Germany...
GGGGCCATAGCTCAGTTGGGAGAGCGCTTGAATGGCATTCAAGAGGTCGGCGGTTCGACTCCGCCTGGCTCCACCAACCTTCGCGGCAACCGCCGCTTCGGCTGGCACGCCAGCCCGTCCGCGAAGGTGCCCGCCGTAGCTCGCAGAGCGTAGGCGGGCTTTTATTGTCAAACTCAATCCTCCCAAAGCTGCCGCGTGGCGAGGTCGGCGCCCGCCCGCATCGCTTTGAACTTTTCCCACACCACGGTGCGGTGCACTTCGGTGTTGTACATGGCTTGCGATGAGAAGCCGCAATCGGCGCCGGCGATGACGTTCTCGCGCCCGACCAGCCGGGCGAAGCGGATGACGCGCTCGGCGATAAGCTCCGGATGCTCGACGATGTTGCTGGCGTGAGTGACGACGCCGGGAACGAGAACCTTGCCTTCGGGCACTTTGACGCGCTCGAACAGATGATATTCGTGCTCGTGGCGTGGATTGGCCGCCTCGAAGCTGTAGGAACCGGCGTCGATATCGAGCACATAGCCGATGATGTCCTTGAGCGCGGCTTCGTGAATGCGCGGCCCCTCGTTGATTCCGTAGCAGGTATGGAAGCGCACGCGTTCGGCCGGAATACCTTTTAGGCCGGCGTTGATGGCCTCGACGTAGATTTCCGCACGGCGCTTCTTTTGCGCCTCGTCGAGGCCGGGCTCGTAGAAAATATCCGCAAGGAACGGATCGTCGATCTGAACGAGAATGCCGGCATCCGCGATCGCCCGGTATTCCTTGCCCATTTCGGCCGCGAGCGCGTGGAAATACTCCTCGTCGGATTTGTAATATTCGTTTTTGCCGACGCCGGACGGCGCGGTGGCCGGCAGGAATACGTGCTCGTTGGCGACGCCGGCTGCGGCGGCCGCGGCCTTGACGTTGGCGATGTCGGTTTGCACGAGCTTTTCGCCGCGGTACTTGACCGGGCCGACGCAAACCACCGGCGCCAGCGAGATGACCGCGCCGCCCATCATCGCTTGCTTGAAGTATTGTTCGTAATATTCCGGGAAGGCGGCAACCTCCTGCTGGAAGAGCTGTAGCTTCATGCCCGGCCGCGCCTCGAAGCCGTCGAGACGTTCGCGGATGTAGGTGAAGAAGCCCGGCTTGGAGAATTCACCGTCGGTGACGATATCGATGCCGCAATCGACCTGCGCGCGCACCACGTCGGCGATGGCGGTGCGCAAAGTTTTTTGGTACGCGGGCTCGTCGTAATTTTGCCCGGAATATTTCGCCTTCATGGCGTCGAGCAGGGCATACGGCCGCGGCAGGCTGCCGATATGCGTGGTTTGAATGCGGTCGGTGTTCTGCTGGAGCTGCACGGCGTCTTCTCCCGGTTTTGCGAAACGGCGATCGCGCTTTGCCTCGCTGGACCGCCCGCCGGGCTATGTTACTGTGGAGCGGCGCGTCACGGGAGGCGCATTGCGTATGCATCGACGTTTGATCGAAGCGCTGTTGCTGTGCGCGCTCGCCATCGCCGCCGCCGGCCCGGTCTCGGCGCAGCAAAAGCAACCGCTGCCTGCCGGCCAGCCGTCGATCATGAACGACGAAGATGATGCCGCGCCAGCGAACCCGCCGCCGGCAAAACCGTCACGCAAGGGCGCCAAGACGATGGCGCCGGCCGCGGACAATCCCGATCTCGACGCCGAGGACGAACTCGCGCCCTCGCAGATGCGCCAACCGATCCCGCCCGCAGTCGCCATGCCGACCGGCGGCGAAAAGCCCGTGCGTTCGGCGTCGCATGGAATGGAAGCGATGCCGGAAGGAAGCGCGACGCGGCGGCCGGCGCGCGTTGCGAAGCCTAACATCGTCGCCTGCAGTGGCCTGTTCGGACGGGATTCAAGCCATGCCAAGCTCGCCATGGCCTACCAGTCGCGCAACGTCGCCTTCACGCAGGTGGACGCCGCGGCCGGCGGCAAGGTGATGGCCAGCGTCCTGTTCGCCAAGGATCCGAAGCGGCGCCTGGAAGTATGGTGGTCGAAGCCGGCGACCCGCACCGACACCCATCTCATCGTCATCAACGGCCAGTCGGACTGGATCGCCCCGGGCGAGCTTCGCCTTGGCCTCACCCTCGCCGAACTTGAGCAGCTCAACGGCAAGCCGTTCAAGCTTTTGGGGTTCAACAAAGACAACGTCGCGACGCTGAGCGACTGGAACGGCGGACAGCTTTCCGCGCTGCCCGGCGGCTGCAAGATCGGCATCAGCCTGCGCGCTGATCCGAAAGCCCCGGCGTCGGCACTCAGCGCCGCGCCCGTCGACCGCGCCTTCAGCTCCGCCGATTCGACGTTGCGCGCCGCCAACCCGACGGTCAGCGAAATCCTCATGGCGTATTAAGATCCCACAGGAAAAGCCGTGAGCGGATGCGAGTCATCCGCCTGCGCTATCGCGGCGGCTTTGCGCCGTTCGGAGGCGCCGGCTTGGCGGCGGGCGGTGAAGCGTTCGGGCCATGCTCATACTCGTCGCGCAGAGCCCGCACGTCGCGCGCCATCTCCAGGCAGGTGATCAATTCGGTGTAGCTCGACTCGCCACCCATTCGCGACTCGTTCACGCATGACGTTTTATCGCCGGGCGCGAAGCTCGACCATTGCTTGACCAGCTCTTCGCGGGTCGCCTGCTCGCTCTCGAGGCAATTCTTCTTCTCTTGCGCGATGGCCGGATCGTGGAAGGTGACGCCGCCCTGTTGCGCGATGCCCTCGCAAACCTGCTCGACGTTGAGTTCCGGGACGCTGTCGGCAGCGGCGACCGGCATCAGCAATTGCGCGGCGAGCGCCAGCGCAGTGGGCAAAATCATCACATTGCTCCGTGAATGCTGCAGACAATTATAACACCGCCGCCGGCGCTTGGAACCCGTAAGCCGCGCCGGCGGAGGGGGAAAAAGATTGACCGGCGGCGACTGCGCCCGGTATGCCTGCTCGGCCGGGTGAGGGAGTCCGCATGATATTTGCACCGCTGATCGGCACGGCGTTCGTGCTTGCCGTCGCCACCGGGCCGGCGCTCGATTCGACGGGGCAGGCCAATCTGTCCGCCCAGGAAAAAATCGCGGCGACGGAACCGCTGGTGCGCTCGGCGACGGAATGCATTGTGCACGCCGTCATCGCCGATCCGCGGTACGGCAAGGCAGCCGGCGGTGCGCTGGGCGATTTGATCGTCGCCTCGATGCCGTCCTGCCGGACGCCAGTGCGCGCCATGATCGACGCCTATGACCGCTATTACGGCGAAGGCACCGGCGAGGCGTTCTTCATGGGTCCGTATCTCGACGTGCTGCCCAGGGCGGTCATGGCCAGAGCGAAGAACGCCGCGCAATAGTCGGCGCGGTCATGGCTTCGGTCCAATCACGTCAACCACGCGCATGTGGATCGGATCGACCAGCACGATCTCATCGTCCACCCGGGTAAACTTGTAGAGCTTGGTCGCCGGATTGTCGGCGAGTATGTCGTCCGGGAGCGTGTAGAGCTCGATCATCGGCGGTACTTCGGCGCCGATCGTGGCGACAAACCGGCCCGGCGCCACCTTGCTGCGATCGCCGTGCACCTCCTGGTAGATTGCGCTGCGTTGCGCAGGCGTCAGTTCGAGCTTCGGCGTCACGCCGTCGGCATTCACCGTCTCGTCGATGCCGCCGGTCTGCGCGCGCGCAGCGCAACGGCGGCGCCGCTGATCGCCGCAGCCGCGCCAATGAGCGCGACCGCCGTCATCCGATGAATCAAATAACTCTTCATCGATTCCTCCATGCTGGATAACCGCACGTGCCGCCTTAAGTTGCGGCGCGTGGGTCGCATTGCGTCGATCGGCGTCGCGTGTCAGCGCGGGATCGCCTGCACCGCGATGTTGGTGTAGGGATCGATCACCAGGATCCGGTCCCGCTCGTAGACGTAGCGGTATGCCGGCACCACGGTCGTCGTCCCGATCGCCGGCGGCGCGGCAACGGGCGCCGCGATCACGGGAGAAGCGGCCGGCGCCGGCGTGACGACGTCGTAAAGCCGCGGATAAACCGGAGCCACGGCCGCCGGCGGTGCCTGCATCACTTCGGTGTAAGTCGGCTCGGTTATGACGGCGACTGCCGGCGTGACCGGCGCGGGCACGACGCGCTCGCTCACGACGGTCCGCGTCGTGGTCACGCGGTTATGGGTGCGGCTCATCATCCGCCGCCGGGGCGTGGTGGTCGACTCGACGGTCCGCACGGTCTCCACGGTCTCGACCGGAGCAGCCGCTACCGGCTGCTGTGCGATGACCATCGAGCCCGGTTGCGGCGCGATCACGGTCTCGACCGGTTGGTCGGCGATCTAGCGCGTGACAACGGTTTGCGCCTGCGCGACGGACGTCCCCGCCGCCAGCGCAACACCAAGGGCCAGATAGGAGATGTGATGTCTCATCATTGCGAACTCCATGCATTTGCGCTCCGGATGGAACGATTCGAGCATGGAGGCCAACGCCCGGCCGCGGGCTTGCGTTCCTGTTTGCGCGGGTTCGTTTTTGAACCACGGTCAAAGCGTCTTGGAACCGCGTTCCCGCGCCGCAAATTTGACGGCGCAGCACCCAGCCCGGGCCATACTTGCCGCCGCAGCCTCGTTGTCCCTCGCGGAACCGCGCTCGATTGACCAGGGCAATGGCGGGGTGCAGTCTGCACTTTTCACGCAGTGCAGATTCGGCGTTTCAGTCGCGCAGTCGCGGGCACCCTGGTTGGCGCGGGAGGAACCGGCATGTTCGGCATCAGCGATTTGTTCCAATGGGAGCGCTTCGTCACCCCCACGATCATCAAGGTGTTCTTTTGGCTCGCCGTGGTCATTTCGGTCCTGGTCGGGCTTGCCGGCGCGGTCTCCGCGCTCGCCGCCATGGCGTACAATCCGTTTGTCGGCATGGTCTTCCTGATCGCGAGCCTGCTTGGCGCCTGCATGGGCGTGGTGGCCTCGCGCATCGTTGCCGAATTCGTGCTCATCGTGTTCCGCATCAACGAGCATCTCGGGGCGATCAGGAATCAGGGAACGCTCAGTAGTCAGTAATCAGACTTCGTTCATCTTTTCTGATTACTGACCACTGATTACTGAGGACTGAAGCGGACGTGCAATACGTCGCCGTCCTGAACTACGTAATCCTTGCCTTCGAGCCGCATCTTGCCTGCATCGCGCGCGCCGACTTCGCCGCCGCAGGCGCCATAGTCGTCATAGGCGATGGTTTCGGCGCGGATGAAGCCGTGTTCGAAATCGGTGTGGATGACGCCGGCGGCCTGCGGCGCCTTGGTGCCGCGCGTCACCGTCCAGGCGCGCGTCTCCTTCGGCCCGGCAGTGAAGAACGTCAGCAAATCGAGCAGCGCATAGCCGGCGCGGATCAGGCGATCGAGCCCGGCCTCCTTGAGGCCGACCGCGGCGAGATAATCGTCGCGCTCTTCGCGGGCGAGCACGGCGATCTCCGCCTCGATCTTGGCGGAGATGACGATCGCGGCCGCGCCTTCCTCTTTCGCCCTGCCCTCGACCTTGCGCGAATATCCGTTGCCGTTCGCCGCCGAGGCCTCCTCGACGTTGCAGACATAAAGCACCGGCAGCGCGGTGAGGAGACCGAGCATATGGTAAGCGCGCTCCTCCTCGGGCTTGCGCTCGGTGAGGCGGGCGGGCTTGCCCTCGCGCAGCAACGCCAGCGCGCGGTTGACGAGATCGAGCTGCTCCTTCGCCTCCTTGTCGTTGCCCTTGGCTTTTTTGCTCAAGCCGTCGACGCGCCGCTCCAGGCTTTCGAGGTCGGCGAGCATCAATTCGGTCTCCACCGTCTCGATGTCGGCGATCGGATCGATGCGGCCCTCGACATGGGTCACGTCGGTATCCTCGAAGCAGCGCACTACATGGACGATGGCGTCCACCTCGCGGATATTGGCGAGGAACTGATTGCCGAGCCCCTCGCCTTTCGAGGCGCCACGCACCAGACCGGCGATGTCGACGAAGGTCAGCCGCGTCGGCACGATCGTGGCCGACTTGGCCAGCGCCGCGAGGACCTCCAGCCGCTTATCCGGCACCGCCACCTCGCCGACATTCGGCTCGATGGTGCAGAACGGATAGTTCGCTGCCTGCGCTGCCGCGGTTTCGGTCAGCGCGTTGAAGAGCGTCGACTTGCCGACATTCGGCAAGCCGACGATGCCGCATTTGAAGCCCATGGGCGGTTAGACGCGAGCGCTTCGCGAAGCAGCGGGTAGCCGCGTCCATTCTGTGTCGTAGTCCGTATATAGTAACCCGCGCATAGGCATCTTCGCGGTCCATCGCTCATCACCGATGGACACGTCGAGCCTCGTCGCTCCAGAATCGCGCATGCGCTGCTCCTCCAAAAGCTGCCATGCAGCGCATTCAACCGAAACCTGACGCTTCGCAGCGGATGTTTCCAGCCACCGCGCAAGCTCGTCGGTCAGGTCGATAACAATCGATGCCACGTTCGTCTCCTAACGTCTCACTATTGGCTCTTTATATCGTCGTTATTCGTTGTCTGCGCAAATCCCTTGGCCACCATGGCGAGGTGGACTTTATTCTGAAAACTCGCGTCCTGGCCGCGCACCAGCAGATCGACGTTGTCGGCGATGATGCCGGTCAGCGCTTCGACCCAAGCGCGCTCGCTCTTGGCGAAACCGCTGAGCACGTAATGCTCCACCAAATCCTTGTGGCCGGGATGGCCGACGCCGATACGCACCCGCCGGTAATCGTCGCCGATATGCTCGCTGATCGAGCGCAGGCCGTTATGGCCGGCAATGCCGCCGCCGACTTTGACCCGAACCCTGCCCGGCGGCAGCTCGATCTCGTCGTGGAAGACGGTGATGTCGCCGGGCGCAAGCTTGTAGAACTGCGCCGCCTCGGCGGCGGCGCGGCCCGATTCATTCATAAAGGTGCCGGGCAAGAGCAGCAGCACGCGCTCCCCGCCGATCGGCCCCTCGCAGGCGAGCCCCTGAAAGCGCCGCCGCCACGGCGCGATGCCGTGGCGGGTGGCGATTTCCTGAACCACCGTGAAGCCGATGTTGTGGCGGTTGCCGACATAGCGCGCTCCCGGATTCCCAAGTCCGACCAGGAGCAGCATCGTTTAGTCGCAACCTCACTTCTTCTCGGGCGCGCCACGGGCGGCGGGCGCTCCAGCGCCGCGCGCCGGCGCCGCAGGCGCCGCGCCGGGAGCGGCGCCGGGCGTCGCACCGGGGGCCGCGCCGGGAGCGGCGCCAGGAGCGGCACCAGGGGCCGCGCCTTCGGCCGGAACGCCAGCGGCAGCAGCCGCGGCGGCGGCAGCGGCTGCGGCGGCAGCGGCTTCGGCCTGCGCTTTCATTTCTTCGGCGTAGCCCGACGGCGGCACCACGGTGACGAGCGTAATGTCCTTTTGCGCGACGACGCGCACGCCCTGCGGCAGCGTGATATCGCTTAGATGCTTGGAGTGATTGATCTCCAGGCTCGACACGTCGACCTCGATGGCGCCGGGAATGGCATCGGCGCGGCAGCGCACTTCGACGGTGTGGGTGACGATCGACACCGTGCCGCCGCGTTTGACGCCCGGAGACTGGTCGGCGTTCTTGACGTGGACGGGGATGTTGACGCGGATCGTGGCGTTCTCGCCGAGCCGCATGAAGTCGACATGCAGCGGCAAATCGCGCACCGCGTCGAGCTGGAAGTCCCGCGGAATGACGTGGTGCTTCACGCCGTCGACCTCGACGTCATGAATGGTGGTGAGGAAATGGCCGGCATAAATGCGCAGCCGCAGATCGTTGTAATCCAGCGAGATCGGCAGCGGCGGCTTGCCGCCGCCATAGATGATTCCGGGTACCCGGCCGGCGCGACGCTCTGCCCGGGCGGCCCCCTTGCCTGCCCGTGAACGCGCGGCCGCCTTGATCAGATTGACGGTCGCCATGGTGTATCCTTCAAGTCTTTAAGCCTAACGATGCGCTTTTGATGATCCACGGCGGCCTCCAGGGGTGCTAAAGGTCGCATAATCGCGCGGATGCCGGCGCTTATAGCGGCGTGGGTCGGCAAAAACAAGGAAGGCTTAAGCGGGTGCTTACGGCGTCAGAATCCGCCCGGATTGACGCCCGGCGACGACAAATCGGCAGCTCCGCCCGGGGGATTTGCCGCCGCGAGCTTTGTTTCCAGCGCCGCGATGCGGGCCTTGAGCGCTTCGTTTTCCTCGCGGGCGAGCCGCGCCATGTCCTTGACCGCCTCGAATTCCTCGCGCTGGACAACGGCGAGGTCGCGCAGTATGCGCTCCGCCTGGCTGCGGAACAGCGTCTCGAATTCGCGCCGCACGCCTTGCGCAACGCCGGCTGCGTCGTTCATCAGCCGGGCAACCTCGTCGAAGAACCGGTTCGTGGTCTGCACCATGTTCGTCTCCCTGACGGGGGAAGCCGCTCGCCGCAGCTTCGCTTGCCATGCTCATACACAATGGCAATGGTGCGTCGCCGTCGCAAGAGACTTAAAAAGAGACCTGGATCGCGCCGGGAGAGCTTCAGGAAACGCGAGCCGCATGGGTAACCGATGCTGATCCTTCCGGTCCTGCCCTTTCCGCACATCAATCCGGTGCTGATTTCGATCGGACCGCTGGCCGTGCGCTGGTACGCGCTCGCTTATATCGTCGGCATCATCGCCGGGTGGTTCTATGCGCGCAGCATCATCGCTTCGCGGAATCTTTGGGGCGGCGCCGCGCCCTTCACCGTCGCCGAGTTCGACGATTTCATCATCTGGATCACGCTCGGGATCATTCTCGGCGGCCGCCTCGGCTATGTGCTGTTCTACAACTTTCCGCATTTTGCCGCGCATCCGGTCGCGATTTTCGAGCTATGGACCGGCGGCATGTCGTTTCACGGCGGCGTGCTCGGCTGCATCGTCGCCACGATCCTGTTCGGACTACGCCGCGGCCTGTCGATCCTGTCGCTCGGCGATGTGACCACGGCGGTGGCGCCGATCGGATTGTTCCTCGGCCGCCTGGCCAACTTCATCAACGGCGAATTGTGGGGCCGGCCGACCGACGTGCCTTGGGCCATGGTGTTTCCCAACGAGGGGCCGGTTCCGCGCCATCCGAGCCAGCTTTATGAGGCAGCGCTGGAAGGCCTGCTGCTTCTCCTAGTGCTCGGCGTCTTGGTGCGTCTCGGCGCGCTCAAGCGCCCCGGTCTCGTCTCCGCCGCCGCCGCCATCGGCTACGGCGTCGCCCGCATCTTTTGCGAATTTTTCCGCGAGCCCGACGCGCAGCTCGGCTTTCTCTGGGGCGGGCTCACCATGGGGATGCTGCTCTGTATCCCCCTCATCGTGGCGGGCGCCGGTCTGCTCGTTTACGTGCTTATGCGCCAACCGGCCGCGAAAAATGGCTGAGGCATATTCGCCGATGGAAAGCGAAATCCGCCGACTGATCGGCATCGCCGGGCCGATGCCGATTGCCGACTACATGCGGCTCTGCCTTACCCATCCGCAATACGGCTATTACCTCACCCAGGACTCCATCGGCGCCGCGGGCGATTTCATCACCGCGCCGGAGATCAGCCAGATGTTCGGCGAGCTTATCGGGCTGTGGATAGCCGCCGTCTGGCAAGAGATGGGCGCGCCGGAAAATGTGCGCGTCGTCGAGCTCGGACCCGGGCGCGGCACGATGATGATCGACGCCTTGCGCGCGGCCAAAGTTGCCAAAGACTTCTACGCCGCGATCGTCCTGCACCTGGTCGAGATCAGCCCGAAACTCCGGCAGCTGCAGCAAGTGCGGTTCGAGAGCCACGACGTGCCGATTTTTTGGCACGCGTCGCTTGCGGAAGTCCCCGCCGGCCCCTTGATTGTCGTCGCCAACGAATTCATCGACGCCTTGCCCATTCACCAGGCGATCAAGCAAGCCGACGGCTGGCACGAGCGCCTGATCGATATCGGGCCCGACGGCAATCTCGCGTTTTGCACCGCCGCGGACGCGCTGCCGCATTTCGACGCCACCCTGCCGCGCGATTTGCGCCAGTCGCCCGAGGGCTCGATCTATGAATGGCGCGCCGACACCGTCGCGTTCGAAATCGCGCGGTGCGTGCGCAGCGACGGCGCCGCTTTGATCATCGATTACGGCCATGCCCGAGCGGGACTCGGCGAGACGCTGCAAGCCGTCGCCGGACATACCTTTGCCGATCCGCTGCTCGCACCCGGCGAAGCCGACCTGACGGCGCATGTCGATTTCGCGGCGCTGGCGCTGAGCGCCGACATCATCGGCGCACGCAGCCACGGCCCGGTGTCGCAGCGCGATTTCCTCACCCGGCTCGGCATCGACAAACGCGCCGCGGCGCTGAAAGCGAGCGCGCCGGAAAGGACCGCCGAGATCGACAGCGCGCTATACCGGCTGACCGGAAGTGGACCGGAGCAAATGGGCGAACTGTTCAAGGTATTGGCCATCGCCGACCCGAAATTCGGGCCGCTGCCGGGTTTCGCGACGAAGCGACGATGATCGAGGCTTTCGCCCTTTCGCTCCCCGGCATCCGCCACGGCTTCTTCAGCCGCGCGGGCGGCGTTTCGCCCGGACTCTATGCGAGCCTCAACGGCGGGCTTGGCTCGCGCGACGACGCGGCCAATATTGCCGAAAATCGCGCGCGCATGGCGGCGGCGCTCGGCGTCGCGCCGCATTGCCTGCTGACCGCCTACCAGAGCCACTCGCCCGACGTGCTTGTCGCCGAGAAGCCCTGGCAGCCTGACGCGCGTCCGCGCGCCGACGCCATCGTCACCCGCACGCCGGGCCTCGCTGTTGGCGTGACCTCAGCCGATTGCGGGCCGATCCTCTTGGCCGATGCCGAGGCACGCGTGATCGCCGCCGCGCATGCCGGCTGGCGCGGCGCGCTGACCGGCGTCGCCGAGGCGACGGTCGCGGCGATGGAGCGGCTTGGCGCCGAACGCGGCCGGCTTCGGGCCGCGCTTGGGCCGATGATCCGGCAAGACCATTACGAGGTCGGCCCCGATCTGATGGCGCGCTTTGCCGCCAAGGACAAAGCGAGCGGCCGCTTCTTCCGCCCGGCGGCGCGCGAAGGCCATGCCATGTTCGATCTTCCCGGCTATATCGCGGAGCGGCTGAGACGCGCGGGAATCAGCCGGATCGAGGATCTCGGCCTGTGCACCTACGCCAATGCCGGCCGCTTCTTCAGCTACCGCCGCTCGACCCATCGCGCCGAAGCCGATTACGGCCGGCACGTCAACGCCATCGTGTTGCAGGGAGCGGGTAGCGAATAGGAATTAGCAAATAGCCGTTTCGCTATTCGCTATGGCGCTACACGCCATTCACTATCCGCGGGGACAAGGCCCGGATTCATGTTGCCAGCCTCCTAGGCGGCTTGTATCAGGGCGTTGTTCTTGCCGCATGATCTTGTCCGAAAATCAGTATCCACTTTCGGGATCGTGCGGGCGCAGGAGAGCGGAATGGCGAGCAACAACGGAGCCATCAAGCTCGTTGCCGGCAATTCCAACCCTGCGCTGGCCGAGGGTGTCGGCGCCTATATCGGCACGCCCCTGACCAAAGCCGTGGTGCGGCGTTTCGCCGACATGGAGATTTTCGTCGAAATCCAGGAGAACGTGCGCGGCGCCGACGTTTTCGTCCTGCAGTCGACCTCGTACCCGGCCAACGACCACTTGATGGAGCTGCTCATCATCATCGACGCGCTGCGCCGCGCCTCGGCGCGCCGCATCACGGCGGTGATCCCCTATTTCGGCTACGCCCGGCAGGACCGCAAACCGGGACCGCGGACGCCGATTTCCGCCAAGCTCGTCGCCAATCTAATCACGCGCGCCGGCGCCGACCGCGTGCTGACGCTCGATCTGCACGCCGGACAGATCCAGGGCTTCTTCGATATCCCTACCGACAATCTGTTCGCCTCGCCGGTCATGGTGCGCGACATCAAGCAGCGCTTCGATCTGTCCGAGGTCATCGTGGTATCGCCCGACGTCGGCGGCGTGGTGCGCGCGCGCGGACTTGCCAAGCGCATCAATGTGCCGCTCGCCATCATCGATAAAAGGCGGGAGCGGCCGGGCGAATCCGAGGTCGCCAACGTCATCGGCGAGGTCGACGGCCGCATCTGCATCCTAGTGGACGACATCGTGGATTCGGGCGGCACGCTGTTGAACGCCGCCGACGCGCTTTTGGAAAAGCGCGCCAACGCGGTCTACGCCTATATCAGCCACGGCGTGCTGTCCGGCGGCGCCGTCGCCCGGGTCAACAAATCGAACCTGAAAGAGCTGGTGATCACCGATTCGATCCAGCCGACCGAGGAGGTCAAGACCTCCCCCAACATCCGCGTGCTCTCGATCGCCACGCTGATCGGCGAGGCCATCAGCCGCACGGCTTCCGAGGAATCGGTCTCGAGCCTGTTCTTCGACTGACGCGGATTTTCCGCGCCCTCCCCCTCCCCCCGAGTCAACTTGTCGCAGGCTGCGCCTGTGGACGGGGAGTCATTTGCGCATTGTGCGCGAGCCGCAAATCACTTCATGAGTGCAGCCAAGGTGCTAGCCGGCCCCGGCGGAGGCTTTGGCGGGAGAATCGGGCCGTCTATATTGTGCGTGCGGACTGATTCGCGGAATTGAGTCAATCCGCGGGCGCGAGTTGTTCCTGCGGCAAATCGCAGCCCGGCCGATGTCCAGTGGCGTGCGCATTTCCACTTCAACAGTCTGTGGAGGCGGCATGTCCCTCATCGAGATCGCACGCGATCAACGCAACAACCCGCTCGACGTGGTCGAGCACATGGCGGCCGGCAACAGCTGGCCGTTCGAACGGGCGGGCGAGGACGAGATCGCGCTCGTCGTTACAGGGCGCTGGACCAATTACCAGGTCTCCTTCACCTGGATGAGCGAGATCGAGGCCCTGCATCTGGCCTGCGCCTTCGACATGCGCGTGCCCGATCCGCGGCTTTCCGAGGTGCAGCAGCTCGTCGCGCTGGTCAACGAGCAATTGTGGATCGGGCATTTCGACATCTGGATGCAGAACGGCGTGGTGATGTTCCGCCACGCGCTGCTGCTCGCCGGCGGCGTCACCGCCTCGGACCGCCAGTGCGAAGCGGTGCTCGGCAGTGCGCTCGACGCCTGTGAGCGCTATTTTCCGGCGTTTCAATTCGTGGTCTGGGCGGGCAAGACCGCGCGCGAAGCGATGGACGCCGCCTTGTTCGAGACCTCCGGCGAGGCGTGACCGCGCGTCCCGGAATGACGCGCGAGGAGTACGATGAGCGGCTCAACCGCGGATTTGCGCGACTTGCCCGGCCTCCTGGTCTTGGTCGGCGCCGGCAAGATGGGCGGCGCCTTGCTCGAGGGCTGGCTGCGTCTCGGGCTTGATCCAGCGCGGATCGCGGTGATCGAACCGCACCCGGCGCCGCAAGTGTCCGCGCTGACCGCCCGCGGACTCCGGCTCAATCCCGACCGCCGCGCGCTCGGCGAGGCGGCGGCCGTCGTCATCGCCGTCAAGCCGCAGATAGCCGCCGAGGTATTGCCCGCGCTGGCGCCAATGATCGGCGCTTCGACCGTCGTCGTGTCGATCATGGCCGGGCGGACGCTGCGATTTCTGTCCGCAACGCTCAAGAACGCAGGCGCATTCGTCCGCGCCATGCCGAACCTGCCGGCATCGATCGGGCGCGGCATCACCGTCGCCGTGCCGCTTGGCGCCGGCAAGGCACAGCGTCAGCTCGCGGATCGTCTGCTCGCCGCCACCGGCGCGGTCGCGTGGGTCGAAGACGAGGCTTTGCTCGACGCGGTGACGGCGGTGTCGGGCTCCGGACCGGCCTACGTCTTCCTTCTCGCCGAAGCGTTGGCGGAAGCCGGCACGGCCGCCGGACTGCCGCGGCCCTTGGCCGAGAAACTTGCGCGCGAAACCGTAGCCGGCGCCGGCGAATTGCTGCACCGGTCCGACCTCGGTGCCGCAGCCTTGCGCGAGAACGTCATTTCGCCGGGCGGCACCACCGCGGCCGCGCTCGACGTGCTGATGGGTGAAAACGGTCTCGTGCCGCTGTTGAAGAAGGCGATTGCCGCGGCAACGGAGCGCTCGCGCAAGCTCGCCGGCTGACGATTACCGGCTTGGAACCGCTGCGCGAGGAGCTTACATTTATCGTCATCGCCGCGCGTTGTCTTCTAGTCAGTGAGGAGTTCGGCCATGGCCCGCAGACCGACCCGAAGACCTGCCCGCAAAGCCGCCGCAAAGTCCGCTCCCACCGCGTCTGCCCGCCGTAGAGCCGCGTCGGCCGCGTCGGCCGCGCCCACCACCCAGCGTGAAAAAATCATCGCCGCGTTCCTTTCGCTGCTTGCCGACAAGCGGTTCGAGGCGATCGGACTTGCCGACGTGGCCACGCGGGCGAAAATATCGCTGGCGCAATTGCGCGGCGAATTTTCCTCGACCTTTGCCATCCTCGTCGCCCACATCAAAGCCACCGACCGCGCCGTGCTGACCGAGGATTTGACGGAGATGGAGGACGAGCCGGCGCGCGAGCGGCTGTTCGACGTGCTGATGCGCCGCCTCGAAATACTTGCGCCGCATCGGGCGGCAATCCGCTCGCTGATCCGCTCGGCCAGGCGCGATCCACCGCTTGCCATGGCGCTCAACGGGCTTGCCGTGCGCTCGCAGCGATGGATGCTGACCGCCGCCAGCATCGGCGCCTCGGGACCGCTCGGCATGATCCGCGCGCAGGGGCTCGCCGTGTTGTTCGGCGCAGTGCTCGGCACCTTCATCGACGACGACGACCCGAGGCAAGCGCGCACCATGGCGGCGCTTGACCGCGCGCTGGCGCGCGGTCAGCGCTTTGCCGGCTTGCTTGACGATTTGTTCGCCATCCCGGCCCGGCTCTGCCGGTCGCGCTCCCGGCGCCGCCGGCGCCGTGGCGAGCATTCCGGAGAATCGGCCACCGCCTGAACGAGCGCGGAACGACATCGGCCGTTTTTCGCCGCGTACCCTTACCCATTCTTGACCATCGCCATTAAATGTTGGGCGGCAAAAGAGATTTTAGAGGGCCCGGCGGTACGTTCCCGGCACTGGATTGGCGGCCGAAAACGAACCGCCGCAGGCCAAAAGTTAGAATCTCTACAAACAAGGCTTTTTTGATTGAAATCAGTCCCCGCCGCCACTAAATGGAATAGTTACAACTGATACCAAAGCAGCACCGGGCCGTTCGCGATGATCGTCTGCTCCTGCAACGTACTGACCGACCACGACGTGCGGGCGACTTTGTCGAGCGACGAAGCCGGTCCCCGCACCGCCGGCGAAGTCTATGGCTGCCTCGGCTGCAGCGTCCAATGCGGCCGCTGCGCCCGCACCATCCGCCGCATCATGGACGAAGCGCTCGGCGTCACCGGCACCGACTGCTGCCAGGACTGACGGCTTCCTTCGTAAGCTTTCCACCGCCTTAGGCATCGCCGGCGGCCCGCTTGCTGCACCGGCTTTGCACGTGCTCGGCAAAGGCTATAATCAAAGCGCCAATGCGCCGCGTGGCGACCGCATTTCCATTGTAGGAGACGATCATGAGAGGCGAGCCGGGAGTCGTCGATTACCTCAACAAGGCGCTCCGGCACGAATTGACCGCCGTCAATCAATATTGGCTGCATTACCGCCTGCTCGACAATTGGGGCTACAAATCGCTGGCCAAGCAATGGCGCAAGGAATCGATCGAAGAGATGGAGCACGCCGACAAGCTGGTCGAGCGCATCATTTTCCTCGACGGCTTCCCCAACATGCAAGTGCTCGACCCACTGCATATCGGCCAGACGGTCAAAGAGGTGCTCGATTGCGACCTGCGTGCCGAGTTGTTGGCTCGCGCGCTCTACGAGGAGGCCGCCACGCATTGCCATGCGGTCAAGGACTACGTCTCGCGCGACCTGTTCGAACAGCTGATGCACGACGAGGAGGAGCACATCGACTTCCTCGAAACCCAACTCGACCTGGTCGCCAAGCTCGGCGCCGAGCTTTATGCCCAGCACCACATCGGCAAGCTCGACGAGAACAAGGACTGACCGCAATACCCGTTTGCGGACCTCCGCGCGTGCCGCCATAAATCTTAGCGAAAACTTAACGCGCGCTCCCCGCCTGCGCCGCTGAAACGCGGCAACGCGCGTGCGCGCGAGCGTAGACCTTAATGAACGAGGTTAAGAATTAAGGTTAAGACCCGCTTAAGCTTTTGCTGACATTTTGCTCCGTCGAACGACGCAGGCTGCGCAAGCGTGGCCGCGCCGAAAAGGGACGAAGCGAATGGTCCGCGTCAAATCCTTCATCGTCGCCGGAGCAACCGCCTTCATCGGCACCGCCGCGTACGCGGCCGATATGCCGCTTCCTCCGCCGCCGCAAATTCCGCTTCCGATGCCCATGCTTGTCGAACAGCCGGTCGGCGGCTGGTATCTGCGCGGCGACATCGGCGTCGGCGTACAGACTTTTTCGTCGTTCAATTTCACGCAGACCAATTCCGCGTTCGTGTGGCCGTCGAGCTGGACGATCGTCCAGCAGGACATCCAGGACACGACCATCTTCGGCCTCGGCGTCGGCTACGAATTCAACAATTGGCTGCGCATGGACGTCACCGGCGAATATCGCACCAAGGCGATGTTCAAGGCGACCGGCAGCTATACCAACAACTGCGCCGGCGGCGGGGTCTGCTTCGACATCAACCAGGGGAACTACTCGGCGGCGGTCTTCATGGCCAACGTCTATTTCGACGTCGGCACCTGGTGGTGCCTGACGCCCTATATCGGCTTCGGTCTCGGCAGCGCCTACAACACCATCAGCGGCATCCAGGACACCGGCATCAACTCCAACGGCACCAACGGCTTCGGCTTCGCCGCCACCAACAATTCGAACCTGAGTTTCGCCTGGAACGCCCAGCTCGGCCTCACCTACAACGTCAACAACAATTTCAAGGTCGATTTCAACTGGCGCTATCTGAATCTGGGCTCGCCGCAAAGCGCCATCGTCGAATGTCAGAACACGGCGGCCTGTCCCTCCGCCTTCTACACTTTCAAAGACATGACCTCGATGGACTTCCGCATCGGCTTCCGCTGGCTGTTCCAGCCCGACGGCGGTGGCGGCCTCATGTCGATGATGGCGCCGCAGCCGGTCTTTGCAGCGCCGCAGCCGCTGTACGCCCCGCAGCCGCTGTACGCCCCGCAGCAATACGCCCCGGCGCCGCAATACGCACCCGCACCGCAATACGCACCGGTACCGCAATACGCGCCGCCGCCGCAGCCGCCCCTGCAAAGCCGCGGCTGACGCGCCGCCGCCGGGGCCGAGCTAACCCTCCATTAAGGTTAATGCCCGATGATCGGGCCGCTCTATGGGCGCCAAAAAGATTGAAAGGGCGGCCGATGCGTCGGGTGTTCTGTGCTCTGCTCGTGTTGGGGCTGGCGTCGCCCGCGTTGGCAGACGACGACTACCCGTTCCTGCGCGAGGGCAAGACCGTAGGCCCGGCGACCTTCACGCGGTGGAGTGGATTCTATCTCGGCGGTCAGCTCGGCTACACCAACGGCAATGCCGACTTCAGCGAGGCTACCGGGCCCGTGGTCGCCTATGCGTTGCGGCAATCCACCCTGGAGGCTGATTTCTCACCGTCCACGTGGCAACTGCTCAGGACGGCCAATCAAAGTGCGCCAAGCTACGGCGGCTTCGTCGGTTACAACACCCAATGGCAGGATCTGGTGCTCGGCATCGAAGCCAACTTGAATCACGCCCCACTAACTCTCACCGCACAGAGTACGCCGATCGGACCGCTGATCACCGCACCGGACACTCTGAAATATACCCACACGGTGACGATAGACGGCTCCGGCTCGATGACGAACTTCGATTTTGCCACGTTGCGGGCGCGAGCGGGTTATGTGGCCGGCAATTTCCTGCCCTATGGGTTTGCCGGTATCGCGTTCGGCCTCGCCAACGTCTCCGTCGCGGCAAACATTCACGACGTCCAATGCACGAGCGTCGCGCCGATAACGTGCGCTCCGTATAATTTCAGCGGCAGCTACGGCCGGAATATGGAGGTGCTGTACGGCCTCGCCGTCGGCGCCGGCGTCGATGTTATGGTCACCCCCAACATTTTTCTGCGCGGCGAGTTCGAGTGGGATGAATTCAATCCGAAGCCGAGCATTATGATGAGCCTCGCCACCGGACGCGTCGGCGCCGGCTTCAAGTTCTGACGACAGACGACAGAGGACGGACGACGGATAAAGGGCGTGCCAAGGATTCATGGCCGTCTTCTATCCTCCGTCCTCCGTCTTCCGGCTTGACGTGACCCCTCCGCTTCCTTATCTCCGACCGCGGGACACCCCTTCCCAACGAGGGGCGCCTATCTGGAAGGATAGATCATGACGATGGCGACGCCTGCCGTGCGGCCGACTGTGCCGCACTTTTCGTCCGGCCCCTGCGCCAAGCGCCCCGGCTGGACCCTGCAAAACCTCGCCGGCGCGCTCCTTGGCCGCTCGCACCGTTCGAAGCCCGGCAAAACCAAGCTCAAACGCGCCATCGAGCTGACCCGCGAGATTCTTGCCGTCCCGGCCGATTACCGCATCGGCATCGTGCCCGCCTCGGATACCGGCGCGCTGGAAATGGCGCTGTGGTCGCTGCTCGGCCCGCGGCCGGTGACCATGCTGGCCTGGGAATCGTTCGGCGAAGGCTGGGTCACCGATGTGGTCAAGGAGCTCAAGCTCAAGGCCGTGACCGTCCTCAAGGCCGCCTACGGCGAATTGCCCGACCTCGGCAAGGTCGATCCGGCAAGCGACGTGGTCTTCACCTGGAACGGCACGACCTCGGGCGTGCGCGTGGCCAATGCCGATTGGATCGCCGCAGACCGCGCCGGGCTCACCATCTGCGACGCCACCTCGGCCGCCTTCGCCCAGCCGCTCGATTTCGCCAAGCTCGATGTCGTCACCTTCTCCTGGCAGAAGGCGCTGGGCGGCGAAGCCGCCCACGGCATGCTCATCCTTTCGCCGCGCGCGGTCGCGCGGCTCGAGAGCTACACGCCGCCCTGGCCGCTGCCGAAAATCTTCCGCATGACCAAGGGCGGCAAGCTCAACGAGGCCATCTTCGTCGGCGAGACCATCAACACGCCGTCGATGCTGTGCGTGGAGGACTATCTCGACGCGCTCGAATGGGCGAAGTCGGTCGGCGGGCTTGGCGGCTTGCGCGCCCGCGCCGACGGCAATGCGCGCGTCATCGCCGAGTGGGTCGGCCGCAGCAAATGGATCGACTTCCTCGCCCACGATCCGGATTCGCGCTCCAATACGTCCGTCTGCCTCAAAGTGGTCGATCCTGCCGTCTGCCGGCTTCCCGCCGAAGCGCAGGCGGCATTCGTCAAAGGCATCGCCGCGGCGCTGGAGAAGGAAGGCATCGCTTACGACATCGACGCCTATCGCGACGCGCCTCCGGGCTTGCGCATCTGGTGCGGCTCGACCGTCGAGCGCGCCGACCTCGAAGCGCTGACGCTCTGGCTAGACTGGGCCTATGCCAAGGCTAAGGATGCGCTCGCCCAGGCGGCGTGACGCATCAGAAAGATCAAGCCATGGCTGCCAAAGTTCTCATCTCCGATGCCCTGTCTCCCGCCACCGTCGCGATCTTCAAGGATCGCGGGCTCGAGGTCGAGTTCCAGCCGGCTCTCGGCAAGGACAAGGAGAAGCTTGCCGAAGCGATCGACGGCTTCGACGGGCTAGCGATCCGTTCGACGACCAAGGTCACTGCCAAAATACTTGAGCGGGCGCAGAAGCTGAAAGTGATCGGCCGCGCCGGCATCGGCGTCGACAATGTCGACATCGCCGCCGCCACCGCGCGCGGCATCATCGTGATGAATACGCCGTTCGGCAATTCGATCACCACCGCCGAGCACGCCATCACGCTGATGCTGTCGCTGGCGCGGCAAATCCCCGAAGCCGACGCTTCCACGCGCGCCGGCAAGTGGGAGAAGAACAAATTCCTCGGCGTCGAGATTTTTGGCAAGACGCTCGGCATCATCGGCTGCGGCAATATCGGCGCCATCGTCGCCGACCGCGCGATCGGGATGAAGATGAAAGTGATCGCCTACGATCCCTTTCTTTCCGACCAGCGCGCGCTCGACCTGGGCGTCGAAAAGGTCGAGCTCGAGGAATTGCTCCGTCGCGCCGACTTCCTCACCTTGCACACGCCGCTGACCGAGAAGACCCGCAACATCATCAACGCCGAGTCTCTCAAGCTCACCAAGAACAGCCTGCGTCTGATCAATTGCGCCCGCGGCGGGCTGGTCGACGAGGCGGCCTTGTACGAGGCGCTGGCCTCGGGACGCATTGCCGGCGCCGCGCTCGACGTGTTCGCGGTCGAGCCGGCGATCGACAGCCCGCTGTTCAAGCTGCCGAATGTGGTCTGCACCCCGCATCTCGGCGCTTCGACCATGGAGGCGCAAGAGAACGTCGCGCTGCAGGTCGCCGAGCAAATGTCGGATTATCTGCTGCGCGGCGCCATCACCAATGCCGTCAACTTTCCCTCGATCAGCGCCGAGGAAGCTCCGCGGCTCAAGCCGTTCATCGCGTTAGCGGAGAAGCTCGGCTCGTTCGCCGGCCAGCTCACCGAGACCGGAATCCGGCGCGTGCAGATTTCCTACGACGGCCTCGTCGCGCAGATGAATACGCGGGCGCTGACCTCGGCGGCGATCGCGGGGCTGTTTCGCCCGATGCTGCAGGACGTCAACGTCGTCTCGGCGCCGAGCGTGGCCAAGGACCGCGGCATCGTCGTCGAGGAGACGCGGCGCGACGCCGAGGGCGATTACGAGAGCCTGATCACGCTCACGGTGACCACCGATCGCCAGTCGCGGCATGTCTCCGGCACCGTCTATGCCGACGGCCGCCCGCGCATCGTCAACATCAAGGGCATCCGCATGGATGCCGAGTTCGGCCCGTCGATGATCTACATCACCAATCTCGACAAGCCGGGCTTCATCGGCAAGTTCTCCTCGACGCTGGGCGACGCCGGCATCAACATCGCCACCTTCCATGTCGGCCGCGAGGCGGCGGGCGGCAATGCGGTGGCGCTGATCGAGATCGACGGCGAACTACCCGCCGACGTGCTCGCCAAGGTGCGGGCGCTGCCGCAGGTGCAGCAGGCCAAGCCACTACGGTTTTGAGCGCAATCAGCGTGGGCTTCGCTGCGCTCAGCCCACCCTACGAAGCGGCTGAACTCTTCCGCGTCGCTACCGTGATGCCGGTAAAGACCAGCGCATAGCCGATGGCGTGATAGAGCTCGAAGCGCTCGCCGAGCAGCACAATCGCCAGCACCGAGCCGAAGACCGGAACGAGGTGCATGAAAGGCGCCGCGCGGTTGGCGCCGATCAGCTCGACGCCGCGATTGAGAAAAAGATAGCCGAGCAGCGACGGGAATATGCAGATGAAGGCGAAGCTGAGCACGCTTTCCGCATCGAAGACCATCGTTCGGCCGCTTCCGATTTCGACGATCAGAGCGGGAATGAGCAACAGCGCGCCCCAGCCCATGCCGACGGCAAGGAACGAGAGCGGATGCATCGCCGGCCGCTTTCGCAAAGCGGCCGTGTAATAGGCGTAGATCAGAAGCGCGGTCAGCAGCCAGACGTCGCCGCGGTTGAAATCGATGCCGACTAGCATGGCGAGGCTGCCGTGACTGATGATGACGAGAACGCCGGTAAGCGAGATGCTGATGCCAAAGGCCTGGCGCCAGGTCAGACGATCACCGAACAGGGCGAAGCTCCACAGCGCGACGAACAGGGGCCCGATCGATTGCAGCAGCAGGCCGTGGATCGCGGTCGTGTATTGCAGGCCGTAATAGGCCATCGTGTTGTAAGCGGAGAAGCCGGTCGCCGCGAGAACCGTCATCAGCACGGCGTGCTTGCGGATCGTCGGCCAATCGCGCGCGAGATGCGGCAGAGCGAACGGCAACAGAATGAGAAAGGCGCCGCCCCAGCGGATGAAGGCGAGCGTCACCGGCGGCACGTGGCCGGCAATGAAGCGGCCGAGCACGGTGTTGCCGGCCCAGAACAGCGAGGTGAACGACAGCAACAGATACGGCTGATCGAACAAGCCACGGCGGCGTGCCCGGCTTTCCGGCTCGAGGCTTACCCCCGGCATGACTTTGGCTTTCCCGGTTTGCAGCGAAGAACGTGTGCCGCACGAGCTATCGCGCACCGGGGCTCTCGGCTAGTGGGCGTGCCGCATGACTGGTCCCGATTTCAGCGCTGCGACAATCGGCTCTTGGCGGGCGGCTTGCCGAAAACAGCCCGCGCCTTGCAGTTATGCTGAACTTCCAGCAAATACAAAGACTTAGTCGGCCTCGTCGCGCGCCGCAGCGGCCGTTTCGCCTTGCTTCGCCGCGCGGCATCCAGTATCCGCAACGGCTGCGGCGGGGTATCCGATCCAAAAGCGCGGTGGCTTAAGTCACCTGGGGACAATTCCTCATGGCAAACGTTGTCGTGGTCGGCTCCCAGTGGGGCGACGAGGGCAAGGGCAAGATCGTCGATTGGCTGTCCGAGCAGGCTGACATCGTCGTCCGCTTCCAGGGCGGCCATAATGCCGGCCACACTTTGGTGATCAATGGCACCACCTACAAGCTGTCGCTCCTCCCTTCGGGTGTGGTGCGGCCGGGCAAACTTTCGGTCATCGGCAACGGCGTCGTCCTCGATCCCCGGGCGCTGCTCGACGAAATCGCCAGGCTCAAGATACAGAACATCGATGTCACGCCCGACAATCTGCGCATCGCCGAGAACACCGCGTTGATCCTGCCGTTGCACCGCGAGCTCGACGCGATCCGCGAAACCGCGAATGCGGCGCTCTCGATCGGCACCACGCGGCGCGGGATCGGCCCGGCCTATGAGGACAAGGTCGGACGGCGCGCCATCCGCCTGATGGATCTGGCCGACGGCGCCACCCTCGACCGCAAGATCGAGCGACTGCTGACGCACCACAATGCGCTGCGCAAGGGTCTCGGTCTCGATCCGATCGAGGCAGACGCCGTGCACAAGGAACTCGTCAGCGTGGCGCCGCTGGTGCTGCCCTACATGGATTCGGTGTGGTCGCTGCTCGAGCAGAAGCGGCGCGAGGGCAAGCGCATTCTGTTCGAAGGCGCACAAGGTGCGCTGCTCGACGTCGACCACGGAACGTATCCGTTCGTGACCTCATCGAACACGGTGGCGGCGCAGGCGGCGATCGGATCGGGCGTCGGACCCGGCGCCATCGGTTACGTCCTCGGAATCTGCAAGGCCTACACGACGCGAGTCGGCGCCGGTCCGTTTCCCACCGAGCAGAAAAACGAAATCGGCCGGAAATTGGGAGAGCGCGGCAAGGAGTTTGGCGTGGTCACCGGCCGGCCGCGACGCTGCGGCTGGTTCGACGCGGTGCTGGTGCGGCAAAGCGTGCGCACCTGCGGCATCCATGGACTGGCCCTGACCAAGCTCGACATTCTCGACGGCTTCGACGAGATCAAGGTCTGCACCGGTTATCGCCTGGACGGCCGCGAAATCGACTATCTTCCCGCCGGCGAGCACGCCCAGGCGCGCGTCGAACCGATTTACGAGACCATCGACGGTTGGCGCGAAGGCACCGCACGAGCCCGCTCATGGGCGGACCTGCCGGCGCAGGCGATTAAATACGTCCGCCGGCTGGAGGAACTGATCGGCTGCTCGGCGGTGGTCCTTTCGACCAGCCCGGAGCGCGAAGACACCATTTTGATGCAGAACCCGTTCGAGATGTAAGTCAATGAATCCAGATGAAAAAACCGGAAGGCCAGCGTAAGCTTAGGCGATGACTGACTATCATCCTCTCATTACCCGCGCCGTAGAAGGGCTCGACAAGAGCACCGGGGAAGCGCGCCGCGCCCTCTATGAACGGGCGCGCGCCGCGCTGGTGACGCAACTGCGCGCCATCCAGCCGCCGCTCTCGGAATCGGACATCACCAGGGAGCGCTTGGCGCTGGAAGACGCAATCCGCAAGGTCGAAGCGGAGGCGGCGCGCAAGTCGCGGACCGAGCCGCGCCCGGCCGCGCCACCCCCGTCGCCGCGGCGCGAGCAACCGGGGCCGCGGCCGAGCCGCGACGATGCGGGCGCGCCGAGCGCGCGCGAGCGGCTGTTGGGCGCGCGGCCGCAGTCGCTCGCCCAGGAAGGCATCAAGGGTTTCCGCGACGTCGTCGGCGAAGCGCATGATCGCGGCGCGACCGCCAAAAGCGCACAAGCCGCGCGCGACGACCGCGACTCCTATGGTCCGATGCCGTCGCCGCATATCCATCGCGAGGATGAGGAGGAAGCGGCGGAATCCTCCATGCATGGCGCCGAAGCGCAACGCCTCGCGGAACATGCAGGCACGGAAGAATACGCATGGCCGTCGCATGACCGCGAAGGCGCCTACGAGCTTGACCACGGAGAGACGCATCCGCAACAGGTGCGCCATGCGGCGCACGCGGAAGCGGAGCACCAGCGGCCGCCGCGTTCCCTTCGCGGCATGATCCGGCTCGCGGTGGCGCTGATCGTCTTTCTCGGCGTAGCGGCAACGATCTCCTGGCAGTGGCCGCACATCACCGGGCTTTATCAATCCATCACCCAGTTCGGATCGAAGCAGCCCGCGCCAACGTCGCGCGAAGCGACCGCGCAGCCGAAACTCCCCGGCCGGGTGCCGCAAGAGCAGAGCGCCGGACAACCATCCGGCGCCGGAACGCCTGGCAGTCAGGCAGTGCCGGCGGTGGCGCAGCGCGTGGTGCTCTACGAGGAAGATTCGAACGATCCCCAGGGCAAGCGCTACGTCGGCTCCGCAATTTGGCGCACGGAAACGGTCTCGCCCGGACCGGGGCTCCCGCCGGAGCTTGTCGTGCGCGCGGACGTGACGATTCCGGAGCGTCGGATTTCGATGACCTGGTCGTTGCGGCGCAATACCGATCAGGCGTTGCCCGCGAGCCACACGGTCGAGATCATGTTCACGCTGCCGTCCGACTTTGCCGGCGGCGGCATCGCCAACGTTCCCGGCATCCTGATGAAACAATCCGAACAGACGCGCGGCACGCCGCTCGCCGGACTTGCTGTCAAGGTGACCAACGGTTTCTTCCTCATCGGGCTTTCCGCGGTCGACGCCGACGTCCAGCGCAACTTGCAGCTTCTCAAGGAGCGCCCGTGGTTCGACATTCCCATCGTCTATACCAATGGCGGCCGCGCCATCCTGGCGATGGAGAAGGGTCCGCCCGGCGACCGCGCTTTCGCCGACGCGTTCGCCGCCTGGCAAAAGAAGTGACGGAGCAAGGGCGTTGGACAAACGCGCGAATATGAGTCCGGCAGGCGCGCGAGCGCGCGATCCGGCGCCGCATGCCTTCATCGCCTCGGCGCTGCGCACGCTCGACACCGACGGCGAGGGCCTGACCGCGCTCGCTGCCGCGATGCGCGACGGGCTGGGCCGCGCGTTCGTCGCCGCGGTCGATACCATTCGCCAGGCGCGCGGCCGCGTGATCGTGACCGGCATGGGCAAATCGGGCCATGTCGCGCGCAAGATCGCGGCGACGCTCGCCTCGACCGGAACGCCGGCGTTTTTCGTGCATGCGGCCGACGCCAGCCACGGCGATCTCGGCATGATCACGTCGGATGACGTGATGATCGCGCTGTCGTGGTCGGGCGAGACCGAGGAACTGACCGACCTGATCAATTACTCGCGCCGCTTCGGCATCGTCCTGATCGCGTTCACGGTCAACGCCGAGAGCACGCTCGGCAAGGCCGCCGACATCGTCTTGGCGCTGCCGCAGACGCGCGAAGCATGCCCGCACAATCTGGCGCCGACCACGTCATCCCTGCTGCAGCTCGCTCTCGGCGACGCGCTGGCGATCGCGCTCTTGGAAAGCCGGGGATTCACCGCGGTGGATTTCGGCGTGTTTCATCCGCGCGGCACGCTAGGCGCGGCGCTCAAATTCGTCCGCGACCTCATGCATCCTGGCGCCGCCATACCGCTGATCCGGCGCGGAGCGCCGATGTCGGAGGCGATCGTCGAAATGTCGGCCAAGGGCTTTGGCTGCGTCGCCGTCACCGACGCCGACGGCGGATTGGCCGGCGTCGTCACCGACGGCGATTTGCGCCGCCACATGCGCGCCGATTTGCTGCAAGCCCGGGTCGAGGAGGTTATGACGGCGTCGCCGAAGACCGTGCGGCCCGATCAACTGGCGAGCGAGGCGTTGCAGCTGCTCAATGCCGCGAAGATCACGGCGCTGATTGTGGTGGACGACGGGCGGCCGGTCGGCATCGTGCATTTCCACGATCTGCTGCGTGCCGGCGTCGCCTGATCACAAATATTTTGCCTGCAGATCGACGGTCGTCTCGACACCGACCCGGTCGAAATTCGCCGCCAGCCATTGGTCGGCGCGTCCGCGGCCGAGCTCGAACAGATACGTCAGGAATTTCCAGTCGGCGTTCATCTTGCTGGAACCGGCCAACTTGCTGATCACATCCTCGGCTTCGATCAAGTGGATGAACATGCGTTTGGCGCCGGTCATCTTGCCTTCGTCGATCATCTTGGTGACGAAGGCGACGGCCCGCATTTCCCGCATCAGCGAGGAATTGAAGCTGATTTCCTGCATGCGATTCAGAATCGAGCGCGAATCCTGCGGATTCTCATTCCGCTCGGTCGGCGTGAGATGAACTAGGATGATGTCTTGCGACTCGCAGGCATATATCACCGGAAAGAGCGCGGGATTGCCCATGAAGCCGCCGTCCCAGTAGTGCTCGCCGCCGATCTCGGGCGCGCGCATCATGAACGGCAGGCATGCCGAAGCAAGAACGTGTTCAGCGGTAATTTCCTCGTTGGCGAAAACTTTCACTTTGCCGGTCCGCACCGTGGTCGCGGACAGAAACAACTTGACCACCTTTTGCTGGCGCACGCGCTCGAAGTCGACGACCTCGTTGAGCAGGTCCCGCATCGGGTTCATATCCATCGGATTGAGCTGATAGGGCGACATGAAGCGGCTGATCATGTCCACCATCACATAACCGGGGGAATGATCGAGGCCGAAGTTGGGGTTCATCTTGTCGATGAAGGAGGGCGCGATGATGCTTGAAGACGTTACGTCGGACATTTTCTTCCAGAACGTCCGCAGTAACTCCTTCGCCCCCTCGCGGCCGCCTGCCGCCAGGCCGTCGGCAAGCACGACGGCATTGACGCCGCCGGCGCTGGTCGCCGTGATGCCGTCGAAAGAGAGCCGCTCTTCCTCGAGCAAGCGATCAAGCACGCCCCAGGTGAAGGCGCCGTGGCTGCCTCCGCCCTGGAGCGCCAGGTTCACAGCCTTCCGCCCGGCAATCGGCGCGCTCGCCTGGGTCACGGTGGGATTCTGATGCACGGTCATGGTCTGCCCCCCGGTTGCGCGCTCGTTGAACCTCGCGCAATTTTATAGCTTAGCACCGACGAACGGGCACCTCCAAACAATTCGATGCGACCGCGAAGACGCCCGTTTTGTTTGAATCCCGGGCCTTACCGTCAGTACAGGCCGCCCTGCACCACGCCTTGATCGTCGGTTCGGCGCATGGCGGGAGAGGCGGGTTGAGCGTTAACGGTATCCACGGGTGGTGTGGCGGCGGCCGCCGCGGTAGCGGCGACGGGCGTCGCGGTGGGCGCCGCTTGGGAAGCGGGAGCCGACGCGGCTGCGTCTTTCGCCTGCTGATGACTTATGAACTCCTCATAGCCGGGCGCGCCCGGGCGCGGCGGAACGTCGGTCGGCAGGCCGCCGGCCCAGGTCGGCCAATGATCCGAGACGTATCCGGACACCGAGCTGCATGCGCCGAGCGCCAGGCCCGTGAGCAGCACCGCGGTCAACGCGAAAACCCGCATCATCATGCCGGCCGCCGAATTTGCGTCGCGATTGTCGCCGCGGCGGAATCGAAACTGCGCGCTTTTGACCATTTTTTATCAGACCGGCCCCGGGGCATTGGCAGAACTAGAAGCGCCTTCATGGCGGCACTGTGTCGCCCCGATGGCCGCAAGCCACGAACTTTTATCCTTTCGGCATCAAGGATTTGCTAATGGCGCAGTTTGCCTCGGCCGAAGTTTCAGCATAGTCGTTGCCCAAAACAGCGATGAGGATGGCAGGGGGTGATCCCAAGAAACCGGCAAGGTGCCGCCGCCCTTTTGCACGGTGCCGCTGTTGCGGCGCTGCTCATCTCCTCCGCCGTCGTGCTGGCGGCGTGCAGCGGACTTGCGGCATCGAATGATGAAGCTCCGGCGGCGGGGCCCGATCCGGCCTATCAGCAACGCGTCGCCAATTATCTGCGGTCTACATTCAAGGACTACCGATCCTACGATTCATTCGAAATATCGGAGCCGCGCTGGGTGCATGCGCTCCAGGGCTGGAGCTGGCTCACCTGCGTGCGCTTCCAGGATCGCGGCCGCAGCCGCATCTATGCGCTGTTTCTGCAATCGGGCAAAATCATCGACGGCCGCTACGCGGTCGAGACTGACGGCTGCGGAACGCAGGCTTATGCTCCGTTCGGTCTGATGACCGGCGGCTTGCAACCGCTGCATTAGGTGCATGCCATGTCCGAACCCAGCGCGACGCGGCTCTTGGTGACGGGCGCTACCGGCTTCGTCGGCCGCGCCGTCATCGGCGCTTTCGCGCAAGATGGCCGCACGCTGCGCGCGGCGGTGCGGCATTCGCCGCAGCCGCCCTTCGCCGCCAATGTCGAAATCGCGCAGCATCCGGATCTATCGCAGGCTTTCGATTGGGCGAAGCTGCTCGATGGCGTCGATCAGGTCGTCCATCTCGCGGGCATCGCGCATACCGGCGGCGTCGCCGAAGAGCGTTACGACCGCGTCAACCGGCAGGCGACGGCGGAGCTTGCGGCGGCGGCTTCGCGCGCCGGCGTCCGGCAATTCATATTCGTCTCCTCGATCCGGGCGCAGAGCGGGCCGGCCGCCGATCACGCCTTGACCGAGCGCGACGAAGCGGCGCCGACCGACGCCTATGGCCGTTCCAAGCTCGCCGCAGAGGCGGCCGTGCGCGGGGCCGGCGTGCCGTTCACGATCTTAAGGCCCGTGTTGCTTTACGGACCGGGCGTGAAAGGCAATTTCGCCTTGCTGTTGCGGGCGGCGCGCTCGCGCTGGCCATTGCCGCTCAAGGATTTCGTCAACCGCCGCTCGCTGCTCGGCATCGACAATTTCATTTCGGCGCTGCGTTTCGTCCTCTCCACGCCCGCCGCGATCGGCCAGACCTATGTGGTCGCCGATCCGGGAATTCCACCGCTTCTTGCCGATTTGCTCGCGGCATTTCGCGAGGCGCAGGCCCGCTGGCCGCTGATCGTGCCAATGCCGACGCATTATCTGGAAATTCCGCTGCGGATGCTGCGGCGCGACGATCTGTGGGATCGTTTGGGCGGCAATCTGCGCGTGGATGCGGGCAAGCTTATCGCCGCCGGCTGGCAGCCAGTGCACGAAACGAAAGCGGGCGTGGCGGCGCTCGCTTAAACCGCTCTGGAATCGCGCTGCTGCAATATCATGCCGCCGACCACGCCGACCCCGAATACGTAAAGCCAGCCCGAGGTGAAATCGAACAAATGCGAGTTGAACGTCGACGACGCGATGTTCTGCACGACGACGGCCATTCCGATCCATGCGGTCAATCCGCCGCCGGTAAATAGCAACAAATGCGCGATCCACATCGCCACCAGCACGGCCGCTCCGACCAGGCCGAGCTGGATGGCGACGGCGAAAATCTGGTTGTGCGGATTGACCGCAGGCGCCGCCGCGGCACCGCTTTGGCCGATCGCGGCGTTGCGGAACTGCTCCGCGATCGAGCCGGTGCCATAGCCGATGACCGGCGACGCCTTGATGAAGCTGAGCGATTTCCGCAAAAATTCGAGATGCAGACCCGTCGAGTTGGGCGCGTCGCTGACGCGATAGGCCTGCCAATCGTGGTACGAGATCGTCAGCTTGGCGCGCAGGTAAGGCGATCCGAACCAGACCGTGGCGGCGACAACGCCGCCCAGCACGACGGCGCCGACAATTCCTTTCCAGCGGAACTCACGCCAGCCGAGCACAAACAGCAGCACCGGCGCCACGATCAGCGCCGTCCGCCCGGTCGCGACAAAGAACACGTCCGTCAAAAACAGCAACGCCAGCGCGGCCAAACCCGCGGCCTGGCGCCATCGTTGCGACCGGCCGGCGGCGAAGGCGTAACCGAAAAGCACGAATGCGCAGAGCACGAATTCCATGCTCTGATAGACATAGTCCTTCACCGGCACGCCGATCTGGACGCCGCGCCAATGCAGGCCGGGAATGAGAGCGAGGCCGAGGGAGACGATGAGCAGCGCGAGCGTGGCGTAAAAGAATCCCTGGATCACCCACGCGCCATGCCCGGATCGGCGAAAATGCAGCAGCACGAGCGGAATGAGCAGCAGGCGGTGGAAACCGTTGAGACCGCCGACGCGCTCGGCCCAGGACACGTCGGCCCACAGCATGCCGAAAGCGGCGAGCAGCCAAAGGGCGACGGGCAGGAAGCCGGCGGGAATGGTCAGTGCGCGCCGCAGCGAATCCACGTCGAGCGTCGGTAAAACCGCAATCAGCCATAGCACGATCAAAATACTGGTCGCCGAGGTCGACCACGGCAGCGACGCCGCGACGCCGACCGCGAGCCAGTCGACGACCAGGAGCCAGCGCGCGCGATCGAAGCCGGGCAGGATCGAAATGCTGGACATGCGTCCCTGCCGTCAGGACTTGGCGGGCTTGATCGAACGCGCCGCCGCGGCGGTGGGCGCGCCGGGCATTGCGGCGGATTTGGCCGAGCGCTGCACCAGGCCAGTGGTCGATTGTCCGGGCACGAGGCCGACCAGAATGACGTCGCCGCCATAAGCTTCGACGATTTCGCGGCCGATCACCTGCTCGGGCCGGTAATCGGAGCCTTTGACGAGCACCGATGGGCGCACCCGCTTGATCAATTCGAGCGGCGTGTCCTCCTCGAACACGACGACCAGATCGACGGCCTCGAGGCCGGCGAGCACTTCGGCGCGGCCCTCTGCCGGATTGATCGGGCGGCCCTGGCCTTTGAGCCGCGTCGTCGAAGCGTCGCTGTTGAGGCCGACCACGAGGCGGTCGCAGGCCGCGCGCGCTTCGGCCAGGAGGCGGATGTGGCCGCGATGCAGAAGATCGAAACAGCCATTGGTGAAGCCGATCCGCAGCCCACGCCGGCGCCAATCCGCGAGCCGCTCGTCGAGCACCGACCAGTCGAACACGATCTTGTCCTCGGGCGCGAGCGAAGCCGCGGGCAAGAGGCGATGGCGCAATTCGCCGAGCGACACCGTCGACGTTCCGCGCTTGCCGACCACCACGGCGGCGGCGGCATTCGCCGCCCGCATGGCGAATTCATAAGGCGTTTTCATCGCTAGCAGCACCGCCATCACGGCGGCGACGGTGTCGCCGGCGCCGGAAACGTCGCGCACCTTGACCGGATAAGCCGGCACATGGATCGGCGCCTGGCCTTCGACGTGGAGGCTCATGCCCTCATCGCTGCGCGTCACCAGAACGGCGTCGCTGCCGACCAGGCGAGCGAGATCCGCAGCGGCGGCGTCGATCTCGGCAGCGGTCGCGACCGGACGATGAACGGCGGCGGCGAGCTCCTTGGCGTTCGGCGTGATCAGGGTAGCGCCGCGATAGACGCGGTAATCGTCGCCCTTCGGATCGACGATGACCGGCGTGCCAAGCGCCCGCGCCTTATCGATGACCGCGCGTATGACACGCTCGGTGAGAACGCCCTTGGCGTAATCGGACAGCACCACGACGCCCGCCTTGGCGACCGCGGCTTGCGCATGCGCGATGATCGCCGCCTCGCTTTGCTCGCTCGCCGGCCCGGCCGTTTCCCAATCGGCGCGTAACAGGTGGGTCGAATGGTGCGCGGAGACGTAGCGCGCCTTGCGCGTGGTTTGCCGCGTCTTGTCGACGACCAGATCGGGCGTGATGGCGCCGAGTTCGGCGAGCGCATTACGGAGGACGCGGCCGGCCTCGTCGTCGCCGATCAGGCCGATGAGAATGCAATGCGCGCCGAGCGCGGCGATGTTGCGCGCGACGTTGCCGGCGCCGCCGATCTCGATCGAGTTATGGCTGACCTTGAGCACCGGCGTCGGCGCTTCCGGCGAAATCCGCGTGACTTCGCCATAGACGAAATCGTCGAGCATGACGTCGCCGATGCAGAGCACGGTCTGCTCGCCGATCAACCGCAACGCTTCTTCGAAATCGAACATCGTCTACCCTGGGGCCCCTCGCCCCCTTGCCGTCTCACCGGTAGCGGTCGGCGCGATTGAGATAACCGGTCACGTATTGCCTTACCCCGTCTTCCAGCGAGGTGAAATCCGCATTGAAACCCGCGCGCCGCAAATTGGCGGTCTCGGCCTGCGTGAAATACTGATAACTGTCGCGGATCGCCGCCGGCATGTCGATATATTCGATTTTCGGCTCGCGGCCGAGGGCCGCGAACATCGCCGTCATCAGATCGCGGAAGCTGCGCGCCTCGCCGGTCCCGACGTTGAAAATGCCCGACACCGACGGCGTCTCCATCAGCCAGCGCACGACGGCGACCGCGTCGTCCACATAGATGAAATCGCGCTTCTGCTCGCCGTCGCCGATGCCGGCGCGGTGCGATTTGAACAGCCGGATCGGCTCGCCCGCCTTGGCGTCGCCGAAACGCTTGGCCACGAGACTCATCATCTCGCCTTTGTGGTATTCATTGGGACCGAAGACATTGAAGAATTTAAGCCCGGCCCATTGCGGCGGCAATTTGTCTTTGCGCGCGACGCGTTCGACGACGGCGAGATCGAACGTATGCTTGCTCCAGCCGTACAGGTTCAGCGGCTTGAGCGCCTTGAGCGCGCCGGAAGACCAGTCGTCGGAAAAGCCGGCGGCGCCGTCGCCATAGGTCGCGGCCGAGGAGGCATAGATGAAAGGCGTGCGGGTAGCCGCGCACCAGTCGAACAAACGCAGCGATAGCCGCACATTGGTTTCCATGACCAGGTCGCCGTCGGTCGCAGTGGTCGAGGAGATGGCGCCGAGATGCACCACGGCTTCGAGCTTGCGTCCCTCGAGCCAGCGCATGAGGTCGGCGGGCGGCACGAATTCCGCGAGCTGGCGGTGGGAAAGATTGTGCCACTTGCCGTCGCTGCCGAGGATATCGTTGACGGCAATGTCGGTGCGCCCGGCCTCGTTGAGGCTCGCAAGCACGTTCGATCCGATGAAGCCGGCCCCGCCGGTGACCAACAACATCGACGCCGTGACACCGCTTAAGAGGTTGGCTTGAGAGGTTGACTTGAGACGTTGTCTTGGACCCGTTTAGCCGCAGCCTCGCACATGGCCAAACATTAGAACATTATAGCCGCTTATAGCCGCCACTGGGTAAACCGCATGTGGGTCTCTAATAAAATGAATCTTTGTTCAGTATAATAATGAATAATAGTTCACAACTACATGCCACGAGCGACGGCGACGACGCCCGGCCGATCCTGCTTGTGCCCTATATGTGGGTCGGCGATTTCGTTCGCTGCCATTCGGTGGTGACGCTGCTGCGCCAGCGCTTTCCCGCGCGGCCGATTGACATGCTGGCGACGACATTGTGCGCGCCGCTAGCCGATTACATGCCCGGCGTTCGGCAAGCGATCGTTGCCGATCTGCCGCGCGGCCGCATCGCGCTGGCGCAGCAGTTCAAGCTTGCCGCGCGTCTCAGGCGCGAAGGCTATGGCCGCGCGCTGGTCATGCCGCGGACCTGGAAGTCGGCGCTCGCGCCCTTCCTCGCCGGCATTACCGAACGCACTGGATTTTTCGGCGAAGGCCGTTTGCTGCTGCTCAACGATGTGCGTTTTGGCGAGTGGAAACTGCCGCGCACCATCGACCGCTGCGCGGCGCTGGCACTGCCGCGCAATGCGAAGCTGCCGCCGGCCTGGCCGCTGCCGGAGCTGAAAGTCCCTGCCGACGCGATCGCCGCCTGGCAAAGAAACCGCGGACTTTTCGGGAGTGATCGTCCGGTCGTGACGCTTGCGCCGGGCTCGGTCGCACCGGCGCGGCGCTGGCCCGCCGGCGCCTATGCCGCATTGAGCCGCCGGCTTCTCGCCGACGGCTGCAACGTTTGGATACTCGGTGGTCCGGGCGAAAAGGCGCTGGCGGCGGAGATAATCGGCGACAGCAAGGCGCGCGACCTCACCGGCACCGATATCCGCGACGCTATCCTAGCGCTCGCATCGGCCCGCATCGCCATCGCCAACGATTCCGGCCTCCTTCATGTCGCGGCCGCCTTGGGCACGCCCTCGATCGGAATTTTCGGTCCGATGACTGCGGACCTGTGGGCGCCGCTCAACCCGCTGGCCGCAGCGATCGAGATCAACGGCGAACTGCCTTGCCGGCCGTGCAATCAGAATGTCTGCCCGCTGGGCCACCATCGCTGTCTGCGCGACATCAGCCCGGACACGGTCTTTGCCGCCGCGCGCGACGCGCTGGCGGCGGCCGCGAGGCGCGGGCCGCAAGTCCCAGCATAGATGCTTGCATAAAGTGCCGGCATAACGCCGTATTCATCAAATCGGCGTATGGCGGAAGGGTTAGGAAGCGGTCATCGAGCGGATATCACATGACGGTCCTGGTCACCGGCGGAGCCGGCTATATCGGCAGCCACATGGTGCTCGAACTCGCCGATACCGGCGAGCCTGTGGTCGTGCTCGACAACCTGTCCACCGGTTTTGCCTGGTCGGTCGCCGAAGGCGTGCCGCTGGTCGTCGACGACAGCGGCGACCAGGCCCTGGTCGCGCGGCTCATCCGCCAGCACCGCATCGACGCCATTATTCACTTCGCCGCTTCGGTAGTGGTCCCGGAATCGGTGCGCGATCCGCTCGGCTATTACCGCAACAACACCGTCAACACCCGCGCACTGATCGAATGCGCGGTGAACAACGGCGTGCGTCATTTCATCTTCTCCTCTACCGCCGCGGTTTACGGCAATCCGGCGGAAGTTCCGGTGAAAGAGGACGCGCCGACGCAGCCGATCTCTCCCTACGGCTCCTCGAAGCTGATGAGCGAAATCATGCTGCGCGATGCCGCACATGCGCACGGTCTCGGTCACGTCATCCTGCGCTATTTCAACGTCGCCGGCGCCGATCCCGCCTGCCGCGCCGGGCAATCGAGCAAAGCGGCGACGCATTTGATCAAGGTCGCGGTCGAGGCCGCGCTCGGGCTGCGCGACAAGCTCGAAGTTTTCGGCGTCGATTATCCGACGCCCGACGGCTCCTGCATCCGCGACTATATTCATGTCAGCGATCTTTGCCGCGCGCATTCCGATGCGCTGCGGCGGCTGCGCGCCGGCGCGCCGTCGCAGACGCTCAACTGCGGCTACGGTCACGGCTTCTCGGTGCTGGAAGTGATCGAGACAGTCAAGCGCCTATCCGGCGTCGATTTCAAGGTTGAGATCGCCGGCCCCCGCGCCGGCGATCCGGCGCGCATCGTCGCCGATTCGCGGCAGGCGCGCGCCGCGCTCGGCTGGCAGCCGCGCTTCGACGATCTGTCGACCATCGTCGCGCATGCGCTCGCCTGGGAGCGCGAACTGATGAAGCGGCGGGCACGCGCAGATCAGGCAGCGGAACGTGCGCCGGTGACGGCCGCCACCACGGGTTCCAAGCGGTCTTAATGCCGCGCGAAATGGCTTGAAAAGCGCGGCTCTTCCGGGCATGGAACGCTCAAAGGGCAAGGCATTTCGGCCGCGGCGGAAGGAACGGATCGCGTATGAAAGCAGCCACGGCCGAAACCCCGGACGCTTATTCCACGCCTTCGCTTGTGCGTCGGCTTCTTGTCGACGAGGCATGGAAGCACTGGCCGCGTTACGCCGTCTCCTTCCTGCTCATGGCGATCGCCGCCGCGGGCACCGCGCTCAGCGCCTACCTGCTCGGCTCGATGACCAACGAGGCGTATGTCGAGCGTAACTTCCGCGGCATCGTCATCATCGGCGTGATCGCGGTCGCGATCTTCACCATCAAGGGCATCGCCACTTACGGCGCGGCGGTGATGCTCAACTCGATCGGCAATCGCATCATTGCCGACAACCAGCAGCGCATGTTCGACAAGCTGCTGCGGCAAAATATCGGCTTCTTCGCCGATCGTCATTCGTCGGAATTCATCGCCCGCCTCACCACCGGCGCCGCCGCCGTGACGCAGGTGATCAATCTCCTGATCACCGCCATCGGCCGCGATCTGCTGTCGCTGATCGGCCTGTCGATCGTGATGATGGTCCAGGATCCGGTCATGTCGCTCGCCGGCGTCATCGTGGCGCCGCCGGCCTTTTTGGTTTTGCGCAAGCTGATCCGGCGCGTGCGCGGCATCGCACGCATGCAGTTCACCGGCGGCACGCGCATCATCGAGACCATGCAGGAGGCGCTGCAAGGCCTGCGCATGGTCAAAGCCTTCTCGCTCGAAGACGAGATGCGGCGGCGGCTTGCCGTCAATGTCGGCGCGGTCGAACGCGAATCGAACAAGATGGCCCGCGTCGCCAATCGGGCCAGCCCGCTGATGGAGACGCTGGGCGGCCTCGCCATCGCGCTGGCGACGATCTATGGCGGTTATCGCGTGATCGAAGCCGGCGCCACGCCGGGCCAATTCGTGTCCTTTCTCGCCGCGTTTCTGCTCGCTTACGAGCCGGCCAAGCGCCTGGCGCGGCTCAACATCGACCTCAACAACAATCTGGTGGGCGTTCGCGTCCTCTACGAGGTGATCGACACCCCGCCGGGCGAATCGAGCGAAGCCGACCGCCCGCCACTGAAGCTTGCTTCGGCGCAGCTCGAATTCAACGACGTGCGCTTTGCCTATCGTCCCGGCACGCCGGTGCTGCGCGGCATGAGCTTCGTCGCCCAGCCGGGCAAGGTGACGGCGCTGGTCGGGCCCTCGGGCGGCGGCAAATCGACGGTGCTCGATCTGATCCTGCGCTTCTATACAGTCGATTCCGGCCGCATCCTGATCGACGGCCAGGACATCGCCGCGGTATCGCGCGATTCGCTGCGCCGGCAGATCGCCTATGTCGGCCAGGTGGTTCAGCTGTTCCGCGGAACGATCCGCGAGAATATCGGGATGGGGCGGATAGGCGCCAGCGAGGCGGAGATCGTCGCCGCCGCCACAGCGGCGCACGCGCACGAATTCATTTCGGGCTTTGCCGCCGGTTACGACACGCCCGTCGGCGAGCACGGCATGCAGCTTTCCGGCGGCCAGCGCCAGCGCATCGCCATCGCGCGTGCGCTGGTCAAGAACGCGCCGATCATCCTGCTCGACGAGGCGACGGCGGCGCTCGATTCGGAATCCGAGCGTCACGTCCAAGAGGCGATCGCCGAACTGTGCCGCGGGCGCACGACTTTGGTCATCGCCCACCGGCTCGCCACCATCACGCACGCGGACTGCATTCTCGTGGTGGAGAGCGGCGCCGTCGTCGAATCCGGGCGCCACGAGGAATTGCTGCGCAAAGGCGGCCGTTATGCCTCGTTCTATCGCCTGCAGCTGCGCGAGCAGCGCGCGCCGGAGAGCGAGGACGAAAGCACATCCGTCGTCCGCTTCCCCTCCTCTGTCATCAGACCGTAACCGGAACTTTCGTAGAAGTGGCGGGTTAGGAGAGAATCGCAACCTCTCTGGAGCCC
>Ga0209415_10002114_pt1 | contig 37529 bp, 40 predicted proteins | sample PeaSoiSIISIP2007_FD_187696 | JGI IMG/M metagenome (GOLD analysis project Ga0209415, IMG submission 187696) | Peat soil microbial communities from Weissenstadt, Germany - SII-SIP-2007 (SPAdes) (version 2) | ecosystem: Environmental > Terrestrial > Soil > Wetlands > Peat | place: Germany...
CGTCCTTTCCTTTGCGGCGTTACTTCGGTTCTATATTGATCATGTGCGACCAGGGCCCGGGGCCCTTGCTTCCCATGGCCCTGATTTTAAGGTAGTTGTTCTTGCTGCGGTCCAGTCCGGGGATCGGTATGCTCCTGCAGGATGCGCTCGACGCCACCAGCCTCCAGTTCGCTTCCACGGTGGGATCGCCGTCACACGCCCACACCTGGAACCACTTCGCTCCTTTCATCCTCGTGACGGAACCAACAAGGTCACCGGCGGGGGTGAACAGGGCCTTGAAGCCGGTGGGTTGCGAGAGTGTTTCGCTGGCGGCGGTCCCCCTGGCGGACGAGGAGGATCCCAGGCTCAGCGCCTCCAGCACCTTCGGGTCCTTGATCCCCAGCACCTTGACCACCCCCCTCAGGATGGTCATGTCCCTGTCCACCGCCTGACGGGCGATTTCGCATGCCCGAGCCTGCTCGGCATCGCCGGTCAGGGACCCGGCAAAGGTCGAAGCGTAGGTGCTCTGGTTGGTCCGGAACGAATCCGGGCCGGGCATCAGCGACATGAGGTTGGCGTGGAAATCGGGGGTGAATACCTGGGAAACGGTTGCTGATTGTGCGACCAGCTCTGAATCTGGGACGTCCGAGTATGGCATTGGCAAACCTCCTGAAATGAGTTTTACCTAATGCTAATTCGTAGCGGAGAGAAGTCAAGCGGGGAGTCGGTCAAAAACATCATATCGCAGGAATCAACCTTCTTTCACTCGGTATATACCGTGATGCGCCTCGGTGTCTGCCCGGTGCACCGCAAGATCAACGGCTAAGGCATCCAGCTTCTTTTCGAGCCGGCTCTCAACTCTGTCCAGTTTGTCCGAAATCATCTGATGGCCTTCAGCGATAAGTCCCAGCTTGTGGTCAAAGTTTCCAGCAATGGCGCTGACGTACCGTTGAAACTGTTCCGTCTGTTTCGTGAACAACGCTTCGATGAACTGCTTGTCGTCATGATCCATGTAACACCCCCTTTGCACTACCTGCAGGACTCAACGGGTGACGGCAAAACATTCCGCATCGGCGAAGAGGCGGCCGGCGGCATCCTTCTTGGCCAGCACCGGTTCCGCGGTCAGCGGCCAGTCGATGGCGAGCGTCGGGTCGTTCCAGACGATAGTCCGCTCGTATTCCGGATACCAGTAGTCGGTGGTTTTGTACTGGAATTCGGCGACCTCGGACAGGACAAGGAAACCATGAGCAAAGCCGGGCGGTATCCAGAGCTGCCGTTTGTTTTCCGCGGAAAGCACGACCCCGACCCACCTGCCGAAGGTGGGGGAGCTTTTACGGATATCGACGACGACGTCGAACACCTCGCCGACGGTGGCTCGCACCAGCTTCCCCTGGGGATGCCGGATCTGGTAGTGCAGCCCGCGGAGCACGTTCTTTACCGACCGGGAATGGTTGTCCTGCACGAAGTCGACGGTGAAGCCGGTTTTCTCTTCCCAGACCTTCCGGTTGAAGCTCTCGTAGAAAAACCCGCGCTCGTCGCCAAAGACCTTGGGCTCGACGATCAGGACGTCGGGTATCTCGGTAGGTACTATTTCCATTGAGGCTAAACTCCTGAAACAGCAGTTATTTGAAAAAGCATAGCCACGGAGGCACGGAGCGGGGCTGACTGGCAAAACCGGACGGAAATCCGCTCAGTATCCTGTCGGGGCATAGCGGGAGCAGTAGGCTTGCACCCTGGCGGCGAGGTCAAACAGTCGTGGAGAGAATTCAAGAACCTGCACGAAAATGGCTTCGAGGTCGCCCTTCACGTATTCGTGAGCGATCCGGTTACGCAGGTCTTTGATGGTTCGTATCTCTTCAAGCGAACCAAAAAGCCCACGTTTGTGGGCTCGGTTGAGCACATCGAGCATGCTGCCGCTCTCCTCGAACTCTACTTTGTCGATGCTTCGGAAAACCTTCTGAATGAGCAGATCGCTGGTGCGGGCATATCTACCGGTCAGCGTCTCGATCGCGTCGTATTCCTCTTCGGTGAATTCGGATTTCATACCGATCTCGCTGCAGATGGCGAAGGAGCGCCGGAGCCAGTGAAGGGACTTGTCCAGCAGTTCCAGGTCACGGAAAAGATTCAGCGCATAATCAGCGTTCGTCATAACGGCACTCCCTCTCTTCGGGCGATCCTGACAAAAGGGTCCAAATCGTCGCAGGCGATCACTATGTCTATCTTCTGTTCACCAAGCAATTCCCACAACCGCCAGCGCATGCCTCCCGCGGCATCCGGCGTGAGTTTCTTGGACATGATCAGCAGGTCGATGTCTCCCCCACGCTCCACCAGTCAAGCCCGCCCCGTACCAATATCATGGCAGAGCTCCTAACCTTGCGGGGAAACATAGCACAATCAGCTAAAGTTTACAAATCCCCTCCCCCATGCGGATTTGCCCCTTGAAGGCAAACAAGGGGATCTATCGCACGGGAAGGGTGATGTTTTCCATAGGGGGGACTTCAGGGAGTTTTGCAGACCGGTTTTGGTGGCCGGTTGCTAGTAAGCTTGCGGATCTTATTTTTCCCTCACGCATGAGGCTCCGTGAGCACGGGTATCTGTCAGGTGGAGATCGAGGCGTCTATCTACGGCGTCGACCCGTACTGTCACCGCCGACTCCACCCGGTCCAGTTTTTCCGACAACATGTTATGCCCGTCGACCAACACAGCGACGGATTTATCGAGTTTCTGGTCGAGCCGGTCCAGTTTCCGGTCGAGCTGCTCCAGCTTCTGCTCGAACTTCCGGTCGAGCTGCTCCACCTTCCGGTCGAGCAGTTCCACCTTCTGGTCGAGCTGCTCCAGCTTCTGGTAGACCGGCGCGAGCTTCTGCTCAAATTTCTGGTCGAGCTTCTGGTCAAGCTTTGCCTCGAATTCGACCGCGAACTTGTTGAACCGGCCGTCGATGAGGACGGCTATGCGTTCAAAATCCCTCTCTTCCATCCGCCCCTCCGCTTGAGTTTTGAGTTTTGGGTTCTCGGTTTTGAGTTTTTAACCCAAAACCCAAAACCTATAACTCAAAACTGCCTTTCAGTTGCCTTTCAACTTCAGGCGTAGTAGCGGGCGGTGATGGTTTCCCAGGTGCCCTGGGCCTTGAGGACGAGGTCGCAAAGTTCGCGCACGGCGCCCCAGCCGCCGCGGTTTTTGGCGACGTAGTGGACGAGGGTGCGGACTTCGGCAACGGCGTCGGCTGGGGCGGCGGCAAAGCCGACCCGCTTGAGGAGGGGGATGTCGATCACGTCGTCACCCATGAAGGCGACTTCCTCGTCGGCTACGCCTACGGCTTCCAGCATCTGCCGGTAGGGAACCATCTTGTCGAGGGACTTCTGGTAGACCTGGTTGATGCCGAGCTCGGTCGCGCGGTTGGCGACGACGCGCGACTCGCGGCCGGAGATGATGCCGATCTCGATGCCGGAACGCTGCAGCATCTTGATGCCGTGGCCGTCCTTGACGTTGAAGAACTTGCTCTCGATGCCGTTGGAATCGAAGATGATCCGGCCGTCGGTCATCACGCCATCGACGTCGAGAATCAGCAGTTTTATCTTTTTGAGACGATCTTGCATCGAAACTCCGAAAATACAGTTGCTAGTTGCTAGCCGCTAGCCGCTAGTTACCACCCACCGCCGTCAGGCTATGCCCGCTTTCAAGAGGTCGTGCAGGTGGACGATGCCGACAGGGACGGCGACCTGGTCGTCGGCAAAGACGAACAGGGAGGTGATGGAGTACTGCTCCATCTGCTGCAGGGCACGGGCGGCCAATTCGTCGCGCTTGATCCGCTTGGGGTTTTTCTTCATCAGCGCCTCCGCAGGGAGGTTGATGATGTCGAGCCCATTGCCCAGGGCGCGCCTTAAATCGCCGTCGGTGATCACGCCTATCAGCGAACCGTCGGCTGCGGTGACGCCTACGATCCCGAGTCCCTTGGAGGTGATGGTGAACAGGGCTTCCCGCATGAGCGTGTCGCCGCCCACCAGGGGGAGCGCATCGCCTGCGTGCATGATGTCCTCGACCCTCAAGAGGAGCCTTCTTCCCAATGCCCCGCCGGGGTGGAACATGGCGAAGTCTTCGGCCTTGAAGCCGCGCTGCACCAAGAGAGCCACCGCGAGGGCGTCGCCCATGGCAAGCGTCACGGTGGTGGAGGCGGTGGGGGCAAGCCCCAGCGGACAGGCTTCTTCCTTCACCGAGATGTCGAGAAAGACGTCGCCGGATTTGGCGAGGGTGGAGTTGGGGTTGCCGGCCATGGCGATCAGCGAGGCACCCAGGCGTTTGATGATGGGGAGGATGCGCACCACCTCGTCGGTCTCGCCGGAGTTGGAGATGGCCAGCACCACGTCGCCCTTCATGATCATGCCGAGATCGCCGTGGATCCCTTCGGCCGGGTGCAGGAAGAAGGCCGGGGTGCCGGTGGAGGCCATGGTGGAGGCGATCTTCTGGCCGATCAGGCCGGACTTGCCCATGCCGGTGACCACCACGCGCCCGCTGGCGCCCAGGATCATCTCGATGGCCCGTTCGAAGTCCCCGTTCAGGGAGGCTTCCAGGTTCAAAAGGGCCTCGGCTTCGACCCTGATCACGCGCTTCGCTTCTGCTATTACCAAAACAGCTCCTAGCAAACAGTTTTGAGTTTTGGGTTTTAGGTTTTGGGTTGAACTCAAAACTAAGAACTCAAAACTCAAAACTAGTTTATTTGACTATGGCGTCGATGGCCTTGAGCTTCTTCAAGAGGACCGGCAGGTCGTCGAGCCTAAGCGAGTTGGGGCCGTCGCACAGGGCCTGCTCGGGATCTTCGTGTACTTCCATGAAGACGCCGTCCACGCCGGCGGCAACGGCTGCCCGGGAAAGGAACTCCACGTACTCGCGCTGCCCGCCGGAGGACGTCCCCTCGCCTCCCGGCAATTGCACGCTGTGGGTTGCGTCGAAGACTACCGGGCAACCGGTCTGGCGCATGATGGGGAAGCTGCGCATGTCGACTACCAGGTTGTTGTAGCCAAAGCTCGCGCCGCGCTCGGTTAAGATGATGTTCTCGTTGTCGCAGGCGAGGATCTTGCCGACCACGTTCTTCATGTCCCAGGGGGCAAGGAACTGCCCTTTCTTGACGTTCACCACCCGGCCGGTCTTGGCGACGGCGGCCAAAAGGTCGGTCTGGCGGCAGAGAAAGGCGGGGATCTGCAGGACGTCCAGCACGTCGGCGGCCGGCATCACCTGCTCGATGGAATGGATGTCGGAGAGGACCGGCACGCCGAGCGCCTCCTTGACCTTGGACAGGATGCGCAACCCCTCCCTCATGCCGGGGCCGCGGAAGGCGGTCACCGAGGTGCGGTTGGCCTTGTCGTAGGATGCCTTGAAGATCAGCGGGATGCCGACGCCGTTGCAGATGGTCATCAGCTTCTCGGCGCAGCGCAGGGTCGTCGTTTCGTTTTCGATCACGCAGGGGCCGGCGATCAGCACCAGCGGCCGCCCTCCCCCCATCTTCACTCCACCAACCGCTACTTCTCTTGCCATAACAAACCCCTTCGGGAGTTTTGAGTTCTGGGTTTTGAGTTGAAAATCAAAAACTAACCCAAAACAAAACCTGAAACTAAAAACCCCAGTTGAACTTAACTCAAAACCCAAACTGCTTTTTTATCGTCTTAACTCAAAACTCAAAACCCAAAACTCAAAACTGCTTCATCTTGTTTCTTTGGCGGCGGCGATGAAGGCCTTGAACAGCGGGTGCGGGTTCAAGGGCTTGGACTTGAATTCGGGGTGGAACTGGCAACCCAGGAACCAGGGGTGGTTGGGAAGCTCGACGATCTCCACCAGGTCTCCTTCTTTGTAGAGACCTGAAATCACCATCCCCTTCTCGGTCAGATACTCCCTGAACGCGTTATTGAACTCGTAGCGGTGACGGTGCCGCTCGGAAATCTCGGTGGCGCCGTAGGCCTTCTGGGCGAAGGTCCCCTTGACCAGCGAACAGGGATAGGCGCCCAAACGCATGGTCCCCCCCTTCCTCTCCACCCCTTTCTGCCCTTCCATCAGGTGGATCACCGGGCTCTGGCAGGCGGGCTTGAACTCGCTGGAGAAGGCCTCGGGGAGATGGCAGACGTTTCTGGCGTACTCGACGGCGGCCATCTGCATCCCCAGGCAGATGCCGAAGAACGGCACCTTCTGCTCGCGGGCGTACTGGATCGCCTGGATCTTGCCCTCGGTGCCGCGCTCGCCGAAACCGCCGGGGACCAGGATGCCGTGAAGACCGGCCAGGTACTTCTCCGCCCCCTCTTCCTCGATCTTCTCGGAGTCGAGATAGACGACGTTCACCCGGCAGTCGTTGCCGATGCCGCCGTGGGTGAGCGCCTCGGAGAGCGACTTGTAGGATTCCTTGAGGTCGACGTACTTGCCGACCACGCCGATCTTCACCTCGCCCGAGGCGGGGTTCGTGAGCTTGTTGACCACCTGCTGCCAGTGGGAGAGGTCGGGGGCCTTGGTCCAGATGTTCAGCTTCTCGACCACCTGCTCGTCCAGCCCCTCGCGGTTGAGCGCCAGCGGCACGGCGTAGATGTGTTCGGCGTCGCGGGAGGTGATGACCGCCGGCACCTCGACGTTGCAGAACAGGGCGATCTTCGCCTTCATCTCCTGGGGAAGCTCGTGCTCGCTGCGGCACAAAAGGATGTCCGGCTGGATGCCGATCTCCAAAAGCCCCTTGACCGAGTGCTGGGTCGGCTTGGTCTTCAGTTCGCCGGCGGTCTTGATGTAGGGGACGAGGGTCACGTGCAGATAAAGGACGTTGCCCGGCCCGCGGTCGGTTTTCAGCTGGCGGATCGCTTCCAGGAAGGGGAGCGATTCGATGTCGCCCACCGTGCCGCCGATCTCCACGATGGCGATGTCGGAGCCCTTGGCGTTTTCCAGGATGTTCGACTTGATCTGGTCGGTGATGTGCGGGATGACCTGCACGGTGCCGCCCAGGTAGTCGCCGCGCCGCTCTTTCTCGATCACCGAGAAGTAGACCTGGCCGGTGGTGAAGTTGCTCTTCTTGGTGAGCTTCGAGGAGGTGTAGCGCTCGTAGTGGCCGAGGTCGAGGTCGGTCTCGGCGCCGTCGTCGGTGACGAAGACCTCCCCGTGCTGGAAGGGGGACATGGTGCCGGGGTCGACGTTGATGTACGGGTCGAGCTTCTGGATGGTGACCCTGAGGCCGCGCGCTTCGAGCAAAGCGCCCAAAGAAGCGGCGGCGAGTCCCTTGCCTATCGAGGAGACCACGCCGCCGGTTACAAAGATGAATTTTGTCTTCACTGAGAAAACCTCCGAAAAATCTAAAACTAATTAGCCACGGAGAAAATCTGAGAACACCCGAGAAAAGCAGGGATTAGGTAACCCCAAGTCTTGCTCCGAATTCCTCAGAAGTTCTCCGTGGCTATGCCTTTTTTATTGCTGTACGTTCTTAAGCCGTGCCAGCACCTTGTCCAGGTCGGCAGGCGTGTCGACGCCGATGGACTCGAAATCCGTCTCCACCACCTTGATGCGGTAGCCGTTCTCCAGCACCCTCAGCTGCTCCAGCTTCTCCGAGAGCTCCAGGAAGGTAGGCTCGAGGGCCGCGAACACCGGCAGGAACTCCCGGCGATAGACGTAGAGCCCGACGTGCTTGTAGCAGTTGAGCTTGCCGGAGATGAAGGCCTCGTCCTTGAGATCGTTCCACTTGTCCCGGAAAAAGGGGAGCGGTGACCGGGAAAAATAGAGCACGTAGCCCTTTTTGTCCGCCACGAGCTTCACCACGTTGGGCGACAGGAAGTCGTGCAGCGTCTTGATCCTGGTCTTAAGGGTCGCCATCGGCACGTCGGGATCTTCCAGAAGGGGTGCTATCGCCTGGTCGATCATGGCCGGCTCGATCAAAGGCTCGTCCCCCTGGACGTTGACCACGATCTCCGCGTCCAGACGGGCTGCCACCTCGGCCAGACGGTCGGTGCCGGTCTCGTGGCTTGAGGAGGTCATTTCCACCCGGCCGCCGAAAGCGCGCACCCGCGCGGCGATCCGCTCGTCGTCGGTCGCCACGATCACCTCGTTAACCAGCTTCGCCCGGCAGGCGCGTTCGTAAACGTGCTGCACCATGGGACGCCCCATGATGTCGGCCAAGGCCTTCCCCTCGAAACGGGTGGAGGCGTACCTGGCGGGGATTACCGCGGTTATCTTCATGGTCGTCTCGAGATCGTCGTTAGTCAAAATGGCAGGGAATTGGCTGGCCGAAACGGGCAATTGCGAGGCCGGTGGAGCGCAGCCAAACTGCGGCTGTCCCTTTGGTGGCGGGACGAATGAAGTTACCTCAAAAGGAAGGTGCGTGTCAAGGAAGGAATCAGATGCTGGTGCTCAGGCCGTCGGCCCAGGAGATGGTGTCGAGCTGCGCGGCCAGGAGCTGTTCCCGGGTAAGCCCGCAGTCGTCCAACTGCTCGCTCACCGCCACGAAATCGGCCGTTTCCAGCTTCTCGGACAGTATCAGCAGGTCGCCCAGCACCCCGCTTCGGGTCAAAAGGGCCGCGCGCACGTCGTCGACCAGGTTGAGCTTTTCCACCAGCTCGGTCATGGAGACCTCGAAGAGCACGTCGATCAGGGAGAGCACCCCGGCCATGAAGGCGCGCTCGGCCTGCTCCTTGTTCCCCTTCCAGCGGGGGTGCGTCTGCACCAGGCGCTCCATCAGCTTGCCGCGCATGGCGGCCACCTCTAAAAGCGGGCTTTGCACGCCGTTGGCGTCGTTGTTGGCGTAGAGGGCAAGCGTGATCCAGCGCTTGAGCTGGTTCAGGCCGAGCACCATCAGCGCGTGGCGCAGCGTCTTGATCCGCTCCCTAAGGCCGATGCCGACCGAGTTCACCAGCCTGAGCAGGTTGTAGGTGAGCCCCGGGTTCTGCTTGAAGGTCTCCTCGATCTCCGCGATGTCCGGTTCCCCCACCAGCTGTTTCATGAGCTGCAGCATGGTGATCTTGGTGACGTCGACCTTGCGCTGGTTCAGTACCACCGGGCGGGCGAAATAGTACCCCTGGAAGAGATCGAAGTCGAGGTCGCAGCAGCTGCGGTATTCGTGATCGTTCTCCACCTTCTCGGCCAAAAGGGTAAGCGGCCAGTGGCGCAGCTTGGCGACCACGTCGGGGAGCCCTTCCAGGCCGATCTCCAGGACGTCCAGCTTGACGATGTCCACCAGCCCGTAGATTTCGTGGAAAGAGGGGGAATAGACGTGGTCGTCCAAGGCCAGGGTGAAGCCTAATTCCTTGAGGGTGCGGCAGCGCTCCACCACCTCGGGATCGGCCATGATCGACTCTAAAAGCTCGATCACCACCCGGTCCTTGGGGAGCAGTTCCACCGCGTCGCTCATCAGCATCTGGTAGGTGACGTTGAAAAAGCCCTTGTGGCGGCCGAGCACGTCCTGGAAGCCGAAGTCGGTCAGGGCGTTTAAGATCACCGAGGCGCTGGCGACCTGGCTGTCGCTGATCAGCGCGCAGGTCAGGCTCTCGGCGGAGCGGAACAAAAGCTCGTAGCCGATGATCTGCTGCGCCTTGTCTAGTATCGGCTGGCGACCGAGAAAAAAGCTTTCCGTCATACACCCCTCAGAGAATCCGTTCTAGAAAACACCATCATAGGCGGGTGAGGACAACTTTTCAACAGAGAACGTCATTACGGCAGGATTAACGCAGAACGCAGAGCATGGAACAAGGAAAGCAGAACTTGACTCAAAACCCGAAACTCAAAACCCAAAACTCAAAACCTCACCGCCTTACACGCAAAGGCGCAAGACCTCGCGGCTGATCGACTCCAGGGGCTTCACGTAGTCGACGCCGCCTAACTTGATCGCCTCGTTGGGCATGCCGAACACCACGCAGCTCGCCTCGTCCTGGGCGATGGTGACGGCGCCGGCCTGCTTCATCTCCAGCATGCCCCGGGCGCCGTCGTCCCCCATGCCGGTCATGATCACGCCGACCGCGTTCTTGCCGGCGTAGCGGGCCGCCGAACGGAAGAGCACGTCCACCGAGGGACGGTGGCGCGACACGAGCGGTCCGTCCTTGATCTCCACGTAGTAGCGGGCGCCGGAGCGCTTCAAAAGCAGGTGGTGGTTCCCCGGCGCGATCAGGGCGCGGCCGCGCACCACCGTGTCGTTTTGGGCCGCCTCCTTGACGCTGATCCTGCAGATGCCGTCCAGCCGCTGCGAGAAGGCGCGGGTGAACCCCTCCGGCATGTGCTGTACGATGACGATCCCCGGACAATCGGCGGGGAGCGACTCCAAAAAGATCTTGAGCGCCTCGGTGCCGCCGGTGGAGGCGCCGACCACCACCACCTTCTCGGTGGTCTGCATCATCGCCTTGCTCGGCACCGGCTTCTCCATGATCACGTCGGCGGTGAGCTTGGGAGTGACCTGGTGCGGCACCGCGGCGACCTTCTTCACCCTAGCCTGGGCTGCCGCCTTGACCGCGTCGCAGATCCTCAGCTTCGATTCCTCGATGAACGCCTTGGTCCCGAGCCTCGGCTTCTGGATGATCTCCACGGCACCCAGTTCCAGCGCCTTGAGCGCCGTCTCGGAGCCGTTTTCGGCCAAGGACGAGCACATCACCACGGGAATAGGGTACTGGCTCATGATCTTGTGCAGGAAGGTGATGCCGTCCATGCGCGGCATCTCCACGTCGAGCGTGATCACGTCGGGGATCTCGTGCCGGATCCTTTCCGCGGCGATAAAGGGGTCGCTGGCGGTCGCCATCACCTCGATCTGCGGGTCGGAGTTCAAGATCTCCGTCATGGCCTGGCGGACCACCGCCGAATCGTCGACTATCAGGACCCTGATCTTCTTGCCCATGCCTTAGCTCTCCGTGGTTTTCAACCGCCTGATGAACACCTCGCCGGTATGACAGTGAAAGATGAGCTTCCTGCCGCGGGTCCCTCCCAGGTCCTTCTTCACGAGCTTAAGCGACTCGCACGCCACCATCGCCAGTGCCTTGTCGATGTTCTGCCGGCCGATGGTCTGCCCGGTGCCTGTGGTCTCGAACATGTCGGAGCCGCCGAACACCTTGACCTCGATCTCCTCGCGCACGACGCCCCGTGACAAAAGCGTACCCAGCATGCGCCTGACCGCACACTCCACGTACTTCCCCGCCTCTTCCGGCTCGTGCCGGCACGGCTCGGCGTTTCGGCAGTTGGGCAAAAGCGAGTGACAGATCGCCCCCAGCCGCAAGCGCCTGGCGAACATGGTGACCGCGACGCAGGAGCCCAAGAGGGTCGAGACCACCAGCGGGCCGTCGTTCACCACCATCTCCCCCGGCTTCAGGAACAGGCCCCCGGGGGGATGGGGGGCGCGACTCATCTGGGCCTCCGGTAGACGGTGGGGTAGACGCTGACCACCGGCACATCCAGGCCGCTTAAGGTCTCGGAATGCCCCATGAAGATGAAGGAGCCCGGTTTCATGTGGCGGTGGAACTTGTTCAGGAGCCGCTCCTGGGTCGGGCGGTCGAAGTAGATGATCACGTTGCGGCAGAAGATGATGTCCAGCTGGTCGCGCATGCCGAAGTCGTCGTCCATGAAGTTCAGGCGGCGAAAGCGCACCTTCTCGCGCAACTCCGGCACGATGCGCACCATGTGGTTCGTACGGTCCTTGCTGCGCAATAGGTACTTGCGCTTGAGCTCCATCGGCACCGGCTCCACCTGGCTTTCCTGGTAGATGGCGTTTCTGGCCTTTTCCAGCACGCGGGTGGAGAGGTCGGTGGCCAGGATCTGGAAGTCGAAACCGGGGGTTTTCTGGGCGAATTCGGAGAGCACCATGGCAAGGGTGTACGGCTCCTCGCCGGTGGAGCAGCCGGCGCTCCAGAGAGAGAGCCTGGCGCCCGGGTGGCGCTCGCTCCATTCGGGGAGCACCCGCTGGGTCAGGAACTGGAAGTGGTCCGGCTCCCGGAAGAAGTCGGTCTTGTTGGTGGTGACCACGTCCAGCATTTGCACCAGCTCCTGCTCCATCCCTTGGGCAGAAAAGAGGAAGTCGATGTAGGCGGAAAAGCTGGGTATGTTCAAGGCCCGAAGACGCTTTTGCAGGCGCGCCTCCAGCATGGTCATCTTGACGTCCGGCATCTTGATGCCGCAGGTGTCGTAGATGAAGTGACTCAGCCGGTGGAAATCACGCGTGGAAAGCGAGGCGGAATGCGGGATACCGCGAGCTGCATCTTCCATGATAAATCCTTGGCAGCTGGTGGCTGGTTGCTGGTTGCTGGCAAAAGACGTACCAGCGGCCAGAGGCTAGCGGCCAGCGGCGGTTTGTTAAGGTTCCTCGGCCTCGGCCGCCAAAACCAGTTGCGGCAGGTCGAGGATCAGGGCCACCGCGCCGTCGCCCAGGATGGTGGCGCCGGAAATCCCCTGCACGCCGCGGTAGGCGCGCCCAAGAGACTTGATCACCGTCTGGTGCTCCCCCACGACCTGGTCGACCACGAAGCCGACCCGCTGGCCGTTCACCTCGGTGATCACCACCTGCTCGATCTCGGGGCGCTCGCCTTTGATCTCGAAGCGCTCCCGAAGCGGGATGTAGGGGACCAGCCGCTCGCGCACCCGGACCAGGTTGCGGCCGTGCGCGCCCGCCACGTCCTCCCGGGTCAGTTCCACGCACTCGTCCACCAGGGCAAGGGGGAGTATGAAGGCGTCGGCGCCGATTCTAACCAAAAGGCTCTCGATGATGGCCAGGGTGAGCGGGATGCGCACCGTCATGGTGGTTCCCTTGCCGCGCACGCTGTCGATCTCGATGGAGCCGCGCAAAAGCTCGATCGCCTTCTTCACCACGTCCATGCCGACCCCGCGCCCGGAGACGGAGGAGACCTTCTTGGCCGTGGAGAAGCCCGGCGCCATGATCAGGCCGAACAGCTCCTTCTGGGAGACCTCGGCATTTGGGGCGATCAGCCCGCGTTCCACCGCCTTGGCGCGGATCGCCTCCTGGTCGAGGCCGGCGCCGTCGTCGGCGATGGTGATCAAAACGCTCGCGCCGGAGTGGACCGCGGCCAGGTGCACCGTGCCGTGGCGCGGCTTGCCGCAAGCTACGCGCAGCTCCGGCAGCTCGATGCCGTGGTCGATCGAGTTTCTGATCAGGTGCACCAGGGGATCGTTCAACCTCTCGATCACCGTCTTGTCGAGCTCGGTCTCGGCCCCCTCGGTGGTCATCTCGATCTCCTTGCCGAGTTCCGCGGAGAGATCGCGCACCAGCCTTTTGAACTTGGAGAAGGTGCTGCCGATGGGGAGCATGCGGATGCCGAGTGCCGAGTCCCGAAGCTCCGCGGTCAGCCGCTCGACCTCCTCGGCGATCGCCGTCAGGTCCGCGTCGCCGCGCACCGAGGCGGTCTGCGACAGGCGCGCCTGCACGGTCACCAGCTCGCCCACCAGGTTCACCAGGAGGTCCAGCCGCTCGGCCGGCACCCGGATGCTGGAGGCGGCCTCGGCCTGCTGCTTCTCGGCCCGGACGTCCTTGACCTGCTTTTGCTCCACCAGGGCCGATATGACCTTGGTCTGGGACACCACCCCCCGGGCGACCGCCAGCGTCCCGAAACGCTGCTGCTGGGAGAGAACCTGCTGCATCTCCTCCAGGGTGATGTCGCCCCGCTCCAGGAGGATCTCGCCGAGTTTCTTGTACTCGTTTGCTTCCCCTTCCTGGAACTTGTCGTGCTCGGCGATGCGCTCGATCCGGATCTCGCAGTCGTCCTCCACGAAGATGAAGACGTCGCGGATGGCGTTTTCGCCCTGGTCGGTGGTGAGGATCACGTCCCAGTAGACGTAGCAGCTTTCCGCCTCCAGCTCGTAGAGTTGCGGGAAACCGGCGGTGTGGGCGATCACGTTGCAGGTGCCGAGCGTCTTAAGTTCGGCAAGCAGGTTGAGGGGGTTCACCCCGGCGGAGAAGATCTCGCGGGCGGGGATGAAGCGGATGCGGTAGGTGGCATGCTTGGCGGCGGGGAACGGCGCACCCTCTTCCTTGGCGGGCTTGGCTTCCTCGGCTGGGGCTTGCACCACCTGTCCCGACAGCTCGCGCAGGGAGGCTACGATGCCGGAACCCGCACTCGGGTCGACCGGCTCGCCGTCGGCGGCGTCGAGCATGGACTTGATCAGGTCGCGCGCGTCCAGGGTCAGGTTGATCAGCCTCTTTGAGACCGCAAGCTTGCCGTTTCTCACCAGGTCGAAGATCGTTTCCACCTCGTGAGTGAAACGGGCCACGTCGTCGAAGCCGAACATGGAGCCTGAGCCCTTGATGGTGTGCATCGCCCGGAAAACCCGGCTGATGAGGTCCATGTCCTCCGGCGTCTCTTCCAGTTCCAGAAGAGAGCTCTCCAGCTCCGCCAGGAGCTCGTAAGCCTCTTCCTTGAATGCCTGCCGGTGGACGTCGATCATCCCAGGACCTTCTTCACCACCGCCATGAGCTGTTCGGGCTTGAACGGTTTGACGATCCAGCCGGTGGCGCCGGCGGCCTTGCCTTCCTGTTTTCTGCCGTCCTGCGACTCGGTGGTCAGCATGACTATGGGGATGAACTTGCAGCTGGCCAGCGCCCGCGCCCCCTTGATCAGCCCGATGCCGTCGAGGTTGGGCATGTTCAGGTCGGTGATCAGCATGTCCACCTTGGTGGTGGACAGCTTCTGCAGGGCGTCCTTGCCGTCGACCGCCTCCACGACGTCGTACCCCCCCTGTTTGAGGGTGAAGCTCACCATCTGCCTGACACTTGCCGAATCGTCCGCCGTCATGATTACCTTAGCCATCAGTTCTCTCCTCCACCCAAAGGCAGCTGTTCGTATCGTCTTTATCACATCCTATATGCCGCTGAAAACCGGCATCGCTCTTTACCTGGTCGAAGACCCCGCTCCCCGTGTGCGCAACCGTGAGGCGCTTGCCCTGCAGCACCGCGGTGCGGTGGCCGGAGCAGAAAAGCTGCAACGCCGAGAGGTCGAGGGCGGTAACGCCGGTGACGTCGAGCGTGAGATCGCCCGCCTGAGCGAGCGCCGCGACCAGCACCTCTTTGAACCGGCTTGCCTGCTCGATGGTCAATTTCCCCGTCACCTTGAGCGTACTTTTCTGCGGGTCCCGGGCATCCTGCGACCGCTCGATCGTCATCTCCTCCATAAACGCTCCTTTGGGGAAAAAGTTGCTGGCAGCTGGCGGCTAGCTGCTAGCTACTAGCTACTAGCGGCTAGCAGCCAGCAGCTAGAAAAGCTCGACGTTGCCGCCGAAGTCCCCTTCCGGGGCGGCAGCCGTGCCCGGCGCCGCCTTCGGATCGAAATGCGACTGGTGAATCTTACGCTGGCTGGCCATCGTGTAGCGCTTGGAGATTTCGTCCAGAGTCGACTGGTTCGCCGCCCCCGGCGCCAAGGGGCGCGCCTCGCGCACCACCGATTCCAGGGCCTTGAGCGAGTTGTCCAGCGCCGCGTCCACCTTCTGCTGCACCGTGATGCCGGCGGTGACCTGCTCGATGTCCGAGGAGATCTGCAGCACCTCCCGGTCCATCCGGGAGAGCGAGCGGCGCAGGTTCTCGTTCACGAGACGCAAGGTATCGAGCAGCGAGGAAAGCTTACCCACCATCGCGCGCACCTCGTCCTCCAGCACCGAGCTTTCCGTGCTCACCCCCTCGTGCAGCCTTTGGGTCACGCCGATGATGGCCTGCAGCGTACCGGAAACCGCGCCGGTATGGGCGATGGCGTCGATGGAGAGCCGCTGGATCGCCTCGGCCAGCACGCCGAGCGCCGCCCCTTCCTCGCCGGTGTAGGCCGACTGGATCTGGGCGTTTAAGGCGATCAGCTTGATCTCCTCGCCGATGGTCTCGATGTCGCCCACGAAGTCGGCGATCTCCCCCACCGTCTCCACCACCTTGTTCATGGCCAGGCAGAGGCTCTGGTTCACCTTGGTGCTCTCGAGAAGCGCCTCGCTCACCACCGAGATGTCCCTTTCCATCTCGGTGAAGAAGCTCCCCCCCGCCTGGTCGGCGATACCGGCCAGGCCGCGGGTCTGGGCCGAGAGGTCGGCTTCCCGGCGGGCGATCTCCCTCAGGCTCCCCACGATGACCTGCACCGCGTTGCCGAACTCGGCACGGGCATGGCGCAGCTGGGCCATCTGCAGGTCGCAGATGCAGACCGCGTCGTCGGCGCCGGCCTGGCCTGCGACAAGCCGCGTGTCCAGCTCTTTCAGGGTCAGCTGCACGTGCTCGATCTGCTGCCGCACGATGTCGTGCGTCTGCATGGACATGACCACTTCGCCGATCCTGGCGGAAACCTCCTCCGAGGCGGCAGAGATGCCGGTGACGGCCGAAGAGCAGCGGGTGTTGATGCCGGTGAGGGCCTCGAGGCTCTTGTTGCTTTTTTCGAGGATGGCGACGACCTGGTCGTGCTGGCGCGCGCCGGTGTCGAGCACCCCGGTTAAGGTCTGGCTGATGGTGCGGGCCAGTTCGTCCTTGCGCGACAGGATCACGGCCGCCTTGTCGTTGACCTGCACGGAGAGATCGCCGACGTCGCTGGCCAGGGTCTCGAAGCCGGCAGCCGCGGCACCCAGCCGGGCGCTCTCGATCTTGGTGGAGATGCCGAGCATCCTCAGCACCTTGTTGACCTTCTTGAACCCGGAGAGCGGTCCGCTCACCTCGTCCAAAAGCTTGAGGATCTCGCGCAGGGTGGCGGCGGAATCGTCGATCTCCTGCTGGGCGCGGTTGACGTGGTCACCCATCATGCCCATCATCTCGCCCAGGCCGTTCATGGCGGCGGTGACGTGCTCGCCGGCCACCTCCCCCACCATCTCCGAGGCGACCGAAGCGATGCCGGTGCCGCGCTGCAGGAAGTCCTGCAGCCTCGCGCCGATGGCGAGGAACTCGTCCTCGGTGGTGCCGGAGATGACGCTCAGGTCCCCCGTCACCTCGTTGAATGTGCTGCTCCATCCGGAGATGAGCCTTGCGAGCTCCCCTCCGGAACCCGCGGCCGTCTGCGTTCCGTTACCGGCAGAAATCATTGCGATTTATCACCTCTATAGCAAACTGCCAACGTTGCGTTGGGAGGGAGTGCGGCTGCGTGAGAGCGCACGCCCCCTGCCTTTGACCTATCGTCAGTCGCTAACATATCTTGAAACGTTTTTTATGTCGAGATAGAACTTTTTGTAAACAAAAGTTTTGTGTCATAAAAATACGTTAACCGCCGTAAAGAAGACAAAACCGGCGGAAAAAAAGGCGCTTCCGACGAGGGGAGCGCCCTTTTTAGTCATCCGGCGGCATCGAAGATGCTCACAGATTCGAGCATCAGACTTTTGCGCTGTAAAGTACCCGATAATCGGCCGTTCGCGGTGCCGGATCGGCCGGAAAAAATGGCTATCTTCTGACGAATATCTCGCGCGCCATGGCCGAATCGATGGCGAATTCGGAGAAGCCGACCCGGAAGATGTAGGAGGGGAAGGCCTGCAAAAGGACGATGCGGTTGCCGGGGAGCACCCCCATCGCCATCAGCTTTTGCATCTTCTTGCCGTCCTCGGTCTGGATGTAGGCGATGTCCCCCTCGTCTCCCGACTTAAGCTCGGTGAGCGGCACCACGCCGAGGTCGCCGTTTCTGCGCGCCTCCTCGCAGCAGTCGCCGGGCGGAATCGCCTTGCCGTGCGGGCAGGTCGCGGGGTGGTTGAGCATGGTGCAGACCTTGGTGTCGACCCCTTCGTTCAGGAGGTGTTCGAACTGGCAGGCCTTCATGTCGCCGCTCTCGCCGCGGATATTGAGCACGTCCATCATCAGCCGCTCGGCCAGGCGGTGGCGGCGGATGGTCTTGCGCCCTTCCTCGCGTCCTTCCGGGCGGAAGTAGATGCGTGCGCCCTTTATCTCCGTCAAGGCCTGAGCGGAGAGTTCCTGGTACGCGGTGTCGGCGGCATCGATGGGCATCTGGTCCAGTTCCGCGTAGCCCAGCCCCTTCTCCTCGGACTCGATCCAGAGTGCCTCCAGAATTTCCTCTGCCTTCTCCGAAAGTTTCATGTCAGCTCCCTTAAAACCGTGCAATGTTCAACATTTTAAGTTCAACGGTCAACAGTGCGTTAGTATGTATTTTCGACGATCTCTTTGCAATGGATTAGATGGTTTGCCTTTCAACGCCGAACTTTGAACGTTGAACGCAGAACCGATTTCAGCCCCTTGATCAGCGCCGGTTCCGGCGGGTTTTCGTAGTTGCAGCGCGGGCACTTGATCATCTTGCAGCCGCCCGACATCGGGCAGTTCTTGCAGCCGACGTTGCCGTCCGCCTCGGCAAACTCATGTCCACAAAAACCGCAACGCATAAAAACCTCGAAACCGTTCAGCCACGGAGAAAATCTGAGACAAATCTGAGAACACCCTTGAACAACTTCGTTTAGTTACTTGAAGGCTTCTTGTTTTGCTCCCAGGCTCTGTGTTTTTCCCCAAGCCTGTGTTTTTCTCCGAATTTACTCAGATTTTCTCCGTGGCTATACGGTTTTACAAAATCCGGGTAACGATCAAAAGTTTGTTGAGCAGCCAGCCGCTGCCGAAGGCGAAGCAGGAAACGAACACGCCGATGGCGCAGGCAACCTTGGTCCCGCGCTCCCGCTTCATGATCAGAAACTGCGCGACGCAGGGGATGAAGAGGGTCAGCGTCACGGCGGCCACGGTGAGCTGTCGCGCGTTCAAAAGCCCCTGGCTCTGCAGGTCGTAAAGGCCGGCGGCACCGTAGTCGCGACGGAAAAAACCGAAGATGAAGGCGACCGCGGTCTCCCGCGGCAGGCCGAGCGCAGACATCACCGGCGTGAGCCAGTTGATCATGGTGGTGAAGAAGTCGGTGATTTTACCCAGCCACAGGAGCACCGAGGCGATCACGAAAAGCGGCAGAATCTCGACGAAATACCACTGCATCCTGGTATAGGTCTTGGTCAAAACGTTGCCCAACTGCGGCAGCCGCATGGGAGGGATCTCCATGTAGAACATCGGGGTCTCCCCCGGCAGCACCTTGGCGGCCAGAAGTCCCACGAAGAGAAAGAGGATCAGCATGCAGACGGACCAGACCAAAAGCGCCCCGGGCGCCTTGGAGAGCAGCGACAGGATCACGCCGAGCTGCGCCGAGCAGGGGATGGCAAGGGCCAGAAGCAAGGTGGCGATCACCCGCTCCCTGACCGTCTCCAGCGTGCGGGTCACCATGGTCGCCATGGTGTCGCAGCCGAAACCGAGCACCATGGGGATGACGGCCCGGCCGGTGAGCCCCAGCGTCTTGAAGACCCGGTCCACCAAAAGGGCAAGCCTGGGGAAGTAGCCTGAATCTTCCAGGATGGAGAAGAACAGGAAGAAGGTGGCGACGATGGGGAGGATGATGCCGACCGCGTAACGGATACCCAGGGTGATGATGCCGTATTCGCCGACGAACAGCTCCTGGATGCTCACCCAGGGGACGTAGTGCTTCACCACCCCGGTGACCCAGGGGTTGACGAACTCCTTGAAACCCTTGGTCTCCAGGAGATCGACCAGGGTGCCGGCGCCGAAGTCGCCGACGAACTTGTAGAGCCCGAAGTAGAGCACGATCAAAAGCAGCGGCACGCCGGTCAGCGGGCGCACGGTGAGCCGCGACAACCGCTCGGCAAAGGTCACCACCCGCTTTTCGGGCACAATAAAGGCGCCGTCCAGGATGGTCTTCACCATCCCCTTGCGCTCCATGGAGAGGTCGAGGTGGAAGGACTCGCGCCTCTCGAAGCGCCTCTCCTTCACCCGCTCGCCGACCTGGTCGGCCCCCTCCCCTTCCGTCGTGCGCACCAGTTCGGCCACCTCGCCGTCCCCCTGCAAGAGCAAAAGCGCCAGCGCCTTCTTGGAGAGGATGTACTCCCCCTTGAGACTCTCGGCGACCCGGGCGATGTCCCCCTCCATCTGCCGGGAATAGCGGATCGGCGCCGCGGACTTGCCGGCGTAATTGGCGATGGCGGAGCGTATCTCGGCAAGCCCGATCTTCTTGGCGGTGGCGGCGCCGATCACCGGAATCCCCAGACGCCGGGAGAGGAGCGGGATGTCGACCTTAAGCCCCATGCGCGCCGCCTCGTCCATGATGTTCACCACCAGCACCACCGGCAGTTCCGCCTCGATCAGCTGCAGGGTCATCGGCAGCATCCGCTCCAGGTTGCGCGCGTCCAGCACGTGGATCACCAGGTGCGGGCGCTCGTTCAGGAGGATCTCCCGCGCCACCCGCTCCTCCTCGGTGATGGGGAGAAGGGCGTACATCCCCGGGGTGTCGACCACCTCGAACTGCTGTCCCTCGATGGTGGCGTTGCCGCGGGCCACCTCGACCGAGGTGCCCGGATAGTTGGAAACGGTGACGTACGCCCCGGTCAGGGCGTTGAACAGCACGCTTTTCCCCACGTTGGGGTTGCCGACCAGCGCCACTTTCCTGGCGTCGGAGGCGACGTATGGCGCTTGGTGACAGGAACCCTTCTTCGTTGCTGATGCCATGGTATCGATTTACCTTTCGCGCTACAGGTTAATGCCAATGAATATCACTTTCATCCCTTGCCCAAAAAATTTGCCCTGCTGGGCTGAAAAACGATTTTGAATTTTGAGTTCTTAGTTTTGAGTTAAACCCAAAATTCAAAACCTATAACCCGAAATTGCCGTTATTGCGGCAGTTGCCGCAGATGCCGTACAGCTCCAGCCGGTGTCTTTCGATCAGGAAGCCTCGGCTCTTGGCGATCTCCGCCTGCAAATGTTCGATGGTCTCGTTTTCGAACTCCTCGATGCTGCCGCAGCGGGTGCAGACCAGGTGATCGTGGTGCTCCCCCTCCTCCACGTGCTCGTAGCGGGTCTGGCCGTCGCCGAACTGCATTTCGCGCGCGATGCCCGCCTCGGCGAACAGCTTGAGCGTGCGATAGACGGTGGCGTAGCCGATGTTCTGGTGGGCGGACCTGATCTTGAGGTACAGTTCCTCGATGCTCAGATGCCGGTCGCTCTCCAGGAAACCATCCAGGATGATGTCCCGCTGCTTGGTCGATTTCAGCCCCTTTTTAGAGATGAAATCGGAGAAGATTTTTTTCTTGGCAGGTTTCATGAGAACCCCAATTGAAAGTGGATATCACAATAAGCTGCCTTGCGATCACTGTCAATGGCTTTTTCGCCTGCTGCACAAGAAATGCTGGGGAGAGAACTTGCGGAGAACATGTTCGTCATCCTGAGCGCAGCGAAGGATCTGCTTTCACTCGCTACCGCGAAAACAGATCCTTCGCTGACGCTCAGGATGACAGGCTTGCTGAAATTTTCCGAAGGACCTTTACTTCATCCTGATCATGGCGGCGACCGACCCTTTGGTGAGATCGACCCCCTGGGTGTTGCCAGCCTTCATGCCGCCGGCTCCCCAGGTCTGGGCGAAAAGGCCGTAGACCGCGCTCGGGAGGCTGTCGACGGCAACTGCGCTACCGACGGCAGCCGGTACCGAATCGATCACCAGTCCGTCGTTGGTGATAAACAGCTGTCCGCCGCTGCTGGTTCCCGACTGGTTGATGGTGCCGGTGATGCTCGCCGAAGTGGCGGTCTTCGACTGCGGCAGATTGGCCGCCTTGAGCGTCATGGCGACGGTGCGGCCGGCGGCGCCGGTGATCCCGGTGACGGCGCTGCCACGGTCGTACAGCCAGGCGGCGTCGGCTACCGCCGAGAAGGTTCCCGCGGAGGTGGCGTCCTGCACGAAGGCAAGGGGCAAGCCCGGCGTGTAGGTGGCAACCTGCACGCTCCCGGTGGAGAGCCCCACGGCCTGGCCGAACTGGCCGGTATAAGGATCAAGCAGCTTGCTCTCTACCTCGAAGGGCGCGGGGTCGCCGGCTATCGTCTGGTAGAAGTTAAGCCAGGAGCCGGAAGGGCGCATCTTGGAGCCGAGCTGGGCGCCGAAATCCGTTCCCTGTTGCAGCGTGATGGTGCCGAGGTTGACGCCGGTATCGGCAGTCGTGCCCTTGTGAACGGTGACCCCCTTGACGATGGCGGTCTCGACGCCGCGACCGCGGATCAAGAGGTCGTAGGTGGCGGTTGTGGCGTTGCCGAAGATCGGCAAGGGGTACAGCTTGAAGCTGCCGTCGGTCTTGTCCACCCCGGTCATGCGCCGAACCACCCGGTAGCCTGCGCCGCTTTTCACCTGCTCCGCCTTCACCGTGATGCGCGAGGTGGAAAGGTTGCCGAAGCTGACCGCCCCGGTCACCGCGCCGACGCTGGCCATGTCGAAGTAGCCCAGCCGCGGCTGCATCAGGAACTCCTTGCTGCCGTTGGGCGAGACCTCTATGACGTCCTGCGCCAGGTTGAAATCGAGCACCAGACTGGTGCTGCCGCCGGCAGTCACCACGATGGGGGATTCGGGGAGGAGCTTGATGCCGCTGGTGGCGGCTGACGGCACGCGCAGCGGGTACTGGGTGCCGTCGCCGTTCAGCACCACCTCGTTGTTGTAGGTGAGGCCGGCGATGGAACCGGCGTAGGTATCCTCGGTGGCTGCCAGGAAGATGCGGATCTGGTTGTAGTTCCCCGCAGGGAGGGTGACGCCGCTGAAGAGCGAGTTGTTGCCGTTGAGCGCCGCATAGGTGGTGCCGTTGGTGAGTTGGGCGAGGTCGACCGTGTTGGGGGTGTTCAGTTTGACGATCTGCCAGCCCGCCTTCCCCGCCGTGCTGTAGCCGGCGAAGCCCGCGGTGGCGTCGGTGTGGAAGCCGATTCCGGTCACCGTCACGTAGACGTGGCTGTAATCGCCGGCGGGCGCGTCGGTGAGGTCGATCTTGGCGACCCCCGTGTTGGCAGGTTGGCTGCTCCCGCCGGCGGATCCGCCCGACCCGCCGCATCCGGTGAGCATGAGCGAGAGTGACAGCAGCGCCGTGCAGAAGGCAACGAGTTGTCGGTACGTTTTCATAGGTCGGCTCCTTGGCATCGTAAAGTACGCGGCGCTGCCGCGGTTGCAAAATGCGTCCGCCGACTGCCGTCTTCATACCGTGCCGCTCGCCGCGGAGGAAGGGGCCTCTGCGCCGGGCAGTGGCCGGTGCAGAGGCCAGGGGAGGTAACGCGGTTAGCTTCGAGCAGCCTGGCAGTCGCTCGTTAGGCAGAACGCGCGCTCACGAACGATGGTTGACACGGCGAGGGATTTTTTTGGTATGAGTTACCGCGGCAGCCAAGCGGATGTCGCGTTTCGTTTCTCAACGCGACCTACCTCTGGACGGGAAGATTTTTCATGGAAAGGAGAGACTGAATCGCGGGGAACCTACCGCCGTTTGCCGCCCTGCTCGGGCAGCTTGCCGGAGACGGCGAGCCAGCGGTAGAAATCGAGTTCGTCCAGCATGGCGACCTGCTCGCCGGAGGTCATGATTTCCAGCGCCTCGGGGCTCGGCGCCTTGGGGGCATGGGCGGGGACGACGGCATAAAGCGAGACGGCCACCAGCGCCACGGCGGCCAGCGAGAACCTGGCGGGGGTGAGCCAGTAGGGACGCCAGCCGGCCAGCGCGCCCAGCCGACCGCGCCCGGGAGCTTTGGTCAGCGCCGCCAGACGGGCACGCCGCAGCCGGTCGAGGCTTTGGGCATCGATCTCCTCAAGCGTCGCATCCAGCCGTTTGGCCGCTTCCCGCGCCAGGCTGAGCTCCCGTTCCTCGTCGTGTCCGTCCCGTTTCATGACCTGTGCTCCTCAAGCAGACCGCGCAGCGCGTGCACCGCCCGGGAAAAGTGTGTCTTCACGCTCCCTTCGGAGCATCCCATGGCGATCGCCGTCTGGCGGGTATCAAGCCCCTCCCAGGCACGCATCAGGAAGGCCTGCTGTTGTCTTCGCGGCAAGGCCGCCAGCGCCTTCTCCAGGGAGGCGGCCAACTGGTCGTTTTCCAGCTTGCGGTCGGCCAGAAAAATCTGTTCGTCGGGCAGTTGCTCCAGCGGATCTTCCCGCCCCTCGCCGCTGTCCCACCAGCTGAACCATTCCCTGAACCGGTTTCTGACCGAGGAGCGGCGGTGCCAGTCGGTCACCCGGTTTTGCAGCACCCGGTAGAAAAGCGGCGCCCACTCGGACTCGGGCCGCGCGGCATAGCGGCTGACAAAGGCAAGCATGGCGTCCTGCACGATGTCCAGGGCCTCGTCCCGGTCACCGACTGCAAGGGCGGCCATGCGGAACGCCTTGCGCTCCACCCGGGACAGGAAATCGTTCAGTTGCGCGTCGTCGTACAGGTGACACTCCGTGGCCGGCAGCCTCAGCCTATGGCAGGTTCCCTAGAAGTTGAAGGTCAGGGACAATCCCCCTTCCCAATCGGGACTGGCGGTCGAAAGTCCGCGATCGAGGTTCAGCTTTACGTCGATCCTCTGCGTGGCCGCATACACCATCTTCAGCTCGCCCTGGCGGGTGCCGCTCACCCCCGCCTCAGCCGGGGTGGCACCCTTCACCCCCAACGACGGCCTGAGTCCCGGCAGCACCTCGTAGCCCACGCCGGTCTCGCCGTCGACGAAGTTTTTGGCCGTGAACAGGCTGGTCCTCCCCTGCAGCGTGTAGTCGCCGTTGGCGAAGAGATACCAGGAGCCGAACCCTTTGCTCGCAGTCAGGCCGACGCTGCCGTCGAAGGCGCCGGTGCCCAGCGAACTTTCGGCGGTGGGAAATTTCACCGTCAGCACCGGGCGGAGCTGCGGCCTAAGATCGCCTTCCCGGACCAGCAGGTAGCCCGCGGTGAAGTACAGGTCGCCGATCCCCTGCACCCCGCGGGAGCGAGCCTGCGACGCCGCCGTCTGGGCAGCCGCAGCCGCAACGGGACCGCTTTGCGGCTGCGCCGCCGCGGCAGTCCGCGCCGCCATCGCCGCCGGGGGCGAAAGTTGCGGGTTGCGCACCACCCTTCCCTCCACCACGAAAGCGTTGTTTTGCCGCAGGTACTGCGCGGTCAGGCCGAGGTCGAGCCGGTCGGTCGGGAAATAGAGCAGCGACACCGGAAAGGCGACGGTGGTCGTGTTCACCCGGCTGCCGTACCTGCCGCCGGCGACGTCGCAGCCAAGCTCAACCGCCAGCGTTGGCGCCTTCTCCTTGTCCACCAGCTCCTTGAGCCAGGCGTCGTCTCCGGCCGCGCAGGGTACGGCGACCGACGACAAAACGAGCGCAAGCCAGGCAATTTTCTTCAGCCGCATACCCGGGTAGGCCTCCTTACCTGCGCATCATCGGCGGACGCCTGGTGTCGATCGACCGCTGGTGCAGCAAGTTGTTCCGTTCCCGTACGGGCATGCTGTTCCACTGTTCGCGCAACTCACTCCTCTGCTCGGGGGGGAGCCTGTTGAATTGGTCGAACCGCTGCCGGATCAGTTCCTGCTCTTCGGGCGGCAGGGCGCGGAAGGCGGCGAGGTTCCGCACGATCTGCTCCTTTTTCTCCTGGGGAAGCTTCTGCCACTCGGCGAAACGGGATTTGGCCCTGAGCCTTTGTTGCGGGTCCATGGCAAGCCACTTCTGCGCGCCTGAGCGGTAGCGCTGCTGCCGGTCCGGGGGAAGCGACTCCCAGCGGGACTTGACCTTCGCCAGCACCTGCTGTTCGGGCACGGGCAGCCGGCTCCACGCGCCCCCGCCGTCCCGGGCCAGGGCCGGCGAGGCAAACAGGGTGCAGGCCAGGATCAGTATCAGGGCCAGACTATTTTTTCTGTGCATCGCCATGCTCGGTATCCTTGCCTTTCGTGGTCCCATCCTTGGGCTTTCTTTCCCCCACCAGCTTTTTGAGCAGCCGGTAGATCTCCTCGAGGTCGAGCGTCTCCGACCCCTTGACGGCCACGCTTTCCACGGAGCCCAGGTAGTCGACGAACTCCTCGGAGAGCGGCTCCTCCTGGGCGTTGAGCCCGGGCGGACCGGCCGACTGCCACAAGGCCAAGACCATCAGCCACACGGCGAGCCGGGCGATTGCTGTCGGCAGGAAGTTGATTGGATAACGCTTCTGCCCGCAACGGGTTGACAGAAGCCGATTTTTATTCATCGTGTCGGACTCCGGGGCTCATCGAAAACCGGCTTGACGCCAGCGGTCAATCTAACCGAAAACGCCGCGCCAGGCAACACGATTGCGCAGGCGCGGCGTTCGGGGGATTTGCTGTCGAGTCTCCCGGTTTGCGTCGACGCATGAAACGTCGACGCCGCTGCGGGAGTCTGTGGGACGTCGCGTTTCGTTCCTCAACGCGACCTACTCCCTCTTGGTTACGGCCTCCTTGACGACGTTCATCAATTCGTAGGGGAAGAGGATGGTGGAATTCTTCTCCGCCGAGATCTCGGTCATGGTCTGCAGCGTCCGCAGCTGCAGGGCGCCCGGGGTCTGCGCCAGCCTGGCGGCGGCTTCGGCCAGCTTATATGAGGCCTGCAACTCGCCGTCGGCATGGATGATCTTAGCCCGCCGCTCCCGCTCCGCCTCGGCCTCCTTGGCCATGGCCCGCTGCATCTCCACCGGCAGGTCGATGTTCTTCATCTCCACGTGGTCGATCTTCACCCCCCACTTGGTGGTCTGCGCGGCCAGGTGCAGCCCCAGCGCGTCCTGCAGCATGGCCTGCTCGCCCAGCGCCTCGTCCAGGATGTGCTGGCCGATCACCGCGCGCAGCGCGGTCTGGGCAAGCTGGCTGAGCGCGTACTCGTAGCGTTCCACCTCGATGATCGCCTTCTGCGGATCGACCACCTTGGAATAGACCACGGCCGTCACCTTGACGGTGACGTTGTCGCGGGTCACCACGTCCTGCGCGGGGATTTCGCTGGCCACCGTCCTCAGCGAGACGGTGGTCATCTGTTCCAGGGCGGGGATCAGAAGGATCAGGCCCGGGCCGCGCACGCCGACGCAGCGCCCCAGGCGGAACACCACGCCCCGCTCGTACTCCTTGAGGATGCGCACGGAAGCGCCCAAAAGGACCAGCAACAACACCAGCGGGAACAACCCGAAGATAGCCATGACGACCTCCCGTTTTGCAGTCAAGAAACTTCAGCTCCTCCCCCCCGAGGGGAGGGGGGCGGAAATCGCTTGCGATTACCGCCCGATGAAGGACATCATCGAGGCGGGATAGCGCTCGCCTGAGGCTGCGTCCTTGGGAAGTATCGCTGCGATCTCTGCCAGCTCCTCGGCACTGACGGTCACCGAGGCCGCGGCCGCGTTTTGCTCCAGGTAGGTGCGCCGCTTGGTGCCGGGGATCGGCACGACGTCCCCGCCCTGCGCCAGCACCCAGGCGAGCGCCAGCTGTCCCGGCAGGATCCCCTTCCTTTCCGCCAGCGCCTTGATCTTCTCCACCACCTCCAGGTTCCTGACGAAGTTCTCCCCCTGGAAACGGGGCGAATTGCGGCGGTAGTCGTCGGGGGCGAAATCGTCTGGGCTTTTCAATTCACCGGTCAAAAAGCCGCGCCCCAGCGGGCTGTAGGCGACGAAGCCGATGCCGAGCTCCCGCAGGGTGGCGAGAGTCCCCTCCTCCGGCTCGCGGCTCCAGAGCGAATACTCGCTCTGCAGGGCGGAGATCGGATGGACCGCGTGCGCCCGGCGGATGGTGTCGATCCCCGCCTCGGAGAGCCCCAGGAACCGGACCTTGCCGGCCGAGACCAGGTCCGACATCGCCCCCACCGTCTCCTCGATCGGCACGTTTTGGTCGACCCGGTGCTGGTAGTAGAGGTCGATGTGGTCCACGCCCAGCCGCTTGAGCGAGGCGTCGCAGGCGGCACGGACGTACTCGGGACGGCCGTCGATGCCGGTGATGGGCGCCCAGCCGCCGCCGGGACCGGCCTGGGCGCTGCGCACGATGCCGAACTTGGTGGCGACGACCACACGGTTGCGCCGTCCCTTGATCGCCCTTCCCACCAGTTCTTCGTTGGTGAAGGGGCCGTACATGTCGGAGGTGTCGAGGAAGTCGATGCCGAGGTCGAAGGCGCGGTGGATGGTGGCGATGGACTCCGCCTCGTCGCGCTCGCCGTAGAAGTCCGACATCCCCATGCAGCCGAGCCCTTCGGCCGATACGGTCAGCCCCTGCCTGCCCAGTTTTCTTTGTTCCATAGCTTTGCGTTCTCCTTTAGACGATCGGGTTATTTGGGCCAGGAAATGGTCTGACCGACGGACATGACGTTTAGTTTCGGCCGCTTCCCGGAGAAGCGCACGGAGGCAAGCGCCGTAGCGAACTCTTCCGGGGTCCCCTTCAAAAGCGGATTGGTGCCGAAGTGCATCGGGATGGCCATGGCCGGCTTCACCAGCGAAACCGCCAGCGCCGCGCGCTTGGGCCCCATGGTGAAATGGCCGCCGATGCAGGTCATCATGATGTCGATCTTGTTCAGGCGGCCTATGAGCGACATGTCGGAGAACAGGTCGGTGTCGCCGGTGTGGTAGATGGTCGGGCCGTCCTTGATGGCGACGACGAAGCCGCCGGCGGTGCCGCCGTAGACGACCTTGCCGGGGAGCGGGCTGTCGGGAGCCCCCTCCACCACCGAACTGTGCACCGCGGGCACGAAGAGTATCTTCACCTCGCCGTCGAAGGCGCTCACCTCACCGCCGGGAAACCCCAGGTACTTGCGGTCGGCCAGCTTTTCCGGGAAGCCGCCGTACTGCACCAGCGCCCGGGCGAAATCGTAGTTCGCCACCAGCTTGGCGCCGGTCTTCTTGGCGATCTCCACCGCGTTGCCGACGTGGTCGCCATGACCGTGGGTGATGAGCATAAGGTTCACACGGTCGAGCGCGGCCAGGTCCCGGGCGCCGTTTTTGTTGAGGGGGTTGGTGATGAAGGGATCGATCAGTAGCACGTTCCCGTTCGGGGTGACGATCTTGAAGGCGGACTGCCCGTACCAGGTGATCCGGGTGGGCGTGGCCGCATAGGCGGCAGAGGTGGTCAAAAAGGACAACACGGCGAAGACGGCAAGGTAGCGATGCATGTTCCCTCCAGGTAAGTCGCATGAAAAACAAGAAGAAAAAGTACCACACTGTTGGAGAATATCCAAACGCCGGCAGCACTTCCCGCACGTTAACGAGCAAATCCCCCTTCGAGAGTATTGTCGTCCTTCGCGGGCGCTTCAGGATGACAAGCAGGCAAAAACGAAAAAAACCGCCCCGCCGGCAGAAATGCCGGTGAAACGGTTTTAGGGAGCCGGTTGTTGTCGACCGGCGACTAGAGAAGTTTTCGTGCAGCCTCGACGACGGCCGCGTAATCCGGCTCATGGGTCACTTCCGGCACGAACTGGATGTAGCGCAGGACGTTGTCGCGGTCGATAACGAAGATGGCGCGGGCCAAAAGCTTGAGCTCGTCGATCAGCGCACCGTAGCCAAGACCGAAGGAACGGTCGCGGTAGTCGGAAAGGGTGACGACCTTGTCGATGCCGGCGGCGCCGCACCAGCGCTTCTGGGCAAACGGCAGGTCGAGGCTTACGGTCAGTACCACGACGTCGCCCGGCAGCGCGGCCGCTTCCTGGTTGAAACGCCTGGTCTCCGTGTCGCAGACCGGGGTATCCAGCGAGGGAACGGCACTGACGATCTTCACCTTGCCCGCGTAGGTCGAAAGGCTGACCGGGGCAAGAGCGTTGTCGACCACGGCGAAATCGGGAGCGGCGTCCCCTACCTTGAGTTCGGGGCCCAAAAGGGTGACCGGGTTTCCTTTGAACGTAACGTTAGCCATAGTGTCCTCCTTGCAGCGTATGCTTAGTATGGAATGGTCATGCGTCCTTTATTCCCAAACCCGTTGCCAATGTCAAGGACTAAAACTATCCGATTGACCCGATCCCGCTTCCCGTGCCTATTTAAGCACGTGGCTCGCCAGGATCTTCTGCACCTCGTAGACGTTCACCGAGGCGTCGAACTTTTTCTCGATGGGAAGCGAGTCGCTCCCCACCCAGATTTTCAGCTCGGCCTCCAGCTCGAAATTCCCCATCGCCTGGACGCTGAACTTCATCACCCGGTTGTAGGGAATCGACAGGTAGTCGAGCTGCCTGGCGGAAACACCTTTCACGTCCACGATGATCAGTCTTTTGTTGGTGAAGATGAAGGTGTCCCTGAAGATGGTGAAGCCGGTCTCGATCATCTCCCCGTCGACCAGAAGTTGCCCGTAGGTGGCATGAAACTTTTTGGCTTCCACCGAGCCGGCGCTGTTGCCGTTTTTGCTGCTTCCATTGAATAACGCCACGGTCGATCCCTCCGGTGCCTGGAATTGTTTGACTCAAGGTGCTCGGGCAAAATGTAGCGCGGATATTACCATGAGCGTCCCCGCAGAGTAAAGACCAGATAACGTATTCCCTACTACCATGAGTGGGGTTTTTCCCAACTTTATATGAACCGGTCGCCTGTGGTAGGAGTTAAGATAAGTAATCGCAGGTAGAGGGGGAAATATGAGCAACTTACCGACAGTCAAAACCGATGGCAACCAGCGGGGGAGCGAAATCATCCAGTTGGTCACCTTCGAGTTGGCAGAAGAGGAATACGGGGTGAACGTGCTGGCGGTGCGTGAAATCATCCGCGTTCCCGCCATCACCAAGATGCCGAACGCAGCCGTCTTTTTGGACGGCATCATCAACCTGCGCGGCACCGTGGTGCCGATCGTCTCGCTGCGCAGGCGCTTCAACCTGCCGGAGCGGGAGCAGGATCGCCGCAGCCGGATACTGGTGATGGAAATGGCCAGCGGGCTGACCGGCTTCGTGGTGGACGCCGTGGCCGAGGTGATCAGGATCTCCGAGAGCGAGATCCAGCAGCCGCCCAGCCTGTCGCAGCACGGCGCGGCACAGGACTGCATCACCGGCGTGGTGAACCACAGCGAACGGCTGCTGATCGTCCTCGACCTGGACAGGTCGTTCAGCGACGACGAAAAACGTGCCTTCGAAGCGATTTAGCCGCCTGAGGCCGGCGACCGTCACCGCCGTCTAAAGGTATGCCATTGACAGCCGGCATACCGCCCGCACACTTACGGGTGAGCCGCCGCCGCAACTGGATCGGAAAAAAAGAAGGGGTCAGGTCCTTTGACCTAACCCCTTTTTGCTACCCGCTCAGGTTGCCGCCCAATTGGGCGATCAACTCGGCAACCAGCTTTTCCCGCTCTCGCAAGGTGTCATGATACCCCCGATGGTCGGTCCGGACTCTCTCGGTCTTGAGATCGGACAAGGTCGAGGCGAGCAGTTCCCGCAAAGCCACGGCATCCCTTTCCACCAACTCGATTCTCACCATAACGTCACCCCCTGGAAAATCATGTCTACCCCATGATTATACTCCCAAACGGCAAGCTATTCCTCGTCTGCGGGAGGCCCGGGGTCCTGCTGGAGTTTCTGCGGTTTTTACCGCTTTTCCGGCAGCTTGCCGCGGTTTTTCCTCGCCCTGTCGTCGGCCGGGTCGAGTTCCGGGGCCTTGTCGCAGTCGGCCAGGGCCGCCTGGCACGGCTTAGGCCAGGGTCGAACAATGGAAAAAGGATGACAGGTTTCCACGGACACTATAAGATGCCCGCTCGGTCCTACAAACCGTTGCCGGACGCTTCGGCGCTGTTTTGAGATCGCTCTTTTGTCATCTTACTTAACGACCGGAGGACAGCTGCACGTGATCGCTTCGCTTTTTCCCCGAAGTAACCGGCTCTCCCGGCTGGGACGGGGCCTGCCGCGCCTTTTCGCCCTGGCGCTTTTGCTCGCAGGAACGCTTCCGGCGCCGGCCGCGGCGTCCGGGCCGCCGGGCGACGTGCTCGAACTGCCGCTGGAGCAGTTGATGAACATCCCCATCGTCTCCGCCTCCCGCAAGACCCAGGCAATCGCCGACGTGGCCTCCGCCGTCTTCGTCATCACCCAGGACGACATCCGCCACTCCGCGGCAACCACCATCCCGGAGCTTTTGCGCATGGTGCCGGGCGTGCAGGTGGCGCAGGTGGACGGCACTACCTGGGCCGTCTCCATCCGCGGCTTCAACGGCAACTACGCCAACAAGCTTTTGGTGATGATCGACGGAAGATCGGTCTACACCCCCCTCTACGGCGGCGTTTTCTGGGACGTGCAGGACCTCTTGTTCGAGAACATCGAACGGATCGAGGTGATCCGCGGCCCCGGCAGCACCATGTGGGGCGCCAACGCCGTCAACGGGGTGATCAACATCATCACCAAGAGCGCCCACGACACCTACGGCACTCTTGTGACGGCGCTCGCCGGCGACCGTGAGCACCGCACGGTGAGCGCGCGCTACGGGGCCGGGACCGGCAACGGCACCAGCTATCGTCTCTACCTGAAAAACGTGGACCGCGGCGGCACCCACAGCACCGGCCCGGCCGCCGCCGACTCCCTGAACCTTACCCGGGGGGGCTTCCGCGTCGACGCCGGAGCGGACGGCAGCCTGAACCTGACCGTGCAGGGAGATGCCTACGGCGGCAGCGCCGACCACACCTTCACCGTGCCGCTTTTCTCCGCCCCCTTCACGAGCAACAACTCAAGCCCGGTCGACCTTCTGGGCGGCAACTTCCTGTCGCGCCTGGATTGGCTGCAGTCGGAGACGTCGAAATACTCCCTGCAGCTCTACTACGACAGAACCGGCCGCGACACGCTGATTTTCAACGAGCGCAGGGACACGGTCGACCTGGATCTGCAGCACAACCTGCGCATAAACGGCAGGCACGAACTCACCTGGGGAGCCGGCTACCGTTTCCTGCACGACCACACCCCCGGCTCGGCCGTCTTCGCCCTCGACCCAACCGACCGCTCGGACACGCTTATCAACCTCTTCGCCCAGGACGAGATCACCCTGCTGCCGGAGACGCTGCGGCTGGTCCTGGGTACCAAGGTGGAACATCGCACCACCACCGGCTGGCAGCTGGAGCCATCGGCGAAACTTTCCTTCACCCCCCGCAAGGAATACAGCCTCTGGGCCTCGGTGACCCGTTCGGTCCGCACCCCCACCAGGGCGGAACAGGACGTCTCCGCCACCCTCGCCGTGATACCGCCGACCCCGCCGGCGGTACGCCCCACCTTCGTTACCCTGAGCGGCAACGAGGCGCTGCAAGCCGAATCGCTCATGGCCTACGAGGCCGGCTTGCGTGCCGAGTCCAACGCGGGCGTCTCCTTCGACCTGTCGACCTTTTACAACCGCTATACCGACGTCATCACCCCGCAGACCGGTACGCCCTTCCCGCAGGGTAGCCACGTAAACCTCCCCAGCGTGTTCCGCAACGTGGCAAGTTACGACAGCAGCGGCGGCGAGCTGGCCGTCAACTGGCAGCCGCTTGAGTGGTGGAAACTCAAGGGGGGGTACTCCTACATCCGCTTCTTCGGCACGGGGGTCGAGGCGAGCCCCGCCGTCAAGGCGACCCCCGGTAATCAGGCGACCCTGCGCTCGCTGATGGCCCTCGGGAAAAAGGTCGACTTCGACCTGACAGGGAGATACGTCGGCGAGAACCGCTTCCCGCTGGCCAACGGCACGGTCGTCGTCATCCCCGACTACGTCACCATGGACGCGCGCCTCGCCTGGCGCCCCGCGGCAGGTTGGGAAGTGTCGCTGGCAGGCCGCAACCTCTTGCAGCGGCGGCACCTCGAGACGGTCTCCGACCAGACCGCCGTCCGGCACGAAATCGAGCGTGACTTTTACGGGAAGGTGTCTTGGGCCTTTTAGCGATCCTGACAAAGGCGTCGAGCCTGACGCCGCTTATGCGCTCCGGGACGCTCGGCCTGACGGCGGCCGCGCTGCTCTTTCTGCCGGGGGCGGCCCTGGCCGGCATGACCAGCGACGAGTCCACGCTGAAGGCTGCCTTTATCTACAACTTCGCCAAATTCGTGGACTGGCCGGAAAGCGCCTTCCACGGCAAGCGCGAGTTCTGCATCGGTTCCATCGGCCACAACCCCCTGGAGAAAGAGCTTGCCGCCCTGGCGGGCAAAACCGTCAACGGACGCAGCATCGTCTACCGCCGCTTCACCACCCCGGAGCAGGCAGCCGACTGCAACGTGGTCTTCTTCGCCCGCTCCGAACAGGCGCGGACCGAGGAGATCCTGGAAACCTTAAGCGACCGCCCCATCCTCACCGTCGGGGACTACGGCGAGTTCTGCGGCAAGGGGGGGATGTTCGCACTGGAGAAAAAGGACACCCGGCTGGTGTTCGACGTAAACCTCGCCCAGGCCCAGCGGGCCGGCCTCAGACCGCATGCCCAGTTATTGAAGCTCGCCCGCAAGATCTACGGCAAACCCTGATCCGCCGCCATCCCCCCACCCTGCCCCACCCTCCTTTCCCGACTCCCCCTTTATCCTGAAGGTGTAAGATAGACCTCAAGGATCGAAGGTAAGGGAGGCCGCACGCGCCACGTCCGCTGGAAGGCAAACTCGGCCGCCACGCCGCCGGCGAACGCGACGAGACCCTGGAAGTGAAGGAGCATTGAACGAGATGATCACGACAAAAGCGACACAAACCAAAACCATCAGTTGCAGCGCACTGCATCCCCTCCCTACCGACACGGTGGTCATCGACGTGATGACGCCGGAAACCTACGCCGCCCGCCACATCGCCGGCGCAACCAACGCCTGCATCTACGAGGTCGTTTTCCTGGACAACGTGCAAAAGGCCGTCGCCGATCGCGACCGCCGCATCGTCGTCTACGACGCAACCGGCAGCACCCGGGCGGCGGCACTGGCCTGTCAGCGGCTGAGCGAGGCGGGATACCGCGACGTATCCCTTTTACAGGGCGGCCTCGACGCCTGGCGCAGCGCGGGTCTGCCGGTGGAAACCGGCGCAGCCGTCAGCCTTGAGCGCAAGCTTCAGGACGGCCGGTTCGCCGTCGACACCGGCAAAAGCGTGCTGGAGTGGATCGGGCGCAACCTCAACAACCGGCACCTCGGCCGCATCGCCCTGGCAGAAGGCGAACTGGTGCTGCGCGGCGGGAGCCTGACCGGCGGCAGGCTGGTTGCCGACATGCGGAGCATCGAAAACCGCGACCTCGAGGATGCGGGTTGGCGGGACATCCTGCTTAAGCACTTGAAGTCGGACGACTTTCTCGCAGTGGACCGCTACCCGAGCGCACGCTTCGAGCTGAGCGAATGGTCGCCGCAGCAAAGCGCCTTCGCCGAGGCGATCAGCGGCATCGCTGCCGGCAACCTGACCATTCGCGACATAAGCGCGCCGGTCCGCTTTCCGGCGACGCTCTCCCCCCAGCCGGACGGCTCGCTCAAGGCCCATGCGCTTTTGGACATCGATCGCACCATCTGGAACGTGAACTACGGCTCTGCCAAGCTGTTCGAGCACCTGGGCATGCATCTGGTGGACGACATCGTCACCCTCGAACTGTTCGTCGTCGCCGTTGGGGCAAAGTCCGTCGGATAACGGCCGGGTAAAATATGAGCCACAAATCTCTTACGAGTAGATTTCGCTCTTGGCGATGGTCGGCATCTTTTTTAGACACTCGATGCCGAATTGGCAGGCATCGAAGGCATCCTTGCTGTTTGGTGAATTCACCGCAATCAAAGAGATGATTTCGCCTATGCCGACCTTACCGGCACGGCGCAACAGCGCCACGTCCCCGAGCTGCCACTTCTCCTGCAAGCTCTCGGCGATCGCTTGGAGATTGGCGAGCACGTCCCCCTTGGCACTGTATTCTATGCCGACCGTCCTGCCATCCTCGCCTTTTTGGACCTTGACCACGGCAAAATGCAGCAGCACCGACCCGACCTTTCCCGTATCGTTGCCGGTCAACGTTCGATAGATGGCTGCCGGATCGATGGGCTCTTCCGAAAAACTGACCGTCATTTTACCTCCGGACTCTCAAGTGGGATCGTCAGCAAAATACATGATCCATGCCAGAAGGAGCGTTCCCCGTATCCCACCGGTTGTTTGCGCCGCCGATCCCTGTCGGCTCTGGTCCATCTCACCTGCAGGCCGCAGCTCTCTCGCCGGGTGATCCCGTGCAAAAAACGGCCGTCCGGTGAAAAGGCGGCCTTTTTACGGCAACGACTAAAACTTTCTGCTGAGGGCTAAGTGAAAGGTAGTGTCCGGGGAACGGTCGATGGCGATGTCCTCGGACATCCCGAAATCCAGGGAAGTCTTGGCGCAAAAGGCGACGGTCGCGCCGTAGGTGAGCTGCGTGACGATGCCGTTTAGCTCCACGAGATCGCTGCCGCGGTAGAAAGGGGTATGGGAGGAGACCTGTAATTTCAGGACCAGGTAGTCGTTGGGGCTCCAGCCGGCGCCGACGTTCCCGAACCAGACCAGCGGGCGTTCCTGGTCGGAAAGCACGTCCCCGCGCGTTTTCGCCAGCAGGCCAGAGGAACCGAAAACGGCCGCGTGGCCATAGTTTTGAAAGGGGAAATCATGGCCGGCGCTGATCCAGAGGGAGAGATCGGTACTGCCGCTGCCAAAGAGCGAGGCGCTGTCTCCGGTCGGCACTTTCAGCATGCCACGCAAGGCCACGTCGCTGCCGTTTTGCCGGTAAAGCTGGCTCGCCCCGGTTAACCGCAGGTCCCCGATTCCCGCGCTCGACCGGGTCTCCCGTATCCTCGGCGTGCCGTTTTCGATGTACTGGTACAACAGCCGGTTTTTCGGCTCGCTCCCCCTGGTGCCGTTGTACAGCCCGAAGAACGAGTGCCACCCTTCGATAAACCCATCCAGAAAGCCGCCGCCCTGGTAGAGCACCGGCAGTTCGAGTCCCGCCTCGTATCCCCCGGAGAAGCCGTGAGCGATGGCAAAGGTCGTGCGCACCGTTTCGCCGTCCAGGAAAACGGACTCCCTGTCGTTGGCGTCGTGAGCGAAGTTGTTGGCCAGGTCGCACCCTACCCCGAACTCGCTTTCACCGGGGCGCAACACCTTCGGCCTGCCGGGCGCGGGAAGCCCGTAGATTTGCACGAGCGGGCTCTGGTTGAAGGTGTCGAACGGGTAGACGTCCACGGCAAGAGCCGCGCGCTGCGTCACCAGGATGAGCGCCACCGCCAGCACGGCGCCTAAAAAGCGGCGGCTCGGGGCCGGTAAGGCACTGACGGAAAGGAGAGGGAGCGCACGCAGGCGCTGGATCATGGGGAGGCTCGTCACGGTTTTTGCACCATCATCTGCCGTATCGTTTTGGCCACCTCGGCAGAGAATATCTTGCTGCCTGTTTCGTTTAGATGAAACTGGTCGACGAAATAGGTATCGTCGTAGGATCTATCGTCGGCATGGTAAACACCGCCACGGCCTTCGACGATCTTCTTGCAGGTATCGATATGGGTTCTTATTATGGGCATGGATCCGGCTCCGGCGGACAACGCCTTCCTGATCGGGCATTGCACGAAGAGAAACTTGATCTTGTTCTGCCTGCAATAATTCGCGAGCTCTTGTAACTTACCGTACTGATAGCCGCTCTCGGGAGTCGGAAAATCAAACTTCGCATTCCAGCGCAGGGCGGAGATTTTGCCGGCAGGAACGTTGAGCGGCGCGCCGCCGGACTCGTCGAAATCGAGATTGGTGTAATCGTCGATCCTTTTCCTGTCCTCTGCAAGCTGATGGTTAAACTCGACGATGTCGAACAGGGAAGACCTGACGTAGAGCAGCGGCAGAAAGTTCTGCATGCAGTCGAGCACGTAATACGGAGGTACAGCGACGGTTTTTTTTGCCTTGAAATCGGGAAGTGACGAGCAGACCACGATAAGCTTCAAGCGGCGGTTTGACAAGTATTTTACGAAATGCAGGGTATCGGAAACTTGCAATCCCCACGAGCCGAAATTGTAATA